>ERZ777011.1160-NODE-1160-length-30869-cov-14.159116_pt1 | contig 30869 bp, 52 predicted proteins | sample MGYA00374964_ERZ777011 | MGnify/ENA primary metagenome ERZ777011 (study PRJEB29310, sample SAMD00008975) | mouse gut metagenome | study: EMG produced TPA metagenomics assembly of the Metagenome analysis of fecal microbiota from mouse which was promoted... | reverse complement strand
CACAAACAGAAAGCACACAAACAGAAAGCCCACAAACAGAAAGTACACAAAGCGAATACAATACAATATCTCAGCAGAGCTACCCAATTTCATGTGCACCGGCATGGTGGCGGGAATGCAATGCAAACAGGCATAAGACAACTCAGGGATTTAACACACAAACAGGCAATTATTGTTGGAGCTGTATTGATTGTAATAAGGAAGTAGGTTATGAAATATGTAACGAGCATAACACACCAGCAACGCCTGAACACATGCAATTACATTTAAATTAATCAGGGGGGTGTAAATACCAATGACAATAACGCAACAATTAATTAAAGATAGTAATATTAAATATGCATTGAGAAGTGTAAAAGAATATGGTACCGTAATGACTGAGTTCCATTTTATGAGTACAGTTTCATGTGATAATTTCCTATGTTGGCTCGCTATAAACATTGAACGATATGGCGGTGGCGTAACACAATATTATAAAAATGATGGTCTGACCGTAACAGTAGAATTTAAATAAAAAACTAGGGGGTCTAAAATGAAAGCAGAAAAACGTAATGAATTAAGAAAGGGTTACACAGATATTTTCGGGGGTACGCTTGTACCTCACACATTAAAATTTGCAAAATATGATTTGATGACGCTTGAAGCATGTCAATATTATACAGAACTAACAGGTTATGGGGTACTTGAAATGACGCCTCATTCATTTCTGTTCAAGCCTTTCAAACAAGGTAAAATCAAAGAATACAGTAAGGAACTTGAAAAAGACACACGTGATTTTTACACAAGTTGTTAAGAATAGCCCGCTCAATGAGCGGGCTTTTTTATTGCCTAAAATTAGTCCCCTACTCTCACCCACTCAGATATAAAATGTTTATTTAAACTCCATAAAATGTAAGCGTTACTAAAATTATTTAAAATTTCAGACAGAAAATTTTTCTGTATACTGGTCAAAAACAAAAAACCCTATCTACACATTTTGTATAGATAGAGTCAAAAATTATTTATATGCACTTTCTCCCTTGAAACTCAATTTTGAAAGAGAAATATTTAGGTTTTTAGGGTGTTAATTAAAACTAATTAAACTTGTTGCAATAGTTTCATTTGGTGGTTGTAATTTCAGTTCGTAACACATTATTTTGCGTGTCTGTGTACTCCTTAGAACGTTGTAGGGTTTCTTGGGACTTACGCTGGATAAGTTCTTCCAGTTGTTGAATTTTTTCTAAGAACTCAGCATTGGAAGGCACTTGGTCCAACTTTGCATAGTCCACAAACCTTCCAAAATACATAGTTTGTGACCCTAACCCTCCACCATTGTGAATACACAACCATTGAATTTCATCATCTTTTTCAGGGTTAACTAGAAAACTAATATTAGTGTTCTCGTTGTTAAGCGTAATAACTTTGTTACCCTCTTCGTCAAATCCTTTTGCTGAGCGAATATCCATAGGCACATGAATATGCTCAAAGTGATTATAAATTTCCTGTTTGTCTTTTTCGTGTTGCTCGAGGGTCACGTAACGTTTCAACATTTCTTGAATCTCATTAGTCACTGCTGGTCTGATTCGCACAATGTGTTTTTTACTTTCTTTATCAAGGTATTCAACATACATGGGGTTTTCACCAAACTCATCAACACTGAAAGTGATACTCAAGATAGTATCAATTTCAACATCTTTCAAATCTATCTCAGCAACCATACGCAAAGCTTCTTCTACAGCTTCTTTATGGACAAAGTCGTTGTAGTTGGTGTTATAGAATTTATTCAAATCTAGTTTCATTATCTTTCCACCTTTCTTCACTTATAATCTACTTTATTATATCACACAAAAAACCCTCAAGCTATGGTAGCTCGAAGGATTACATATCACCTGAAATCATTATTGATAATTGTTTTAGTTTCAAAGTCAGTCATCTTATCCTCATTCCACACAGTTACACCGTTATTAAAGATAGCGTTGAATTGATTTAGAATGGTACGATTTAAATTACCAAGTACATTAGCGTTTGCTGTTTGTACGTAATTGAAAGTGTCCTTTACAAATAAATAGTTGTCAATTGGTTCAAAACGGTTGACTGTGTAACCAAAGAGATTAAAGAACAGGCACACATTCATCAAGACACTTTTGTGGCAACTGAACATTTGCCAACTTAGCTGTGTATTTTGATTTTGAGTGTCAAACAAAGCTCCAGTACCTTGATGAGCTACCACGTCATTATGGTTAGCAACGTCAGCAAGCATAGCATTTTGTGAGCGAATGGTAGCTTCATAGTTATTAGTTGCGATTTGATTAGCATAAGCATAATTTTCTAAGGCATTAGCTTTTGTAAGTTGGTTGTTTACTTTTTGGTTTGCTCTAGCTGTTGATTGAGAAATAGATAATAATTGTTCATTATTTTCAATCGAACGGTTAGTCAGTTCTTTATTCAATAAACCACTACCAAGCCCTGTAGCGGCGCCCATTGCCATACCAGCAATAGCACCTTTTGGCCCCATTCCTGCTCCAGCTCCTAACCCACCAATAGCACCACTGAGAACCTGACCACCAGTATTAAGGTTAGCTGTTTCCTTATCAAACTCACTTTGTTGAGCAAGGGTTGCACTTTGAGTGTTCAAATCATTACTGAGTATTGTGTTACTTGCTGAGATGCCACGATTTGTTTGACCCAATTGCATACTATTCCCACTTTTTGCTAATTGCATTGTCATCTCAGCATTCTTACGGGTAGCTTGCAATTGGTTCTTATTAGCGTTCAAGTACATTGTGTAGTTGTCCAATAAGACTGGTACGTCACGGGGGCTATTATCAACCATCATAGCATTTTCATAAACTTTCATTTCACTTGCGTCATCGTCACCCATTTTTGCACGGTCATAATTATTCAATGCATAAACTTGTTTGCCATTAGATTGAATACCACTAAAACGTTTTAGCTCAAGACTTTTCATTTTTAAATGATTGTATTTCATTAAATCAAAACACCCCATAGTACCTCGCCCGTCAGTAAAATACAGTTTATTCCAAGGTGCCCCCAAAATCTTATACGGAATATTCTTACCAATAGTATCCTTATAGCTACTCTTGTCATACTCAAGAATGTATTTTAGATAATTATCAAATGTTTGAAACATATTATTTCCAGCGCTAAATGGTTTATCTTCAGTACCATCAATCATACAAATTCCTGTTTGAGGGTATGTCCTCCTCAGGTTTTTCACCTCAATCGTTAAATCATCACCTTTAAGTTTTACCCCTTTTTGATTTATAACTATTTCAGTTACAACTCCATCACTTAACTTGCATTCAAATTTAATTCCAAGATAGTTATACACTTCACAGTCAACAACTAAACTAGCGCTACCTGCAAAATCTTCGTCGTCAGAAATTCCCTTAAAAATATCATCAATATCTTTTCCACCCTCATAAATTACATTACCATCTTCTTTAGTTACTTTAAGGGTTTTGTGACTGTCTACATTATAAGGTATAAAACGGTAATGATATTGTGAGTAATCACCTACATATGAACCGCCGTCGGTTTTAATATCTTTAGGTTGTAAAGTAAACAATATAAATCTAACAGCGTTGTCAGTAACATAAGTTTCATCAGTGTCGGCCACTTTATTAAATCGTACATAATTACTACATTGCAAGCGATTAGCACCGTCACCGCCGACTGGTTCGTCATTGTGGCGTATCTCATTAAACTTGTTTGTCCAGTCACTGCAATCTTCGTTGAGTTCTTTAACGAACCCCCGTTTGATTTCAGCTTTGTTAAAGCCAACAACATATTTGTAAGTATTCCAAATATCTAAATGGAAGAATATTTGTGATACACCGTCATTAACGTACATAACGCTTGAGATGAAAGCATAGAATACATTTTTCTTATCATTTATAGTGTCAGTATTTTCGATTCTAACATAAGTATAATCAAGTAATTCATTATAGCTACATAACTTGCTGTCCCAGCGAATGGTACGCATGATATTTTGATATGATGAATCTTCCATCGTGATATGCTCATACTTGTTCAAGTAAGCATCTAACACGTCTTTACTTGCCCAATCAACAACGTGTTTATATGTTGGGTCAAAAGGAACACCTTTGTAAATAGTGATTTTACTAAATTTTCTTCTTGTAGGTTTCAAAATAAAACAGCTCCTTTCACAATTTTACTCAATGTTAGTATAACAAAAAAGCTAGACCAAAAACAGTCTAGCTTTGCGAGGGTAGGAAAGGAAAGTTAGAAATATAGTTGTTGCCATATTTCTCCTTAATTATAACATATTGATTTTACTATGCAAGGGTAACTACTCAGAAAATGTACCCCAGCTGGAAACACGTCTGCCGTTTCTACTTTCACCTGTTGGTAGGTAAGCATAACTACCATTGCCTCTAGGTTGACGAACCCACACATATCCTCCTGAGTGGCAGAAAGCGTCGTATTTAACGACTGAACCTTTAGGCAACACAGCAATTTTAGCACTCGCAGTACTTGCACCCCAACGCAACCAAATTCCCTCAGGAGTAGTGATAGTAAACTTGCCTGTTTCTTTGTACCAACGAACTCCAAGCTCATCTACCCAACCTTCATTGCTTGGTTTAGTTTGCCCTGCGTCAGGTGTTGGTGGTTGTGGTGTTGGTTTACTTTCTTGCCCTAGGAGTTCAGTAAAGAAACCGTTGTAATCAAAGTTAGTATCAGTGGCATTACCACAGAACTTGGTAGTGCTATCGTATTGCCATTGGTCACATCTCGTGTTACATTGTGCACTACCATACTCAGCTATCCAATGGTCAGTAGCATGTAATTGCTCCATATAGATACGTGTTTGTGCCCAGTAGCGCCCTGTATACGTTGCAATATGATGATATCCTAAACGGTATACTTCATCATTGAAGGCATTCACGTAGTTTGTTAGGGCTTGACGGTTTGTAGTCAAACTTGGGTCTTCCACGTCAATACACATTACTGTCTTTTCAGGGTCAAAACCAATTGCACGTGCTTGCTCAACGAAATAACGCGCCTCACCTCTTGCGTCATCTTCACTTACCCCTAAGAAATAATGATAAGCGTGTGCAATCATTCCACGTTCCTCAGTCAATTCTTTTTGACGGCGTGCCTTAGGATTAACGTACTTAGTCCCTGTACCACCTTCTGAAACCTTGATAACCACACTTTTAGCACCCCAGTTTTTAATTGCGTCAAAATATTCAGGGGTGTCTAAGTTCCAACTTGAAACGTCAACAAATAAATTTGCCATTATATTTTCTCCTTTCTACAAAACAAAACATTTGACTAATCTTCTTATTTATTATACAATATCGCTTTAACGTAAGAAAGGGTGGTCAAATTGATAACAAAAATAAGAGACTGGGTAAAATCTCCAGCCTCTTTTTATTTATCTTCTCAATCAATTAGGCTCCATGTTTGAGCCATCTTCAACGACTGACACGACCTTATCAACTTCTACTAAATCATGCACGTCTAAATTCAAACTTTCTAGCAAATTGTCTAGCTGGTCAAAGCTCCTATACCAATCTGTATAGTATACCTGTGCTCCCGCCACGTCGATAACACACGCCCTCATCTTGGTTAGCTTGCCGTCTTCCCTGTCATCAGTTTCAAACAGATAAAGCTTTTCACCTCTCATACCCAACCGAGTGTAAAACTTATGTGTTTGAATTTCTTCTACAAAATATTTCAAATCAGATTTTGTCATATTATTTCACCTCACATTTTTGGTAATTGTTTCCACACACCAGCACGTCTGATGCGATTATGACCAACGTTATTATGCATTGAAGTCATTGCATTCTCTTCTGCTTTATCTTGCCAGTTACCACCGTGTCTGATACGAATAAAACCATTATTAGCGTTTAAACTCTTCCAGTCACCTCTACGAATAGACATTGGCTTGTATGTTGGTGGTAGTGGGTTATAAACTGTCAAGCCTAATTTGATAGGACTATCAGGGTATTGACCTTGCGGGTAGTGTGTGAAATAAACTAAGTCAAGTTCGCTTGATTGTGTGGATGGTGCAAGGTGCACGTGTTTAGTAATCTCGTGCGGGACTGCTTCCATGTAAAATGCATCAATTGTATTACCCGTTCGGTGTGCTACTTGTTGACCTGCAAGTGTGATAGTTGTTTCAGCTGGATAACCAGCTTGGCTCATGCTAGTTTTGTAACCATTGATTGAACTAATATACAAAGTAACATCAGCGTCAATACTCCCATCACTGTTTACAACTTCGTTTGTAATATTAATAGTTTCATAGAACCCCCGTGCTGAGGCGTAATCTGAGCGGTTGCACCCATACTGGACGCAAGCCGTATTGCCTTGGACACCATACATAATATCAGCATTGCCGTCATACCACCATGTTGACCTATTTTTAAACTTTTCAAACATAGCTCCCCAGTCATTATCAAACCAACTAGCAAGTCTACCCATGTTTCTAGATGAATAACCAGACTGAAAGTTTGTTCTAATTTCTAAAACCATTAAATCACCACCTTTTAAATGCCTGCTGTAATATCATTTTCAGTTTGACCATTGTTCGTTCTAATGAATGAACCACCGTCTGTTGACCCGCCAAAGAAGTTGATATTCCCTGTAGCAATATTACGGTTAGGGTTAAAATCATTGGTGTTAGGATTCCACGCACCACTATTGATAAGGTTTTGGATGATTTTGTTCAGCTTTTCATTGTTGGCCTTAAGGTTATTTACCTCTTGTTTAAGGTTATTTATTTCATTGTTGATATTTTCAATAGCTTGTTTAAGATTATTCACCTCTTGAATAAGCTTTCTGATTTCTTCCCAAATCAAAACTAATTGGCGTTCGATTTCTTCTACACGGTCTTTCAAGTCCTCAACTTGACTATCAAGAATGTTCAGATGCTCCTCATGGAGTTTGATTGCCTCAAACACAAGGTCTTTGAACTTGTTATAGTCGTCTACAAAAGCTTGTGACCATTCGTATAACCAATATATCCACTCTTCAAGGCTGGTATTAGGGATAGCAATAACCCCAACGTTACCTAATCTACGAAATCTGTGTGCCCAGTGGTGATAGAACCAACCTTTTTTAAATTGCTTGAACTCCCTGTCATCAATATGACAATGACCATGTCCACGAGCACGGTGTGCTTTGTCAAGCTCAGTGTTTATTTCTTCAATAATAATATCAAACTTCTTTTTTGGTCTCATGATATTATCTTCTTCATGAAAATTTGCCATGTTTGGTAACTCCTTTCATTAAATATATTTGTAATAACTTCTTTTATATTATAACATTTGTAAGACAAAAGAAAAAGACCTGAGATAGCTAGTCTCAAGTCTTTCATATCGCATTACCAAAGGTAGTCACAAATATTTTTGCAACTAAAAGCGAGGTAGGGCTTGCACCTACATATTCCCACATAGAATATAATCAAACAATTAGGAGGTTAGGAGGTGAGTTTTATGGTGGGTATTGTCTTTGCACTCGCTCATAAGTAGTAAGCTACCAAGCGCCCCAGGCGTCAATTGGTGAAAGATTACTTACAGACCCTGTTACAGGTTGACCCTGTAAGCTCTAACGTCTTGATATCTTACTTTAGTTATAGTATAACATTCATTAACTAACTTGTCAACATGTTTTGTATTTAATTTCATTAATTAACCAACATAAATAGTCCGTAACTTTTAGCCCTTTGAAACATTTCTATGAAAATGCCATTACTGTACTGATTCAGCTGGTTTATCAATTGCATTATCGTGTAGTTCCGTGCCGTGGTCTTGCTTACACTGTCTTGGGTGTTGTCCGTTTGTGCTGTGGTATCATTTTCTGACTTTCGCCCGTCAACGGAAGTAGCATAGTTGAACGCATAAGTTTCAGCGGGGTCTGCACTTTGGAACTGCCATTCTAAATCATTTTGTGGTACGTCTGCCACTGCACCGACGGTATCATCATCACTGTGGCTCTTGCTCTTGGTGTTACCTTTTACGTTACCTGTGCTGGCACTTTCATATGTGATGAAAGCTAAGTTCTCCAGCATGAGTTTTTGATACGACATTATCCAAATTGGCATGTGTTCAGCTAAAAAGCCCTCTAAGATTACCCACCAATTCATTGGATTTTCTTGACCTATTTCATAGCTATAAAAGTGCCTGATGAATGTTTTTAAGAAATTATCCAAAATAGCAATGTTCAATTCTTCATTATCGTCAGTAAAATTGTGTGGGATATGTGTTACGTGTCCCTTAATGAACTCAGCACCAAAGTTATCGATTATCCAGTTAGGGCTGTTAAGCTTGAGATAATTGAAATTTGAGTGACTGAACAGTAATTTCTTGCCTGTCAGTGGGTCACGAATTTCAACACTATCTTCATACTCTGTGACTTGTAATGTGCTTGCATAAGCACTCAGCATGCTACTTAACTCTACTGTATATTTTGCCATATCATATCACCTCTTTAAATAGATTGCGGGCTTGCACTCATATTTTCCTTAGGGTCTTCACTTTGTTCTATCTCTTGGCGTAAGTTGACCAATTGCTTTGCACTTTCTTGGTTGAGTTGCGCTTCAATAGAAGTGCCCAACACAGCATTCAATAATTCTAACTGGCTGTTACGTGCGTCCAAATAGATATTAGCACTTGCTTCAGTCAACTGGGCGTTAGAATTCGCCTCATTAGCGACAAGTCTTTCACGTTTATCAATACCTAACGAGTTGATTCCTAACATTGTTAGTAACTCATCAAATTCATTGTTAAATTGTTGTTTTAAGGGGGTTAAGTAGTTAGGCACGTTCAATGGAATGATACCAATTGTTTGCGTGATGTCTCCCATATCCTCATCTACTTCAATAAAAGGAATACCCTCTGCGATTTGTTCGTAAATATTCTTAGCTGTAAGGTTTTTGTTACGACTATACCCCACAGCTGGTGACTTCATTTGTAAAACATTATAGATAGTTGTTGCTTTGATAGTCGCTAAGGTCTTGCATACCCTGTCTACCATATGGAAGTCATTAAAGTTGTTTAACATTGGTAGGTAACCATTGTATTTGTTAGACAATAGCACATAACCCTCACCTTCGTTTTGCATGATATCCATGAAATTGACCCGTGTGATTTGACGTAATTTATCCCCTGAACCATCAAGTTTCTTGACCGCCTCATTAGTTACCGTGTCATGATACCAGCCAATATTCCCAATTTGGGGTGTTTGAATAGCGTCATTTTGATAATCAACTACATATACATTATAAGGGTCAGTCCCAGCAATACGGCAATATCCATAAGTTCTTAACAGATACTCGCAGAACTTCACGTCTAAGGTGAGTGGTGCGTTTTTGTATGTGATAAGGTTCAGGATAAGATTGTAAAAATAATCACGATACATCCACTCATAGTCATTAAGAATTTGAGCGTATTTGTTTCCGTATTGGTTTTCATCAAAAGCTGAACCTAAACGGTCTAATGCTATCTTCTTCATTGGGTTGCCTTTCATAGTTTTACGCTGTGCCTTGTACATTTCACGTTCCATTTTTTGCATTTCTGTCACAGTGATTCTCTCCTTTCAAAAATCATTATTTCATTACTTAGTATAACTTATTTGGACTAAAAAAGATAGGCTACCTACAGCCTACCTTTTCTACTCTTTAGCGTTGTTGATAATAGAAATACAAGCTTTTTCCACAAGGCGTAACTTATCACTCATCTTTTCTTGACGTGGCACGTATTCGAAACATTTGCACATTTTATTGGTCTGTTTACTAATATATTTTGCCTCTTGTACATCAGCTATCAAACATACAATCACCCCAAGTATTGCCCCTAGTAATAAACCAAAAATAAATTGTCCCATTACACTATGCCTCCTTCTAAAATATCTAACATTTTGTTGTAATTCATACGCGTAATTAATACTAGTTCTTCACCCTCATCTAACCATTTAGCTGTCCCTAAAAGTTCTTTGATTTGTTGCAATTGTTTTTCCTTGATGCATACTTGAGCGCTTAGACTGTTCGCCTCATGCTGTGATTCTTTCAATTTAGTTTTTAGAAAATCATGGTCTTCATATTTCTTCATTTCATCACGAATTATTTGTGTGATTGCTTGGTAATCATTTCCACTTAACATCATAGAATCTCCTTTCACTGAGGGACAACAGCAAGCAATGGTAAACATACTACCAGCACTACAATGAGCAAGAATACAAACCACTCAAATGCAGTAAATTTACGACTAGCATTCAATTTTTCTTGTAAGTCCTTATGTTCTTTCGGTGTCATATTAATAACCTCCTATATTAGTTCAACTACCCATTCATTCAAACCAACAATTTCTTTTTCTAATTGTTTAACATATTCTTCTAATTCTTCAATACGTGCGTTACGTTTTTTTACAGCTTTTGTCATCTGTTTCAAGGCTTTTCGTTTGCGTCTGTTCGCCTCGTCTATGTTTATAATTTCAAAGCATAAGTTAGCACTAAGGTCTCTGTCCCAGCTACTATCTTTACCAATGTGTGAAAAATCAACGCTATTATATTCCATTTTGTACCTCCTCGATTCTGACCAGTAAAACTTTTCTTCCTTCATCTTCTAAATTCTTTACTACAATATTAGCAAACTCAATAAGTTTTGCTTGTTCACTGTCATACAGAATGTGCCCTGTTCCATCAGTACACATGATGACCGCTCGTTTCATAACTTATTCCTCCAATTCATTTATTGTGTTTTGTACCTCTTCGCTATACTGTTCAGTTCCAGTTGCATCTTGTGTTCCTTGAATATCATCAATTGTGTTTTGTACGTCTTCATTTGTGCTTTCCGTGAATTCATTATATCTCCTTTCTGTATCATTTTCTAAACTTTCAATACGTTGTTCACTCCGACTTTCAAACTCTGTCCAACCAGTAAATTCACGACCCGATGGAGTTCCTACCCACCAGGCGTAGCCTACATATAGTAATGATACTGGGAGAAGGATAAACAACATAACCTTAAAAACTTGATTTTGCCACCATTTGATAGCCTTGATAATTTGATTTTCGTTTTCTCTTTCTCTTCTACTTCTTCTCATTTTTAATCTTCCTTTCTGTTTATGTTTCATTTCCTCGTCCTTACAAATACAGTATATAATACATTGCAATACTTGGCAATAAATTTAGGTTAAGACTTTGATTAAAGTTTTCTAATTTTTATCAGGGTAAAATAAAAAAGACCTTTCCACCGTCAAGTAGAAAAGGTCTTTGAAAACATTTATTAATCATCTACGCCTAAATCGAAATCCACCATCAAAGCCTTGCTGTTCAGTGATTGAATGAACATAAGCATTGTTTTTTGATTAGCAAAAATGTTTGTGTAACGTTTGGCTGGGTTAGGGAATTGACTTAAAGTCAATTTACGTTGGTCCCAAAGTTGCAACACATCTCTATCCATGATAATCGCACCAACTTTATTACCATCAAGTTTCATCTCAACGTCTGTCGCACCTGGTTTACCTAAACTACCAGCTGGGATAGTTGTTCCAACAGGGTGTTCACGTGCGTCAACATTACCAGATGTGATATCTTCTTGTGTAACTTCATGGTCTACCGTGTATTCGTAAACGCTAGGGATAGAGTCAACTTCGACAATACGAACACGTACATTTTTAAACAATTCAGGGTTAAATGCATTAGCCAAGAAGTTTACGTCCAAGTTTAAGGACGTTGCAAGTGGTAACACAACTACAATATCATCAACTTTACTTGCTTGGGTGATACCGTCCTTGTTATAGTCACTTGTAAAATAACGCATACGACGTGCTGTGTATAAGATTTTTTGTTGCAACTCTTTAATGTTATGTGAAACACCGTTTTTATTCATGTAACCGTCAGCTAATGGTTTAGCTAAGCACATTTTAGTCTGATTGTATTCTTCTAAAATAATACCATTAATAAGTTGGTTGATTTTAGCTAAAATATGGTTGTGGTATTGTGTTAAGTTTTGGAAGTGTACTACATCAATTGTATCTAAGAAAGTGTTACGACTTTCCAAGTCCATAAAGTGTTTGTAGGTATGCCCTACCACACGTCCAAAGTTTTGTGCAAATGGGTTTTCTTCACCATCTAATAAATCGGGGCGGAAAACTTTTGGTCTGATAACATCATATACTACTGATTCAATTAACCCACCAAATGGAATTGCACCACGCTTGAACATATAAAGTGGGTTGGATGCACGTGCTGACTTGATAAATACGTTAGCATATTTTGTAGCTACGCTGTTTAAGTAAGCGCCGACCTTTTCAGGGTCTTGGTTCAAGTCTGTCCCGATAACACTAAAATCGTCACCAGCTTGATAATTTGCAAGGCGGGCATCACCAATGTCACGGCCTACAGCACGTGCGATACTTTCATCAGTCAAATGAGAGTTTGTAGCTTCATTAATTGTTTTAGCTAATTTTGAGTTTGCCGATTCTTTATTCACCATTAGATTACTTCCTTTCTTTCATTAGTCATAAATATCAATTTCTTGAGCATTACGTTCAGCATTTTCAAGTTGTTCCTCTTCTATATTTTCTTTCTTTGGTTTAGGGTTTCTTCTAATGCTGTCGTACATTAGTTTGGTGTTGGTTTGTTTGAGGTTGGTGATTTCCTCCGTCTGCATTTTATAGCCTTCTCGCAGAGTTACGACCTCTTCTAACAGTTCAGATAACTCATCTTGTAATTTCGTCATATCTTCCACACGATTAGCTACCTCAGTCGGTACTTCATCGAAATTGTATAAATCTCCCACCTTATTGATATATTCGTCTACATTGAGTTTAGATACTTTTTCAAATTCCATATAAGAAACCCCCTTTCTTTTCCCTTAATATTTTAGTCACGGACTTTTTCATCACCGACCACTTTTGTTTCATCTTCTACTTCGGGTTTTTCATTTTCAACTGGGCCCAATACTGTAGCAACTGAAGGGTCTACCCAAAGATTTTGAATTGGGTCTTGCGCTGGCATTGGCTGCTTGATTTGTTCTTCTTCGGTCTTGTACTCAATAGTATCACGTTGACCGTCAACTAAAACGTCCATATGACCTAACATACCAACTGTTGTAGAACTAGGTTTAACGTTACTTTGCATGTTGTTTCCACCTTTCTATTCAGTTAAAGCAGAGGAGCAACACACAGGCATATAACAAACCCTGTTGCACAAGCTGGAGCCTGTCTTCACAGGGTGTAATATTATTTGCTGTGTGCTGAGCGCTCTTCTTAAACCTTACTATTATTATTCTTAACTTCTCTATTATTATATGACATAGGTTTTTCTAATGCAATGCTAGTGCGTTATTTTTGGTAAAGTAAAAAGCCTACCACTTTTGGTAGACTTAATTACCATTATTTCTTTAACGATTTTGTTGGTGCTTTGACTTTTGTTTCAGAACCCTGTGCAACTGTTGCAGAGGGTTTGTTAGGGACTGTTCTTGTTACATACCCACTATCATCCTTGAACCTTTTTTTGTTCGGTTTTTGGTGGGTTAACATTCTTAACAGGGTTTACCTCTTTGCCATATACAGCTCCTGAATTAACACTACCTACTTTAATACCCTTATCACCAAGTTTTTCATTCATTGACGTTTGAACACTTTCATTTTTCTCCCCCGTTGTTTCAGTCGTTGAGCGTACATTACTCTTTGGGACACTTGGTACATCACTTGGTGTGTCGGGGGTAGATGAGTTCATACCAGTGCTTGTACTTGTACTTGTCTTCATCTTACTCATAGTTTCCATATCTCCTAATGGGCTGTCACTCGGTTTAGGTTGTGTACTTACACTAAATTTCTTATCGGTTTGACCCGCTGTTGTTGCTGTACCTGTGCCAGCAATATCTGTTTTACTTTGTGTTCTATCCATTGTAACATGTTCAGCGTTGCCTACAGGTTTTGTATTCACGTTATCAACTGTAATACCTTTGTCAGCAAACTTTTCATTCATGTTATCCTTGACTTTATCATCAGTCGTTGGGCGGTTAGCAAGTGTCATTTCTTGCGTTTCATCACTTACATGCTTTGTATCAACATTACCAACTTTGATACCCTTGTCAGCAAGCTTTTCATTCATATTGTCTTGTACTTCACGATTAGTCTTTTCTGTTCCATACCCTGGCTCATTATCTGTGGGGGCTACACCGTTATTATAATTTTGTACTTGTTCCCTCAGGTAATCCTGAGTCGAATGATATTGTTGCGCCTCACGCTCACGGCGTTGTTTTTCGGCACCTGCTTTGCGTAATTGTTCAAACATTACATCTTGTGCCGTTTGGAACGGGTCTTTCACTTCATGATAAGGCATTACACATCACTCCTTTGATTAATTTTATCGTCTTTGCTTTTCTTGTCTTCTACTTCAGGTTCAATAAGTATAGTATACCACTTCATAGCCCATTTCGGTACTTTGATACCAAATAACACCGCATTCGCTAAGATACTTTGTAACTGCGCTAAACCAATAAAAATTGTCACAGCCTCAATTGTAACTAATAGTAAAGGGGATGGGTCATGTATTTGATTATACGCCACACCAATGATTTGGGGTAAAAACGATAAGACAACATTGAAAACCAAACCACTTTTAAGGCGCTTGCTCCAAATGGGTTTTTCTTGCTTGATACGCCAGGCAACAGCCAACACTGTGTCAATTATTGCAAGCGTCAATAAGAACAAACTATCACTTACATACGACTCATGCAAAAATGGGTGAACAATATTATATATATCATTAAGACTGACTTCACCATTATTCATAGCGGTCTCTCCTTTCATTAATTTTATTACAAACATATTATATCACACCTAGCTCATGCGTTTCATTGGTGGTCTGTCGTAAATTTGACCCATTGGAAGATAACCTACAATGCTTGTGCAATATTCCAATGTTGTCTTTTTCAAGGTATCATCTTCAATTATCTTATCTAAAAAACCCTCTAAGTCTTCAATATCAACGTCAACGTATGGTGGTTGTATTTCAGTCATCACCAATCACCTCACACTCAATACCAGCTATATTAGCGTTACCTGTATCAAAATCAACAGTAAAATCATTACATTCAAAGAATACAAGTAGTTCAGCAATCAAATGCTGTTTATTATCTGCCTCTAACACGGTTACACCTTTCTTATTGATAAGCCTCATCAATACCACTCCTATCAGCTTGATATAAAAAGTAATTATCATCTAAAAAACCAATATTATATTGTATACCATTTAACTGTAATTTCTTTACAACATTGATTTCTAGTTCCGCAGTTACCCCTCCTGAGATGAATTCAATATTCATCTTTTCAGGCGAGTTAGGGGAGACTATTCCAATACTATCAACATTCATATTTTTCACTATTCTCCACACAAGACAAGCTAAACTCGTATCACTTTCAATATTGTTCAGTTGGATATAATACATTTAAATTCACACCCCTTTGAATAACTGACCTATAAATTATAATTTTCTCACATTCATCTAAACTTAAAGGCCTGTCTAAAGTCATGTAATCTATTCCTTTTAAATCAAACGAATTTATCAATTTTACACCATCTATTTTACCTACACGCAACCTTTGCATTGTTGTTTGATACGGTAGTATATATGAACGTGAGAGATTTTGTAATAAAAGAGGTTTCCTACACGTTCTAAAGTAAATCTCAAACTCATTATTGTCTATCATCTTACCATACTGAAAATACTTGTTTTTTAATTTAGTATTGGTTTTAATAAACATCACCCAGTAAATACCTGTTGTGAGTGGCTGGTTTGAGGCGAAAATCTGCCAGCCTTGGCTCTTCTTGTCTGATAAAAAAGGTGTATCTGTTATGTTAAACATTGTGAACGGTGCAATGATATTCCCTGTGCCAACAATTGTTTTATTTGATAATACCTCAAATGATGATTGTTCATCATCAAGTGGGAAGATAGCTATCTCACTCATAATATCACCCTTTTCTATACAAATAATTAACATTAAAATACGGTAGGTTGTTTTGCTGGTGCCAAGTTATTGGTCTGCGTCTCATAGCGTACGTATACCACCCATTACCACCCTGGGCCTCAACAGCCTCAGTATCACTGACCATGATTATCGTGTGTGCCGCTGTTCCCCCACCAGAGCCCATGATAATGATATCGCCTGTCTTAAAATCACCAGCAAGATTACCACCTGTACGTATTTTATTCCAGCCCTTTTGGGGTAATATACTTTGCATTCCCACAGTGTTAGGTGAACCAGCACCATTATATCCGTTTAAGTTTCCGTGTTCTATCCAATAAACACAAGCCATGACAAAGCTACTACAATCGGCTATCCACGGGTCTTGGGTTGTACGATAACGAATACCGTAATTAGCGGTACTGTACATAGTGCCGTGAGAAACAAAGGTATTATAACAAGCTTCTATTGCACTACCTAACGCCCCTGATGGAACTGATGGAGGTGTTACAGGCGGGGTTTCAGGGTCAACAGGGTCGGGTGCTGTTGGTTTAGGGTGTGCTTTATCAAGAAATGATAAACACTCTTGAATATTCATCAGGCGTTTTGGTTTTGTTTCAGGGTCCTCGGGTGTTTGGTCAGGGGGTATTACAACGCTACCACCCCCTGAACCCCAGTTAATGTTTGCATTTACTTCATTAGCGTAAAGGTCATATCTATGTCTGCCTGCTTGCTGATATGCTCCGCTTGGGAAGCCATAAACTCTAGTGTCCCCCCTTTCATAATGTGCAAACCAGTCACCCGCAAGTTCTCTAGGACTTAAGTTAAATTGGTTCGTCCAAAAACCTAATATACTATTATATCGTCTCCCGGTTTGTGGGTGGTAGTCCATCCACGACTGAACAGGCGGTTGAAACAGCATCTGGCACTGATACTTAATGCTTTCCATTTCACTATGTGACTTATTGTAATTATAAATGTCTAGGTTCGCTGGGGTGTACGATAATTGCACTAACCCTACACCTTTTGAATATTGCCACCCATATGAACTTGGATAAAAGCCGGCATTTTCTTTTCCTACTTCAATTGCATAAGGGTCCCACCCACTTTCGGCCGCCATGTTAACCAACACCGCAATTATTGTATTTTCATTGCCCCCTAAATTTTTTAGTTCATTCGCAATAATGTTTATGTTTTGCGGTTTCCGAGTAAAAGCCATGATTACACCCTCCTTCTAGTCAAGCATTAAACTTGACTTCTTGAATCTCTTCATAAAAATTGTTCGTGTGCGAATATCAGTAAAGAATACATGTTGTCTTAGAAACATTTGTCTTAAGGTCTGGTACCTTTCCCAATCAACTAACGCAAACTCTTCATCAACGTCACCATAGCTCAGGGCCAGTTTAAACTTAAAGTTTGGGTCAGCTTTTGTGCTGATGATAACATCTGAACCATGCTTATACGCGCCATATAATGTCTCGTTCAATTTATAAGTGCCTAAATACTTGTCACCCTTCCCTAACTTGCGAATAAACGTATCAAAGTTACCTTTAAATGTATTGGTAAGCGAAGAACCCTCTTCACCCTCAATATGTTGGACTATTCGAGCAAGCTTAGAACTAAGTTGCTCCCGCTGTAGTTCCTCAGAAGTTTTGTACATTACTATCTTGACCCCGAGGTCTTTGTTACGTGTGATAGTCGCAGTAGGTAGCATTTCGAGGTCTAAGAAATAACAGTTAAATAGGTTAGTTGCATTAGCAACGAACACTGCCCTAAACTGACTCATATCTCTGAATACTGTCATTGCAAATTGAAGGAACTTGTTTGTTTCATCTTTGAGTTCTCTGCCGTTCATATCGATGAACTCATCCATTTCGATAAATGATATATTAGGAAAAGCGTTTGACTTGAACTTTCCAGCGACAGATAGAGCAATCATATAGATTGCTGGTTCTTCATTGACTGTAATAACATCGGTAATGACCCCGTTTATCTTAACTTTCTCCCTAGCAACTTCTGTGCCTGTTAACTTACCTATTAAATTCATATCAATAGCAGTGCGTTCTATTTCTGTATCATATCGGCGCATATAAATTCCACGTTTGCCAGTTTCTAAAAATTCGTTTATCATTGTCACAAAACCTGAGATGGTGTTGTGTGTTGGAATAAAATGTTTTGTTAGGTATAAATGGTCTTTTTCATTAACTTCAATACAAATAGTTTCATCTGTTTCGTTTAATTTTTCAATTCGTTTAATTGTCAGTCTACTTGGTTTTGTTCTAATCGGTGTCAATCTCTTTTTCTTTCGAGGCAATGTGACCACCTGTTGCCTTATTTCATTATCTAATCTAATTGATACTTTATATTCAGTGTTTCTTCCTTTTCGGTTAGATGTTATCAAATTAGTTTCACCTGATAAACTTTCAACTAAAAATCGGACATCTTTTGCCAGCTGTAATGAATTAGTAAAAAACCTAATACGGTTATTCTTGGAAACGTACCCGTCGGTATCCAGCAAGCCTTGTAGTAACTGTATCCTTTGTTCTATTGACCCATACAAATAATTTTTAGGTATTCTTTTTTCTAGTGCACCACACCTTAATTCTTTAGGCAAAATATCCGATTGATACATACTGTGAGTACACCTTTTATTTATTTTTCTGCCATTAATGAACCGCCAGCTATAGCTACCTTTGCTTTTTTTGTAGCCTTTTGCACCCAATAGATTACATATTTTGTTAGGTATCCAGTAGTCTTCACTAGATATTGTGAGCTGTGAATCTTTGCAACAACCGTCCCCTAAAAATGCCCCTATTACATATGGTGGTAATTGCTGTTTTTTAGTAGTAAAATTACTGATTGGTTTAACAACATGAAACCTTGTACCCTTACTATTTTTTCGCTCATTATAATGACACATTATTTCTTCTGTGGTCATGGTGTATTCTTTATTTTTTTGTGAATATACTGTCCACAAATGGGTTTTTGAACAATCGACATAAGTTGTATCATTAAACCATACACGGTATAACTCTTTTACGCCTTGTGGGTATAACCCTATTACGTCAGTAAATTCACCTTTAGAATTTAATACTTTATCACCTATTTTTAAATCACCGATTTTCTTTACACCTTTATCAGTCATTATCTCATTCGTACAACGCAAATCCTTGCCCACACCGCGACAACCCAAAATAAATGTCCATGGGTATTCATCTTGCATGAAATTCTTAATATTAATATATTTGCTTTGTGACACTTTCTTCACGCCCTTTCCTGTAATGTTTGTCACTATTTTTATTATATACAAAAGTACCCACCCATTAAAGAGTAGGTACTACAGGTCAAACGATAGCTTCAATAGCTAAAGCGACCATAAGTATCAATAAAATACTTAGTATCAACGTTGCGATAATACAAAGCACAAGCCCAGTAATGGTCCTAGCCTCTTTTGCCTGCGCAGTCATATTATACAATAGTTTGAAAAAGTAGTATGCTAACACACCAACAATAATTAAGATAATGATTGGTGGCAAATATTCAAACAAAATTACATCCATGTTATTCACTTCCTTTCCTATACATATTTAATACTTGCTTTATCGCTCTGTGGTGATAAAATTTTAAAGCTATTTACAAACTTAAAACCTTTATTAACTTTAACTAGTTTCACAAACGGCGCTGTTATGATATGGGTGTTTTCATAGCCAAAATAATCAAGCCCCTTTCGTTCAATATAATCCCTGCCGGTCCCTTGTAACCCCGCAATTTTATAGTTAGTACCCTCAACTAAATCATACTCCACATAGCGTTTAGCACCTAAATACTTACTTTTGTCATAGTAACCCTCAGCTTTTAACGCCCCAAACCGTGCCTCATCATAGTCAATTCCTACTTCATTACATACATTTGCGAATATTTTATCTAACTTTTTACTGTCAACTTCTTCACCATCCCTTATCATTTTAGCATACTTTTTGAGTTGTGTCTCATATTCACCCCAATAATTACAATGAATACTATCAGTATCAATGTAAATTAAATCAGTAAACGGTCTTTCAACAGCAATTCTAGCTTGACTAACAATAAGATTGCGTGCCTTAGCGGTTACCATACAAGCGATAACGATATTGCCTTTCTGCGTGTATTCTTTGTCATTTGGGACTTCTTCGTAATGAGGATATCCCTTATCATCAAAGTAAATGACGTCTTTCATATCATGGAAACGTTCAGCAAACTTACCATACACCCCATTCAATAATAACTTGGAGACCATTTTCAAAGGTTTGTTGTGGTCTCTAACGGCTTGCTCCTTCAATGACTTATAGTTCTCTACAAAGTGTTTGAATGGTGTTCTAAGTACTCGTGTAAATGTTACACCATCAATAAATTCATAATCAATATCATAATTTTGTTCAATGTTGTTCAAATCTAATCCTGTTAGAGTTTGAATACACTCAAAACCATCATCTACAATATCATTTAATGTAATGATAGCTTGTGTTTGGGCAAACTTTGCTACTTTCTTAGGGAAACATGCTACCAAACCGTCTTTAAGTTTCAAAGATTTAATGTGCACTCGATATATACTGTGTAGCCCTTGAAAATCTTTTTTGTTGTATACTTCCAAACAATTTTGAGCCGTTAATGCTTGTGGGGCACTCGGGTCAGGATAATTTTGCAACATAACCGCGGGATATTCGCTGTTCACGTCAAAACTAAACCCTATCATGTTGTACTCTTTGTTTTCCTTACCAGGCTGTACGATAGTGATACCACCTGAGTACGCCTTGCGATAATACTCATCTTGTTCTTTGGTGATACCCGTCTTGTATATCTTATCATAATACTTTCTGTGATATTTCTTGTCGTCAATTCTAATAAACATCTTTAGCTTATCTTGTGCAAATGAACTACTTGTCAATTTTTCTAGGTCAAGGTTTTGACCGATAAACCTTAATAAATGTTGTAGGATAAGCACGTCAAATTTCAGATAACTTATCTCGTTGTTATATGTTTCATCTTCCTTTATCAGGTCAAACCACTCATAGGTAGCATCCTCGGTTGTCTTTCGCATGTTCACCAACTTGGAAGCATTACCGAGTGCTTGACTAATCATCTTGAAACTATCTATCACCTGAAACACACAACCGCGATAAACAAAATTGAGCATGTAGTATGTGTTCTCGGGTACGATAGCTTCAAACTCATCAAATAAATCAGGATTTTCCCCGTAATAAAACTCTAATGAACGGGCGTCAAACTTTAAGTTGTGAATATACACTCTAAACTTATGTGTATTACCTTTCTTTACACAATCACCGTAGCGTTCGCACAAGTCATCTAAAAAACCTTGCCAAACATTCTTCGGATTATCTACATAATCACGGTTCTCAACTAATGACACGTCTTCTTTCATTTTCATGTGACACTGAGGGCAGTCCCACTCATTTTCTGCTTTGTGCTCCTCCCAAATGTGTTCATCTCTTGCCTCAAGGTGATTGAGATTGGCGATATTATGGGCACGAAACACATGTAAATTTTTGTACTCTATCCACCCCAAGGCATACGTTTCAATAGTATCACAGATACGTGTATCGATACCTAATTCTTTACAGCATACTAAAAACTTGTCCCAGTTTGCTTTTGCTTTCTTAACTTCCTCACGGTATTCTAAACGAGTCAACTTGCCTCGAATATACCACGTTTCTAATTCTTTCAAAAATAACTTGTAACTTTCTGTTTGGTATGAGATAAAATCATCACACCACGTCAACTGCGTTTCAGTATCACAGCTAATGTAAATAGGTGTTTCGTTTGGTTGTTTCTTTCCTTTCCTCTTGCCCACAATATCACCTCCCTCCTACATTATCTAACTAGCCAAACAAGTCAAAAGCACCTTTATCACCCCACTTTTCATTAGGACCAGCACGCAACATTTCATCTGCCACTAAGTTAAAAGCGTCACGGTTTATTCTTCGCTCAACTTCATCTAGACTTGCGCCAGAGTGAAATGAAACTAATCTACCTCGACCCTCAGTTCTAGCCTCCTCATTAGGGTCAAACTCAATTATACCACTACCGTCAGTTGCCTCGTAAACTTCTGTGGTTCTCATCTTTTCCTTAATATACTCGTTTGAAGTATCAAGAACATGTTGGTTATGTTCTTTGCCCATACGGTCTTCATATTTTCTTCTTGTTTCATTCTCAGGAAGATTATTGAATGCTACCCCTGTGCGATACCTAAAATCTCTACGGTTGAACTGACTGTCATTAAACAAATCTTTTGATTGGTTTTTGAATCCATACTCATCTTCTAGCGGTGTAACATATTCTGATAGAGAACTGGTGAGATATCCAACGTTTCTAATACGCTCGGCATGATTGCGGGTTAAACCTGTTTTATTATTGTCATATTTCGCCCCGTGCATGATAATTCCACCGAGTGCCTCATTACGTTTCCATTCTTGTTTATGTTGCAACTGTTGTATCTTTTCGTTGTAAAAATTCCTTTGCGCCCGTGTCATTCTTTTGTACTCGCCAGTTGTAGGTAACACGTAACTAAGATTCTTATATTTGTTCTTGATAATGAAATTCAAGGTTTGTTTTTCTAATTTTCTTCGTTGTCGTTTGTTCGCCATTTCATACCCACCTACTAAAAATAGCTGGGTTTTACACCAGCTATTCAATTTTATTTAATTTTGTTAAGCCTCAATCATTTTTTATTTCTTTTTCCAAGCACGCTTTGCTGGTGCTTTCTTTTCTGTTTTTGGTTCAGGTTTCTTATCTTGTGTGCCTCGTGGTTGCCCTAAGAGTTCTAAGTTATCCACGATAACGTCTGTGGTGTAGTGGCGGTTGCCGTCAGCGTCTTCATATTGTCCTGTTTGAATGTGTCCCGCAGTCGCAACTTGAGTACCTTTGTTCATATAGTTGGCAACCTTTTCCCAATGATTACCAATCAATTTAATTCTGATAAAATCTGCCTCTTCTCTTCCACGGCGGTCAACAGCAAGGGTAGCTGTCCCAATGAATAATTCTCCGTCCTTAACGTATGCTCCTTCAATATCACGTACTAAGCGACCAATTAATATTACGTTGTTATTTACTTGTGTCATATAGAACCATTTCCTTTCCTTTTTGAAAAATCTTTTTTCTTAACTACATGTTTTAGTTTATCATTCTTTATCTAATTTGTCAATCGATTTATTTGCTAAATATCTAATTTCCCCAAGAATTTCATGGATAGGTGTTTGCTCTTTGATATACCTATTGAACCCAAAAATTTCTTCGTTGATTTCTTTTAGTACCTTACCAAATTGTTTGTTCTTGTAACTGAATTCTCTGCCATCTAACAACTCCACCACTGTATATTCATCAGTAAAACCTTGATGATAACAGTGAATGCTACCATTTACCATACTGTATTTACACTTACAAAGTCTTGTGATAGTGCCCACGTCTTTATTAGTCAATCTGTCAAATAGTTTATAACTAAAAAGGTGGGGGCCTTCCACATGCACTAACGTTGTTCCTAGTCTGTACAATCGTATCACCTACCTGTTAGAAATAATTTTTGATAACAAGGTTTTGGTCAACAAAGAAAGCATCAAACCCTGCGTGCATAAACAACTCTTTTAATTTTAATAGATTGATATATCCATAATCACCAACGTTTAGTGTGTATTCACCTTTTTGTTGCATGACTACTTGAATTGCAATTCTGTCTGTGTTATATAAGTGTTTCAAAACTTCCTCAGGTAACATAAATTTTTCCTCCTAATTTTACCATACTTTATCAAAACTATACATTCTTTCGTCAAGTTTGGTGGGCTTTTCCATTGTCCTAATAAAATCTAATTCATTCTTCCTTGCAAGACCCGCGTCATGGATAATTGTTTTCTGTGGGCCTTTGTTGATACGGAAAAGCTTTCCTTTAATATAACAAGCAAAGTAACTTGTTATTGAGTAATGTAATCTCACTACAAACAAGATATTATCACTTGTAGGTGGACTAAACGCCACCCTGATTTCAGGTTCGTGCTTATTTAGTGGTTCAATATCAAACATGTGCATTACTATCCCCTCTTATACGAAATGTTTCATTTTCTCTTCATAATCTTGTAATTTCATCCTAATATCTTGTAAATCTTTCTTTAATTGTTTGTTTTCAACATTCAATGAGTGAGCATTGTGGTGTGCAGTGTCGTAATAATTCTTCCACAAATCTAACTCATCTTTCAACTTTTTATTCTCTTCTTTTAACTCTTTAACAAGCATTTCATTGGTAAAAGCTTCCGTCCATTTTTTGTTATACTTCTCTTGTAAATGCTCGTTTTTCTTTTTCCATTTTTTGTTTTCTCGATTTAGCATTCTGATTTTTGTGTTGTATTTTTGGTCTTTTGTTGCCATAAGTTCCATCATACCTTTCTACCCTGTAATAACCATAATCATCAATATAACCTACCCACGTCGGCATTTCTCGTAAAATGTAACTCATCTTCACCACCTCTTTACGTTTTTATTATATCATTGGTTTTGATTTTTGTAAACAAATTTTATTGAATAAGTTTCACCTTTTTCTGAACTGTAATCAACTACTTCATAGTGAAGATAGTTGAGGTTACCGAAAGCACGATTCAACTTAACAAAATCAACTTGTCTATCAAAAAATCTTACAACTACTCTTCTATTTAATTCAAATTCTCTAATCAATGACTCTACTTGTTTTGGGTTCTGCTTTTCAACCAGCATATATTCCTCTAAAATACTCTTGAAATTTTCTAAAATCTCAAGAGGGGTATAATCTTTAGGGTCTGTTGACTCCGTAGTTAGTTCACGCAATGCCTCATTAAGCTCTTCATTTTCCTTGACTAATTGTGTATTTTCTTTGCCTATTGAATAAACTGTTATAACTAACCAACATGTTAGTACTACCCACATACAAAAACCAACTAACATACTTTACACCTCACATGTCGTAAAAAATTGACCTTTCGCATATTCGCCAACTCTTTCTTTTGTTCTGAATGAATCGTGTAATCTTTTTCAACTAATCTACACCCCTCCTGCTCCCAAATCATTTGGATGGCTTTCAATTGTTCCACGCTATGCACATCACGTTCGCAGTAAACACGTTCCTTGTCATTGATAATATAGTAAACTCTTCTCATAGTGTAGCCCTCCATTCTTGATATTTATCATAATCTTCATCTAATATATCAATTACACTATATCTATCAACATATTTATTGAAATACTTCTTGGCTTGTTCGTAGTAAAATAAGCGTTGGTCAAAGTTATTCGCAAACATTGTAAAACGTAATTTACTCATCTTGAATGATTTGTGTGTCTTATTGTCTAATACTATACAGTTAGTTTGTCGCTCCTCCAAACTGCACCTGATTTCGTTAGTTGTTGTGTAAGAATACGGTGCGTATTCTGTTTTCTTACGTTTCATAATCGCCCTCCAAATTATAGCTGAAATCTAAGTTACTTTCTCTGCGGTACATGTGTTCTTCATTTTCTAGTAAGTCATGACGTGCTCTACTACATACATACAAAGCGTTAACTGAATTGTCCATCTTATTGAAGATATGGTCTACCGTCAAGTCTTTAATATCGCGTAAACTATCTTGTTTGTAATAGCACTCAGCCACCATTCTATGGCAACAATAGCGTTTCTTAACATTCTTTCCTCTTCGATTAATGTACAAATCTACACATACGTAACCTCTATACAGATAATGTTCAATTGGTTTATACCGTTTACCGCCTTTCTTGTAATATACAAAACCTGAAGTACTTACCCAGTAGCGACTATTTCTAAATTGTCTCATACCAAAATAGGGTTCAATATTGATATAGCGTTCTAATTCTTTTACACTGATAGGCTGTTTATGTGTGTATTTCTTTTTGTTTCTACGCCTACCCATAAAAATTCACCTACTTTTCATTGATAACGTGTTTCAACAATTCATTGTATTTTTCTTCCGTTTCTGTTAATTGTTCTCTAAGTTCAATTATTGTTTCATTCATTGATTTGATGATACGTCCTTGTACTTCAATTTCACTCTTTGAATGTTCCTTCCTTAACGCTTTATTTTCTTGTTCTACACATGCTAAATTTAACTCTAAATTACTGATATATTCATTTTTCTTCGCTAGTGCTCTTTGTTGTTTCCGTAATTCCTTCTTAGCTCTTTTGTGTGCCTTGTCTAATTTAACTGCTTCATTTGCCAACTCTTTTGAAACTGGCAACACGTCCCACATAGAAACCCAGCATCTTTTCATTACGTTCATCTCCTCAGTAGAATACGTCTGTGCTATCGACTGCTTTTTCATCTTTTACATATTCATATCGTCCTGTGTTGAAATTTAATCTGATTTCTAAGTCTGTATTTTCACCTCTGCTTAACTCTTCCATTCGTGAGTGACACTGAACGGCATTCTTACAGTCTTCCATTTCAACTACTACACCTCGGTACAATTTATGGATAACATACTTTTCTTCCCAAAAGCACATTTCATTTTCAGCTTGCTCTGGGAACATCAACGGGTTTAATCCATCGAGTCTTGGCTTAAGATACTGATATGTACCGACAACACCGCCAATAACCCCAATAACTAACCATGCAATAATCAAAACAATCATGACTACACCTCCAATTTAACTTGTGATTGACCTTTCTTGATTGGTGCAATGTAAGGTAAATTATTCAACTCTTCTACTATTTCTTCTTCCATGAACAGAACATTGACAACACCATCTTCTTTCAGACATTCAACGATTTGTTCCGCTAAATCTTCATTACTATATTTTGAAAAAACTGTACGCAATTCCCTAAACATTGTTCTCACCCTTTCGCTTGAGGAATTCTGTATGCTGAGGCAATTTCAAGTGCTACAGCCTCATCATACATCTTCAACAATTCCTCAAAACTGATTTCTTTGTTCTTTAATCTTTCTTCTAAGTTCATGTTAATTTCACCACCATTACAAACTTCCTATCAAGTGTTGGACGATAAATGAACCCTTGGCCAAACAAAGCATTCATCAAGTATAATTGTTGTTTCTTTGTAAGGTCTGAAATATCTAAATAATTTCCTACCTCAGCATGCACATGATTCAAATACCCAAATTTATTATCAGCCAAAATTTTTTCAAATAATTCATCTTCTTGATTATCAGGTCTTTTGAATTTCATTTGACCCAATCTGACTTTCTTTCCAACTTTTTTACTCATGTTCTACTCGCCCTCCTTTAATTACCCAGCCTAGTGGTAACTTAGCTCTTTTTGGCGTTGGTAGGTTAACCCTAATGATATAGTCATTATCTTCAATCAGAATTGGCAATCCATTCGTAATAAGAAATCTCATTTTTCATCGTCCTTTCTGTCTAGCATGTGTTTCAGCGCGTTAATTTCTTTGTCTCTTTGTTTTATTGTTTCTAATGCTTCGTCTCTTTCAACCAAAAGGGTGTATATTGCCTCGAGTTTTTGGTTTTCATTTAATTCTGAAAAATCTACTGGTCTAAACATATTTATCTCTCCTCTACATTTATATCATCGCATACTTTACAACTCTCGTCAACTAAAATTTTATTTTAAATGATTTTTTATCCACTAAACAGTCATACATTAGCTCAATAATTTGTGGTACAGCAAGACTGTCATCTTTGATACTAATTTCAGTTTCACCATCGATAATATACATAAACCCAATAAGTTCACCTTTTGCTGTTTTCGTGTTATCTCCATAAACAAAATAATATTCGTCCCAACCACCTCGAATGTCTTTGAAACAGTGTACTTTTTCTACCATTCCCACTTCACCTCTAACATTTCTGGAATTAATTTACCCTCCCCAATACCAAATTTATGCTCGAATTGGGTTATGAAAACCTTGTAATCTTTACCAGAACTAAACACAACCCTGACACTTGAATTGAATGTGTTAATATTTGTCAAAACTTGTACATTCTTCAAATTGTTTTTCTCGATTATTGCTCACACTTTCCTATTGATTCTAACCATTTTAATCGCCTCCTCTTTTTGAACGGTGAGATGACAACATAATCACCAAGACTGTTTACATTGAACCCCCGTTCTAAGCGGTCATCAAGTCCGAAACTTTTTGCGGTGAAATTCACTTCGTTAATAACAGTATCAACAAAATTACTATTTTTTAAGACTATACTACCTTGGTCAGTAAAATTGTCTGTAATTTCATAATATTTGAACGCTTCGTTAATAATTTGCGTAAAAGTCATTTTTGTACCAGTTCCTTTCTTATGCAAAATTCTGTGTTCATGAATTGTTAGGATTTCTAAGTTACATGGTCGGTTATCTTTGCAATTCTTATTTATATGGTTCACCTCGTAGCCTTTAGGTATAACTTCATTATTATATGCCCCCCACACGAATCGGTGGACAAGGATATGAACATTTTCGATTTTCATTTCTTTGTACCCACATTTGGGTGTGTGGAATTTTCTAACGCACCCTGTTCGTAAATTGATAATATTACCTGAATTATCACAGGCGTAATTGGTGAAAATTGGATGCTTGTACAAATACATTTTCGTTTCCTCGCTTTCTTTTTTTCTTCCTTATCACATTTATATAATAGCATATTATTTACCTTTGTGCGAAAAATTATAAAATTCTAATCAACTTATTATTTATCTAATCTTGATAAGTTGCGAATAATCGTTTCGTTATACCTCTTTAGGTCATTACCGCTAAGATGACCCTCAGGGGCTTGTGGAGGGTGGGGGTCAAAAATGACGATATATGGACCCATACTATTCAGTCTTGTTGCCCAAAAGAAACACTTTGGGTCGGCACAAATAGCTTGCTCAACTTCTTCTAATGTTTCAAATCGCACAGCAAGTGCAAACTTGTGTAAAATACAGTACTCATACTTACTCGTCATAACTTCGCATGCTTTGGTGAAAGATAATGGCGGTACTACATAGTCAAAGCACCACTCACCTTTCTTCTTTCTTGGTATTTCAACATTAACAATACGCAAACCTGTTCTGTCTTTGTAAGGTTTATCATCTGTGACAAAACACATATTGTTCATATTGATATCTGAACCATGAACTTTTTCAATACCCCACTCCTCTTCACGATAAATAATATTAGTTTTATTTGCTGGCTGGTGTAAGAAATATAGCTTTTCGTTCATATTATAGTCCTCTTCTTTCACGATATATACCTTGGCGTTTCTTTTTCTTATGCAGTGCTTTCTTTCTATCAGCACGACTCATCTTTTTAACTTTCTTCATATACTCTTCTTGTTGTTCTTTATTACGTTTGTTAGGTTGTTGTCTTTTTGAATTAACATATCTGTAATTGATTTTATAGCCCATTTTTCGTAAATGTTTGATTTCGGCTTTGAAATAGTACTCATCTTCGCTAAGAGGGATAATAAACTTTTCTACTTTGTCTCCTTTTAACATTGGTTTGCGATAATACCAAACTTTATCCTTAGGGTCTTTTTCCCAAAGTGCCCCCGACCAAAAAGCATATTTATTACTAAACACATAAATTTCATTTGTCTTTAAAAAATGACGATATTTCCGCGTCTTTCTATCGGGAGTAAAATACCACACGCCCTCTTTATAAAATTTCGTGATTGGTATTTTATTGCTATGGTTTAACTTTTCTTTCTTTTGTTTCTTAGGCGTTTCCGCTACCCAAGTTCTCCAATTATCAACGTTATAATACTTTGTCATACCAAATGTTATAGAACGTGAAATGTATACAGGTTTCTTATTATAGGTAGCCCAAATTATTTCATCATTTAATTGCATACACTCTTTGTCTTCTCGATTGAAGTATGAAAGCATGTTTTCAAATTCCCAAACATCAATACCCTTAATAAGATAAAATTTATCAACAGATTTATTAAAATATTCAGGGTCTTGCAACCATGTGTGACGGTCTTGTGGGTCTCTTGTAAATCTATACCCATCACAAAACAAAACTTTATTACCTGAACTTAATTTTATTTTACCCTTTCTATCACATTTTTTATAATTCTCAAATTCTTTAACATTACCATTCATGAAAATTAATTTAAAATTACATGCTTTTCCTTCCTTTTTGATACGGTCTTCAAGCCAATGGTTTTTACCAATTTTTACAAAAATTCTTCCATCAAAATATATTCTTCGTCCATTATCTTTAACTTCAATTAACTCTTCTTCTACATATTCATCAAAATCTTCTAATGTTATTTTCCTACCATTTTTATATTCGAGTGTACACTCACTACAATCGTTACCACTTAACTTAGCTTTTCTTCTTGACCCTCTCTCAATTTCTACCCAGTAGTCTTTAACAACCTGTTCGAAAACTTTGCCCTGATAATAAAGCCGACCTTGTGCCCGAGTGATTTTTCTTTCATTATCCAATCTAGCGTAATGCCCGTATCCTACGAAATTTTCAGTTGAACCATCACTAAACTCTAGTGTAAATTCAGAACCTAAGTTTTGTCCTTTTGTGATTTCGACCCAAAAATCTTCGTCTTTTTCTAAAAATACCTTGCTGGCTTTATATAATTTATTACCTTTTCTTGTAATTTTTTCATTACCCCGCAATCTTGCGTAATAGCGATAATTTTCATATTGTTCTTCTCTTCCATCCATATACTTTAATGTAAATTTTTTACTTACAACCATTTTTGTGTCTTCCTTTCATATTGATCTTTTTACAACTTTATTATAACCCGTATTGTCAAGACCTTCAAATAAATTTATAATTAAAATTTTTTTATTAAATTATAATGTTTTATTGCATTGTTTAATTTAAGGAAAATCTTATAAGTTGCATGCGATTATTATTATCGTATATAATATAACAAAAACCTTATATTTTTGATTGCTTGCCCCTTATCTCTCTAATACTTG
>ERZ777011.1156-NODE-1156-length-30929-cov-15.577962_pt1 | contig 30929 bp, 29 predicted proteins | sample MGYA00374964_ERZ777011 | MGnify/ENA primary metagenome ERZ777011 (study PRJEB29310, sample SAMD00008975) | mouse gut metagenome | study: EMG produced TPA metagenomics assembly of the Metagenome analysis of fecal microbiota from mouse which was promoted... | reverse complement strand
TAACTAAAAAATCCTTGAAAAATAAGGAAAAAAGACTTGACTAAATAGGGAGGTTTAGCATGGGTTACACAAGAGCGCACATTCTTGAACAATGCAAAGGAGCCTTTCAGGATAAAAATACATTTTATAAACAGGGCTTTATCAATTACAGGGGCAAATCCTCAGATACCAAAGAATTTTATACTGAAATTATCGCAGAATTTTTATGTTATCATATCACCGAATACAAGACCGGCATCAATTGTATCATGCGGGAAAGTTCCTATAAAACCAAGGGACACGACGGCGAATATGATCCTGCTTCCAATCGCGAAGAAGAAAAAATTGCTATGGATATTTTTAATCTGAGCAATGCGCATGGCCCTCTTAATCTGATCGGAAGGATCATTGATTATCAAACACCACTTAAATCAAATGCCAATGATGAAGCAGGCAAAATAGACCTGCTCTCCTTTGATGGAAAAACAATGCGGATTCTGGAACTCAAAAAGCCAGATAGCAAAGAAACGATGCTGCGATGTGTTTTGGAAGGATATACATACCTGCAAACCGTTTGTCACGAAAAACTGATTAAAGATTTTGAATGTACATTGAGAAAGGATTTTTTATACAATCCGGAAGATGTGGAAGTAAAGGCAAATCCGTTTGTATTTTACGACGGAGAGCAGTTTCGGGAAATGTCTCAGCACCGGCCTTACTTACATAATTTGATGGCTTTGCTTGACAGTAAACCATACTATATTAAAGAACTAGATGAGAAATACATTGTTGTGGAGGGATAGGAAATGAAAAAAATGATTGAGCGGATCGGAGCAGAAACTGTATTTGCCGGGGTCTTTGGCTGTATTGCAATCGTAGCTGTATTTGTTGAAATGGCAATTGCAGGATTTGACGCTGCATCAATTGCTGGCGGTATAAAAGATATTGCCGGAACAATAATAGCGGTAGTCATGTTGCTTATAGCAATCAGGGCATTAGCACCCAAGAAAAAAGCTGCCCGCGGATTTGAAGAAAAATTTGAGCAGGAAATGAATAAAGTTATTTGTAAATATAATCCGCTTCTTCGAAAAGATGACACTACAAAAGGAAGATATAATATAGCGGATAACATGTCTGTTTTATATCAAAATATCGACTGCTCTTATCATAGATTGTTTGATTTCGACTATAAAGGCGAATTATCGTTCAGCGTAAGCAAAACTCTATTTATGGGAAGAAAATCGAATACAGATTTTTCTCAATTACAAACAATGATCGTCAATTCAATTACCACTAAAATAATAAGTGAATATAGTATTCTTAACAAAAATTACAAACCGCTTCAGGATGGGTTTAAACTTACCTTTAGCCAGGAACTCCTCACGCCTGAAGACGCCGTCTCTGTAGTGGAAGTAATTGACAAAATCATTCTTCTTTACATAGTAGAATATAAAAAATAATGAGCATACACATTCTCAGAGGACAAAACCAAATCGGCGGCAACATTATCGAAATTGCCACCAATCATACAAAAATATTACTGGATGCCGGTCTGGAACTTGATGATTTCGGCGGGCAGTCCCTGCCCAAAATCCAAGGGTTGTTTGACTATGCCGGTTATGACGCAATTATTATTTCCCATTATCATGGCGATCATATCGGACTTGTTTATCATGCTCACAAAGATATACCTATTTATCTCGGCGAGGCTAGTTACAATATTATCCTGGCAGCAGATTGTTACCGAAGGATAAAAACATTTACACCCAAAGGATTCTTGCATCATAGGCAGACAATAACCATTGGCGACATTTCCGTTACCCCATATCTTTGTGATCATTCTGCTTTTGACAGTTATATGCTGTTTTGTGAAGCTGATGGCGAAACGATACTATACACAGGCGACTTTCGATCAAACGGTCGGAAATCTTTTAGTGCGCTTTTAAATGCGCTTCCCAAAAGCGTTGATAAGTTATTATGCGAAGGAACAACGCTTTCCCGTGAAAATTATGTCGCTGTTAGTGAACAGGAATTAGAGAAACGTGCAGCAGATTTATTCCGCACAACAGCAGGGCCTGTTTTTGTTCTACAGGCTTCCATGAATATCGATCGAATTGTGACAATGTACCGCGCAGCCAAACAAAGCAACCGCATTTTCCTTGAAGAATTGTATATGGCGGAAATCACAACGGCGGCTGGGAAAAATATACCGAATCCCAATTTCGACGATGTATACGCATTTATTACTTCACCGGCGAAATACAGTATGCTTACGAAATATCAACATAAGGCTGGAAAATCGTTTATAGCAAGTCGCCCGTTTGTCATGTGTGTCAGGAACTCCATGCTCCGTTATTTAAAATCCCTTTCTCAAAAAATATCATTTGAAAACGGACTTCTGGTCTATTCCTTTTGGAGCGGTTATCGGGAAACAGAAAGCATGAAATCTTTTCTGTCGGAATGTAAAAAAATGGGTTTACACATTATTACTTTGCACACAAGCGGTCATGCCGATGTAAACACGTTAAAAAAACTAATAGACACTGTCAATCCCAAAACATTACTTCCAGTTCATACGGAGAGCGCAGAAAAATTTAAAGAAATTGCACCCACTCTTGTGATAGAAAAATAGAACGGCTGGCATCCCTTCCTAGAAATATGGAAGCAGTTATGGTAAAATATAATCTGTTGATTACTATTTTACTACATATAAGGAGACCGCATGAAAAAAATCGCAATGTTTACAATGGGCACGCGCGGGGACGTTCAGCCATACATATTTCTGTCAAAAGAATTGATCAAAAACGGATACGACGTCACTTTGGGTTCGCATCCTTGCTGGAGGAATCTGATCGAGGCTTCTGATATCCCTTTCGCACCCATCGGTACTGATATTGATATCGAGCAGGAAGCTGCCATCATCCGCGGAAAGACCTCCAACCCGATGCTCGCTATGCTGAAAACTATGAATTTCGTTTTCAAGATCATTCAAAATTCCTCTCATGAAATATATGCCGTTTGTAAAGGAAAACATTTGATCATCGTCACGCATAGTCAAATGGGTGCAACGGAAGCGGAAGCATTGGGAATCCCTACTGTCAATGTAACGCTGCAAACAGAAATGATCGCCGAAAAATTAAAGCCCATGACCTTGAAAGATAAAATATTTGGCGGGCTGATCGGAAAACAAATGGCAAAGCCTTATAACAAAATCAGAAAAGTATATCACTTAAAGCCGGCTAAATCGTCTGATGAAATCATTTCACATAAGCTGAATCTGATCCCGCTCAGCAAATACGTTGTTGAGAGAAATCCTTACTGGGAAGAACATAATATTCTGACCGGATATTGGTATGACAATGAAACAGATTATGAACCTGACCAAAGATTAAAAACCTTTTTGGAGCAGGGAGAAAAGCCTGTCATCCTTGCCCTTGGCGCTATGTCTTTTGAGGAGAAATCCGAAAAGGAAAAACAGGATCTGTTTGTTCACGCGCTAAACCATGCCGCCTGCAGAGCAATCATTCAGGGCTTCCAGAAAACCTTGCAGGATTATGAATTACCTGACACCATGATCGCCTGCGGAAGCGTCCCACACAGTTATCTGTTTCGGCAGGGAGCGTTCGTGATCCACCATTGCGGATTCGGAACAACAGCGGCAGCTATGATCTATGGGATTCCTTCTATTCCTGTCCCGCATATTTTAGATCAAATGGGATTTGCAATGCAGTTAAATAATGCAAACGTGGCAACGAAACCGCTGCCTTCGAAAAACCTGAGCGAGCAATCCATATATAACGCTATTATGGAAATGAAGACTGCCTATGCCAGGAAAAAGAAAAACGCGGAAGCACTTGCAGAAAAAATAAGGTCTGACGGAGGCGTCAAAGAAGCAGTACGCCTGATAGAACAGATGATGGAAGGATAACGGCATATCATGAAAAAATATATATTCATCCTAATCATGCTGCTATCCGTTATCATTAGCGGATGTTCCAGCAACAGTCAGTCACAGAAAGATAGCGGCAATGGAGCAAAACAGCAGGCAGAGATTGAAAATCAAAATGCGCAGAATACAAATAATGTGGGAGAAAAGGAGGCTTCCGCCGCATCGGAAATCATCGTTGATTATTCTAAGTATTTTCAGGAAATCAACGGCTGCGCTATCCTCTATCATGAACCGTCAAAGACTTACTCTTTTTATAACAGGGAATCATGCGAAACCGAAGTTTCCCCCTTATCCACTTTTAAGATCATATCTGCATTGGCTGGTCTGGAAAATAGAGTATTGGACAATGAAAATTCTAAAATGGAATACAGTGGAGCGGATTACCCCGTTGACACATGGAATGCAGATCTCACATTAAAGGAAGCCTTTGAGAACTCGTGTGTTTGGTATTTCCGACAGGTTATAGACAAAGTCGGGCAGGAAAATATGCGCGCAATATTACAGGAATTACAGTATGGGAACTGCGATCTGTCTGAATGGGACGGAAGCGGCGTAAATCCTTTGCCGGAGCTGAATGGATTTTGGTTAGCTTCCTCATTAAATATTTCTCCAACGGAACAGATAACTGTACTGCGTACTATTTTGGGCACGGATTCCCCCTTTGATGCCGAGCATATAGAAACCCTTAAAAATATCATGTATCTTACGGAACTTGACAATGGTCGTTTATACGGTAAAACCGGCTCGTCCTCTGACGGAAAGGCATGGTTTGTCGGCTTTTTAGAAGAAAGCGGTGATAGAACTTATTTTGCGGTTTATCTTGATGATATGCAAAATAAAGATATCATATCAGGAAATAAGGCGAAAGAAATTGCAGTCAATATTTTGCAATCAGGGCCCAAAACGGCGGCAGAAATAACACAGGCAAAAAAATACCCCGTCAGCACCAATGAATATCAGACAAAATTTCAGGATTACAGTAATACTTATGAGATCAAAGACGGTTACCTTTACGGCAGTGGTCAAAATACCAGTGGCCAATTAGGGATCGGTGAAATTTCATCTACGGATTTTAATGCGCAGGACATTTTAATTGCAGATAATATTATTCACATGGATGCCTGCGGCGAGACGCTGGTTTATCTGAATGTCAACCATGAATTATATGGCGTAGGAAATAACGGAAGCGGGCAATTGGGACAGCCCATTGAGAAACAGGACAAGCGGACAGATATTGCATATGATGCCTATCATCAATGCTGCATCACTAAGCCTGTTTTGATTATGGATCATGTGAAATATGCAGCAGTCGGCGGCGGTTATATCATGATACTGTCGGAAGACGGCACTCTCTACACAATGGGAGACAATTTGAACGGGCAGCTTGGAAATGGTACGGCAAGACCCGTAGTCAATGCATTTTATACAAAAAAGGAGCATCACTATTCCAGTGAACCTGTGCCTCTGATGGACGACATTGCTTTTATTGCGGCGGATCATGTTACCGCGGCGGCAATTTCCAAAAAGGGAGATTTGTGGGTATGGGGCGATAATTCGTTTGGAGAAATCGGTAATATAAGACGCGGGAATGGAATGCCGAGCGTTTCTACCGACGTGGTTTCCGAACCCTATCTGGTATTAAAGAAGATAAAGTCTGTACGCTTTGAGGACAACACGGTGTATGCCGTCGATTTTCAGGATCAGGAATACTGCTGGGGCAAAAATGCGACGGCATATCCGAAACCTGTTGAAGCAGAATAGCCTTGTGCGGAGAATGCCGTATTTTAGGCATTCTCCTGCGTGAAACTTAGTGCTTCCAAGTCAGCTCTGCTGACTTTGTGTCTCCGTCCAATGGCGGGACGTCTTTAGAAGCACTTTTCACGCTATCACCCGAAAGCATATCTCCCTACCATCTGCACTCTGCACGGTTGCCTTTCCTCCATGCGTCTCCGCAATCGCCCGCACCATGGACAGGCCGATCCCCGTACCGCCCGTTGCAGTAGAGCGGGACTCGTCCAAGCGGTAAAACCTGTCAAACAATCTGTCTAGATTAGAAACATCTTGAAGGCGGCATGTATTCGTCACCTCAATGCAGACTTTACTGCGCCTGCGGTAAACCTGCAGCCGAATCTCTCCGCCATCATCAGAATACTTAATCGCATTATCCAACAAAATCGATATCATGCGTTGGATGGCATCTCTGTCTCCGAAAAAAGTCAAATCCTCCTCGATCTGCTGACCGTAATGTTTTCCTTTTGCCTTCGCCAGCTGCGTAAAAGGCTCGGCGATTTCCCATGCCGCTTCACTGAGGGAAAATCTGTCCTTCTTCAGAAAAGGCGTCTCCTCGTCCAGCCTCGACAGTGCGACCATATCCCCCACCAGCTTAGTCAGTCTGGCGGCCTGCCTGCGGATATTTTCGATCCACTCATCTCCCTCGTGCTCCATTGCGGCGATATCCGCGCTGGTAGCTATTGAAGTGATGGGAGTTTTTAATTCGTGCCCTGCGTCTGTGATAAATTGCTTCTGTTGCTCCAAATTTTTCAGATAAGGCCGGATTGCACGTCTGGAAAAAACAAGAACCAAAAAGAATACCGTCAGCAGGCTGAATAACCCGATTGCCAAGGATACCAAAAGCAGCGACCGCATAGACTGCAATTGGATCGCTGAATTCAGAAAAAGAATCGACACGCCTTTTTCGCTTCTGCCCATCAGATACCGATAATTCTTATAGTAACCCTTTTCCCTGTCCCGCGAAAAGACGGCCTGCGCGTATTCCTTTGCCGTTTGTTCATCCACAGAGGAAATATTGTCCCTTAATACCTCTTTGACTCTGCCATCCGTATCACAGTGAACAGTAAAGAAACGGGTCATAAATGCCGTCTCTGGGTCTCTTTTTAATATATCTCTGGCGCGCGGCGGCATCTTGGGCCTTTCCTGAACCGTCTGTTCCTGCGAAAGAAGCTCCTTTGCCAAACGATCCTGCATGGAAGTTGTCTTATAATAATTTGCAGTATTGATTCCGACGATGATCAACAGCATGACCAATCCAAACGCCGCCATCGCCGCCAAAACAAAGCGCCTTTGTATCTTTTTTAACATCTGTTCTCCTCGAGAAAATAACCCGCGCCACGCGCCGTCCGAATCTCAATATCCGCGTCAAGTTCCTTTAATTTTTTCCGCAGGAATCCCACATACGTCCACACCACGCTGATATCCGCCTCCGAATCCTGTCCCCAGATCTTATCCATCAGATGACCGGTAGAAAATACAAAACGGGGATTGCGCATAAAAAGTTCCATCACTTGAAATTCCTTATTATTTAAACGCACGATCCTATTCTCACAGCTCATCTCATAACGGTTGCAGTCAAGCCGCACGTTACCAAAGGACAGACAGGCTTCGGTATACCCTGTATTTCGCCGCGAAAGGGCCTTTACTCTGGCAATAAATTCAGGGCTGGCAAAGGGCTTCGGCAAATAATCATCCGCCCCCGCCTCCAGCCCGGCCACTCGGTCCTCAATCTCCGCCTTCGCCGTCAGCATCAGCACAGGAACTTTAGACCCAGCCTCGCGGATCTGCTGCAAAACTTCCAGCCCGTTTACCTTCGGCATCATAATATCCAGGATGACCACATCATATTCCCTGCTCTGGAAGTAGTTCAAAGCCTCCTCCCCGTCGTGGACCGTATCCGCGGTAAACTTATTCTTTTCCAGAAGAAACTTTAATCCCTTTGCCAATTCCGTTTCATCTTCGGCAACTAAAATGCGCATAGTTTCGTCCTCTGTCTATTTTCATGATCTTCGCAATGCATTATATCATTTTTATCTTGACACAGTCAATTTGAGTGTTATAATGTACTTGTACAATAAGTACAATTAAGCCATTCTTCGATTGATGACGCAAAAAGCGGAGATTCACATGGAAATCATTATCAGCAACAATGTCAACAAACCGATCTACGAACAGATCACTTCCCAGATCAAGGCCATGATCATGAGCGGCGAATTGCGGGCGGGCGATTCGATCCCTTCCATGCGGGCCTTGGCAAAGTCCATTCATGTGAGTGTGATCACGGTACAGAAAGCTTATGAGGATCTCCAACGGGACGGCTTTATCGAGACAACGGTGGGCAGGGGCAGCTTTGTCTCGGCGCAAAACAAAGAATTTTATCAGGAGGAGCAGCAGCGGATCGCGGAGGAACATTTGCATGCGGCGGCAGAAATCGGGCGGGCAAGCAATATATCGCTGGAAAAACTGACGGAAATGCTGGCGCTGTTCTATACTGATGAAGAATAAAATAATTTACGATTTCAAAATTTGGGCATAAACAATGTAGCGAGATTTACAAATTGCAACAAAAATATAAAAGGAGACACTATGGAACCTATACTGAAACTAGAAAATATCTCAAAAACATTTTCCAAATCAAATTTTACATTAGATAACCTGACTTTTTCACTGCCCTACGGGAGCATCCTGGGCTTCGTGGGCGAAAACGGCTCAGGCAAAACGACAACGATCGGCTGTATCTTAAACACCATCCGCAAGGATAGCGGGACCGTCAAACTATTTGGCAAAGAAATGCAGGACGATGACACGGCGCTGCGGGAGAAAATCGGCGTAGTTTACGACGGTGACAATTTCCCCGGCTTCTGGACCGCCAAACAATTATCAAAGGTCATGAGCGGTTTTTACAGCCAATGGGATCCTGCTCTGTTTCAAAAATACCTGCAAGCTTTCGGGCTGCCGGAAACGCAGGAAATAAAACATTTTTCCAGAGGTATGACCATGAAGTTGGCGATTGCCGCCGCGCTTTCGCACCATCCGCAGTTATTGATCCTTGACGAGGCCACAAGCGGCCTCGATCCCATTATGCGGGATGAGATGCTGGATGTGTTTCTTGACTTTGTGCAGGAGGAAAACCACTCTATTCTCCTCTCATCACACATCACAAGTGACTTAGAAAAGGTGGCGGATCACATTGCTTTTATTCACGACGGCAGGCTGATTTTAACTGCTTCCAAGGATGACCTGATTTACCGTTATGCGGTACTACGCTGTAAGGAAAGCCAGTTTCAGGCGCTTGATCCTGCAGACGTGATTGCTTTCAGAAAACGGGACTTCCAAATCGACGTTTTGGTAGCCGATGGAAAAGCAGCGGAAAAGAAATATCACAATATTGTGACAGACCATGTTTCAATTGACGAAATTATGTTGTTATTGGTGAAAGGAGAGTCATTATGAAAGGCTTACTGAAAAATAACTTTTACGCAACGCTTCCCGGGGCAAAGGCCCTCATTCTTGTCATGGTTTTGGCCGGCGCCTTCATCGCGGCAGTGATCAGCCAGTCTCTTTTGATAGCCTATATTGTTCTGGGCATCATCGGCTTTTCCGAAGCTGCTCTTGGCATTGTGAAAGACGAGTTTTCTTCCAAATGGGGAAAATATAAATTGACCTTGCCGGTCAAACGAGCAGAAATCATAAAAAGTCAATTTCTCAATCAACTGTTTTGGATGGCTGTCGGCATTCTCTTTGCCATCACGGTGACCGCCCTATCCTGGCTTTTTCACGGCAGCCTTTTTGATATCCCTCTCGATATCGTCACCACATTTGTCATGGGAATCAGCATGAGCCTTTTTGCGGGTGCGCTCTTCTTTCCCCTGTTTTACTGCCTCGGGGAAGAACGGGGAAACATTTTGATCGGCTTATCTCTCGTCTGCTCCTTTGGCTTTGATTATGCGATTGTTACTTTATTCAATTATTACGCATCACCGGGACCCCAAAAGCCCCTGCTCGGCATTATCATCCTGATGGCGATTTCCCTGCTCGCCTTTGGCCTATCCTACCCGCTCACGGTCCGCATTTTTCAGCGCAGGGAATACTAAATCTTAATCCGTGTCCACTTGCCCTGTTTAAATCGGATCGAGGCAAACGTAAAACGGGAAATCTGATCCGCAAGCACGCCGAGCCAAATACCGATTATGCCAAGCCCGAACACATACCCGCCCAGCCAGGAACCCAGGGTGCGGATAAAGGTAACGCTGATGGTGGAAGCGACCGCCGTGTAAAACGTATCGCCAGCGCCGCGCAGACACCCCATATAGACCACCTGGCTGATCTGGAAAATGACCACGAAAATGATGACCCTCATAATGCCCACGCCGATGGCCACAATATGTTCCTCCGCAAAAAACAGGCGCATCAGCGTCCCTGCCCCGAAAAAGTAAATGACGGCAAGGCAAACTGCAATCACGCCGCCGAACATCCTACAGATGCCACCGTACTCTTTGGCAAGTTTTTCATCACCCGCACCGAGGCTGCGCCCGATCAACGCAACCGCGGCCGCCTGCAAGCCGTCTCCAAAGGAAAAGGTCAGACCCATGATATTCATCCCCACCTGATGCGCCGCCATCGCGTCAGTCCCCTGCTTCGCCGCCATGATCGCCGTCATCATAAAACCGACCCGCATCAGAAGCTGTTCAAAAAATACGCTGTAACCTACATGAATGATATTGACCAAAGTTTTGATTGCAGGACGGACTTTATTTTTGATTAGATAGGGCAGGCTGATAAACCCGTCAGGATTCAGAATGGAAATCACACTCATAACAGACGCCACTACCGTTCCCAGCACTGTCGCCAGCGCCGCGCCCCGAATGCCAAGAGCGGGAAATCCGAAATGTCCGCCTATCAGCAGATAGTTAAAAATGATATTCACGGTATTGGAAGTTACGTTGGTACGCATGGTGATCTTCGTATTGCCCACACCCCGCTGCGCGGAATTGATTCCCATCTGAATGCAGTTAAAAATCATACCGCCCATAATAATCTGAAAATACATCACCGCGCTGTCATGTGTCTCAGGCGTCGAACCGCAAAAACGGATAATCGGACTTGCCAGAAACACAAACAGAATACTCATAATAATTGCCGCAGCAATAATGAAGGCCACCGCCGTACTTAAAATGCGGTTCGCCTCCTCTTGCTTTTCCTCCCCCCGCCGCCTCGCAACCAGGGCGGAGATTGCCACATTGGCAGCAAAAAACAGGGACAGCCCGATAAATTTCGGCTGTGTCGTAAGCCCCACCGCCGCGACAGCATAAGATCCCAAAGAGCTTACCATCAACGAATCCACCAAACCCGCAAAAGCCACAAAAAAGGACTCCACGATGGACGGCCACGCCATATGGAAGGTGATGCGGATATTCTCTTTTTTATACTTCGGGGTTTTCACTTTCTGTGCGATCTGCTCCATGTGCTCCCACCCTTTACAGTACTTGCTTTTCTTCTTTAGCTAATATATTATATCTTTATAACTTAAGAAATTCAAGCTTTAGCACGGAGCGTACCAAATATGTCACAGGAAATTTTATTGTTGGAGGACGATGACAGCCTCAATCACTCTATTGCTTACAAGTTAAAAAAAGAAGGGTATACCGTACACAGTGCCTTCACCGTGAAAGATGCCCTCAGCCTGTTTCAGAATAAAAATCTTTCCCTGATCATCTGTGATATCTCTCTGCCGGACGGAAACGGCCTGGACTTTTGCTCCCGCGTGCGGCAGGAAAGCAACGTCCTCCTTTTATTTCTGACAGCCCTTGACCGCGAAGAAGATATCGTGGCAGGCTACAGGCAGGGCGCGGATGACTACATTACCAAACCCTTTTCCATAACGGCTTTGACTGCGAAGGTCGGCGCACTCTTAAAACGGTTTCCCACCGATGCTCCCAAAAGCATTATCTCCGGCGATATTACGCTATACCCGGAGGAAGGACGGGCCGCAAAGAAAGATTCCTATTTATCCCTGACTGCAAAGGAATACTCCCTGCTCTCCTTTTTTATGGAAAATCCAATGCGCATTCTTTCAAGGAATCAGCTTCTGGAAGCCATCTGGGATATTGAAGGAAATTTTGTAGATGAAAACGCGCTCTCCGTTAATATCAGACGGCTTCGGGAAAAAATCGAGGACAACCCTTCCACCCCTGCCATCCTGAAAAATGTCAGGGGGCTCGGCTATATCTGGGAAAGGAAATGTGAAAAACGATGAGAAAAAAACTGCATCTGCCGTCCTATCTTCCAAACGCATATTTTTTTATTCTGACTGCCTCCCTGCTCTTTGTTTTTCTTTGCGGATTCTGGGGTGTTTCCCTTCTAAATTCCCAACACAAGCAGGAACTTGATCTGATCAGCAACATTGCGGGAGCGGTTCTCTCCGAATATCCCGAAGCAGAGGAACTTTTCGTCTCCACATTGCGGGATACCAAATATATTCACGTAGACGAGGGGCTTTCCCTCCTTAGCAAGTACGGCTATCGACAAAATCTTCTAATGAGTGATATTCCTTATTATCGCTCAGCTTTATCAAACTTTGCCACGCTTTTGGGGCTTGTCTTTCTTTGCGGTTTCCTTTTGATATCCTTTTCCTTTTATCGCCTCTCAAAAAATCAGAAAAAGCAGGAGATGATGCTCCATACCCTGCTCGACCGCTATCTGTCGGAAGACTATTCTGTCTTGGAAACAGAAGTTCTCACCGACTCCATATTCAGCGAAACTTTCACCGATCCTCTTTACAAGCTGGGAAATAAATTGATGACAAAAACAAGGGCTTTGGCTGAGGAGCGGGATTACACCAAAACGCTTGTGACCGATATCTCCCACCAGTTAAAAACGCCCATCAGTGCTTTAAAAACCTGTCTCACCATGTGTACGGAAGCTGACACGGAGGAAGATCGCACAGACTTTTTACACAGATGCATTCTGCAAATGCAAAATCTGGAAAGCCTGGTGACTGTGCTAGTCAATGTGTCCCGTTTGGAAACTTCTCTGATTTCTTTTCGTCAGGAAGCGTTTCCGCTGTCCGACCTGCTCACCGACGCTGTCAACACAGTTTATGAAAAGGCCCTGCAAAAAAATATCTCCGTTGAAGTCCTTACATCGGAGCAGGATCTTCTTCCTGAAAAGCTGCTTTCTTCCGCCGACGGAAACGCTTCCGGCATATCCTTATTATTGGACCGACGCTGGAGCGCTGAAGCCATCGCAAACATTCTGGATAACGCAATCAAGTATTCACCTGCGGGCAGTACAGTGACCATCAGGCTCCATCAATTCTACAGTTATATCAGTCTGGAAATTACCGATCAGGGAATCGGTATCCCCAAAGAAGAATATAATCAAATCTTTAAGCGTTTTTACCGCGGCAGCCATCCGCTCGTGAAACAGACAGAAGGAACAGGCGTCGGCCTCTTTCTTGCCAGACGGATCATTGAGGAGCAGGGCGGGGCGGTCTCGGTGAAACCCGCTACAAAACAGGGCACGGTCTTCGTCGTACGCCTGCCTCTGTTAAGTTAAGTATTCTTTAACCGCTCAAGTTCCGCACGAAGCCTCTCGTTTTCCGCCAATGCATCCTGATAAGCCCTGTCCTTCTGTGCGATTATCTGCTCATGCTCCAGGCGTTCCTGCTCAATCGCTTTCTCATAGTTGCGCAGATCCTGCTCGTGCCCCAGGCGTTCCAGTTCGCGGTCTGAGCGTTCCTGTTCGATCGCCCTCTCATAATTGCGCAGGTCCTGATAGTACTCCTCACGTTCCAGACAGCGTATACGGATCTCCTCATCGGAGCACGTATAATATAATGCCTTTGCGGCCTCGTACAAAGCTTCGTCTTCGGATGCCGTCATTCTCAGTTCCTCCCATGTGGATGCTTTCATCAGTCTCGCCCAGCTGTCGATGTGGTAGTGTCTGTCTTCTTCGGTGGCCAGATCGATGCGTGTCAGATCCACCACATACAGGGTCAGGTCATCGTTGTAGACCTGATGATTTTTGATATTGATCAGTTTGTAAGCCGCGTAGAACTCGGGATGATCCTCAAACAGGGTATAATCCAGGAGGCCGATATGGATGGCGGGCCTTGCGTCTTTGTAATCCTGCCCTCTGTTGAGTTGGTCGTAGGATCGGCACAGGTACATGACGGAGCGGTTTGGCCAGTTGAGGCGGTTGGCGATCTGCATCTCAAGATTTATCCGTGTACGGTCATTCAGGAGCAGATGGATATCCAGGCGGAATTCCTTGTCATCAATACTGTCCCCCAAAAGGATCGGGTTGGTGATCTCCACGGAGGTCACTTCCGAATCTGCAAGGTGAAGCAGGGAGCAGATCAGGCCGCGCAGGGCTTTATTACTTGACTGAAAGACGGCGCGGAACATATAGTCGTTGGTCATGTTGTAAGGGATCCTGCCCGTGGCTTTTTCAAAATCCGAATGCGCAAACGGCATTGTACACGGCTGTTCCGTGTGAGTGACATTTTGACTGTAATCGTTTGTTTTCATAGATGTGCCTGCCTTTCGATTTGACAATTGATCGGAATCCGATGAAACGGAAGAATTTCGAATGATATGTGATGTAACGGAACCATTCCTAAAAGCTCCGTTAAACCAGATATAGCATAAATAAAGACCGTACACAACCTACAATCAAATCTTAACATGGAGAAAAATAGTAATCGTTATTCCGATAATCAAATGTGGCATAACAAGATATATGACAAGCGTTTACATTATGATAGACAAAACACAAGATATGGTATTATGCAATTTTATGGTATAGACTCTATTTTCATCCTACAATTATTTTTTTGTAAGTTTCTTGTAAGAAAAGCACAGTATACTGTATTTACAAAGAGATATCCGTAAAAACTCACACGAAAGGCAGGATAAAATGAATAACCAGGCAAACATCATTTTGAAAACAGAAAATCTCTGCAAGTATTACGGCTCCGGCGACAGTCTCGTTAAGGCCACGGATCACATCAATTTGCAGATCAAACAGGGAGAGTTTGTCTCCATCATCGGCAAGTCCGGCAGCGGCAAGTCCACCCTGCTCCATATGCTGGGCGCACTGGACAACCCCACCTCAGGCAATGTCTTTCTCGACGGGGAAAACATTGCCAGCCTGAAAGCGGACGCGCTCTCCAAGATCCGCCGCCGCAAAATCGGCTTTATCTTTCAGGCATACAATCTGATTCCCGCCTTGAATGTCTGGGAAAATATCGTCCTTCCGCTGGGGCTGGACGGCAAACCTCTGGATGAAGCTTTTATCGAAGATATCATTGCGACGCTTGGCCTCACGGAAAAGAAACGCAGCCTTCCTAACACGCTCTCCGGCGGCCAGCAGCAGCGCTGCGCCATCGCAAGAGCCATTGCTGCCAAGCCCTCCCTGATTCTGGCGGATGAGCCCACGGGTAACCTGGATACCAAGACCGGAGACGAAGTAATGGCCCTCTTAAAAACATCCGCCAAAAAATACGGCCAGACATTGGTTGTTATCACCCACAACGAGGAGGTCGCGCAGATGGCCGACCGCACGATCATGCTGGCAGACGGGCGCATTATTTCCGACGGAAAGCTTATGATAGAAAATGAAGAGGAGGTGGCAGCTCATGCAGAAAACTGACACGGTTTTCAATCTGGCCCTGCAGCGCCTTCGCTACAACAAAAGCCGCACACTGCTCACAGGCATTGCCATCCTGCTCACCACCATACTACTGACGGCTATCGGCACTACCGGCGTCGCCATACTTGACATGAACAGGCAGATTTATTCCTTGTCTGATTATCACACATCTTTTAACGAGCTTACGCCCGAACAGGTGGAGATTTTGTCCTCTCACATTCGGGTGGAAGCGCTCGACACTTCGGAGACTTTTGCGGATATTATCAACGGAAAAATGAACGGCGTTCTCACTTACACAGACATCCTGCGGGATGACAGGGCAGAAACCGCAGACAATAGCACGCACGGGCTGACGCTTGAAAAAGGGCATTATCCCGAAGCGGAAGATGAAATCTGCTCCTCCCCCATCTTTTTCCGCCGCATGGGGGTAGAGCCTGTCCTTGGCAGCAAAATGACGCTTTCCTTCCGCGTAAACGGCAAAGGAGAAATTTTGACCGATGAATTTACCGTCAGCGGCCTGCTGCCCGATGTGGAAATCGACGAGGGCATAGACGACAGCCGCCTGATGTGGAACGCCTATGTTTCAAAAGCCGTTCTGCAAAAATATGCGGATTCCGGACTCTATCAGTCAAAACCCAGTGCCACCCTGCGTGTTTACGGAGAAGATGAACTGTCCTTCGATGAAATGGAAGATCGCATCCTTTCTGTCGCTGCGGATATCGGACTGGATGAGATGTACGTCAAACTTAATAAAGCATATCTTTCCACCGTGACCGATCCGGGCACAGAAGTCATCGCTATCATCACCGTGATCTGCCTGGTCGTGATCCTCTTTTCCTCTCTGGTAATTTACAGTATCTATTATGTGGGCGTGATCACGGATGTACAGGAGATTGGAAAACTGAAGGCGCTGGGCGCTTCCAGACGTCAACTTGCCGGTATGTTATATTGGCAGGGTGCCATCGTATCCGCCATTGCCGTCCCGGTAGGACTTTTGATCGGCTTCCTTCTGCCCTACCTCTGTTTTCCGCTTGTTTTGTGGGCATATCAGAGCGGCTCCGCCATCAATTCCTATTCCCGCGACGCAGCGGAGGCGGTCATCGGGCAGATTCATATGTTCTCTCTGCCCGTACTGCTTACGGCAGCGGCAGCTTCCTTGGCTACAGTAGCTTTGTCTTTGCGAAAACCCATTCGCATGGCAAAAAAGGTTTCCCCTGTGGAAGCCATTCGCTATCAGGAAAATACAACGGATAAAAAAAGCCGTGTGGGACATCATACGGTAAAAGTCTCCACTTTAACTTTTGCTAACCTGACGCGCAATAAAAAACGTACCACCGTCACCATCCTCACCATGGGCTTAAGCTGCGTACTTTTTATCTGCGTCTCCGCTGTCTTAAGCAGTGTCAGCGCGGAGGATATTGCCAGAAGAAATATTCCTAAGGGAGATTTCCGTATTTCTCTGAAATATGCACATTATTATGATAATGAATATCCCGAAAACAATTTGGAAAATCTGGTACAGCAAAATTATTTCAGTGACGCCTTCCTTTCGCAGTTACTCTCTATAGAAGGAGTGGAGAAAGTAGAACGCGAACCCGGTATCATCCTCTCCTCCACGGATGTGCCCTCCGCCATGTATGAGGACTACGACAACCGCCAGCCGCTTTCCTATTTTACCAGAGAGGATGTGGCAGAATTAAGCACTTATCTGGAACAGGGCAGTATCGATTATGACCGCATGACCGCAAACAATGAGATCATCTGCACCCATGTATATTCTTTTAAGCAGTACGGTCTTTCCATTGGCGACAGCTTTTCCATGAAACTCCTCGACGGCAGCCGGGAAATTCCTTTTACGACCACGCTCACCGCCCTGACGCAGCCGGACAGCAATTTTTCTTTTCTTATTATGACGCAAGACTCATGGAATAATCTGGGACTGACCTGCGATCCTACCACGAATATTTATCTGTATGCGGACGACGAACACTATGACAGCGTCAAAGAAGCTTTGCTAAAAATCGTATCTGAAAATGAGCATTTTACCATGTATGCCATGGATGTGGAATTGAAGATCGGGCACTCTGGCGTCGATCTGACAAGGAACCCTGTCTACCTCCTGCTTTCGCTGATTGCCGTGATCGGCTTTATCAGCCTGATCAATACGATGATCACCAGCATAGTCACCAGAAAGAAAGAACTGGGTATCCTGCAGGCACTGGGGCTTTCCGACAGACAACTTGTGCGTATGCTTTCCGGGGAAGGACTTGTCTTTACCGCCGGCACCCTTCTGATCAGCCTGACGCTTGGAAATTTCTTTGGCTATCTTTTTTACAAATGGGCAAAACAAGAGCATTTTATGAGCATCAGCCGCTACCACTATCCCCTGTGGGAATCCATCGGCCTTGCGCTGGTGCTGCTGATTGGACAGCTTTTGATTACTCTCCTGATCAGCAAAAAAATGAAAAAGGAGAGTCTGATCGAACGCATTCGAAATCAAGACTAAATATTTTGGTAGTATTGTACAAAATTTAATACACTTTTTATAGTTGATTGTGCAATAATACGTATAGTGTTATAATAAACGCAGACATATTGTTTGCGTTTATTTTTATGTGAGGGGGTAACTACTATGACCAGAGAGCAGTACAGAGCAGCAAACACCAGAATTTTTCCAGTTATCATGATCATACTCGGCTATTTTCTGATTACATTTCTATTGTCAATGCTGGCCGGACAAGCCACCTGGAGAGTCTGGGTGCAGCTCATCTTTACAATCATTGCTGTCATTATCAGCATTGGCGCTTTCCTGAAAGATAGAGAAATCAAGGCCTGCACGATCATTCTTATGGGCTCCTGTGCGCTCGCCTATGTGGTTATCGTCCTGTTAAACAATTCGAACGGCGTGTATGCCTACGTCTTTGCCCTAATCATTGCTTCCATGGCCTTTTTAAATGTAAAACTTACCATCTATGGCAACAGTGTGGCTATTATTGCAAATCTGCTGCGAATCATCATCCATAAAAGCGACCTCACCTCCTCCATCGTAGAAATGTTTTCCCTGATCTTGGTGGCCGCTTCCTGTATCACAGCCACCCGCCTGATGATTCGATTTAATGAAGAAAATATGTCTTCCATTTTGGAAGCCGCAAAAGCGCAAGAACTTACCAACCAGACCATGACGCAGGTCGCGGATGATATTACCGCCCATTTTACAGAAGCCATGAATATGGTTGCCGAATTAAAAGAATGTATCGAAACCTGTAATTTTGCAATGGAAAATATTGCCGAGAGCACGGAAATGACTGCCGAATCCATTCAGGAACAGGCTTCCATGTGCGTGGAAATCCATGCTTCCTCAGACACCGCGGAAGGGGAGATCCGTTCCATGCTGGAGGCCTCAGACAGAACCATGCAAACCATCACGGAAGGCTCCGATGAGATCATGAAATTAAAAGAACAGGCTGAGAACGTGGCCTCCGCCAGCGACACCACCGTGCAGGTCATCTCAAAATTAACCGACCAAATCAGCAATGTGCAGGAATTTATCGGCACCATTTTAAGCATCGCAGGAAAAACAAATCTACTGGCGCTGAATGCCTCCATTGAGGCTGCCCGAGCAGGCGAGGCAGGAAAAGGATTTGCCGTGGTTGCGGAGGAAATCAGGCAGCTCTCCGAACAGACCAAGGAAGCCTCCAACAATATCACCGCCATCATCCACGATCTGAACACGGACGCACAGTCAGCCAACGAGAGCATCGAGGCTTCCGCTGCCTCCGTACATACGCAAAACGGCATGATTGAAAGTATGCGCACGCGTTTTGATGATATCTATCAGGAGATGACTTCCCTCTCCTCCAAGGTAAAAAATACGGAGGCAAGCGTCAATACCATTCTCGCCTCCACCGATACCATTTCCGAAAATATCAGCCACCTCTCCGCAACCAGTGAAGAAGTAGCTGCATCCTCCACCGAAGGACTGCGCACCTCCGAAAAATCCGTGGAGAACATGAACTGTTGTAAGGAGATCCTAGAGGAGATTTCCTCCTTGGCTCAGAAACTAAAAGTTGGGTAAAATGCGGAGAATGCTGTATTTCAAGCATTCTCCTGAGTGAAACATAGAACTTCTCCACGAAGCAGCCTCTGCTGCAAGTGGCTAGAAGTTCTTTTCACTCTACCATTGTAACACCGCAGATGCCCAGGTCAGCCCGCCCCCGAAACCGCTCATGGCGATTTTTGTGCCAGGCTTTAACAATCCCTTTCGGTTCATCTCATCCAAAAGGATCGGCACGCTTGCCGCTGAAATGTTTCCACAGTGATCCAGACTGATGGGAAACTTATCCTCGGAAATATGGAGCCGTTTCGACACCGACTGAATGATGCGGATGTTTGCCTGATGCAGCGCGTAATAATCAATCTCTTCCGGCGTAAATCCTGCCGCCTCAATGGTCTTTTGCAGAGAGGCAGGCACCGTGGTCACGGCAAACTTATATACTTCCTGCCCATCCATATGAACATAAGCCGTCTCCTGATCGTTCGCGATCAGGGGATTATTGTTTGTACGACCAAGACAGGCAAGCACATCGCCCTTGGTGCCGTCGCTACCCTGATCAAAGGCCAGCATGCCATACTTCTCATCACCCCGCACGACAGCCGCTCCCGCGCCGTCTCCAAACAGCACACAGGTGCTCCTGTCGCTCCAGTCTACAATCTTAGATAGTGTCTCCGCTCCTAAAATCAGCGCCGTCCGATATAGCCCTGCCTGAATATAGGCATTGGCAATATTAAACGCAAACATAAAGCCGGAGCAGGCCGCATTGACGTCGAAAGCCACCGCATTCTTCGCCCCCAGCGCCGCCTGTACCTCACAGGCGCAGGCAGGCGTTACGTAGTCAGCTGACACAGTCCCCAAAATGATCAGATCAAGCTCCTCCGCAGTTACGCCTGCATTCTCAAGCGCCCGTCTCGCCGCCTCCACGGACATGCTTGCCGTGGTCTCCTCCTTCGCCAGATGGCGTTTTTTGATTCCCGTCCTGCTGCTGATCCACTCGTCGGAAGTATCCATGATCTTCGCCAGATCGTCGTTTGACACCACCGTTTCGGGAAGGCAGCTTCCCGTTCCTATGATTCTTGTCTTCATCATATCAATGAAACCCCCTCAAGGTTTTAAGGTTTAAAGTCGTCCAATATATCCCTCACATGCTCCAGCTTCGTCGCCCGATACGCGTTCGCGCCGCAAAAGAGCAGGGCGTCGTCCACTTTCCCTGTCACTGCGTTGATGAGGGCGTCCGTAATACAGTAAGGCGTATCCGCCCCCTTACACGTGCTGATGCACAGATGGCATTTTTCATGCGGGATCTGCCCCTCCTTCGCCTTTTTCATAAAAGGATTGAGGATCGCGCGCCCCGGCATCCCTACGGGACTCTGCACAATAACGATATCATCTTTTTTCGCATTGATATAAGCCTGCTTGTAAGCGTCGTCCGCATCGCATTCGTACGTCGTCACAAAGCGGGTCGCCATCTGTACACCCGACGCGCCCAGCTCCAAATAATGCTCCATATCGGCGCGCTCATAGACACCCCCCGCCATGATCACGGGAATTTTTACGCCATGTTCCACCGCCGTTTCATTGACCAGCGCGATGATGGCCCTGACTTCTTCATCATAATGAAGCCCCTCGATATCGTCAAGCTGCTCCTTATGAAAGCCCAGATGTCCGCCCGCAAGAGGCCCTTCGATCACTATGGCATCAGGCAGACGGTTGTATTTCTTCCACCAATAGCGCATAATGACCTGCGCGGATTTTACACTCGACACAATGGGAAGAAGCTTCGTCTTAGCCTCACCCACAATTTTCGGCAGATCCATAGGCAATCCCGCACCAGAAATGATGAGGTCGATCCCCGCCGCCACTGCCGCCTTCACATAGTCCTCATACCTTCTGGTCGCCACCATGATATTAACGCCAAGAATCCCGCCCTTTGCAAGTTCCCTGGCCTTCCCGATCTCCGTCCCGATGGCCCGCAGATTCGCGCCGATTGGGTCTGTGTCAAAATCAGACTCTCTGTAACCGATCTGCGCCGTAGAGAGCACGCCGATGCCGCCCTCCGCCGCCACTGCACCTGCCAGAGAGGAAAGGCTTACGCCCACGCCCATACCGCCCTGAATGACAGGCACCCGCGCCGTCAAATCCCCTATTTTCAGAGGCTTTACTTCTACCATACGTTTCTCTCTTTCTCTATTCCGAGGATCGCAGATCCTCGCATAGTTAAGTTGCGAAGCAACTTTACTATTATCCGATTGCAAAAGTCAGTTCCGCCTGCGTCACCAGTTTCCCGTCCACATAAGCCTTCGCCTGTCCCATGCCGATCGGTCCCTTGATCTTTACAATCTCGGTCTCCAGTGTAAGCACATCGCCCGGCACGACCTTGCCCTTAAATTTCGCACTGTTGATTCCCGCAAAGTAAGCGGTCTTTCCCTTAAACTCAGGCCGGCTTAAAATCGCCACCGCGCCCGTCTGCGCAAGCGCCTCCACGATCAGTACGCCCGGCATCACCGGCTCCTGCGGAAAGTGCCCTGCAAAAAAAGGTTCATTATAGGACACACATTTTTTAGCCACTACCCGTTTCCCTTCTTCCAGCTCCTCAATGGTATCGATCAACATAAAGGGCTGCCTGTGAGGAATGATTTCCATGATTTCTTTCGCACCCATTAAAGACATTTTTGAATCCTCCTATTCGTGGTATTTCTTCACGACCAGGCTCGCATTGTGTCCGCCAAAGCCCAGCGAATTAGAAAGCGCATACTCGACATCCGTCTCACAGGCCTCTTTGCAGTAGTCCAGATCGCACTCCTCGTCCGGCACCTGATAACCGACTGTGCGATGGATATAGCCCTCCTGCAATTCCTTTACGCAAGTGACAAACTCGATCGCGCCTGCCGCACCCAGAAGATGGCCTACCATGGACTTGGTGGAATTGATCTTGATATTCTTCGCGTGATCGCCAAAGAGCAGCTTGATTGCCCTCGTCTCAAACAAATCGTTGTGATGCGTGCTGGTTCCATGCGCATTGATATACGTAATATCGTCTAAATTCAGGCCTGCGTCTTTCACCGCATACTCCATTGCCTTGGCCGCGCCTGCACCGTCTTCCGCGGGAGAGGTGATGTGATATGCGTCGGAAGAACAGCCGTAGCCCGCCACCTCCGCGTAAATCTTTGCGCCTCTTGCTTTCGCGTGCTCTAACTCCTCCAGCACCACGATGCCCGCGCCTTCGCCCATCACAAAGCCGCTGCGCTCCTTATCAAAGGGAATCGAGCAGCGCCCAGGATCCTCGGAGGAGGTCAGCGCCGTCAGCGCGGAAAAGCCGCCGATACCGATGGGACATACGCTGCCTTCGGTGCCGCCCGCTACCATCACTTCCGCATCGCCATACTGAATGGTACGGAACGCCTCACCAATCGAGTTTGTTCCCGTGGCACAGGCCGTCACCACATTGATGCTCTTTCCTTTTAATCCAAACTGAATCGACACATTGCCCGCCGCCATGTTGGAGATGGTGAGCGGCACAAAGAGCGGCTCAATGCGGGAGGGCCCCTTTTCCAGCAGTCTGCTGTGAGAACGCTCCATCGCCTGCAACGAACCCGTGCCCGAACCGACCGCCACGCCTACGCGATAAGGATCTTCCTTCTCCATATCGATCCCTGCGTCTTCCAGCGCTTCCTTCGCCGCCGCCACCGCATACTGAGAAAACGGCTCCATTCTCTTGGCCGCCTTAAAATCCATGTAATTCTTGCCGTCAAAATCCTTGACTTCCGCCGCCAGTTTACACTTAAACTCGGAAGCGTCAAACTTCGTGATCGGGGCAAAACCAATCTTTCCTTCCTTTACCCCCGCCCAAAATTCGTTTACACTCAGACCAATCGGCGTGATTGCACCCATACCTGTTACTACTACTCGTCTGCTCATACTCAAACTCCTTTTTATTATTGACATATTTGTAATGTTTCTTTTCCCGATACACAGCTTGGATGAGATCATATTCTCAAGGAGCCCCTTGAAAAGCGCCGGTACTTGGCGAGGTTTTCACGAGCCTAGTATCCGCTGCGTTTTTCACGAAGCGAGAGCGCGGCGACGCAGAATATGATCTCGTCCAAGCGTCGCATTGTCAAAAATCAAATCGCCATTCCTCCATCGACAGAAATCACCTGCCCGGTGATATATCCCGCCTTATCGCTTGCAAGAAACGCCACCGTCTCCGCAATATCTTTCGTCGTTCCCACTCTCTTTAAGGGAATCTGCGAAAGGGTCGCCTCTTTTGCCGCATCCGTCATGGCCTGCGTCATATCCGTATCGATAAAGCCCGGCGCCACCGCGTTGACCGTGATATTCCTGCTCGCAAGTTCTCTCGCCATGGACTTTGTCAGCCCAATCACACCCGCCTTGGACGCCGCATAATTAGCCTGTCCCGCATTACCAAGCACTCCCGACACAGAAGATAGATTGATGATCCTGCCCGCCTTCTGCTTCAAGAAAGGACGGTACATATGCTTAATGGTATTGAACGTCCCTTTCAGGTTGGTATCGATGACCGCGTCGAAATCTTCCTCCGTCATCTTGATCATCAGATTGTCTCTGGTAATACCCGCATTGTTCACTAAAATGTCAATATGTCCAAACGCAGCCAGCATATCGGTTATCATCTTCCCGCAGGCCTCGTGATCCGACACGCTGCACTGCACTGCCGCCGCCTTTCTTCCCATTGCCTCGATCTGAGAAACAACTTCCTCTGCTTTCTCTTTGGAACCGTTGTAATTTACGATCACATCCGCACCGTACTCCGCCAGCGTCAGCGCGATCTCCCGCCCGATACCGCGGCCCGCGCCCGTCACGAGCGCTACTTTTCCTGTAAGCATATCTGTCCTCCTAATTATTTTCTTTCATTACCATCCGCAAATTGCTTTGTCGATTGAGCATCAGCACAAACCAGAAAGCTTCTCCAAATCCTCCACCTTCTCGATATTGATCACTTTCATCTCCTTATTGATCTTGCGCATGAATCCGGAAAGCGTCTTGCCTGGTCCGATTTCCACGAACGTGTCCACACCGTCCGCGATCATCCGCTCCACGGTCTGCTGCCACTTCACGGAGGAGGAAACCTGCTTCTCCAAAAGCGGCTTTACATCCGCCTTGTCCTTCACATAATCCGCCGTCACATTGGCAATGTAAGGAATGGCGATATCATGGATTTCCACATTTTCAAGTTCTTTCGCTAATTTCTCTCCTGCACCCACAAGCAGCGGAGAATGGAAGGGGCCGCTCACATTCAAAGTCACACACCGCTTAGCGCCTGCTGCCGTCAGTTTCTCCACTGCCGCCTGCGCCGCAGTCTCCTCGCCTGTAATCACGATCTGACCGGGGCAATTGTAATTTGCGATCGTCACCATCCCGGGAGTCTCCTCACAAATCTTTTCAATCACTGCCGTATCCAGACCCAGTACCGCCACCATCGCGCCGCCGTTTGGCACCGCCTCCTGCATATAGATGCCGCGCTTTCTCACGATCTGAAAGACATCCTCAGGACTCATCACGCCGCTTGCCACCAGAGCGCCGTACTCGCCTAAGCTGAGTCCCCCTGTCACATCGGGCTTCACGCCTTTCTCCTCGACAGCCTTTAACATCGCTACCTCTGCTGCCAGCATAGCGATCTGCGTGTACTCCGTAATGTTGATCTGCTCATTTTCCTCAAAGCAGAGAGCCGCCACATCCAGCCCACTTGCCTTGCCCGCCAGCTCAAACATCTCTTTACAGACTGGGATCTGCTCGTAAAAATCTTTACCCATCCCCACATACTGTGCTCCCTGTCCTGGGAACATAAAAGCAATTTTACCCATAAAACCTTCCTCCATTCCGATTGCTTCAATTAGTTTGAATTTCAAAGTATTTAGTTTAGAAAAAGGAGAATGCCAACTGTTGGCATTCTCCGCCAAAATATTCTATTAAGCCCTGCCCTGCAAGAGAGACTCTGCCTGCTCCATGATCTCATGGATCATCTCCGCACAGGTCATCTCCTCCTTGATCATGCCTGCGATCTGGCCTGCCATCAGCGTACCGTTCACGGTATCGCCCTCTACAACAGCCTTACGCAGCGCACCCAGCGTCAGATGCTCCAGCTCCTCGAACGGCGCTCCTGCCTTCTCAAGCTTTATGTACTCTCTGGTCATATTGTTGCGGATCTGGCGCACCGGATGACCGTGGGTCGTACCCGTTACCTCAGAGTCAATATCCTTCGCCGCCAGGATTTTTTTCTTATAATTTTCATGTACGATGGACTCTTTCGCCACCACAAAACGGGTGCCCATCTGCACCGCCTCCGCGCCCAGCATCATCGCCGCGGCAAATCCTCTGCCGTCTGCAATGCCGCCTGCCGCGATCACGGGAATGCTCACCGCATCCACCACCTGGGGCACAAGCGTCATGGTCGTCGCCGAACCGATATGGCCGCCGGATTCCGTACCCTCCGCGATCACTGCGTCAACCCCGGCACGCTCCATCATTTTTGCCAGTGCCACACTTGCAACCACGGGCGCCACCTTAATGCCCGCAGCTTTCCAGTCAGCCAAATACTTGCCCGGATTACCTGCACCGGTCGTTACCACTTGCACGCCCTCGTCGACGATCACTTTCGCGATCTCGTCCGCCTCGGGATTCATTAGCATTACATTGACGCCAAAAGGCTTTTTTGTCAGCTCCTTCGTCTTCTGAATCTGCTCCCTGACAAAGGATGCCGGCGCGCCGCCCGCGCCAATGATACCAAGACCACCCGCCTCGGACACCGCCGCTGCCAGATGATACTCAGCTACCCATGCCATACCGCCCTGGATGATCGGATATTCGATCCCCAAAAGCTCCGTAATTTTCGTCTTCATTTGATATCCTCTAACTGATCGTCGCTCGGCAGCTTACGCCTCAACGCCTTTACTTTTCATATACTCTACAACAGCGCCTACGGTCGTGATCTGCTCCAGATCTTCGGAAGGGATCTCCACACCGTACTCCTCCTCAAAAGCCATTACCAGCTCAAACAAATCCAGAGAATCCGCACCCAGATCCTCTTTAAAAGACGATTCCTCGGTGATTTCTACACCGTCCAAGTTTAACTGCTCCTGAATGATCTCAATAACTCTCTCTAACATTTCTCCGTTCTCCTTTTCGTCATATAAAATAGTTTGACATTCAAAGTATATGTCCTGCCCGGACGTTTGTCAATCCTATTTTTACGGATTCTTACTATTTTGTCAATCTCTTTGCAACAAATATTGCATTTTTTAGCACAAGAATGTGTTTTCCTGCTTGACCCTGCCCCTGGGACATAGCTTACACTTGTAAAAAACAATTTTCAAAGTCACGCCAATCCCCCAAAGAGAAGCAGGAGAACTGTTATGAAACTGTTAAAGCAGCTGATCAAATTACACAAAATCCTTTTTATGATGGCAGTTCTGTTCACCTTCCTGTCTGTCATTATCAATTTATGCTGGAACAAATTTTTGGCACAGCTGCTGGATCTGCTTGGAAATGCAGATTTCTTTTCTTTCAAGAAGGAAACGGCTGTCTTTTTTACCCTTGGAATATTAGTCGTTTTGATCCACACGATCAGCGAATTTGCTTCATTGTTTCTTTCCTCCTATACCTGCGAAATGTTTGCACATGAGCTGCGGATGGGTTATGCAAAATCTTATTTACAAAGTGATCCGCGAACCATTTCAAAGCTCAATGTGGGAGAAGAACAGTCCACCATGCAAAATGAGCTGCAGGAAATCTCTGCTTATTTGACGGAAAGTCTTTTTCCTCTGATGAAACAGTTTGGTGCGTTTGTCGTCACGGTTTTATTTCTGCTTTGTCAGAACTTAAAATTGACTCTGCTTTCTGTCGTTCCCGTGCTCCCGCTGATTGCCTATTGCTCCTTTTCCAGCAAGATCATTCAAAACGAGACACGGCAATGCCAAAACAGCAAACAAAAAATCAACGGATTGGCTGACATGATTTTGGGATTATTTCCAATCATTCAGATCTACGACGCCTGTCAGCTGATCAAAGGCTCTATGGAGGAGGCGCTTTCTCAATGGGGTAAGGCAGCCGTTAAGAAGGAACGAATCACAGCCAAACTGATGTCTCTTTCGGGCGTGCTTTCCTTTGTACCCCTTCTGTTATTGCTTGGATCCGGCGGAGCTATGGTGATTCACGGAGAAATCAGCCTGGGGACTTTTTATATCTTTATCAATCTGTCGGGAAGTATTTCCGGCTTCCTGCAGAATATGCCGGGAATCTATGCCTCTTTCAGACGATTTCGTGCCTCTGCTGACAGATTGGAGGGAAAATTATGTTTCCATACGCAGTTTACTTAGAAAATATTTCCTTTTCTTATGGGAATCATATGGTGATAAATAACTTATCTCTCAGGGCCAACCCCGGTGAACACATCGGTATCGTCGGAGACAGCGGATGCGGCAAAAGTACGCTGCTTAAAATCCTTGCGGGTCTTTATGCGCCTGATCACGGAACGGCTGTCATAGCGGGTGAACATAGCCTTGAGAAGATAAGAAAGCAGGTATCGCTTGTGATGCAAAGTAACAGCCTTTTCCCATTATCCATAAGAGATAATATTACCTGCGGTCACCCGATTACAGATGAAGCAGTCCGAGCGGCCTGCGAAAATGCAAGTCTTACAAAGTGGATCGAACACCTTCCGAACGGGCTGGACACCAATGTAGGGGAACGGGGAAATCAGGTATCAGGCGGGCAGGCGCAGAGAATCCAAATCGCCAGAGCACTTTGTAAGGATGCCCCTGTCATTTTGCTGGATGAGCCAATTTCGGCACTGGATCAGGATACCGGGCATTCCGTTCTGGATGCCCTGCGCAAATTAACAGATGGCAGGACCGTGATCCATGTCACCCATCACCTGGAAACTTTGGACGACAGCTATACCATCTATCGTATGGAAGGAGGCAGGATGGCTCGTGGGTGCTCTTAGAAAATTGATCAGCAAGATAGGCATTTGGCGTAAATATCTGTTCTTACTTTTGCTGCGGTCTCCGTTCGATGCTCTCATGACCTGCCTGTGTGCAAATTTAATGAAATCCGTTTTTGGTTATCTGGAAAGGAATGATGCCGACGCACTTTTGAAACACTGTGTCATATACGGCTTGCTATGCGCAGCGCTGTTTGTCTATAATGGAACCATATGGACCAAATATGCGGCATTTTCTGCAAAAGTAGAAATCCTTCTACAAAAAAAGATGTTTGAAAAAATGTTAAGTATGCCGCTTCAGCGGATAGACAGCCGTTTCAACGGTGAATGGATGACAAGGCTAAACAGTGATATCCAGACGGCTTTTACCATGATGAACGGTCCGTTAAATATGCCCCATCTGATTGTCGCAGTCATCAATATTACATTGTCCTGCTATTTGATGCAGAAAAGCAGTCTGCTTTTTCTGGGGATCACATGGATATCTGCGATTCCTCCATTTATAATCAATGATCGGATTGTGCTGAAAACGATTCCCAAATTAAAGGAAGAATCGCAAAGAGCCTTGGCTGAGAATACTTCCGCTATCAAGCCGTTACTGACTGACGCAGACACCATCCTGTTATATGCTGCCCAGGAATTGATGATGAAAAACTGTGCCAAAACCAGCAGAAAACTGTTGAAAATCAATATGAAAACACATATCAGAAAAGCAATCAGCGATGCGGGTATGTGTTTCTTCGGAATCAGCGGCTATCTTATGATCCTGTTGATCGGATACCAATTTATTTATCATGGGCGCATGGCATTTTCGGATATCGTTTACTGCTTTCAGGTCAGGGGTTCCATTTTAACGGGCACGCTGATGCTCATGACCTGCCTAAACAACTTAAAAGCAAACGCCGTCTGTGTAAACAGGATTCTTGAAACATTAGAAGAATAAATAAAAGAAAGATGCACTGAAGAGTCTTTCGGGATTGGAGAAGAAAAATATGAAAAACGACCTTATGCTGATTGGTGAGATCGCAGATTTTTTTGGAGTTTCCAGAAAAGCAATGCGTTTATATGAAAAGAAGGGCATCATTAAGCCTGTGAAAACAGACGCTGCCAATGGGTATCGCTACTATTCGGCAGAGCAGGTGCAGCAGTTAAATGCACTGCTGGAATTAAAGGCATTGGGATTTTCTCTTGATGAAATCAAACAGATCATGGATGGAAAAACAGCGAAAGCAGCTCTTCTTGAAATACTGGAAAAGAAACGGCAGGCGTGGCTGGAAGCCATGAACAGCGCCAAGTACAAAGAAGAATGTCTGTGCGAGATCATTAAAAATGTTCAGGATTCCCACGCGGCACAAAAACTTACGGAAATGACAGAAGATGAACGGGCCTGGCTGTTGGTAAAGATGGTATGCTTAGAAGACGTCAGGGCACAAAAAGCCTTAAGTGAAGCGTTGTGGCTATAAATGCCCACATTTCATTTCTCACATCGAATTTCGCTTCTTCTATTTCATTTTATTTTATGCGGTCATTGATATTACTGCGCCCATTAAGTATAATAAATCACGAAAAAATTTGAACATAGAAGTTGACGGCTAGTAGTCAATTTCCTATAATTTATTTAAGTCTCTTTTAGCCAAAGAAGCCGAGCTATATAAAAAGATATATGAACAGAAAGAACTATGAGGTCAATGAATACCGAAAAGTTTTCCAATTAGGTAAATACCAGGGCTTATGTGTGGGCACGGTTTGGTGAATAAAAAGTTGCTGAAAAACAAGGAGGAAGAATGCGGTACATACTTTCAAAAATGAGCGTTTTGGGTTGTTTCCTTTGTATTATTGGCGCTATCTTTACAATACAGGGGATTATAATCAGATACAATCTAGCAAATATCAAAGAATCCTACAATAAGTTCGAAATAAAAAAGGGGCGATATATTGAATATGATATAGCAAAGGAGGATCTGATAGGCCGTCATTATACAAATCAGGACGGATCAAATGAATTCAGTCCATATTGTAACACGGACGCCCTATCTTCGAATCAGTTCTATTTAGTTGCTATTAACAAAAATTCCGATTATTATGTATCACTAGTAATTACGCGAGAGCATCAAAAAGATTTTAAAAAAATACTTAAAAGTGATGATATCTATCATGTTGTTGGGAAATTTAATAAATTACGCGGTATATTGATTTATGAAGGAATCGCTAAATGCCTGGGGATAAATGACAAATCAAATATTGATCAAATAATATCTACGGATTATCAAATCAATATCGTTGATTCGGAAGATGAGAAAAAAAAATTATACAAAGGACTTTCTATCTTAGTAATTGGGGGGCTTATTTTCCTATTTTCACTAGAAAAAAGGAAAAAACAGATATAGAAGCTTGACAGCTTGTAGTCAATCTTCTATGATTTGTATAAGCCAATTCTTGGCAAAAGGGGCGCCCCGCTATATAAAAGAATAATCTCTCGGAATCCTGAGTGATTATATCCAGCACAGTTGGTAATGAACATT
>ERZ777011.1153-NODE-1153-length-31001-cov-7.853584_pt1 | contig 31001 bp, 17 predicted proteins | sample MGYA00374964_ERZ777011 | MGnify/ENA primary metagenome ERZ777011 (study PRJEB29310, sample SAMD00008975) | mouse gut metagenome | study: EMG produced TPA metagenomics assembly of the Metagenome analysis of fecal microbiota from mouse which was promoted... | reverse complement strand
CAAGACAGGCTTTTCTTTTGTCAAAAACAGCTTTTAAAGCCGCTTGAGACCCGGGGGTACCCACCACGGAGACCCGGGGGTGGGAAAGGTGCAGACCCGGGTCTGTGCGAGACTTTTCCGGGGATGCGGGGATGTTTATCCGCCATGTTGGAGGTACTTTTATGCCTCGTTTTTGTATTTTTTTCGCTGATGGCTATTTTTGCGTGGGAGCTCGTTCTCAAGGAATATCAGAATTAAAAGATAAGGAAGATATATCAAGTGTGTGCATGTTTAATGCGCTTGAAATGGAATTGTATATTCATGGTTTCGGTAGAGCCTTCTATAATTGTCAAACCATGAGAATGTCCGTTCTACTATCCATCTCTTACCTATTGGTTTAAATCCGTTTGCCTTATCCCTACTTACAATTATTTCCAGCGTACACTTTGGCTGTCCATGATACCAACGCTTGCCTCTGCCTTCTGCCCCATTTTTACACGGACTTTATTTCGCAAATTGCTCAGTAACAAATCAAAATCTCCTAATGAGGACCATTTGCGGTGATAGTAGTAAACGAGTTCCCAGGGAGCAAAACCGGAAGGAAGCATATGCCACCTACACCCTGTCTTGACAAGGTAGAATATGGTATTCCATATCTCACGTAAGTCATATTTCCGTTTTTTCTCTTGCACACTCTAAATCCGTCGAATACATAATTATTTAAGTCTGCAAACTAAAAATAATCATTTTCACAAAAAAGAAGAAACACCCTTTGTCTTTTAAAATTAAATTTTAAAACAGGCTCTAAAATAATATTATGAAGAATCTAAAGAATCTTTTTCTTTCCCCGAAAGGACATCTGATGATTTTTGTCTCGAATGTCTTTTGCTTAAGCATTGCGTTTGCTGCATTTGTATTGTTGATGTTCCAGATTAGATATGAGTGGGGGTATGACGGTTTTCACAAAGATGGAGATCGTATTTTCCGATTAGAGATTCGCTTGGCTGATAAAGGGGCAGGAGTTCTTTTTGCTCGACCTATGATTGATGAGTTTATCAAGTCTTCTTCTATGATAGAGATCGGTGCTCCGATTAGAGGATATATCGGAAAGATTTCTTTTGATATAAAAAAGGGGGAAGAGATGTTCTCTTATATCGAATCTATACGTGAGATTTATCCGCAATATCTTAAGTTGTTTGACTTTGAAGTCGTAGAAGGGGATCTTTCCGCTATGGCTCCGAATAGTTGGGCTATTCCAGAATCCATGGCTAAAAAACTATTCGGAGACGAATCTGCTATAAACCAATCTATTGTTGCCGGTGATGATCTGTTGACTGTTGTCGCTGTTTATAAGGATTTTCCTGAAAATTCTGTTGTTAGGAATATGATCTATTCGATATTGCCGGAAACTCGGGATGTAGGAGAATGGATGAATCTGAATTATCAACTTTTTGTGAAATTGACGGATGCTAAGGCCGGAGATGAAATTTTGGCTAATTTTAAAAAGACATTTAAAGATGAGAATTATGACTGGAACCGTGGAGAACTTTTCTTTACGAATATAAGCGACATTTATTTTGAAACAGATACGAATTTTGATTCTCATACCGAAAAAGGAAGTCGAGCCATATTGTATACCTTAATGGGTATTGCCTTTCTTATTTTGGTGATTGCTGCTATTAACTTTATGAATTATTGTATAGCTGTAGTTCCGGTTCGGATAAAAAGTATAAATGTGCAGAAAGTGTTGGGGCGATCGGACCGGTCTTTGCGTTTGGCTATACTAAAAGAGATTCTTGTTGTGACGATGCTGGCATATTTACTAAGTATGTTATGGGTCTTTATGGCTTCTGATAGTGCTATTGCTAACTTGATCAAGCCTGATATTTCATTGTCTGCAAATTGGCATTTTGTTGTAAAATTGTTTTTTATACCATTTACGATTGCTTTTTTAGCAGGGTTATATCCCTCTTTGTATGCCACATCTTTTTCTCCGGCTTTGGTTTTAAAGGGATCTTTTGCATTGTCTCCGACCGGACGGATGTTTCGGAATTGGATGGTTGGATTTCAATTTACGGCTTCTTTTGTCCTATTTATGGCATCTTTCTTTATTTTCTTGCAAAATAAATTCATGAAAAATGGCTCATTAGGATTTGATAAAGATCAGATTGTAATTGTTGAATTAGATCAAAATTTAAATAAGAGTTTATCAGTGTTGAAAGAAAAATGGATGGAGTTTAGCTCTGTTAAAAATATATCCTTTACCAGTGTTTTGTTTTGCGGATCTGATTATTATTCGGGCCGTTTTGCCGTGTACAAAGAAAATGAAATACAATTTCAAGCGATGTGGGTCGATTATGATTTTCCTGAGGTAATGGGCATCCCGGTTACAGAAGGGCGTACTTTTAGAAAAGAAGACAAGTTGCAGTTGACTGAAACATTTTTATTCAATGATATTGCTTATAAAAGATACAGTTTGAATACGAACGATTATTTAAAGATGGGGGATCAGGATGGGGTTATCGTGGGTCGTATGCCGGATATCAAATATCGTTCATTTCGGAATGTGACAGAACCTCTGGCTTTTATTTTATCCAAAAGAGATGAAAACAGTAGCTCGCAGTATGCGTATGTGCGTGTGCAAGAAGGAGTGATGATGGACAAAGCTATTATTGATATTCGTAAGGGAATCGAGACGATAGATCCGTCTTCCGAAGTAAATGTTTATCCGTTTAATTATGTATTGGATAATACTTATAAAGCAGAAACGTCTTTGAATCTGATGATTAGCTTGTTTAGTCTGGTTTCTATCTTAATCTCGTTTTTTGGAGTGATCGGGATAGTTGTTTTTGACAGCCAGTATAAGCGTAAAGAGGTTAGCTTGCGCAAAGTACATGGAGCAACAACAATTTCGATTATCAAGCGGTTTAATTCCGCCTATTTTCGGATTTTACTTTTGTCTTTTGTTCTGGCCGTTCCGATAACGGTTTATGGCATGCTTTATTGGTTACAAAATTTTGCTTATAAGATATCTTTAGACTGGTGGGTCTTTGCGGTTGTATTTCTGATAATATCTTCCATAACGGCTTTCATTGTTACAACTTTAACTTGGCGTGTGGCTAATCTAAATCCGGTAGAGAATTTGAAAACCGAATAATGTAATGGAAGAACTGACAGGCGCGTTGCCGAACTCTGATAAGGGTTGGACAATCCTTACCCCCCCGCATGCCCTTCAAAGACCACTTTGCAGGGCTGATCGTATGCTCTTTAACACAAACGTTCTGTTTATCGTAGTTTTATTTGGAATCCACACTTTTTTCCCCGTTCTTTACCAAATCAGAGCTATGAATTTTTTGACTATAGCTTGAAACGATGATTGGTCAGATCTATAAGAGGGCTTTCCTGATAATAATGGGGGAAGCACTCGTTTTATAACGATCTTACTGAGAAGAAGGGGCTGAGTAGTTACGGTTGTACTTTGTATAACATTGAAATATTGAAAAAACTCCTTAGAGGACTTCTCGTGCGCGAAAGCACGATGTGTAGATTTTATTAATATAAAAACGTTTGAATCATGAACAAAAGAGTATTTAAGTTAGAAGAAATGAATCTTCCTTTAGAAGATTTGATTCTGGAAGATGACGAATTGCTGTTAATAAAAGGAGGTATGGGTGTATCTTCTTTAGGTTCAGGGATTGGTTGTGGCTGTGGCTGTAGCTGTGACAATGGGATGGGCTGTGGTTGTGGCTGTAACTGTGGTGGTGCTACCCATGCTTAAAATGTAGATAAGGCGGTTTCTTATACCGCCTTGTTTTAATAAATGTAAAACTAATATGAATATGAAAATCAGCCAATATGTCTATTTCATAGAAAAAAAGAATAAAGTGCTATGTTATAGTACTCTTTATAACGAAGTTGCATTAATTTCTCTAAATGCATATAAAACCATTGAAAAGTCATTAGATGAATTCAAAGAAAAATTTCCGAATGTTTACAGTTCATTGGTAGCCAATAAAATAATTATAGAAGACGAAGTAAATGAAATTGATATTATTCGTTGCCGGAATAAATCTGAAACTTTTTATAGTCGAAATTTTGACCTGACACTTCTGCCGAGTTTGGATTGTAATCTGAGATGTTGGTATTGTTATGAAGACCATGTGCGGAATAGTCGGATGGGGCGAGATGTGCAAAATAATATAGTAAAATTGATCCGAAATAAAATTGGAAGAAAAGAAATTGACAGTTTATCTTTAAATTTTTATGGTGGGGAGCCTTTGTTGGATTTTGATGATATTGCTTATCCAGTCAGTATTGCTTTGAAATCATTGTGCGAGGAGGCTGGAATCCCCTTTAGTACGTTCTTTACAACAAACAGTACGTTTATCGATGACAACATGATCCATAAATTGGCGGAGTTGAATGTCGGTTTTCAGATTACACTTGATGGTCATAAAGAAAAACATAATAAAATCCGGTTCAAGAAATCGAATCAAGAAGGAACTTATCAACAAATAATAGATACGATCCATAAAATAACGAGCCGTATAGAGAATGTATTTGTGAATATACGAATCAATTATGATGAACAAACACTTCAGAATATAGACGGTTTATTGGAAGACCTGTTAGAAATAGACCGATCGAAGGTGAATATTCATTTTGAGAGGGTTTGGCAAACAAATACCGTTCCGGATAATGAAATCTTGAAAAGAGCGATTTATTTATTTATGATGAATGGCTTTAAAACGACTTATGTCAATTGGCATCCGAGAGGCTTTGCCTGTAAAGCTGAATGTCTGAATCAGGCGATTGTCAGTTATGATGGCAAAGTCTATAAATGTACGGGACGAAATTTTACGGAAGAACATTGTGACGGTATTCTTGATGATGACGGAAATATCCAATGGAAAACAGGACGGTTGGAAAGACGTTTAGCCAAGGCTACATTTGAAAATCCGATGTGTCTTGCTTGTAAGATGCTTCCTCTTTGTATGGGACCTTGCAGTCAAAAGCAGATAGATGTCGGATCGGATCATTTACGCCAAGTGTGTTCTAAAAATGTTCTTGAGATGCAAATGAATGATTATATCGAATATGTTTGTAATAATATGCTTATTTCAAATCAGAGCAAAAAATATAAATAATATCTTTAAATTGAGGAATATGAATAAAATAGTAATCTTGTATATATACTTGCTCTTTTCAAGTATGGTTGCCTATTCGCAACAAGCAATAATCAAAGGTTCTGTTCTCATAGGTGAAAAGGAGGAATTGCCGAATGCAACTGTTGTTTTCCTGCAACAAGACTCTCTTGTTGCAGGATTGATCACGGATAAAAAGGGAAATTTCTCTGTGAAAATTGATACTGGTGCTTATATGATGCGGGTATCTTATATCGGATTTGAAGATTATAGCACATCCGTTCGTTTACAATTAGGAGGATTGAAATTGAATCCGTTCGTTTTGCAACCTAAAGCTTATGAGTTGGGAGAAACTGTCGTTTCAGCTGATAAAATGCAATATGAAGTGAAAAATAATCAATTGGTGTATAGCGTTCCTTCTAATGTAAAGAAAACTTCGTCAGATGTCTACCAGGTATTAACTCATGTACCGTCGTTGGTAGTCAAATTGGATCAGAAGTCGTTGGATATTATAGGTTCACAGAATCCGATTGTTATGGTGAATAATATCCGGCGTGATTCGAGATATATATCCATGCTTAGGCCTGAAGATATTGAGAAGGTGGAGGTGGTCAGGAATCCTTCTATTCGGTATGGTTCTAAGAATATTGATGGAATTATTAATATCGTGACTAAAAAAATATCCAATACGCAACGGGGAAATATTGGCCTCCAACTGAATCCAGAAATGGAATATGGGTTTATGAATGCTTCTTATATGTATGCCTCGGATAAGTTTAATCTTTCATTTATGGGACATGATTTCTTTTTCAATGAAAAAAAAACGGATCTTTCTATATTTAGAGAATCTATATATGATGATCAAGTCACCCAAACTTATAAATATGCAGATAAAAGTCGATATAAAATGAATACTCTTTATTTGACTGCGTCAATGGATTATATCTTATCTTCCAAAACATTTATGACTTTGGATGCCAAATACAATGGAAATCCCCAAAATTCGGATCGTCCTTATACTGGGCATGTCAATATAGACGGGGTCAAGCAGTATGATTTAGTTGCTAATAATTTTTCGGATTCTAAGTATAACGACTATACTTTTTCCTATTATTGGCAAACAAAAATTGACGAAAAGAATATGCTTAATTTAGAGGCTGACTATTCAGGAAATAAAACTCGAACAAAGAGTTTGTATGGAGAGAATGGAACGAACGGATACACAGGATACACAAATGACCGATTGGATAAAAATTCACAGGATAAATTAGATGCCCAGTTTAATTACAATCATAAGTTCGGGAATCATCGTTTCGAATCCGGTTATCGTTTCTATTGGCAATCTAATGATTTTGACGGGAAGGTAAACAACGTTTTCGACCAAATGCAATATAAGGAATTCAGAAACTATCTCTATGCAGGTATGTCCGGGTCGTTCAAAACGAAATGGTCCTATCAGGTTGGTTTAGGATATGATTTTGTGAATAATGATGTAAGCGGGTTGGTTAAAAACAACTATCGAGAATTTACGCCGAATGCTCAGTTAGGATATGCTATCAATCAGTTCCAGAATATCAATATCGATTATGCCCGTAAACGGACAAGCCCGGCTTTTTCTAATCTAAATCCGAACCGTAATTATTCCGATACGACTTGGGTTTATTACGGAAATCCTTATCTGACTCCTTTTTATTCGAATACGTTCCGGCTCAATTACCAAATATTCAAAAGCCGTTTCTATGTTATGGGGACAGTAGGCTATCAACAAATTGATGATTATATAGTAAAGCATGAGTTTTTAGATAATGCTGGTGTGTATAATGTAACGTTTGGAAATACGGGGCAATATTCGAATACCTATTTTAATCTGAATTTCTCGGTCGATGTTTTGAAAGGCTGGAAAATTATGGCGAACGCTGAAGTAAAATACAATATGTATGAAGATGACCAGGTGGCTCAATTCAATAAAAATTTTTGGAGTGCTTCGCTTTGGGTGATGAGTATGGTCAACTATAAAAAGATCTCGGCTAATTTCAGTTACTTCCCGTTTTTCCGGACTCCGACATTAACCGGGTATGAAAAACCTGCTTCAGAATCTTCGATTCAGGTATCATATATGCTGAATCCGACAATCAGTTTTACAGCCGGTTTTCGATATTTAGTTCCTTTAAAGTCTAAAATGGAAACTTATACGGAAACTTATACGGAAATATTGAAAGAGAATAAGATTGATCGTTCATGGCGTTTTATGGTGGGCATCAATATAAATCTTCAGAAAGGACAGTATAAGCACCGGCCTCAAAAGTCAGTAAAACAGTATAATGACAATACTTCTATCGATGTGAAATCTTATTAGGCTGTATGAACGAGCTGACAGTTGTCATCCCATTTTTGAATGAAGGTCGGGAGATTTATAAAACCCTGGCAAGCATTCGTCGTACGGCAGGTAATCGTGTAGATATACTATTAGTCAATGATTGTTCGGACGATTTATGTAACTATGAAGAATGGTCGAAGTTTTTCGGTACATCCTATATCAGGAACGATCATCGGAGAGGGGTTGCCGAATCCCGGAATATCGGGGTGAGGAATATACAGACCGAATATTTCCTGATTATCGACGGGCACATGCGGTTTTACGACGATCAGTGGGTGGAAAAACTGCTGTCGAATTTAAAACAGGATGAACGGGCAATTTATTGTTGTAAATGCAGGCCGTTGGATGTACAGGGAAAACTGATACCGAACAAGCCGTCTTTTGGAGCTTTTATCGGTATGGATAATCAGCTCTTATTACCTCAATGGATAAGGGAAGATATACATCCGAATGAAAGAATCGTAAAGATCCCTTGCATATTGGGAGCTTCTTATGCCGGAGCCAAATCTTACTGGGAATATCTGAAAGGTTTGGAGGGGCTTTTGAATTTCGGGTATGACGAAACTTATTTGAGCATTAAGGTATGGCTGGAAGGTGGTTATTGCTATCTGCTGAAAGATATTGAAATCGGGCATAAGTTCAGGGACACTCCGCCTTATTCGTTTGACCAGCCGAAGATATTGTTCAATAAGTTATTGATATTGGAAACTTTGTTTCCGGAAGATCATAAAGAGAGAATTTATAATATGATCCGGAAAGAATCGGGAGCATTGTTCAGGGATGCCCAAATGATTTATTTGGATTATTTGGACGAAATAGGACAGTTGCGGAGTTATTATGACAGCATACGGACAAGAGATTTCGATTCGTTTCTTTCTTTTAATGGCAAGTATTCATCTTTAAACCAGATACCGGTATGCAGGATTTGACAAATATATCTGTGCCGAAAATCAGCATCGTAATGCCTGTTTATAACGGAGCATCCTGTATAGAAGATGCCTTGTGCAGTATTTTGGGGCAGTCTTTCAGTGATTTTGAACTGATAATTCTGGATGACGGCTCTACGGATGATACGGTGGAGATCATACAAGAGTATGCTGACGAACGGATTTGTTTGTACCGTTGTCGGCATGATTTTATAGCTTCGTTGAATCGGGGTATTTCTCTGGCGAAAGGAGATTATATCGTCCGGATGGATGCCGACGATAAAATGTTTCCGGACCGGTTGGCCGAACAGTTCCGTTTTATGGAGGAACATCCCGATATTGCTGTTTGCGGTAGTTGGGCAAGAACTTTTGGAGCAAGTGACGAATTGTTGAGGACGCCTGAACAGGATGTCGATATACGGGTAGGATTGCTTTATCATAATGTCCTTATACATCCGTCCGCGATCATAAGACGGCAAGCGGTAGATAATTTTATGCGAGCGAAGAACAGGAGCGAATTGTATGATAGAGATTATATCTATGCGGAAGATTATAAGTTATGGGTAGAGATGGCTTTATCCGGATTTAGATTTGCTAATCTGCCGAAGGTGCTTTTGCTCTATCGCCGGTCTGATTCGCAGGTGACTTCCTTATTTTTGGATCAGGTTATGCGAAAGACAGGGGATGTTCAGCGTTATTATGTGGAAGCACTTATCCGGGAGCTACCGGATGTTTCCTCTTGGTATATTCGGAGTATGGAAATGCCGGAATCTTTGCCGGGTGTAAAGAAACGGCTTTCCGAAGCCTTGTTCTGGAAGGATGAGATTTACAATTATATCCGATGGTATAAAGGTGAGATTCCTCGGTTGTATTTTACGCCTCCTCCTTTGCCGGAGCAATGTATAGAATGGGATACGGTTCAAATGTCGGCAATTCTTACATGGACAGAGTTGCATCAGAAGCCGAAATATTTGGAATCTTTGAGACTGTCACCTGATGCTTTTACTGGAAAAAAGGTGTTGGATATTGGTGCGGGGCCTGTTCCGAGCGGAACTTGTTTTGATGATTGCCGGTTGTTTTGTTTGGATCCTCTGAATCCTGTATATCGTATGTTGGGTTTTCCTCAGGATTTATATACGGATGTGGTGTTTATAAATGATCCGGCAGAACAGATATCTGTGGAAGATTGTTTTTTTGATGCTATCATATCGGTCAATGCTATTGATCATGTGGATTGTTTGGAGAAAGTCGCTGAAGAATTACATAGGGTTGCCAAGCCAGGTTGTAGTTTTGTTATGCATGTGCATTATCATAATGCTACTGTTTATGAACCGATAGAGATTGACGACGAGATGTTCAGCCGATTGTTCGGTTGGGTAGACGGGTTGAGAAAAGTCGGTCGGTCGCAGGAATCTTATAGCCGGTCGGTCGGTGAAGGTGAAGAATTTGTTTTATGGAGTAATATGCATTCCTGATGATAAATGACTTTCCTCATATCAAGCAGCCGGATGCGATGGAATGCGGGGCGACTTGCCTTCGGATGATCTGCAAATATTACGGTAAGGATTATTCTGCCGAAACGATGCAAGATTTGTGTATTGTTACGCACGAAGGAGTCTCTTTGCTTAGTATGAGTGATGCAGCCGAATATTTGGGATTTCGTACAGTGTGTGGTCGTTTGACATTGGAAAAGTTGGTTACACAGCGTCCTTTCCCTTGTATTCTGCATTGGAATCAGGAACATTTTGTTGTTTTGTATGATGTAAAGACCAAACGGAACGGTAAAAACATCTACTATATTGCTGATCCGGGAAAAGGGTTGTTGAAATTGGGAGATGATGCTTTCGGAGAAGCTTGGATCTGTACTCGGAGTCGGGGAGAGGAAAAAGGTGTTTTGATGGCTTTGCAACCTACACCGGCTTTTTACCAGAAAGAGGATGTGAAAAGACAGGGCAATTCCTTCCGGTTTTTATGGGGATATATGATGCCTTATAAACGTTTTTTTGTCCAGTTGATATTAGGGCTTTTGTTAGGTAGTTTGTTACAACTATTGTTCCCGTTTCTTACGCAAGCGATTGTTGATAAAGGAATTGCCGGGAAAAATCTGAATTTGATATATCTGATTTTAGCCGGACAGTTGATGTTGGTGTTGAGCCGGGCTTCAGTCGATTTTATACGACGTTGGATTTTGTTGCATATCAGTGTACGGATAAATATATCCTTGTTATCGGATTTCTTGATTAAGCTGATGCGATTGCCCATGCAATTTTTCGACACTAAAATGACTGGTGATCTTTTACAGCGTATCGGAGACCATGAACGGGTGGAACGTTTCCTGACGGCACAGACCTTAACAGTGATCTTCTCTCTATTCAGTTTTGTTGTTTTTGGAGGTGTTTTACTTTATTACAACCGGTTGATTTTTATGATATTCTTGGTTGGAAGTATGCTGTATGGAGGATGGGTTGTGTTATTTCTGAAAAAACGTCGCCTTTTGGATTACCAGGAATTTGAACAACGGGCACGTAACCAGAGTAAAACGATGCAGATGTTGAATGGGATGCAAGAAATTAAATTGCAGAATTGTGAACGTCGCCGCCGATGGGAATGGGAAGATATACAGGCTGACTTGTTCCAAACCAGTATCACATCCATGAAATTGCAACAAAATCAAGAGGCGGGGAGTATATTGGTCAATGAGGTAAAAAATATAGTGATTACGGTTGTGGCTGCAACTTCTGTGGTGAGTGGGGAATTATCATTGGGCATGATGTTGTCTATTCAGTATATTATTGGACAACTGAACGCGCCGATCGAACAGTTTGTCCAATTTATTTATGGTTGGCAAGATGTGCAGATCAGCCTGGAGCGGATGAGCGAAATCCGGGAACGAAAAGAAGAAGAGACAGAAGAAAGACCGGTTACCTGCTTTACGGATGAGAAAGGATCACAAGGTATCGTTCTGCAGCATGTAACGTTTCAGTATGAAGGAATACGTTCTCCTAAAGTTTTGGATGATGTCTGCCTGACTATTCCGGAGGGGAAAATAACGGCGATAGTCGGAACAAGCGGTAGCGGGAAAACGACATTGATTAAATTGCTGTTAGGATATTATAATCCGGTTGGCGGAACTATACAAATCGGAGGGTGCGATTTGAAGCATTTTAATTTACGTTGGTGGCGTAGTCAGTGCGGTGCGGTTATGCAGGACGGATATGTCTTTTCCGAATCAATAGCCCGGAATATTGCGGTGGATGACGGAAATATTGATCAGGCTCGGCTGTTGTTGGCTGCCCGTATTGCCAATATAGAGGAATTTGTAGAACATCTGCCTTTGAAATATAATACAATGATAGGACAAGACGGACAGGGAGTCAGCCAGGGACAGCGACAACGGATATTGATTGCGCGTGCAGTTTATAAAAATTCGTCTTTCTTGTTCTTCGATGAAGCGACCAACTCATTAGATGCCAACAACGAAAGAGCTATAGTGGAAAATTTGACAGGATTTTATAAAGGTAAAACGGTTGTGATTGTTGCACATCGGTTGAGTACGGTCAGAGATGCCGATCAGATCGTTGTATTAGAAAAAGGCCGGATTGTGGAGGTCGGAAATCATGTTTCCCTGATAGAGCAGAAAGGGGCTTATTATAATTTGATACGAAATCAGTTGGAATTAGGAAATTAAACAGAGAGGAATGTTATATGAATTATGAACAGATGAAGCGACAAGCGGAAGAGGAGCAAGATCAGATCGAATTGCGAAGTGAAAAAATCCGTAATATAATCGGCCAGATGCCGCCTTTTCTGATCAGGTGGGGAAATACGATCTTATTGGTTTTATTTTTATTGCTGGCGGCATTTTTTCTTATCTTTGTTGGCAAATGAATCATAGTACCTCTACCATAAATTTCATTTATCACCCTATAGAAATATTTTTACCTCAATATTTGTAATCCCTCTGAACATTTTCCTACTTTTGAGCGTTATCTATTTGGGATGATTAAACAAACTCATTTTATATCATACATAAATTAGCATTATGGAAAAAAGTATTAAGGGTACTCGTACCGAGCAGAATCTGCTGAAATCATTTGCCGGTGAATCTCAGGCAAGAAGTCGTTACACATTTTTTGCGAGCGTGGCCAAAAAAGAAGGTTACGAACAAATTGCAGGTGTGTTTATGGAAACGGCCGAACAAGAAAAGGAACATGCCAAACGTTTCTTCAAATTCCTCGAGGGCGGTATGGTTGAAATCACAGCAGCTTATCCGGCAGGCGTGATCGGAACAACTGCTGAAAACTTGGCTGCTGCTGCTGCCGGAGAAAACGAAGAGTGGGCTGACCTTTACCCAGCTTTTGCTGATATTGCTGAAGAAGAAGGATTTAAAGCTATTGCTGTCGCTTTCCGTATGATTGCCAAGGTGGAAGCTGAACATGAAAAACGGTATCGCAAGTTGTTGTCTAACATCGAAACAGGTACGGTGTTTGAAAAAGCCGAAGCTATCTTATGGCAGTGCCGTAATTGCGGTTTCGTTATCGAATCAAAGAAAGCTCCGCAGAAATGTCCGGCATGCGAACATCCGCAGGCTTATTTCGAACCGATGAAACAGAACTATTAATAGATAGATCCGGATAGTTTTATCTATCTTTCTGGCACGGATTTCACGGATTATACGGTTTATTTGATTTAAAACTGTAAAATCCGTGTAATCCGTGCCTGTTTTTATATTATAACTCTTATCTTTGGCCTCACTATTTATATGAATCTGAATTTACCTGTCAATGAGCATATCGATAAGAAATCTCAATAAAGTGTATCCGAACGGAAACCATGCGCTGAAAGACGTTTGTCTGGAAATACCGACTGGTATGTTCGGGCTTTTGGGACCGAACGGTGCAGGTAAATCTACTTTGATGCGTATTTTGGTGGCTCTTATGGAACCGACTTCGGGTGAGGTAGAGATCTGCGGGTACGATCTGAGGCGGCAACGCAAGGAGATACGAGGTATATTGGGGTATCTGCCACAGGATTTCCGCTTTTTTGCCAAATATAAAACGTACGAGTTTTTAGACTACGCCGCGCGTCTTTCCGGCATGGACCGGAAGTCTTTGCGGAAAAATGCGGTAGACGAGATGTTGGAAAATGTCGGGCTTTTCGACGTGCGTGATCGCTATGCCAATAAGCTGTCGGGAGGTATGAAAAGGCGTTTGGGGATTGCTCAGGCGCTGATTCATCATCCGAAAGTGATTATTGTAGACGAACCGACAACGGGACTCGATCCTGAAGAGCGGATCCGTTTCCGTAATCTTTTGTCGGAAGTCAGTGAAAATGATGTGACAATAATCCTTTCCACTCATATCGTGGGGGATATATCGAGTACGTGCAACTGTATGGCGCTTATGAATAAGGGGGAAGTTTCTTTTTACGGTTCCCCGCAGGATATGTTGAAGCAGGCAGAAGGGAAAGTATGGCGCGTACGGGTGACTGCTGACGAGCTGCATGAGGTGGATAAGTCGTATCCGGTTATTTCGACGATTCCTTCCGGTACAGGTTGGGAAGTGCAGGTCGTGGCCGACGAGTTGCGTGGATATGACGCGGAATCCTATCCGCCGAACTTGGAACATGCTTATGTCTATTATATGGAAAACAAGTTGAACCGTTGGAGAAACGATTAAAAAAATTTGCCTCCTATGTCATTTATCACGAACATACGATCCGTAGCCAAATACGAAAGCAAGATATTGGTGAGAAGTTGGTTTTTCCGTATCTTTACCCTGCTTGCCGTGGTGATCTTGGGATTCTTCAATTTTGCCATGATGTTGATGGAAGACAGTGGAGATTTTTGGTTTGGGAAAGCGGTTTCATCCAATATACCCTACCTTAACTTATTGTTGTTGAATACGGGACAGGCGGTGGTTGCTGTTTTTCTTTCTTCTGAATTTTTGAAACGAGACAAGAAACTTGATACATCCGAGGTCTTTTATGTCCGACCGCTCAGCAACGCCGAATATGTGGTCGGGAAGATATGGGGAAATCTCCGGGTGTTCCTGCTTCTGAACCTGTTAATATTGACGATTGTATTGGTATTCAACTTTATGGCTTCCGGTATAACTGTCGATTGGCAGGCTTATCCGGTATATTTCTTTCTGATCAGCATACCGACGCTGATCTTTATTATCGGTCTTTCCATTTTCCTGATGCTGGTGTTGAGGAACCAGGCGTTGACTTTCATCCTGTTGTTGGGATATATAGGTCTGACGTTGTTTTATATACAGGATAAGTTCTACTACCTGTTCGATTATATGGTGTATAACCTGCCATTATTCAAATCGACGATTGTCGGGTTCAGTAGTCTGGAGTTGATCTTGAACCATCGGGCGATTTATTTCTTTGCCGGTTTGGGATTCATTTTCTTTGCGATCTTTCTATTCAAGCGGTTGCCGAATGCCGAAAGAAGTCATTATCCGTTGCTGTTCCTTTCGTTCTGCATGTTCTTGTTGGCAGGAACGGCGGGTTTCCGTCACGTGCGTTCGATTCTTAGGGAAGGGGAAATGCGTGCTTTGTATACAAGCATCAATAATAAATATGTCCATGAACCGAAGATGGCGATTGACCACTATGATATTTCGGTGGAGCAGAAGCCCGAAACAATCCGTTCCGTTGTCGGGATGAAGGGGACGGCTCTTGCTACATCGGGGGTATTTACTTTTTGTCTGAATCCCGGATTGAGGGTGGAAGAGGTGAAGGAAGGGGAGAAACCGTTGGACTTTAAGCGGGAGGAGCAGATTTTAACGGTGGATTTCGGGAGGGAAATTACTGAAGGGGATACCGTTTCGCTTTCGGTCTGCTACGAGGGCAGGATAAAGGATGATTTTTGCTATCTGGATATCCCGGCGGAGGTTCTGCAACAACCGTACGACAAGGAAATGCTAAAGCTCGATAAGAAATATAGTTTCCAGACCCCCGATTATGTGCTGTTTACGCCCGAAACCTACTGGTATCCGCGTCCCGGTACGGGGTATAGTGACAAAAGTTCCGATTGGCAACAGACCTATTTCAGCCGTTTTCGGCTGGATGTGAAACCGCTTTCTGGACTGGTCTCTATTTCGCAATCTGGAAACAAGCCCTACCAGTCTGTTTCCCTGGTTATCGGGAAATATGAACAGAGCAGTGTGGAATGTGACAGTACGCTCTATAGCATCTGGCATATAAAGGGGCACGATGGTTATGAAGCGGCATTCGATTCGATCCGCGATACGATTCCGGGATTGATCCGTAACCTGCGGGAGAGTCTCGAACGTACGTATAAATTGAGTTATCCGTTCGATCGTTTTTCAGTAGTGGAGGTCCCGGCGCAGTTCTACAGCTATGTTCGCTCCTGGTCGCAAGCGCAGGAAGTGGTGCAGCCGGAAATGGTTCTTTTTCCTGAACTGGGCTGTATGTTCAATCAGATGAACTTTGTCAAGCAAAAGAAAAACCAGTTGAAGTGGGCGAAATGGGGAGGACGTGAGATCAGCGAGGAAGAGGCGGAGATTCGGGTGATGAACAATTGCCTGTGGATTTTTTCGCAAACAGAAGGTAATTATAATTTTTCTTCCGGCAACCGGGGCAAATTCCAGGTTTCTTCCCAAAGTAATCCGTATTTTTTGTTTCCCGAACTTTATAACTTCCGGTATAATATTTATTCTTCAGAATGGCCCGTTACAAATCGGTTGATTGAACTTTATTTGCAAAAAAAGTCTGATAATAACGGCTGGGAGCGCGAGATAAACGGGATCAGTAATAACGAGAAAGCGAACTTGCTGATGGAGAAGTATTCATTTAAGGAACTTTTGTCCGATGTGGAACATCGTGATTTATTGAATAACACGATCAGCCTGAAAGGATATTGTTTGTTTGCTCCTGCCGAAGTGAATATAGGGGTAAGCCTGTTCCGGGATTCCCTGTATGCTCTTCTTGATCGGAACGAATTTCGTAATATGCGATTCGAAAGTCTATTGGATACGTTGGGGATGATCAGCGGGTCCGATATCCGTGCCGGTATTTCCGGATGGGATCGTCCGACGCCTCTTCCTTTCTATACGATCGGTCAACCCGAAGTAACCAAGATAACTAACAAGGGACAGGAGAGTTTTGTGCTGAAACAATTGGTCAGCAATAATTCCGGTTACGACGGTATGCTTCAACTCGATATACAGGCCGGAGGTTATGGTCCGAATATCGATCCGCGTATGAGCCGTAAACTGCCTCTTGCCGCCCGCCAGACCAAGTTGCTGGTAACGGTCTGGGAGGAAGCGCCTCGCCAGGTGGATGTGAATACGCTGATAGCCGGTAATCTGCCGAATATCTTGAATCTGCCAGTTACCAATATCCGGGAGGAGCGTGAGAGGGCGGTTGATGCCGAAGGCGATTTCATCGTTGCGGACTTTTCTCCCGAAGTGGAAGGAGAGATGATTGTGGATAATGAAGATTCTCTTTTTTTCTTGTCTGAACCGGCTGTTGTCGGGCTTCTGCCTAAGTGGCTCGACAAGGTGGAAGATACCTCTTTCAAATATGCCGGCGTTTCTCCTTGGCGTGCCCCATTGCAGTGGACGGCTACGACGAATGCTGCTTACTATGGCCGTTATATCCGGTCTGCTTATGTGATAAAGAGCGGTAACGGCAGCCAGACGGCAACCTGGAAAGTTCCGGTCTCTTCTGCCGGACAATACGATGTCTATTATTATGTTTCCAAAGATAATGAACTGAAATATAATAAACAAGCTGGCGGGGAATACCATTTTAAGGTAGAGTATGATGAGGAAAATGAAGATGCTTATATAGACCTGAAAAAGGCGAATGAAGGCTGGGAGCCTATAGGGGTCTACTATTTCAGTTCCGATACGATCCGGATCACCTTGACGAACGAGTGCGCGCTACGAAGCGTAACGGCTGATGCGGTCAAAATAGTAAAACGATATTAATTGTTAAACACATGATACTAAGAAATTTAATAACCATGAAAAGGATAATGCTGATGATCGTTGTTTGCTTGGGGCTGTCTGTTTCGTCACAGGGACAGATCTCCTTGACAATCGAGAAGGCGATGGATATAGCGGAAGAGCATAGCCCTTCCTTGCGCCGTTCCCACATGAATCTGGAGCGTTATCAGCAGAACTTGGTTGCACAACGAGCTTCCCTGAAATCGAAATTCTCGTTGAACCTTAATCCGGTGGATTATAGTAAAAGCCGCAGTTTTGATAACCGCCTGTCTCAATGGTACACGAACGAGCGATTCAGTGCGACCGGAACGTTTCAGGTGGATCAGCCGATCTTGTGGACGGATGGTGTCCTCTCGTTGATCAACCGTTTCGGTTGGCAGGATAACAACTCCAATATCGACGGTACGAAGACCAGTAACAAGGCATTCAGTAACGACCTCTACTTGCAACTCTCGCAGCCCATCTTTACTTATAACAAGCGTAAGATGGAGTTGCAACAGATCGAATACGATTATGAAAATGCTAACATCAGCTACGCCTTGCAACGGTTGAATACGGAAAAAGATATCACTCAGCAGTTTTATTCCGTCTATATGGCACAAAGCCGGCTGGCTATTACCAGGGAGGAATTGACCAATGCACAGCAAAGTTGCGAGATTATCAAGAATAAGGTGGAAGCCGATTTGGCTGCCCGTGATGAGTTGTTTCAGGCGGAGGTGAACCTCGCTTCCGCACGTTCTTCTCTGGAAGAACAGTTGGTATCGCTCGAAAATTCGAAAGATCAGTTGAAACAAACATTAGGAATGGACCTGAACGAAGACATCATGGTTTTTGCCGAAGTGCAGATCAAACCGGTCGAAGTGAATCTGGAAAAGGCGATACGGCATGGTCTCGAATCGCGTCTGGAACTGCGACAGCGTGAGATCGAAAGCAAAGAATTGGCTTTCGATATGATCAAGACGAAGGCTCTGAACGAGTTCAAGGGAGATATAGCTCTTTCCTTCGGTTTGATCGGTGATAACCGGCATCTGGAAAAGATTTATAATAATCCGACACAGAATCCGCGTGTCGCCATCAGTTTCAGTGTTCCCATCTTCGACTGGGGAGAGAAGAAGGCACGTGTCAAGGCGCAGGAAGTAGCCCAAAAGATCAATCAGTTGGAGTTCCATGAAGACAAAGTCAATATCGAACTGAATATCCGCCAGACTTGGCGCAGTCTGGAGAACCTGCTTTCGCAGATAAAGATAGCCGAGCAGAACGTCACAAATGCGCAGCGTACCTATGACCTGAACCTGACCCGTTACCGGGAGGGGGATATTACCGGTATGGATATGAACCAGTTCCAAACTCAGCTTTCGAATAAAAAGATCGCTTATACGCAGGCGCTTATCAATTATAAGATCGAATTGTTGAACCTCAAAATACTTTCCCTCTACGACTTTGAGCATGATGTACCTATTGTCCCGATGGAAAATTTAGTAACGAAAAAGTAGTATGAATATGAAATATACAATCACATCTCTCTTATTGTTTGTCTTGTTGGCGACCGGTTGTAATAATCAGCCAAAAAATACGCAGAATGATATTGCTACACCTGTGTCGGTGATGGAATTGAAGAAAGGATCGATCAGCAAGTTGGTCAATACGACCGGGACGGCACAGCCGACCTACGGGGTAACGCTCAATACCGAAGTGAGCGGCCTTTATAAGTTGCAAACCAATCCCCGTACAGGCAAGCCTTTTAAACTGGGTGATGCCGTTCATAAAGGGCAACTGATCGTCCGTTTGGAAGACCGGGAATACGAGAATGGCATCGCTATCGACGCCAAAGAGTTGAGCCTCGAAATAGCTGAACAGGAACAGGTGAAGCAGAAAGCTCTTTATGAGAAAGGCGGTGTGACGCTTAGCGAAATGCGTAATACGGAAGTGAAAGTGACGAACGCCCGTTACGACTATGAGAACGGAAAGTTAGATCTGGAGAAGATGAATGTCAAAGCACCTTTTGACGGCGTGATTGTAGACTTGCCTCATTACACGTCCGATGTCCGTATTGAACAGGGGAAACCGGTAGTCGGCATTATGGATTATGGTCGTATGTACATGGATATCAATTTGCCGGAAAGTGCTATCGGGTACGTGAAAGCGGATCAGCCGGTTTATATCACCCATTATACGTTGCCCGGAGATACGATTCGGGGAATGATTAGTGAACTGTCGCCGGCCATCAGTTCCGAAACCCGTACTTTCAAAGGGAAAATACTGATCCAGAACGATGGATTGAAGCTTCGTCCCGGTATGTTCGTCAAAGCCGATATCGTGGTGAACAAGGCGGACAGTACCATCATCATACCGAAAGATGTGATTCAGTCCAACCGCCGTGCCAAATATGTTTATATCATTGAGAAAAACACGGCTTTGTTCCGCGAACTCAAGACTGGACTGGAGGACGAAAAGAACATTCAGGTATTGGAAGGGTTGAAAGAAAACGATAATCTGGTGGTGAAAGGTTTCGAGACATTGAAAGAGAATGTAAAGGTAAAGGTTCAGAAATGAAAAGTATTATCAAATTTGCGGTAAGCAAACCGGTTACGATCTGGATGCTGGTACTGGCAATCTTGTTGTTAGGCAAGATTTCATACGATCAGTTGGCAGTCGATCTGTTACCTGACCTGAATCATCCCCGCCTCTTTATCGAGCTGAAGGCAGGCGAACGTCCACCGGAAGAGATTGAAAAGCAGTTTGTTAAGAACATGGAATCGATGGCGATCCGGCAAAGTGACGTAACGCAAGTGTCATCCGTAATTCGTGCCGGTTCCGCTCGTATCACGGTCGAGTACACTTGGAAGAAAGATATGGACGAGGCTTTTCTCGACTTGCAGAAAGCCATGAATCCTTTTTCCCAGAACAAGGATATCACCGAGCTTAAGATCACGCAGCATGATCCGAACCAGTCTCCCGTTATCTTAGTCGGGCTTTCGCATCGTAGTATTACCGATATGGCGGAACTTCGAAAGGTGGCAGATAGCTATATCCGTAACGAGTTGATTCGTTTGGAAGGAGTTGCAGATGTTATGTTGTCGGGTGACGAGGTCAGTTCTCTGATAATTCGTACGGACCCTTATAAACTGGATGCCTTTAAGTTGACGGTAAATGATATATCTTCTAAGATAGAGGCGAATAACCAAAGCATATCTGGCGGTCGTGTCAGTGAGTTGGGGTTGCAATACTTGGTCAAGAGTTCGAGTTTGTTCGCGGTGGAGAGTGATTTTGAGAATCTGATTGTCGGTTACAAGCCGGTTACGGCCGAGACAAACGGAACAACAACTCCGGGGGGGGCAGGTACGGCTGTTTCGTCATCTACGGACAAAGCTCCGATTTTCCTGCGTGAAGTCGCTACCGTCCACTTCGAGAATGCCCGTCCGGAAAATATTGTCCGGATCAATGGCCAGCGCAGTATCGGGTTGTCCGTTTATAAGGAAATGCGTTTCAATACGGTGAAGGTTGTCGATGGTGTGATTCGTCAGTTGGCGGTTATCGAGCAGGCACTACCCGGCTATCGTTTTCAGGTGATCACGAATCAGGGAACCTTTATCAAGAATGCGATCGGAGAGGTGAAGAGCAGTGCCGTCTTGGGGATCATTCTTGCAGTGGTTATCTTGTTTGTCTTTCTTCGCCGCTTGGGGACGACGCTGATTGTCAGTCTGGCTATTCCGATTTCCATTGTCGCCACTTTCAATCTGATGTTCTTTAATCATCTTACGCTGAATATCATGACACTCGGCGGATTGGCTCTCGGAGCCGGTATGCTGGTGGATAATGCGATCGTAGTGATCGAAAGCATTTTCCGTAATCAGGAGAAAGGGATGGCAGTACGAGAGGCCGCCATAACGGGAACTTCAGAGGTGGCTGGTGCGGTCATTGCCTCGACATTGACGACGATTGTCGTCTTCCTGCCGATTGTCTACCTGCATGGTGCTTCCGGAGAGTTGTTTAAGGATCAGGCTTGGACAGTAACGTTCTCGTTGGTATCGTCGTTGTTTGTGGCTATATTGGTGATCCCGATGTTGTACGATCGGATATCCGGACGTCCCAATCCCTTCCCGTGTTTGAGGCGGGATCATAAAGAGAGTAGCAATGATGGTATCAGTTCATCTGTGTCTTCGCGTCAGGCGTGGGGACAAGGTATCCGGATTACTGGTTACGGTCCTTTGTTGCGCATCCTGCTCCACCGCTGTTGGGTAGTGATTGTTTGTGCTCTGATGTTGTTGGTGTTGGCGGTAGTTCTGGTTCCGTTTATCGGTACGGAGTTTATGCCGAGGGCGGAGAGTAAAGCTTTCTCTGCCGTTATCAAGTTACCGGAAGGGACTCCGTTGGAACGTACCGCTTCGGCTGTCGGAAATTTGGAGGAGCTGATGTGTACTATCTCACAGGACTCTTTGTGTACGATCTACAGCCATGTCGGATCGGGCAGTGGTTCGGAGAATGATATATTCGAAGGTGAGAACACTGCTGTCATGAAAGTGATTCTTTCTCCTTCTTGTCCGGTTTCGCCCGAAGAGGTGATGGCACAGTTTGTCCGGATGACCGAAAATATTGAAGGGCTGGAAGTAGCAATGAAACAGGAAGATAATCTCCTTAATACCCTTTCGGGCAGTGAAGGAGTCCCTATCGTAGTCGAGGTGAAGGGTGAGGAACTGGACGAGATCGGCGTGCTCACCGGTGAAGTAATGGAACGGATAACCGGTATTCCCGGAATATATAATGTCCGGTCGTCCATCGAGGATGGCGCTCCGGAGGTAACGATCTCCGTCGATCGTACGGTTGCCGGCATTCATAATGTCAGTGTATCGACTGTTATTGAGCAGTTGAAGCAGCAGCTTAACGGTCTTGAATCCGGTAAGATGGAGTACCGTGGGGAAATGCGGGATATCCTGATCAAGGTTCCCGATATCACCTTGCACGATCTTGGCGGGCTTGTCATACGAAGTGGCGAGAAAGAGTTCCGCTTGCGGGAGATCGCCGTGATTACTCGTTCTCAGGCTCCGAAGGAAATCTTCCGGCGTGGGCAGAACCGTATTAGCAAGGTGGCGGCCAACCTCGATACAGGTTATTCGCTCGACAAGGTTGCTGATGAGATACGTCTGGCCGTAAAAGATATAGACTTGCCACCCAATTACTCGATTACTGTTACCGGTGAGGAGGAGAAGCGCCAGGAGTCCATGAACAGTTTGATGTTCGCCTTGCTCCTTTCGGTGATATTGGTCTATATGGTTCTTTCTTCGCAGTTCGAGTCGCTGTTGCATCCTTTCACGATTCTGCTGACGATTCCGTTAGCGGTGGTAGGAGCAATCTTACTGTTCTTCCTGACGGGGACGACGATTAACATGATGGGAGTGATCGGCATCGTAATGCTGGTCGGTATTGCAGTGAATAACTCGATTATCCTGGTCGACCGAATCAACCAGTTGAAGCAGTCCGGGATGGAGCTGACGGATGCCATCGTGGAATCCGGCCAGCAGCGTATCCGTCCGATTCTGATGACGACGCTCACGACGATTCTCGCCCTTTTGCCGATGACATTCGGTTTTGGAGAAGGTGCTTCGCTTCGTTCACCCATGGCGATCGCGGTGATCGGCGGGTTGGTGACTTCGACCGTCATGAGTTTGATGGTAATCCCGTGCGTATATTATGTATTTGAAAAAATGAAAAGAGGAAGATGAATTTTTTACTACATAGGAGGATTGCGATCTGTATGCTGTTTATTGCTTTGACAGGATTGGGTTACGTGTCGTACAAGCAGTTACCGGTTGAGTTGTTGCCTAATGCGGAACTTCCGATGCTGTTCGTGCAGGTTACCTCGGCGCAGGATATGGATCCGTCGTATGTGGAGTCGGAGGTTGTGATTCCTCTCGAAGGAGCCATTGGAACTATAGGCGGAATAGAACAGATCGAATCTCAGGTCGATAGCCGTCAGTCTTCCATCAGGATTGATTTCAAGCCGAATGTCAACTTCAAGATAACTGTTCTGAAGTTGCAGGAAAAAATCAATGAGACCGCCTCTTCGCTTCCCGAAGGTTTTACGGTACAGGTGCAAAAGGTTGACGTTTCGATGCTTACCGGAGGCTTCATGTCGCTTCAGGTGCGCGGGTCAGGTGGTACGGACCGGGTCCGTAATTTGGTAGAGAAGGAGATACGCCCTGATTTGGAAAACATAGATGGTATCGCTTCCGTCAATATCTACGGCGGGCGTGAGAAGGCTATTGAGGTGCAGCTTGATCCTGATGCTTGCAAAGCCCTTAACCTGACTCCTTCCGGTATCAGCAGCCTGCTGACGCAGAATACGCAGGAGAAAGCGTTCGTCGGCTATACAAACGAGCCGGATGGGAAATACTTCGTCCATGTCAACTCGCCTTATACTCAAGTTTCCGACCTCGAAAATATCGTTGTTGCTCCTGGTCCCGTTCTGCTAAAAGACATCGCCACTGTTTTCTTTGATATGAAAGAGGAGACAAGTTATAGCCGGATCAACGGCAAAGATGCCGTCTCCGTCTCCCTGCTTGCCGACTCGCAGGCCAATCTGATTCAGCTCTCTCATCGTACGGTCGAAGTGATTGATCGCCTGAACGAGCAACTGGCCCCGCTCGATCTCTCGATCGTGGTCGAAAATAACCAGGCGGAGACGATGGAGGATAACATCAACCAGATTATCCATCTCGCTTTTGTAGGTGGCTTGCTTGCCGTTGTCATCCTCTGGCTTTTCCTGAAGAACTTCCGGCTGGTGTTTTTCATCGCTCTATCTATCCCGATCTCTATTTATACAGCGTTTAATTTCTTTTATGGGGTAGGGATTACGATCAACAGTCTTACGTTGGTCGGTATGGCGTTGGCGATTGGTATGTTGCTGGACAATAGTGTGGTGGTCTTGGAGAACATTTACCGTCTTTCTGCTACCGGAAATACACCTGAACGTTCTGTGACACAAGGGACGAGAGAGGTTTGGCGTTCTATCCTCGCTGCCACTTTGACGACGGTCACGGTCTTCCTCCCTTTCGTCTTTTCCGATAATTTTTTGATTAAGTTGATGGGACACCATATTGGCGTTTCCATCATCTCGACGCTTCTGATCTCCCTTGCTGTCGCCCTCCTTTTTATCCCGATGGCTACTTATACTGTGCTGTGTCGTACTCCTCTGTCCCCAGGTCAAACGCGAGGCCGCGAAATGGCAGGCAGTTTCAACAGGTTCTGTAAATGGTTCGAATTGATGCGAACTTACGTCGAACGCGGAAACAGAAGCACGGTCTTTTACGAAAAAGTGTCTGTTACTCAGCGACCGGTACAGATCTATCTGGTATTGTTGAAGACTTGTATGAGGAATCCGGGAATGACGATATTCGGAGCCGTCATTTTGCTGTTCCTTTGTTTGATTCTCTCTATCTCCCTGAATATCCAGAACAGGAAAGAGGTGGAGAGTGATCGTTTCAGCATTTATGTGACGATGCCGGCCGGCAGCACGCTGGAGAGTGCCGACCGGATCGTTCAAGTAATCGAAGAGCGTCTTGCCGGGTTTCCGGAGAAACAAGACCTGATTAGCCGTATTCGGGAAACGGATGCCGAGCTGACATTTGTCCTAAAGGAAAATTACCGCCAGATTGGGAAGCGTAATATCGCTGATATCAAATCTGACGTACAAACCCGTTTCCGTGCTATCAACGGAGCCGAAATATCCCTTTCCGAAGCTGGAGGTGGTGGAAGTAGGGGCGGTAGCGGTTCCGGAGATATGATGGGTGGTATGGGTAACTTCATGCGCCTTTTGGGTATTGGTGAGAATCGGGAACGGATCGTGATCAAAGGCTCCGACTTCGACCTCATGCAACGGGTGGCGGAGGACTTTCGCTATTACCTTGACGAACAGGAGTTCATTCGTAATACCCATGTCTCCTACAGCCGTCGGCAGCCGGAAATTCGTTTAGGTTTTGATCCGATCCTGTTGACTTCCTACGATATCTCTCGACAGAACATAGCCTCTGGTCTCATGTCGCTGAACCCGGAGATTTCGTCCGGGACCTCTTTCAAGGTAGGGGAAGACACTTACGATATCATCATCCGCAACCGGACAAGTCGGATGGAAGAGGAGGAAGAGGCCGGTAAAAACCGGGACAGGACGGTGGACGACCTGCGCGAAGTGCGTATACCGAGCGCTTCCGGTGGTCTACACAGGCTGGAAGATATCGCCTCTGTCAACTATGGCCGCGGACGTGCCCGCATTACCCGTGTGAATCAGGATAAGCAAATTGAGTTGTTCTATTCCTTCTCACATGATGTCGAAGAGTCGAAAGATCTCTTGGAAGGTTACCGGTCGGATATCGATCAGTTGGTGTCAGGCTATAACTTGCCTTCGGGTGTGGTGGTTGAAGTGTTTCATGAGGAAGATATGTTTGCTGACTTCAAGTTTCTGCTGTTTGCGGCGTTTATCTTGATCTTTATGATACTGGCTTCGGTGTTCGAGTCTTTTGCGACACCGTTTGTCTTGTTGTTTTCCATTCCACTGGCTGCGATCGGTTCGTTGTTGGCGTTATTGCTGACGGGAAACAGTTTACTGAACAATGCGAACGTGATGATCGGATTCCTGATTCTGTTAGGGGTGGTGGTGAATAACGGCATTATCCTGATCGATTATGCCAATATCCTCCGCCGGTGCGGTTACCGTCGCAACAGAGCATTGATGACGGCTGGGTTGTCGCGTATCCGTCCGATCTTGATTACCTCCGTCACGACGATCGTAGCCATGTTGCCGATGGCGATGGGCAACTCGGAGTATGCCGGTGCAATTGGTGCACCGTTTGCCATTACTGTAATCGGCGGTCTTTCTTTTTCGGCACTGTTGACATTGATCCTGATCCCGACCGTTTGCATGGGATTAGAAAATACATTGCAATGGTACAGAAACCTGTCCTCGAAAGTGTGGGTGTTACATGGTTTGCTTTTTGTAACAGGAGCCGGTTGTATTTGGCTTTATGGTGGCAGCCTTTTATGGCAGGCTGTCTACGTGGTGGTGCTGTTAGCCGGTATTCCGGGTGTGACCTATTTTATGCAGGCAAGCTTGCGGCGTGCCCGTTCGAAGGTGATTGATCCGGAGGCGGACATCCGTATTTCCGTTCGTAACTTGGTGAAAATATATGACTGGCCGGGACGTGTCAGCCGCCAGTGGCGGAGCGGTTTGCTGATCCGTCGTCGACTGGGGATTGATGGCGAATATCGTTCGTTGAAAGATTTCGTGAATGTGAGCTGGCAGTTTGCCCTGTTGGGCTTCGGCATTTGGTTCACTTGGTTCTTTGTTGGAAACAGGCTGTGGATCTTTCTCCTCTCATTCATACTCTATGCCGCAGCGCTTTATTTGTGGCGCAAGGTACGTGAATACCTGTACGGGCGGTTTGTGGGAAGCCGGATAGTGAAATACATCAACCGGATCATTTTTTGGGGGCTTCCTCCACTTATCCTCTTTGGTCTGTTCCGCAGGTTGGACAATCCGAATTTGGTGGGGACGGTCGGGGTGTTGTGGGCATTCTGCATAGCTGTCTATGTGACTTCCGGCTATCTGTATGAGAAGGAAATCAATATCGAGCGTGTAAAAGGGCGTTTTGCCGGGTTGCGCCGTTCGTGGTTCCGCATGGTGAAAGGCATTCCGTTGATCGGGAAACACCGCCGGCCCTTTAAGGCGCTTCGGGGTGTATCGTTCGAGATCCGTACGGGTATGTTCGGTCTTTTGGGGCCGAACGGAGCGGGTAAATCCACTTTGATGCGTATCATCTGCGGTATCTTGGAACAGAGTTACGGCAGTATCTGGATCAACGGACTGGATACGCGTGTCTATCGGGAGGAGTTGCAGAGTCTGATTGGCTTCCTGCCGCAGGAGTTCGGTACATACGAAAATATGTCGTCTTGGGAATTTCTTGATTACCAGGCGATCCTGAAGGGCCTTGTCGATTCTGATTTGCGTCGGGAGCGGTTGGAGTATGTCCTTCGGGCTGTCCACATGTATGATCGTAAGGATGAGAAGATCGGTTCTTTTTCAGGCGGTATGAAACAGCGTATCGGTATTGCTTTGATCCTGCTGCACCTGCCGCGTATTCTGGTAGTTGACGAACCGACTGCCGGACTCGATCCGCGCGAGCGTATCCGTTTTCGTAACTTGTTAGTGGAACTGAGCAAGGACCGCATCGTGATCTTCTCCACCCATATCATCGAAGATATATCCAGCTCGTGCAGCCAGGTGGTCGTGATCAACAAGGGCAGTTTGAAATATTTCGGTGACCCGGTCAATATGGTCGGCATGGCAACCGGAAAGGTCTGGCAGTTCGATATAGATAAGGCGGAATTTGAACAGGCATTGGATAAGTCAAGGATCGTTAACCATATCCAGAAAGACGACCGTATCCGGGTCCGTTATCTCTCCACCGCCTCTCCGTATGACGGGGCGGTACTGGTGGAACCGAATCTGGAGGACGCTTATCTCTGCTTGTTGAAAGGACTTTAAAAATTTATGATTTATGCGTCGGTGATAAATCATAAATCTCAAATCATAAATCATTATGACACTGAAACAATTCATATTTCTCTTGCCTCGTCTGGTTAAATATAACCTGAAGATTATCTTTGCCGGGAAATTCATCTGGTTTCTGCTGGCGGCGTTCCTGTTCTTTGGCTATTTCCTGTTCCAGATTGCCTGGAGCCGGTCGGAGGTCAACGAAGGAGTAGTCTATAACCTCCTGATGTTCCCCTGTGTCCTGTTGGTATTTTATCCTGCCGTGTTCGGCATTCAGAACGATGAGGACAGCCGGATACTGGAAATCCTTTTCGGCATTCCCGACTATAAATATAAGGTATGGGGTGTCCGCTTGCTGATGATCTATGTGGCGGTCTTTGCGATTTTGGTTATTTTTTCTTGGCTTGCTACGCTTTTGCTTTATCCTGTCAACCCACTTGAGATGTCAGCGCAACTAATGTTCCCAATACTATTTTTCGGGAACTTAGCCTTTATGGTCTCCACCATTACCCGTAGCGGTAACGGGACTGCCGTTCTGATGATTATCATCGGCATCGCTCTACTGATTTTCAGCAATACGCCTTTTATAGAGCGTTCTTTCTGGAACATCCTTCTCAATCCTTTTTCTATTCCCAAAAATCTTCTGCCGGTTATCTGGGAAGGAACCATTATCAAAAGCCGTATCTTCCTTCTGACTGCCAGCATTGTCTGGATGTTGATCGGCCTTCTGAACTTGCAGAAGAGGCAGAAGTTTATCTGATCTGCCGGACCCTGCACCGTACCGTCTCTATCAGGATGAGGCTTTGGTGCAGGATCAGTATTGACACAGTGGCGGATCGATATGAGGCGCAGCCTCATCCGGCCAAGGGCAAACCTTCCCTGTCGCTTTGAAAGACGGACGTTGGGCATCTACCTTACGGAGATAGTCGCCAAGTTCTTTGGAAAGGCGTTGAACGATTTCCGGGTGGCGGGTGCTAAGGTCGTTCTTTTCGCCGATGTCGTCGGAGATGTTGAACAACTCTTTTTTGCCTGTGCCATAATAGTAAATCAGCTTCCAGTCGCCATTGCGAACCGCACAGTTGAAGTTGATACCCGGACCGTCGTTGCCCCAGTTGTTAGGCATATTCCAAAAGAGAGAACGTCCTTTGGAAGAATCTCCCGTCCCGGTGAGCAGAGGGACGAAGCTGATGCCGTCGATCGGTTGTACCGTCTTGTAATCCTTCACTCCGGCCATTTCGAGAATAGTCGGGTAGAAATCTTCTATCAGCAGATATTTGTCGCAACGGGTATCCGGTTTGGTTACACCCGGCCAACTGACGATCATCGGTTCGCGGATGCCCCCTTCATAAAGGGAACCTTTGCCGCTATGCAGCGGGTAGTTTTGTGTGTACAACGGGCCGTCGCGCCATGCGGACGTAGAGGCAAGGCCGCCGTTATCGCTCATGAAGATAATGATCGTATTGTCTGCTTCCCCGTTCTTTTCCAACCAGTCCATCAGGTCGCCTAAACTCTTGTCCATCCCTTCGATCAAGGTGGCGTAGGCTGCCTCATGATCCGTCATCCCCTTCTTCTTGTATTTCTCGTAGAAACGCATGTCTTTGTTCAGCGGGATATGGATGGCATAGTGGGACATATAGAGGTAGAACGGCTGGTTGTATTTCTTCGCCTTGTCGAGAGCCTTGATCGCCTCCAATGTCAGGGCTTCGGTGGCGAACGTCTCCGTACCCCAATACTTTTCGAGGCCGGGGATGGACATCAGGGAAGTGGGCTTGCCATCCTTTGTATGGCCGTAATTCTCTTCACCCAAGTAACTTGCCAAGCCTCCGGCGGCATGACCGGCAATGTTGACTTCGAAGCCCCAGTGGTGCGGGTCTTCCCCCGGAGTATCAATTGCGCCGAAATGGGCCTTTCCGCAGTGGATCGTATGGTAGCCGCTATTCTTCAGGAGCTGGACGAAAGAGGTTCCGACGAAGGTATTGTTGGTCCCCGGAACCTGGCTGACGCCGTTATAGTTCCAGTCCGGTATGTCGAGCAGGCTGTCTTTGCGGTCGGTCGTCTTGTCCTTCTGTAGCGTCCAGTTGGTGACACGGTGGCGGGCGGCATTCGTTCCGGTAATCAGGCTGCAACGGGACGGTGAACTAATACTGCTGGCATACGCTTGGGTGAACATGACTCCCTGACGGGCGAGGCGTTCCATGTTGGGCGTCTCGTACACTTTGTTATAATGTGTCTTTTTTGTCCAGAAGGGCAGGGAAGTATCTTCCCACCCCATATCGTCAACCATAAAGAGGATGATGTTCGGCCGTTTGGTTGGCTGGTCGGCAGCCTGCATGTTTCCTGTCTGGAAAGCGGGAAGAATTGCTAAAGGCAATAAGATTCGTTTGTCCATCTTTTTTGTGTTTTTCGGTTTCTATTCCTGTGAAAGTCACGAATATGACAAAGGTACTCTTTACAGAGGAAATGGAAGAGGTCTTCGGATTGTTTAGTAAATATTTACATTTGAGGAGATAATTGTTGAATTATTGCTAAATATAGTAGTTTAACTATTCTCCTTTATATCATCAAGTCTACCTGTTGCCTGACTTTGTTTTATCTGGGTTATAAAGCCTTGTTGAGCAGCGAGACGTTTTTCCGCTTTAACCGGTTGGTGTTGCTGGCGGGGAGGTTATTGTATAATACTGTTTTGTTAACAACAAAGCACATTCTTTGGGAATAGCAGTAAAATCCGGTTTTTCATCGGCGAAAAAGGGTTTTCTGCCATGAGGTGCGCGGTTTTTCACAACGAAGACGGTCGCCGTCATCGTGAGTTGCCGGGATCATGCACTATGAAGACGGTCGCCATGGCAACGAAGACGGTCATCACGGCGATGAAGACCGTCTTCATGCCGGCAAAGAGGGAAATCTCCTTTGAGCTATTCAGGACTGCGGCAACATTTGTTTGCTACAGGCGATTCTCCGGGAGTTCGGCTTTTCCAAAATGTCAGGATATTCCGCTTTTCGATAACAAAGGAATCTTGTCTTTCCTTTTTCCTGCCGTGCTTGTTTTAC
>ERZ777011.1150-NODE-1150-length-31139-cov-6.302632_pt1 | contig 31139 bp, 22 predicted proteins | sample MGYA00374964_ERZ777011 | MGnify/ENA primary metagenome ERZ777011 (study PRJEB29310, sample SAMD00008975) | mouse gut metagenome | study: EMG produced TPA metagenomics assembly of the Metagenome analysis of fecal microbiota from mouse which was promoted... | reverse complement strand
GGCTGTACATCTTCATCACAGCCTCGCGCATTACCATCTCCGCATCGTTAGGGTTCCCCTCATTGGACTGGAGATTGACTGCCAGCATGAATAGCATAACGGTTCCCTTTACGGCTGACTGGAACAACTCATTAGCATTGCCTGCGTTAGCCTCTAAGTCGTCCAGACGAAGGGTGTTCACGAAAGAGGGATTGCGCTCATCGAAGGTAATGACCTTAGCCTCACAGGCCGCAGTAAGCTGAATCCACTCACGACCTTTAATATCGATAGCGGACACATACTCACCGAGTGCCAATGCGGACATGGCGGCCTGGAACGCAGCATAGGTCTTACCAGAACCGGTTTTGCCTAATAGCATGAACACCTGAGCAGAGGCCGCCTTGAAGATGTCAAGGGAGAAAGGTAGACGGGAGCGGAAGTCCATGCCCAGGAGTAGAGCTCCCTTACCACCGCCTACAAGACCTCGGGACTTATAGCTGGAGAAAGCGGCAGTATTCTCGTCCGAGAATAGGAGCTGTGGCAGGAACTTCTTGGTGAGTGTCTTGGCCGCTGGAACCGCAGGACCCATTTCCAGGAGGTAGGCTTTGTTGGCCGCCTTGACTGGCTGGATGCCCACGTTAGCAGAACCCAGCACCCCATATAAATCGTTCTCAGCCCGCTTGATAGCACGCCTATCCTTGGCACACAGCTCGATGAAAATCTTGGTTAGGGAGACTGTGCCGCCACCAGTCACGTGGGAATAGAGGTAAGTATAGGAGGTCTGGACTTGCTCCAGAGCCTCCAACTTTTCCTTGGAGAGCTTCAAGCGAGCACCGTTAGGCAGACGATACACCTTACCGGTTAGCCTGGCCATAGCCCCTTGGGATTCGAAGGCTTCACGGTAGGTGGAATAGGATTCATCTGCCCTGTTGAGTGCTCGCTTAAACTTCTCGCTGTTGACCTCGAGATGCACCGGATATTCCACAACGTTTATGTTGACTTCCACATCCGGGTGCATCTCAAACATACGGTCACGAATGTAATCGATGAAACAGATATCGATGTTAATAGGCTTGATGCCTATGACTTGTGTCACCTGCTTTACAGAGCCCTTAGTGAAGATAAGGTTATACTCAGGCTTTATGGCGGTGGATTCCATCTTTCCTGCATTAACGAATGCTCCCGAGTTCAGCCAATTGGCCAAAAGGTAGGAATATATGTCCAAAAGCTTCAATATTTCCTACCTCCCTTACATTAGCTGTTCCAGTATGGCCGTGATGGTCGGGTGATTGACAAGCCTGACACTCTTACTACCGTTATGCTTCTGGATTTCCTTCCAGCTCCAGGGGAACATAACCTTCTTGCCGGCGTCAGATAGAACATTATCGTACTCACCGAGAGCCACATAGTCCTGAGTCATTTCATTGATTCGGAAATCAATCAGGGTAGAGTCCAGAGCACTGTTAGGGGTGCTCCGCATATCATGGATGATAAGATACTCGAGGCCAGACCGGTTCAGAAGAAGAGTATCAAACATCATGGCATAGGCACCCAGCTTCAGAAGAAACTCACTCTCCAGAAGAACCGCTGTGTTATAGGAGTCCTGCACAGGCACATAGAAGTTGGGGACATACCGCATCTGCAAGGCAGAGCCAGCATCTACCAACTTGATTACCTTTACGGAAGCCTTATACTGCTTCTGCAATGCAGCGAACAGCACAGAGATTAGGGTATCCGTTCCAGCCACGTGACTGATGCACTTGATATAGAGCACCCGAGGACGGTCAGGGAAGAAGCCACCCTTAGTAACATCATAGGACTTGGAGAGCATAGCCTCATAGGCATTGCACTGATGCTGGCTCTCCTCGAGCAAATCTTTTAGCTCAGAGATACCGGCGACTGCCTGCTCACCAAGCTTCTCCTGAGTGGACACGACTTCTTGTAGGGAGGCGTTCTTAGCCAGCAGTTGGTTAACCTGACCAGCCAGAGCCATATAGCTCCCGCGGAAACGTTCAAAGTATTCCTGCAGGTCAGCCGGAATTCTGTCCTGGACATTCTTGTAGGAGTCCAAAATCCTTACGGAACGCTGATAGGGTTCCAGGATGGCGAAGTCATTTTGAACAGCGGCATACACAAGATTCCAATCAATCTCGGAGTAGTCCGCCTTGACGCAAGAGCAATAGGACTTAACAGCCTCGATTGTCTCCTCGTGCTGATAGAACAGATGCACCTTTATCTTTAGGGTCTTGATGAACTCCTCGAGAAGCTCAGGCGTTACCACGAGGGAGATGGCAGGCTCGAAGATAACCACATGGGCCTCGGCATGGACGTCGGCCAGCTCCTTCATATCGGTGATGATAGTGACGTGCTTATTGAGGGCATCATAGGTCACACTGTCCACGGTGTTCTTGGTGAACTGGTCGATGAGAACAACGACACTACTTCCAGTCACTTCTCCATCTCTGTTAGGCATTATCGTCATCTCCCTTCGACCCGGTTGCCAAGTCACGGAACTCAATCACGTCCACATCATCCACGGGGAACTTACCAACCACCACACGGGCCAGGCTCTCCCGGTAGGCCTCCAAGTCGAAGTTCTCATGGAACAGCTTGAAGGTAAGGAACAGTGAGGTAGCAGGAATGGCCTGCTGAATGAAACGCTGGACGGACTTTTCATTGAAGTGTGCCACATAGACCATGGAGGTTTCATCAGACATCTGGCGGGCAAACTTACACATCTGCAAGTAGTCATCGGCAGAAGTGTTGATATAGATTTCCTCGATGCCAAGTACATTGTGGAGGAACTGCACCACATAGCCGAGCTGATTGAACCTGACGTTCATATAGGCCACGGGTGCGTTGGGGGTGCTGGACACCTTGATGCCGGTGATAGTGACCTCGACGCATTCACCAATGACCTTAGAGATATCGATATCTACGTCTGTGTTAATGACCAACACACGACGTCCCACCACACGAGAGTACTCCACAAGGAACTTGATAGCATTTTCGCTGTTGGTCCATTGCTCTCCAGCCACCACAAAGAGGGGGTAGGTCTTAGTGCTTGCGATGTGGACGCGAGTGAAGTCATTGACGGTCTCAGGACGTGGTGCGCTTTCAGTCACCACTCGACCTGCCGAGATAGCTTCTACATGAGCACGCTGTTTATAGAGTGCCGCCATGTCGGTTAGGGCAGGTAGGATTGTGTCCAGCCCATCCTCACCGGCTTGATTTTCGTAGCGGTCCTTCTCCTCTTTATCAGCTTCACGGACATAAACTGACTTAAAGGTAGAGGAAGTGTTCTGGCCTGCAGCGGCACCGGCGATGTATCTACTGACGTCGCTGAACATTAGAGTGCCAGAGTGATGGATAATCTCCATCTTATCCTTGGTGAGGTTAGTGTCTCGGACAGCAGACGAGACGAGGTCCTCAGCCAGAGGGTCCTCGAAGTTAACCAGGATAACGGTTAGAGTGTCTGTGTTGAAGAACGCACTGGCCAACAGATTACGCAGAGCATTCATCTCAGAGCGAAAACTAAGCCCCTCATCATCCGTGGAGTAGAAGATTATGACAAGCTTGTTAGTATCGACGATGGGCATGTTGTTCAGGTCGATAGTTGTTAGGCTCCGCCTCTCCTCGATGACATCGAGGATAGACCGATGCTGGAGATAGGAGGCAATCTGGGTTTCCTTGTTTATCACTAAGAAGGCTCTTTGCACACTTCATTCCCCGCTTTCTTTAGGAGGTATGTTCCAAGCCACCCTGCTTCATAATCTCAGAACGAAGCTGCTGGAACTCCTTGTTAGTGTATATCTTGCCAGAGGCGGAATAGAGTTTTAGAACATGGACAGAACTGGAAGAGAACTCCTTCTTGTTTAGAACTGCACTGGCCCGAACGAGACCCATATCAAGAATCTCGAGACGATAGTAGGAACGAAGGAACTCCACAATGTCATCGTATTTCAGAACACTAATCTCACGATAGACGGTTTCATGTCTCGTGAGGGTGTTCATAATAGAGGTCATTGTGGCAAGGAACTCTTCCTTCTGGATACGGGTCTGCGCGTAGATTAGATGGGTGACACACAAGACGTTGCTCTCATCATCCGCAATGCGCAGGTAGTTCTGCACGACCTCCCGATAAGCTTCAAAGAGCTTGGGGTCGCTTATGCCACCAAGAATCTCCCGCAGGTCATCGGCCGCTTGGGATGACTTGAAGAGCTCATTGTGGTAGAAAGTCTTCCTCGATAGACCTGCCTTATTGAGCGTCTCAATGACCTGATGGTTTGCATGATAGGTATTATCAGAGCGAACATTAGTGTTGAACCCAAGCCGCAGTTGCAGGTAGGCTCCCCACGAACCGTCATTGAACTCAATCACATCGAAGGGGAGCGGGGTGCCATCGGCCGCAATAATCTCTTTATAGATTTTGAAGTACTGTGCGAAGGATTCATCCTTCTTGTCAACCTCGGCGAACATGGCTCGCTCATCCAGAATGAAGCGCAGAAGGTAGACGCCAACTGTGAGCTGTAGGGCAACCTCAACGAGGATTGTTATTAGAACATAATGGCCCGGCACAAGTGCTTGTAGCCAGGACAGCAGGAACCAGCCAAGTACGCCACACCCGAACAGCCAGAACGAAATGATGATACCAGTCTTCTCACCTTTCTTTAGGCCGCCCGAGGACTTTAGAGATTCATGAACGTTTAGGGGGAACACAAGTTTATCAACATTCTCCATCCCATCTTGTTTAGATGGGGAGTCCATTAAATCATCGCTAACGCCAAACGGATTAGGCATTCGTATTCCTCCCTTAGTCGAATGTTTTCAGACAAAAAGAAATGCCACCCAGTCACGAAGACTGGGTGGCATTTTATTACCCGTGTGAAGCTAAGTTATAGAGCTTCCGCCTTCATATCCTTCATAGGGCACTCAAGTGTCCAGTCGAATATGAAAACTGCTTTAGGACGAAGAGACGTGTTAGCTGGCACGGTCAGTAGTATTAGATTCGGTACTGTCAGCGGACCTACGTGAACGATTCCTTCGAGGACTTGCCCACTGGCCCATGTTAGAACGGATGCGGGTAGCGTTATCCACGAAACCGCCGAACCCACGCCTGCCCTCACGGTAGTACATACCAGCATCGTAGGAGGAGCCCCGGCTATAGCTATCATAACCGTAGTCGTCCCTACGCTGGCGACGCCCGCCGAGGCCGAACATAGAACGACTGCCACGTACATAATCACGCTGGTCGATACCGTAGCCACGGCCATACTGATAGGGGGAACCGTATCCATAACCGTACCCGCCACCGCCGTAACCGCGAATGCCACGACGAGCCATCAGGGTATTGGTGGTCAGCTTGCGGACAGCACCACGAGTGATATGGTCAAGACCTCTTAGTAGATTCTGGCCGAGCACATCGTTGCCAAGCTCCCCAACGTTCTGCACGACAGACAGGCAGACCCAGAACAGGAAGTAGCAACACAGGGCCATAACGATAGCACAGCCGAGGTACCCATACCAGGCGTAACCGCCTATCTCCACCAACCTTAGGGACAAGCTGAATATGAAGTAGAGGATACAGGTCACACCCGTCACCTTGATGTAGCCCTGCACCAGCCCAACGCCCTCCTTATCGTTAATCAGTTTGAATACCAGGATGGCCCCAAACAGAGCGTACAGGATAGGTACCAGGTAAGTCATAACGAACACGAATACTGTGGCGAACACAGTGATGAGCAGGAGGAACAGAACTCCGAAGATGCCCAGGTTGTGAGCCACTGTGTTAACGGCAGTGCCATCATAGCTGAAGTTGCGGTCCTTCAGAGTGGTCATAGAACCATAGAGGACATCCCTCAACTCAATGTCAGCAGCGTTCAAGTAGTTCGGATACAGCCACTCACCGAACCGAGAGACATAGTGAGTGAACGTAGTTGTGGCATAGAGAGACACAATCTTGATAGCGTTCTCGTCCGAGCAGAAGTTTAGCTGGTCGAGGTTCTCAATCACGAACTGCTTGGTCTGACTGTTCATGTAGGCGATGAGGTCCGCGATGGCATCAGGGTTAATGATGTTCCAGTCATCATCGTACCACTGGTGATTCTGCATAGTCTTGCCCCACAGAGAGTTCTTCATGTTCTCACTGGGAGACCTGAAGACTGCCGAGACATTCAGCCAATCCTCTGGCACCTTGAAGACACCCTCATGGTCACCGCCACCATAGACACGAGACATGAAGGCGGTGATGGCATCCTCCTCGGAGGTATAGCCACTAATAATAGAACCCACCTTGATGTTATTTCTCAAGACCTCTCGCTCACCGGGCGCGGTAAAGATACCCGAGTTGGTGAAGCAGTTGAATAGGAAGGCATCCTTATAGAGGTCTCTGCCGTAGGAGAACTGATTTCGCTCCATACGGAAGATGCTGGCGAAAGCATTGAGGTTAATCATGAAAGCACGCTCAATCTCATTGTAGGGCATGTAGTAGGCCTCAAGGGACACATAGGGGTTCGTGAGCTGGATAGAATAGGGGTTGCCCACCATATCGCCTTCCTCGGTGATAGGTGTGATGAACTCGTCACTGGAGGCGAACTCACTGGATAGCTGTTCCCACTGGGACTGGAACAGCCCTCGCATAGAGTTGTTGACCAGCAACTTATCTACGGAAATTTTGATAGCATCGCCTTGCACAAAGACACCAGCGGTCTCGTCGAGGTAATGCACTTCACCACTCTTAATGGCGGAGTAGGTGGTTCCCAGGCGACCAGCCAAAGTCTCCATGTCATCGCGTGTCAGCTTATAGAGAGTCATGGTTGCAGTGTAGGGCTTAAGCGCACCAGTAGATGTGTCCTTGCGCTCGCTATCCTTATAGGTCTCTGCATAGGATTCAGCGCTAACTACAGTGGTGTTCCAGACAATCTGTTCTATCGCATCATTGACGGCGAAGTTATACAGCGACGGAACAACCGTGGGCATCCAGTTGGCATAGACCTCGAATCCGCAGACACACATAGCGGTGATGAACAAGACGAATATCATATTGTAATGTCCACGCAAGAACTTAACGGCCACCACAATCAACAGGACAACTGCGATGAGCAGATAGAACTGCTGGATGAACTGCACGATGAGATTGAAGAAAGAATTCTCATAGCAGTTCTTGATAGCCAGGACGCCATCGATGCGGCCAAGGTTGTCGACTGCGGATTCGACAAGCTGAGTAAAGAACACTAATAGACGGTTGCCAGTGTCCTCCACCATCTCATCATAGGAGACCTTGTAGTTCTTCTGGAGGGTCTCGGAGTACATGGTGCCCATCATTCCCTGGCCGCACATATTCACTACATAGCGTTCCACGTTAAAGGTATCGTGGTGCTTAGTAATGGCCCCGCTGGGGTTACGCTCAGTGAGGAAGCGACGAGCAGAAGTAACGAGAGGGCCGGCAACCTCAAGGTAGCTATCCATAACGTCTGCACTATCACTGTTGAGAGGGAAGTAGGACTGACCGCTACTGGAGTAGGCGGTATCCTTTACCATATAGTACTCGAACTTGTGGGCGGTATTAAACTTGGTCCAGCCAGTGCCATCCTCGCCACCGTAAAAGGGAACAATGTTACCGAGGGAGTTCTGAGTATCATCGGTGACATTGAAAGACATACCCTGGATAGATGCGGCAGTAATACCGCCACCCGAGTAGTTTAGGTTAACCTGGGTCTTGGTGTTGAAGCCAGTGATACGCCGGGCCATGTTGTTACCAGCACTATCGATGCCGAGAACATACTTACCTTTATCGTTAGAGTTGGTCACAGCCAGCTTACCCTCGGTGTTGATATGGGCACTCGGATAATGATTCATGAAAGCGGCTGTGTAGGGGTAGTACGCCTTGGCCTGCTCATAGATAGTCTTCAGCTCCTCCGGCGCATTGCCATCAAACACGAAGGAGGTTAGTTTACCTGCGGCATTACCGAGTACAGCACCTGCCGCACCACCTGCCGCACCGATGCCGATGATAACGGGGATAGCCACACCACCAGTCACAACGCAGGCGACAACACTACCACCGATGCCAAGGATAGCACCACCTACATCCCAGCCGGAGACAGTAGCGTGGACATCATACTGGATGTGGTCATAGTTATAAATGGCAGGGTTAGCGATAGCTGGCAGAACAATAGTACCATCAGACAGGACGATATCACCGAGGCCATTCATGAAAAGCATGTAGTCCTCAGGATGCTGGATGTAGTCATTAGACTTTGCGTCCTGGGCGGCATTGTGAATAGTCACGGTGGTAAGCCCACCGAGGGATGCCGCGTAGCCACTGGCAGCACCATCCCAGTTGCCCGTTACGAAGCCAGACTTAGCACCTGACGTGAACATGACGGGAGCAGACATCTGCTTGGCGGTAGCCACAATGGATGAACCCGCGGCCAACCCGACGCCTTCCGGGGAACCAGAACTATTAGTTTCATATGTCGTTCCGTTATCGGTGGCTTCACCTTCAACGGAGGCAGATGTACTCGACTGCGATGGCTTGACCTTGCCACGGGTGTACTCCCACGTGGAGCTATCCACCGTGGAAGGTGCCATGCCACCTTTGACCACTGTGTAGACACGAGTAACATTCTCCTCATGTTGCAAGACATCTGATAGCCTTGCATACCGGTAGTCACCTGTCGGAGCATCATCCAACTGTGACTCCTTTGCCCAGGCACTCTTATTACCGTCGGTTACATAGAGGGGCTTTCGCTTATTGAGGGCTTCCTGAATGTAGCGGTCGATGATATCAACGCTATCGTCGTTGGCATCCACAAGCATATAGTGGAGAGTTTCCAGGAATAGCTCATCGCCTGCAATAGACACAAACGGGTCGTAGATGGCACCCGCCGCGAGGGCCGTGTAGCCGACGGCATTGAGTTCGGGGCTTTCGCCTTCGGGGATATAGACCTCGTTGTCCACGATATCACAGTTAGAGATTAAGTCGAGGGCAGACTTGGCCTTCTCTACTGCACTGTTATCTGTGCTGTAGTTATCATCGGACGGAGCGAGACTGTTACCGTTACCTTGACTATCGTTCACGAGGTAACCGTAGGTGTAGAGGTCCATGAACAGCTTCTCCATCTGGAAGGCTGTATTACTGAACTCGGAATAGTATCCGATGAACTCAACATCGGACAGCGTGGTGTCCTCGAAGTTACCCGTGCTGAGAGCGCCGACTGTATTATAGACGTTGCTATACACATCGAAGTATGGCTTGATTTGGTCACGATACTTCACGTAGAGCGAGTTAATGGCGAGACTAGTTAAGCCGGTCTCCGTAGATTCGCTTCCAGAAAGAGTGGGCTTGGTGCTACTGCCAGAGCCACTGCCAGAACTACCGGTGACCTTTGCAGCAAGGGAATTCCAGTAGTCCTCGGAATGCTCCTCCGTAAGAGCGGAGTTAGCTGTCAGTCCCGAGGGGGTGTTGCCGCCGTTGACATCTATTACTTCAACATAGGCTTCGGTTACTGTAGGAGCATACTCTTTAAGGTACCGATTGAAGTCGTTTATAAACCTCTTAGTATTATCGTCGACATCAGCATCATCGACAGTGCACATACGAATACGGATATCATTCTTTCCAACATGCTGGAACGCATCTATCAAAACTCCCATCCCGGCCCCAAGCATCTCGTTATAGAAAAAGTCCCATCCTTCCTCTTCTTCATCAAAGCCACGAGCAGACCCAAGAAGACATAGAGCATCCCTACCAAAGGCTATGTACACCTCGTCGACACTATCATTGATTATAGAATCTTCAGAGGTGCCATTGTAGATACCGTTAACCGTTGTTAACAGAGTGTGGTCTATATTCTCCGTTGCATAGTCCCAATAATGGATTGCAAGGCTTGGATGGTCTCCTGTAGAGGGTATGACATAATTAACCCTTTTATTCTGTGGGTCGCCCTCCCATGAATCCCAACCGCGGCTAACAGCCAACGTGTCAAGCCAGGTATCACCGATGAGAAGGGTGGAGGTGTTTACGATGGTATCATTAAAGGTTGGGGGTGGTGTAGGGGTAGCCTCTCCTTCGCCGCCACTGCTGGAGGTGCTACCATTAAGCTGAGCAATAACAGCCTTAGAAATATTAGCGGGGGCATTATAGGCATTAGACAAGTCGACTGACGAGGCGTCAGAAAGCTCCTGCCCAACGATGGCCAAGACATTCATCTGGACATAGTACTTATTGAAGCCCATAATGATTTGCTCGAACTGCCCAGAACGCGGCTCTACCATCTCGCCGGTGTTGTTCATGGCCGTACTAACACCGGTCCATGCCAAGGCATGGCCGGCGTAGTGGCCACTCTCTGTGCCTATTTCAACTTCGATTGGAGAGTATTTCTTCTTGGCCTCCTCGTATAGAGTCTTTAGATTCTGCTGGGCAGTACTCCAAATGAGGGGTAGGTTATTGCTTGTCCTATTGTAGAACAAGTTGATGGAGTTACTGTTCTTATCGCGAAGCATATTGTGGTCAGCCCACCAACACACCGCCGCGTAGTTCATAATGTTCTCAATGATTTGAGCGTGTGAGGTAGTATCGGTGACAGTGGACAAACCAGACGCAGCAACGCCATTAGAGTCGGTGTAGCCGTTCATAGCGTTGTTATAGAACTTCTCAGCGTTCGATTCAAACATACTTTTTGCCCCATCGAACGTGGTGCCACTCCGCCCGGATTCAGAGACCTTAGTCCAGAACTGTGTCCAGTACATCGGGTGGTTCGGGTTATTGTAGGCGGCAAGAGATGGTGCTGGAAGGAAGGTTAGGGATAGAGCACAGCACAGCAGGAAGGCTGTCCAGCGCTGGCGCAATTTGTTCTTTCTCATTTCTTAGTCCACTCCTAACCAATGACGAATGATATTAGGGATTGCCCAGTTGGAGCCATCTATTTCGTGCTCCCCTACTATGTTGCCCTCAGCACCAGACACAACGCTGGTGGTGAACTTATCGGATGTTTCCTCCTGCTGTTCGCCCCACTGGCGCATCACACTTGTGAGGCCAGACGGTTTTACTTCATCTCCCCAAGGGGAGCAATAGACCATTATTAGGATTGCAAGCATCCCGAGTCCGAATCCTATCTTCTGTTTCATCCTATGTACTCCTTTCCAAATATGCTGTATTCTAATCTGTTACAAACTTCAACAGGAATTGTAATTCCTCCTCAAGGTTATAACAGATAAGACAACGGCCCCGGAACATATTCTGTTCCGGGGCCAATTTGCTTTAGCCGTCGACGTTGATGTAAGCGCCGTTGAAGTCAGAGGTCTGCCTGATGAAGAGGTGGATGAACTGAGGGGTGGACTGGGCAGTGGCGGCCATATTGGAACCGTCGCCAAGACCAACCAGGTCATTCATAGCCCAGGAAACAAGCTCACCGTTAACCTTCTCGGAGCTATTGATAATGAGCTCATAGCCCAGGTAGCTTACATAGCGGTCAGCAGTACCATCCTCCGCCTGCAAGCCAGCCTTTACCTTCTCAGTGGGATGCTGAGCGGTGGCCAGATTATCGAGGGTAATTTCATCTGCAATCCTGCCCTCGATGTTCTTGCCGATAGTCTCGAGCTGAGCAGCACTGGCGCCGCGAGTCTTAGAGACACAGCGACCATAGACGTCCTTAGCAAGGTTCTGCTGGAACTTACCAAGGTTAGTCCCATCGGCGCTGAAGGCGAACTTATAGCCGGTACCAGCGTTAATTAGGTCCTCAGCCATACCAGCATAGTTCACGCTGATGGCCTTATCAGCGAAGGTGCCCATGGTGTCCACGGTCACAGCCAGGGCCTGGAATAGAGTGCCATTGAAGCCCATGGCGAAGAAGAAAACAGTCATGACGGTAGGCAGGGCAATCTTCAGGATGTACTGGGTGATGGTGATATCCTCACCGAAGTCACCGCCAGCCTTCTCACCGAAGTCAGAGTAGCGCTTCACATCGGGCAGAAGCAGAAGCACCGCACCAACGATAGCGTCCAGGCCAGTTCCAGCCTTACCGGAGGCCCAGGACTTCACCATGCCGCCCATGCCCAGGAAATCCTTCTCCAGAGTCTCGCCGCCGGACTTGAGGTCGTGGACCTCTTCCCACATACCCTTGGCGGACAGGAACAGCATAGAGGTCATGATGCGGATGGTCAGCAGTGCCACGCCAAACAGGGAGAAGATAGAGATGACGGCCTGGACAATCATGCCCACCCAGTCCAGTTTCTTAATCCACTCAAAGGCACCGCGGAAGCTGTTGGTGTAGAAGATGTCCGTGAAGTTGTCCGCACGGCCCTGCACAGTACCGGTAGCCATTGCGGCCACCACAACGAGCGCGGCCATCATGATAGCGATACCAGGCAACCAGCCTGACAACGAACATCTCCGCTTTAGAGTCATGTTCATTTTTCTCGTTCCTCCTTACAGGTAGATACCGGTGAGCCACACAACACAAATCAGCCCTGCGAGGACCAGGTTGTACTGTATGAATCTACCTAACTTAAAGTCTGTTTCCATCGAGATGGACCCAAGAGAAACAATCTTCATCAGGTCGATACCCTTACCTTGGCGGTTACCTGTTGGGTAACGAATGGCGTCCAATATGGGCATAAGGCGTCCAAAGTAAATGGCATAACACATCCAGCTGGCTACGACAAGCCATATCAGGATAATGAAAACTACCATACGCGCGAGGGTAAATAAGTCACCTGCAAAGGCCTTTTGGAACTCTCCACGAATCGTTTCGAGTAGACTGTTGGAGCCATAGAATTTCATGAACCCACCAGTATACATTCCATTGGTCTTATCCACCAGCCCACCGCTCAAAGCATTAGCCGAGAAGAACGGCAACTCGTCCAGAGGACCGGACACAGAGGACACGGCATTAGGGATAAGCTGATACTGAGCCGGTGTTTCCTCTGCAGGCGTGTTGGTGTAGGCCAACAGAAGACCAGGCTGGAAGGTAATCTTGACCGGTGCATAATAGAAGACCTGCACCGAGTTGGAACCTGTGGCAGACCCCATGATTACACCAGTCTGCGGAATGCCCAAGGAACCCTCCGCACCAAGGATATAACGCTTCTCAACGTTATCCTTAGAGAGCTGCGCATCCTTAACCACGTTTAGGGAGTCCATGTAATCAGTAACCGCAGGGAGCACTTCAATGTCTTTAAAGAAGTGACTGACATTCAACTGCTGGTTACCTGCCCTTATGAAATGCGTACTGTAGGACTTAGCCACTTCCTGCAAGGTGGCATGGGTTACTGAGCCCCCAGTTAGCTCAAGAGGAGCATAACCCACAAACGAAATATCATCCTTAGAGGTGCCAGTGGCAGTATAGTAGCCGGTACCAATCTGTAGAAGGCTTCCGAACGGAATCTCCTCAACAGGGATAGCACCATTATCCGCACTAATCATCTCGTTGATGATTAGGTCATTCAGCGAGGTAAACAGGGACGGAGATATATAGTCACTCGCCTGGTTGGGAGAATAGGTCAGGATGCCGTTCTGTAGCGTATAGTAGAAGGCGTTGAACTTGATTGTGAAATACGTTTCCACATTAGTCTCACTGATGCGAGAGTTGAACCCACGATAGGCATCAGTGGCAGACATGGCAGGAAGTAGTTTGCTTATGTCACTACTGGGCTTCATGCACGATGCCATATAGCACTTCATGGAAGGCCCAGACTTAACGCGAGCATCCTCCTTCATCTGGGTAATAGTATCCCCATTGAACACAAAGACACGAGTGCTATCGGAGGACAACACTGGGTTAGATGAAATCCCCATCAACTCAATCCCAGAGTAGGAGTTATTGTTGAACATCTTATTGTAGGCGTAATGCACCTGACTGTTCTCTTCGGAGGTCCAGTCGAAGTTGTTCAACGAGTCCAGACCAGTCGCCTTCGTGGCATAGTCATGGATAACTACAGGTGTCTTGTTATCGTACACCATAGGAACACCCTTGATTGGCCCAACCTGACAAGTCACTGTACCATCGGTCTCAGTCTTAATGACTTTAATCTTTGGTGCAGGCTGACCATCCAAGCGGGAGTTAGCACTCGCGTAGCCGCTAACATAGAAGGTACTGCCCACAGTGAACGAGGCCGTGCCCATGCTGATACCTGTTGTACGCAATCTCTTCTCACCATTCACCTGATACATAGTGATGTTTTTAAAACACCCAAGATGCAGGTAGAGACGGTTACCCATCACACAAGCACGATAGTCATCGGACAGTAGATAGTTAGCCCGGTGGTCCGGGTCATTGCGCGCCTTATCGGCGGTCCAAGTTACACGAGACGCACCGACTTTAAGGACTGCACCGTTGCTGATGTTCTTGAACTGGTGTACGGAAACCAGCTCACGCTCTGAAGACTGCAACGGGCTCCAGGCGGCCTCGGACATAGAGGCAACCACATCAGGGTCACTGGCATAGATGTAGGCGTGAGGAATCATGTAGCCAGTGGAGATATACTCCCGCCCGGTAGTGCCGTAGACCCAGTTAGCGTAGGCGTTACAGCGGGTCTTATTCTGCTCCCACGCCTTCTTGCCCTCCTCGGTTTCAGGTGACTTCATGGGCGCATCTAACAAGTCCTGCAAAGAACTGTTGGGGTCCACGGTTACACTCTCGAGAGCCGAAGGACTTACTGGCTCAAAGATAACGAGGGCGTAGGCAGTCATCTTCTCACCGGTGGTGGAGGACGTGTAGGAGAACTGTTTAGAGATTGCATTGATTGCTCGGTTGGCCTGGCTAATGGCGATGTAGTTACCCCACCGGACATTGTTATAGACCTGAGTATCCGTGAAGTACACACCACTCTTGTTGGGGTCCTTAATGATAAGGTTGGCAGTAGTCAGGGTGTCATTGTCAGACACCATGACCTGGATGCCGGTCAGGCTCTGGGTGACGATGCCGTTATTATTGTCCAAGGAAATCTTAGACAGATTGTTCTGGACAACGGCACTGGCCAGAGGCATAGAGCGGACACCACCAAGGACCTCAGCCTCCTGCTTAGCGTCCATGAGCAGACGCAGGGCATCGATGTGATAATAGATATCAGAACCATCGCGGTAGACAACACCCTTATCGGAGGAGCCAGTTACCACATCGGTACCAACAAGGGCAATCTTCTTTTCCCTCTCATCGCTGAAGTAGGCATAGGTATTGGTCTCCTCATTGTAGAGGATATAATCACTTATCTTCGTAATGGAGAAGTTCTTGCCCGAGTCCTTACAGGACTGCTTATAACGCTCCAGAGTAGACCAGGCCACAAAGCACTCGGAGGTCTCCGGGTCAATGTAGGTCAGAAGGCCAACAGTAGTGGCAACACTCTCGAGGTTAGAGAAACTTGCCACACTGTTAGAGTACTCACGGAGTGCGGCCTCTTTCTGCTCCTCGGACCAATGTTCACCAACCAGCGTTTGGCTCTGGATAACAGTGGTATCGTTACCAGCCTGGAGGATATCATAGGCGGAGCCACGAGCGCGTGTAGTACCGGCGGCCAGGGCCGGAGTGTTAAAGGTAGCGAGGAAGCTACTACCGTCGGACTTGTAGACGGTGAACTCCACACCCACGATACCGTTGACCAGCTTTTCGAGGCTACCGCCAGTATAGGTAACCCAGTCAGTGCTCGGGACCTCAGTGGTGCCATTCCAGAATAGATAGTGCGGGTTGCCAATGAGAGTGCCCGTACCCGCCACATTACGGATTAGGGTTTTCTCCAGCGTAGCGACCGCAGTCCTGAAAGCCTCATTGTTATCGCCGAGGGCCTCCTTTAGAGCATCAGTCTGATTGGAGGAGCCTGCCTTCTTAATCATCTTGAGCACTTCTCTGTACATGGAAGAACGCTTCTGCATATCGGAGATAGCCCACAGATTACAGCACACGTTCTTCATTAGCAACAGCTTAGGGTTATCCTCGGAGTAGCCCTTGGTCCAGGTAGCCTCCAGCATACTTTTGGTCACATCGCTGGCGGTCATTTTGTACAGCATGCCCAGGACATACTTGCCGAGACTGGACTGAGGCCTATCGCACCCGAACAGCTGAACGGCCTTGTTGATATCTTCACCCGTGGTGTTCTCATAGCCGTTGTCACTGGCCGAGTTGAAGATAGCTCCCTCGAAGTTCGTGGTGATGCCGTAGAAGTAGGAGTCACCAAACTTAGTAAACTGCACGATGGTATTGAGATCCTCGGCCGCACCGAAGCGAACAAAGTTCCGGCCATCACTGTTGGTCTGCTGGGAAATGTCGGAGAAGCCGACGGTCTCACCGCCATGACCCTCCTCGCCCTGGGTACCGAAGTTGATATCGTTCATCTGCTCACGGGTCATTAGCTGTACAGTGCTCTGGGAATCACCAGGGACAATGTAGTTGGTCTGTGGGGCATAGCCTCCGGCTTTCCATTGGGCCTCAGAGTCGGTCAGCTGGACCTGGGAGAAGTCGAGTCGAGCCTCCTTATTAGCGGTCCGATACAGCAAGGTGATGAACTCTGACCAGGAGATGGGAGAGCTCAGCTCCATGAACTCATTGGTAATCTCATAGTTGATGATACCCTTAGCGATGAGGTACTTGATGATGTTGGAGTCCTCTTCGCTTGTGATACCATCCAGCTCCATGCCATACTTGTAGTTCACAATGTCGCGCTCAAGGTCAGACAGAACCTTCTCGTTCGCATGCACGAAATGATAGATGTACCGATAGGCATCCATCTTGGAAACAGTCTCGGATGTGAAGTAGCCAGACCTGTTAGCGAAGGGCGCATTGCGGGATAGTGTTAAAGTGCCGCCGGACCAGGAGACATTCCAGCACTTGCCAAGCACAAACTGCGTTGCAACCTGTTCAGTCTTTGTGACAGTCTTTAGGATGTTGCGAGAGCGATTCACCACATAGGTGGGAGACCCCTTGTCCCAAGACTGCTTAGTATTGGGGTTAGAAGCTGGCCAGTTGACAAACTCATTGTTGAACTCATCAGTACGGAGCTTACTCTCGAACCCCAGCAGGCCCTTAGAGAGGGCCGCCTGGATGTAGACCTCCGGGACATCACTGGTGGTATAGACCAGCAGGTCAGCACCGGGAATGAAGTAGATTTGCTTATAATCGGTGTCGTAGTCGATGATGTTATCACCAGTGTTAGTGGAACCGCCACCGCCACCGCCACCACCAATGGCTGTGCCTCCATTATTAGCTGAGGCATTTCCACCAGGTCCGCCAGGACCACCGTTGCCGCCTTCGATGTTTTGGTTGAAGTTATTCTGACTGATGAAGATGTTGGTGTCACCGAAGATACTCTCCCACAGGTCACCTTGAGGTTGATAGCGCCAATTGGAGAAATCATTGATGTAATTGGTCTGGTGGTCAGAACCGGTGGCGTCGCCTCCAGCACCACCAGGGGAGCCCGGACCACCACCCGCACCACCTTCAGCACCATGGTTGCCGGGGATAGTAATAGTACCACTGCCTGGCAATGTGTTGCTCGGGTTCAGGGTGTAGCCATTCTTAATCATCAGGTCCCGCAAGGTGATGTAGGCTCCGTTATCCACACGAATATTGTCAGTCTCAACACCAATCGTTCGAGCGTTAATGGGACCGAATACCGCCTTGTAGACATACATAAGCATATCGGTCCGCATGACTTCCATGGCCTTCAGCTCACTGGTATCAAACTTACTGATGCTCACCACAGGGATAGAGTTGGACCCAACATTACTGACAGTGATATTAGCATCCCGAGAGATAATGTTGTTGTCGATGAGCCAGCTTAGGGCCTGGTCGAGGTCCACCTTACTAGGCGGGTTTTGGTCCTGATGGAAGTACTCACGCAGAGTATCTGTCTGGACGAAGTCCTTGTATGTCTCCTTGAGAGTGTCCATATCGATACGCTGGTCGCTCCCGCCCATGTCGTTGATGGACTTCACGCCATAGACTTCGACCTCCCGCACAAGGGCGAAGGCCGGGGTGACAAGCATCATCATAGCCATCACAAAGGAACCCATGCGGATGCCCCACCGTTTTAGTTTTCTATGCATTACTATTCGCCTCCTCTGTTTTCGATGTACAACAGATATGGTGGGTCGCAGAACTTACTCAGCGACTTTGAAGGTGGTATGATAGTAATGCTGTAGGCATCAAACTCATGTGCTTCCAAGACATCACGGATAAACTTCTTAAAGCGCGGCGGCACCTTTACAAGGAGTCCTACGCAGGTGTCACCCTTTTTACTTAGAGTGACATTAGAATCCAACTCAGGATGGATAACTGCCAGAAGAGAATCGGTGAGAGCTTCACGCACTTTACGTCTTTGCTCCTCTTTCTTCTCTTCAGTTTCCGCAAAACGCCTGCGATACATAGACGTATTCCTGTAGGCGTTTATGGCTGAAGATATAATACGGTCAAGCGGTGATAGGTCAGCAAGGTTAACGTCTTGGTCGACGTCCACCATGCGGCCCACTTTAACTCTCACATCGATTACTCCTCTCCCGGTTTAATCTAAGCGAAGGCTGTTGATGGTAGCCCTGCTCACCCTGGCGGCATCTTTGCGCATGGCGCCCTCCTCCGTCGCGGAGGTAATCACGCCCTGTGCAGTACCTACAGCCTTCTTGTCTCGCTGTTGGCCAACCTGGTGACGTTTAGACGTATTGGTCAACTCCATGTTGAGCAATGTCAGCTCTAAGATTAGAGTGTCAGGAGTTGCTCTCACAAGGGTGTGTCCAACCTTCATAGCTTCTTCGGGGGAGAATAATTCTTGCAATTGTTTTCTCTTATCCTTCGCGATTGTAGGGTTGTCTATCTCGTGACACTCCAGAAGATAGCGTGTCCAGAAGTCACGAAGCTGCGGTAACTTGTTCTCGCTTGACTGCTCCATCAAAGTATTGACCGCAGTAGAGAACTCGATGGACTGGGTCTTGAGTGCACAGAAGAGGGAGAATAACAAATCCTCGGACACACGTCCTAGCAAGGCACTCAACTGTTCGCCGGTGAACTCACCTGCGATAGCCAAATCAGTGTTCTTTAGGAGGTCACGAGGTACTCCGTTGGCGGAATGCAGGAGAGCTTCCTTAGCTGTTCTGGACATTGTCGCAATGCCTTGAGCCTCCAGATAGTCATCAAGGAGCTGGGCGAGCTGACGCTGTCCGAGCAACTTGAACTCCCATATGGTGCCACGACTACGGATGGTTTTAAGAATCTTATGGCGTTCAGTTGTTGTACAGATGATATAGACATTAGGAGGCTGAGTGTCCAACATATTTAACAGAGCAGTCTGTTGGCCCTTGTCGAGGCCATGCAACTCCTCGAACACGAAGGCACGAGGCTCATAGGGGTTCATCTTGAACACAGTGTCCTCGAGTTCCTTCATGTCCACCTTCATGCCAAAGTTAAAGGTATGAACCGGGACGTCTCCGGTGTTGAGCTGTTCAGCCACAAGGCGGGCAACCGTAGACTTACCTACGCCCATGTGACCTGTCATGATAGAGAATCCAGGATAGGTCTTATTGTCCAGCAACTTCTTTATGGAGTAGATTACCACATTGTTGCCACGCAGTTCTTCGAGTGTATTGATTTCAAGCACGTATATCACTCCTTAGACGGATAGGTTGACGGGTCGGCCCAAGCGGGTGGACCAAAGTTCAAGGGTGTACCGTAGGGAAGCTCTTGCAGGAGCCGTGATAGAGGATGATAACTTCCTTGGCTGTAGGCTCTCCGAGCAGGTCCATCTTCTTTGGCATTAGCGTTTCACTTCCTTTCTTTTAGGTTTCACATAAGAATGCTAAACCTCCCAACAATTCTTTGTAATAAATAAAGGCCCAGGAGCGTGGTAACTCCTGGGCCTTTATTTATTACAAGTGTCGTGGCACCCGTCATTGCTACTAAGCACTAAGCGGGACACAATTGCTTGGGTGTCCTTGAACGTGACACCTGGCACAGAGGCAAGACTGTAGGTACTGGCGATTCCCTTTATAGGATTGACCACACCAATATGAGTAATCTTCTCAGCCCAATGGTATCCGAGGTTTAGGGCCAGCCTATACGCCATGTACAGGTAGAGCGAGGTATCAGATGTAAACCTTGTCCGCGTCACAGTGACATACCAAATGGTATCTGCCGTGATGATATCTAACTTGGGCGGCCTACAGCCAACATGGGAGCTACCCGCTGTACAACCCACAAGGCAACCATAGTGTTCTGCCCTACCAAAGACGGCACAGAACTCGTCAGCGCACTGTATGAGTGCTCGGATGTTGGCGAGTTCACGAGTCGTTAGTGATGCTCCTCTAATAACTCGTCTTGGTTGCTGTAAACCTGAGTACGCAGACAAGGCGTCATAGTAGGATAGCTCACATAACGCACATAGAGATTTAGTAGACGACTTGGAGGTGGTGACCTCCTGCACGCTGTTCACCAGCTTAGTTAGGCGCGAACGTACATCGGAGCGGATTCCCTTAAAGGCATTACTGAAAGCAACGTCAGCACTGTAGCCATCCTTGAGTTGTAGATATCGAATGAACAAAGTATACAACACAGTAGGCTCTGGCAATGTTAATACATCAATGCTTTTAGGGTGACCACGTGTTAAGTCTGTTGTCTGGAATTGTGCAACCTTTAGATATCCTCCGTAGGGCTGTGGCATAGAGCGTACAATAGACTGCAATGTTCTATCCATTTAGGGCATCCCTCTTAAATCTTGAGTGTGAAACTGTGTAAAACTTTTACAGGGGAAAAGGAGGCCCCGCGTCAACACGAAGTCAACGCGGGGCCTGCTTCACGGAAAGGCGACATAAGAAAAGGGGAAATACAAGGATTTGCCGGTGTTGGCGAGACACCACAGCACTGTCTACACTCAACTATTTAGAAGACCCTCGTTTCCGCAATCTGAAATTTGGAGAGTTAAATCTCCGACAGACGCCCCTGATGCCGTGACTTATGCGGCCCTACCGGCTTACCTCTTATGGGAGGATTCGCTGATAGGAGCCGCAACTGGGAGGATTCGCTGATAGAGTCTGCGATTGATGGGAGAATGGCTCCCCGGTAGAAAGGGGACGCAGGCTTTAGACCTACGCCCCCTTGGTTGGTAGGAAGTAAGGTAGAGCTTGGGGTACTCGATTACCGGGCACCCAGAACAGCCCGCTGGGCGGCGTCGTCCTGCACCCGCTCGATGGAGTTGCGGACGGCGTCGGACCGCAGGAAGTTGGCCAGAGAGGTCAGCTGGTCCTGGGACATATCAGCAGCCTTGCGGCTCGCACGGCTGGAACGGCCACTCAGGGACTTCAGCTGGTCCTCGGTCATGAAGCCCTGCTTGATGACCTTAGTGGCGAAATCGCGGTAGGGGGTGAACATGCCGCTCTCATCCTTGACCTCGCCGGAGATGACGTCCTTCCAGTAGATGGGCTTGTTGGACATACGCATGCCGGTCTTGTCCTTGGTGGGGACGGCCTCGCGCCGCACGATGGCGGGCACGGCCTCGGGGAACTTGTTCTTGCCGGTCTGGTACCAGGGGATATACTTCAGCTGCTCCCGCTTGATGGTCTCACCGTGCTCGTTGGTCTCGGTGGCGTCCACCATGAAGAACATGGAGCCGATGCCGTCCTCGCGGTCAATCTTCGGGCCGCGGGGGACCTCCTGAACCTGGGTATACTTCTTGCGCCAGAGCTGCATGGGCACATTGGCGAAAGCCACCTGCAGGGCCTTCTGGCCGGTGGGCTTGCCGTCCCGCCGCTCGTTGCGGAAACGCCAGCCGCCGAAGGCACACTCGTTCAGCTGATAGGCCTGGCTCTCATCCTTACAGCCGTTCTGGGGAACGGCCACGTGCTCCAGGGCCCGCAGGCACATGATGTTGCCGGGGGTGTAGAGGGAACGCCGCTCGCTGTCGCTCTTCAGATGGAAGGTGAACATCTCGCTGGATGCACCCTTGCCCTTGCGCTTGCGGTTCTCGGTGGCCTTGATGGTCACGAAGCTGACGTCGCTGCTGTTCATGATCTCGGAGGGAGTCCACTGGGTGGTCTGGCCTTCGATGACGTTGGGCCGGTACTCGGGGAGGCGGCCGCCGAACGCGCTGATATAGCCGATGGCGCCGTACTCGTCCACGGCGAAGTAGGTCATGGCGGAGGCGGGCAGGGTCTTGAAGTCCACCTGGCCGGCCTTGATGCTCTCCACATCGGCCATATTGCCGTTGCGCATGATGCAGTTGGAGGGGATGGCCATCAGGACATCCAGCAGGCCGGAGGGCTTGCTCTGCTTGGCGCGCAGGGAGTAGGACACGCGGTCCTCCTTGTCCTTGGAGCGGCCCAGCACGATGGTGGTCGCGGGAGCGTTCTTCATCACGTAACCAAACACGTAACCGCTCGCCTGGGCGGTCTTGATGATGGTCTTGGTGTCCGCGGCGCCGGCGGCGATGCCGTCAGCCATGCCGGGGAAGCCGGCGTTGCCGCCGTTGTAAGGAAGCTGATTCTCGAGGTTCATGGCAGCCACGCCACCGCCCCGAAGCTGGGAATTCTGCTGTGCGAGAGAAGACAGTGCACTCATTTGTATTTGCTCCTTTCGTTTTTTGATGCTCCTATACGGCAAGCTATTGCTATACCGGTATGTGGAGTCACCTTCGTTCGCGTATACGTAGTGAAACAACGTAAGCCCAAATTTAGCGTCCTCCGCGATGAGGAAGATATCCCCTGCGGCCTCGGCAAATAGGACTTCACTACTTTTATACAAAGCGTCATTCCAACGCGTAACGCCCATCGGGAGAGGCAGGTATTCACCGGTGTCCCGGTTGCTATCCTGCAGGGCAAAGAACTGGGTCTCCGGAATGGTAGCCACTTTGAAGTTGCCACCAATGACACGAATGTCCCTCCGGTCAATCTTTAGACCCATAGACAAATTGTCCAATTTACTACACCACCTTTAGTATATCAGGAGGCGGGTTGCAGGTCACGCAACACCATCCTTGCGGAGTCAAGCGCGGTCGAAACTGCGCCGGTAGTTGCAGTGATACAAAGCTCCTCAGTGTTGAAATCTCGAGGAGTTACCTCATATCGGAAAGTTATGGCAGCCGTGTGCCGACTTGGCACGGAGTAGAAATCTTCATCATCTTTTCCGAAGATACGCTTCGCTACTTCGTAATTCTGCTCCGCTGTACGAGAGCCGCTGGCATAGACCAAGCAGACCTGCATACTCATAACACCGAGTTTTCCGAGGTTCTCGATATACATCGGGCCAGAAGTACCGTTGGCTACATACCGGTCCCCAGAAAGCTCGAACCTACAGAGTCTTTCCGAGCCGGGTGTGCCTGCGTCTGAGCATACGAGGGTACCATCAAACAGGTCGAGACAACTGAAGCTCGCACCGCCGGAAAACCCGAAGCTGCCTTCTTTTGCTCCCACTTTATAAGCGGCGACCTGCCACGTATGTGCCCCTCTCATTGCGAACTGCCTGAGCGTGTTACCGATTAGGTGCCCGGTGTCAACGGGTACCGTAAACTTAACACGCTCTACATCTCGAGCTGACATTCGTTCACCTCCAGAAGGACTGTATCGCCGTCGGACTTTAGGCTGTGGTCATAGTACATGGCCATACACTTGTATAGCTCGGAGGTAGGCTCCACGAATAGCTGAACCATATCTGCTCGCAAAGCTTCCTCGTGCGCAGGCACATAACTGTTTAGGTCGATGACCTTCTTGGGAAACACGTCCAAAATGCGAGGCGTCTCCGCAAACGACGGCAACAAAACAAAGTTTGTGCATAGGTGCTTAGCTGCTTTACCCTTCTTGCCAGCAGAGCTGAGCACCCCAGCAAGATGGTCCTGATACAAAAGAAAGAGGTCCTCATAGTACCGAGTAACGGCAATACGCAAATCCTCGTAAATGTCATGGTAATCCGCGGTGGACGCTAACAGTTCGTATAGCTGTCCGAAGTAAGCAATCTTCCGCGTGCTGACTTCAATGCCACGAGCATTGAACGCAACGCCGGCTTTGACCCATTCTATAAACTCCACTCGGTAAGCCACATGCTCGAGCTTCACATTACGAGTCCGGAAATACAAATCGTACATGTGGTTGTAGGACACTCTTACCACCCCGCTAATCATATAGGAAGTTCCATATTCTGAAGTACGTCCGTCTCGGGTTTGACAGTCTTACGAGAACGATATCTCTCGACCGCCATCACACCACTCGACAGGTCTTTCGCCTTCAATGCGAAATACTGCCGGAGTGCTTCACCCTCGGCGCCGTCTTCATTGTATTTCCGGAACCTCCGTTTGTATCCGCCACGGGGACCCAGCATAGACACAACAAAGTCAAAACGAGCAGCATCAAAGTTGCCCGTTCCAAAGACCTTCATGTGCATACGCTCAGCTGTGCTGAGTGACCCACTCTTGCTGACGTCAGCAAGCAGACTTTCTCTATCTGTGGCAAACACATTCAAGCGGTACGGATATACTATGCGTGCTTGGGCCTTCAAGCGTTCCATATCTTCCGCAGACATACGGTCGGCATAGTCACTTAAGAAGGCTTCGAACACTTCATAGTTCGCATAGGCCATCTCGGTGAAGCCCTGCGGACCAATCAGAGGCTTCAGTATTTCCAAGAAATTGTCGGCCATGCTATCAAAGTCCAACCCAGGGATTTTCAAACCCTTGTAATGGTCAGACGTGTCGCCGTGGAATATCTTCCACAGCAGTATCGTGTTGTAGGGGATATTGCGCTCACGCACAACTCTCTCCTCGAAGTTCTTGTAATCAATGCAGCTCCCGTTTGTAGAAACGGGATTGAGTGAGCAGTCAGGGCGTACATTGCACGCCAAGTCTCGGTCATCGGACATGATTCGGATAGGGTCGGTGTCCCCGAGAGTGTCGAAGGCATCGCAAACACTATACACGAAATCATCGGCTTCGTACTTAGGGTCGTGGTAGAACGGAATGTCACACCCCAGAAGAATCTCTTTGAGGGCATCGATTTGGGCCATCACCGAGTAGTCGGGCACACGACCGGCTTTGTACGTCGGCAACAGCTCCTTCTTGATAATGTCCCCGCCATCGAAGCACAGCACGAAGTCTGTACGCGGCAAGTCCGCCGCAATCATCCGCAGGAGGCTGTAGATACCTCCAATCGGAAAACCCTGCATCCGCAAGTTGGGACGGCCATTGTGCCCAGAGTAGACGACGGAGGATACATCAATTATTGTTTTCAAGCTGTACTCTCCCTCCTCCAGATTGAATGACCTTACCCAGGAAAATAATGACGCGGTCAGGAATGTTCACGTTAGACTTGCGCTCAATGCGAGAGCTACTGAAGTCCTTATACATCTGCAACGGATTCACGAAGCCGTAGAAACCGAGGGCACTAATCTGGGACCTGATGGTCTCGATGGTATCCTCAGTAAACGGCTCCGCCGGCATCTCGTGGGTGCGTTGCATAACATCACCCATAAGCATAGACTTCCAGTAACTTATGTTACTGTGCAACTCAAGCCTGCGCGGGAACTCAGTGTCCTCTGCGGCCTTGCCCAGCTTCTCGCCGCTGTGGGCGTTAAGCATGACGAGCAGTTCAGCCAGCTTGGCTATCTTCACATCATAGGACAATGCCTGGGCCTCCATCATCTTATACACGTAGTAATAGATATAGTCGGGGTTGCCCTCGAGCCGCAGGATAGTGGCCTGCGTACTCAGGTCATCATCCTCGTGAGAGGACTCCTTGTCGCCAGTTTTAAGATGTTCCAGATAGACCTTAGCACATACCTGCAACCGCTCCAGAAAGGCCACCGTATAGGGGTTGAGAGTAATGCTATTATCACCGCTGTACTGAGTAGGAAACACATGGCCCTCCATAGTCGCAACAACATCGGGATTGAGAGCCAGCTCGCAAAGCCGCCGCGCTTCAGACAAAATCAAGTCACGGTCAGACTTGCTGAGGTATAGGATGTTTACCGGCTTGTCAACCCCGTACTTCTCGTCGAGGCTGCTCAGAATAAGCATCAGGGGCGTTATCACTGTCTAAGACCTCCCCAAGCGTCCTCGGCCAAGGATGCCGACTTTTCTTTCGGGCTGCTCAATTTTAACTGTCTTTACTTCACCCTTTGCTTTGGTAGCAACGCGCTGAAGCTCCGGCAAGGGTTGGGAATGTGCCGGAGACATAGGCGCGGAAGGGGCCGCATACTGTGACCACAGGATACGCTCTTTCAGCAGATTCTCTGCATAGCCACTGAAGATAGCATCGGCGATTTTGTCCATCTCCTCTTGCGTGCCCGTGGTGATATTCAACTCGAACTTCCCGTGAACTGGCATTCACCTTCCTCCTTTGCCACCTGGGGGCTAGGCGTCTCCTTTCTCTATTGAGACACCTAGCCCCCCATTATTTTACATCGGGCTATCGTTGTCCTCGTCCTGCTCCTGATAGCCGGAACCGACACTCACGGGCTCTGCCGTGTAGGAACCATTGTCGTGATTGCTGTTGCCGTTGTCGGCATTGTCCAGGACGAAGAAGCCACTCTTGACGGCGTCGTTGACCGCCATCACCAGATTGCCCTGCGGGATGTAGTTGTCCTCCAGAACGATAATCTCCGTGTTAGGGGACATCTGGTGGATGTACTCCTGCAGGTACTCGGTAATAGTATTGCCCTTGGCATCAGGCCGGAACAAACGCCCGCCCAGGGAGATGAAGCCCACGTCCTGCAAAGACAACCAGTGGTTCAGGTCAATGACAGCGTGACGCAAACGCTCCACAATGTCAGCAGCGACCTGGTTCTTGCAGTCAGCCACGATGCTGTCCACGTCGATGACCTCGCGACCATCCCGGAGGAGCGTGGTCTGCAGGGCTTCGGCGGCGGCATCAGAAGTGGGAGTGCGGCCCATGTGCTCAATCACACGGTCCACGAACATCTGCTGCATATAGTTCCCGCCCAGCTGGAAGGTGGCGGAGCAACTGGTAACCAACTGGCCACCGCGCACGACCTCGACACCGATAGAGGAACCGCCGCCCTCGATGTGAATATAGGTGCCGACGTCCCACAGCTTGTCGGCCAGGGCCTTGTACTTGTCGCCCTCGTTGTTGGCGTACTTGAGGTCGCAGACGGTAGAGGTGCCGAACACCTGGGCCTCCGGTTCGGTAGAGAACTCCACGCCCAAAATGTTCAGCTTGATGCTGTTACTCTTCCAGGCGAAGACATACTGACCGACCAGATTGTCCAGCATCTTCTTGCGGCAGATAGAGGACAATTCCTTCGGCCGCACAGACAGGGTCAGGTGAAGCTGGACCTCCTGCGGGACCGCGCCGTTGTACTTCTGCATGATGGCGTAGCCCAGGCCATCGATGATGTTAGTGTAGAATACCGTGTTGTCGGACTTGTTGGTAGAGCTGTCCAAATAGCGGGCCACAATGCCCATGGCGTCCCTGGTCTTGCGACCTCGCAGGATACGGTGGCGGGTCAGCATGGGACGCTCCGCCGCCACATGAACCATCATGATGATGCTGTCGAGGTTATTCTCCAGCTGGTCATCGACCGGGAGAATCTCACGGTTGTCCGCCGTCATGGCGTAGGTGGACGGCGTCACGTAGGTCTTCCCCAAGACCTCCAGAGCGTCCTTGATGCGGCTCTCGTCGCTGAAGATACGGGCGTCGGCCATCTCCGCCAGACACACGCGGGTCTCAGTAGAGCCTGCGTCGATGCCGGCGACGAGGCTCACGCTGCTGGGACGGTTGGTCCCCATATCGATGACGATACCGGAACCCTTCTTAGTCCTGTGTTCCCCAATCATTGTTGTGTCATCCTTTCAGTGTAGTTTATAGCCAAGAGCAAATGCTCTGAACTATCAAGATAGGAACTGCTCTTTGGTGATGCTATAGCGCAACATCGGGGCTTCCTTTCCGTCCTTCCAGGGCATTCGGAAAGTGTACTGCCGGAGCATACCCACCTTCTCGGCAACGCGACACGAACCTGCATTGTCGACGTGAATGGCGGCGCTAACGACCGCCAGGTTCAGACGGCAGAAAGCAAAGTTTAGGACCGCCTGAACGGCTTCAGTGGTGAGCCCCTTTCCCCACTCGGAACGCATAATATTGTAACCAATCGTCCCTACGTTGGAGTCTTGGTGAACCTGCAGAGTTATGTGTCCAAAGATACGAGGCCGATTATGCCCATATGTGAAGTCGTCAAAGTACATACCCCAGCTAAAGTAGTCATCAGTCTGGTTGCGCTGAATGTCTGTAGCCACCCACGCGTGAGTTTCCTGAACATCCTTTTGCGGGCACCAGGTAGTGAAGCGGGCCACATCTCGGTCAGTCATCCACCGAGTGAAAATAACACCCGCATCCTTCTGCCTCAAGGGCATCATGTCGAATCGTGGGGCTACCAGCAAAGGAGTCTCCATAACCTCACCTCTTCTCTAATGTAAAGGTAGTTTGTCGTTTAGGGTAGAAAATTTGTGCGTGTGTTGGGGCAGGCTATTGCCCACCCCGATAGGAAATCAAAGTGGCGACGCCCCTGGAAGCTAAGGCGTCGCTTGGCAAGGGCACCCGCTGGGCACCCAATACAAGTGTATCATAGCGGCTGTAACCAGTCGCTATGATAGCCATGTCGCTGTGGTTGCTACGAGGACCACAAAGTAGAATCCAGGACCGTCGCCACTCGACTTATAGTACACTGTAATGTACACCTGAACAAGCACTTACTCTACTATTTAAGGAGTAATTCTCCCGCACTCTAAGTATGTTTCGGGTGTACAGACAGTGTGGCAAAGAGCGCAGGAAATTCTCCTCTACACTCGTTTTGCAGATAGGGATGTTGCTGGCCTTCCAGCAGGCTTGAATTTCAGGGGGCGGTTTTGTTCAGAAACATCTAAACTAATCTACCGCAATCAGCGCAATGACTGTAGCGGCCGCAACGAGAACACAGGCCGTCGCCATAAAAGCCGCACCGTTAGACTGAACGGGAGATAGAGCACCTGGCTTAACCATAGAGGCTTCCTCCTTCCCGCAAGCATTGCCTTCACCGGGCCCCAGAGAACTCCTCCATAATTTCACTGAGGACCTTAGCGTACCCAGTGGGAAGGTTCTTAGAGCAACCAGTTATAACAGAAGTCAATACCTCGGCCAACTCTTCGGGCTTAACAACATGCTCGATGGACGGCACATAGTAGAACTCCATCTGCCGGCCGCCTGGTGTGGTGCCTTCAGGGTAATGAGGGCGCCAGGTAAACTGACTAAGCGCCGATGAGATGGCCCCAGGAGACACGCCCACAGGGAACTCCACCCTCACTGCCTTGCCATGGGACCCATTGAGACGCTTACGTAATTCAATAGCCAAAACCATGACAGCAGACAAGAAAGCAAGAGAACGCTTCTTGGTCCACCGGGTAGGCTCAATGCCGTGAAGACCTGCCAGGCGGATGGCCTTCAAATAGATGTCACCCTCAATCTGAAAGTCGGGTTCAAGGGTGGCAGGCTGTACGGGGGCGTCTGACAGTGCGAGCTCCTCGGCCTCATCGTCGTACTGCACAAGGAGGCGCTTATCCCAAGACACGATGAGATAGGAGCAAGGGGCCTGGAAGCCGTTGTGTGTCAGGAACGCACAGAAATATCCGGTCTTCGCGAAAGCCGCCTCCACTTGCTTAACTGCGTCATAGGAATAGCAATGAACATCCACAGCCACAGCGTTAACTGTAGTAACACCCTGAATAGATAGCTCAAAGATGGGGTTGCCCACCTGAGATAGAATGGCTTTGTTGACCTTGAGGGTGAGGTCTGACTTAAGGTCCTCAAGTCGTAACTTCACATCGCAATCAACCTTGCCCAGCTCACACGGAGGAATAGGCCCCTCAGCTTTAGGAACAACCTGTTCCATAGCGACCCCACCTTAAAAGCGGGACGCGGCACCGGAGTCATAGCTGGCGCCCTCTTCCTCGTAGACAACCTCGGCGACCGCAGAAGGCTGGAGGTCCTCCGGGACATCGAAGAACTCACCGCCGGACTTCTCCTGCTCCTTCATCACCGAAGCGGTCTTCGCAACGGCCATAGGCTCCTCCTCGGAGCCACTCTGGTAGCCACCGGCGATGCGGAGGATATCGGGGTCCCAGGTAACCACCAGCAGGTTCATGCAGGACCGCTCGCCGTCCTCCTCGCTCTCCATGTGCACCAGGGCGCACTCGTAGTTCTCGTCGCGGAAGCCCTTCATGACGGTCTGGACGGTGGCGTCCAGATACTCACTGACGTCCACGAAGACCACGCGCTTGGTGGTGTGGCCCAGCATAGTCAGGGTGTCGACGGCGTCGGCGGTGGTGTCCGCAATGGCCTGGCTGACGATGTCGGCCAGCTGCTCGGACTGCTCGAACACGTCGTTGTCGCGCTGGATAAAGTTAGCGTTGGCTTTTGCGACAGAAATGATTTTCATGTTGTCTCGCTCCTCTAATCGTTTTTTATATTGACAGGCGGAACCTGCAATATGTAAGGAATGGCGGTGTAAATACACCGCCATTAGACTGCCGGGCGCTGGCCACACTCCGGCGTTTATGAGCACTCACCGCGGGCGAGTAAACTCCTAAATAGAACAATGCGACGCTCAAGCGTCTTCATAGTAGCAGGGCAATTCACTTGGCGGGAACTTCTCCACCAATAGCCACATACTCTTATCGTGCATACCGGGATAGCGAGCACCCAGCTTTGCGGACGGCAACCAGTCGATAAGCTTAGCACTCGGGACATTCCAATACCACTGATACTTGGCGTAAAACATCCCAGCCCAGTAGGCCATCGTCGGTGTCATATGACACTTATCGATAGGCATGGTATAGTTCTCCTGCCTGATAAATGCATCAAGCAATTCATTAGACGGATTGGTTGCATAGCGCGGCCAGCCTTCATCTAACATCATGCGGATGCGGCATTTCATATAGTCGGTGATAAACTGGTCGATGTTCACGTGTGGGTAGTTTTCCACCACACGCTCGAATAGGCTGGCCTGCCCGATTTCAATATCGCCAAGATATGACCGATTGTACGCGGGTGTAGGCATTTAACAACCTCCCTTAGCCACATACAAGTCACGCATATAGAGATTGCCCTTACGCGGACGATTTCGGGGACTGCGTTGCAACTCAGTGAATGCATCCCGAGCCGCAGTATCACGACGACGATAGGCTTTACTATACTGCGCGTAGGGAACGCGCTCGGG
>ERZ777011.1147-NODE-1147-length-31296-cov-3.464454_pt1 | contig 31296 bp, 38 predicted proteins | sample MGYA00374964_ERZ777011 | MGnify/ENA primary metagenome ERZ777011 (study PRJEB29310, sample SAMD00008975) | mouse gut metagenome | study: EMG produced TPA metagenomics assembly of the Metagenome analysis of fecal microbiota from mouse which was promoted... | reverse complement strand
TGTAGGTGGGGAAAAGGGCGACGGGGTGTCCGGCGACATCTTCCGACCCCGTGATTATCCGTGAGGTGCCGAATGTCAGGCGGTGTCTGCGTCTGTTTCCCGGCTTTCCCCGTGGAGCTGCTATGGTGCAGGACATTTCAGATGGGATCGGTGCGATGCCCCTGCTCCCCTGCTCCCCTGCCCCCCTGCCCCCTGCCTTCGCCGCTCGCCCGTTTGACCGGGAGAGTGTGGTGCTGTTTGGAGAGCGGATGCTTTCCGGCCCCGTCGGAACGCTTCCGTCGGGACGGACATTTTCCGTAGACCGGAATGTGCTGTTTCTATGCGGTGCGCGGTGCGGTTTGGGTGCGGCGGAATACCTGCGTAAGAGGGAGATTATACCGGGAGGTCGCAACGGGTGCGGGATGAGCATGGAAACCCCTCTCCGGTTGGGCGGAGAAACGGTGGAGCGGACGGATTGGGTGGAATGCGGCCCGGTGGGGCGTGTTACAAATAGAGGTCGAGGAGCCCCTGGGGAAGCGAGAAGGTGATCTCGCGAGCTTCGATATCCAGGGCGGATACCATTTCGTCGGTTGCGGGGATGAGTATCTCCCGGCCGTCGGCGGTGATCTCGAACAGCGGATTCTGCTCGCTGTCGATGTAGGCGGTGATCTTCCCGCGCAAGGGATGGTCGTCGAAAGATACGGAGAATCCGACCAGATCCTCCATGTAGATCGCGTCGTCTTCCGTCTCCTCTGCGACGGTGCGCAGGGCGAGGGTGCGTCCCACGAGTTCCGCGGCACGCTCTTCGGTGTCGAAATCCGCAAAGGTCACGAGAGCGCTGCTTCGGCCGCGTCTTTCGAACTTTTCGATAAAAAGAGGAACCGCCAACGCATCGAAAGATGCGAAGAACGGTTCCTCGGTATCGAATTCTTCCGGGAAAGTGTCGTACAGGTTGACGATCAGTTCGCCCTTGCGGCCGAACGGCTTGGATACCTTTCCGACAGTTTCCAGCGGATCCATTGCCTTTATTCTGCGGCGGGAGTCTCCTCCTCTGCGGGAGCTTCGGCTTCCTCTGCCTGTGCAGCGGCGGCAGCGGCTTCAGCCCTCTTGGCTTCGATCGCTTTGGCCTTCTTTTCGTTGGCTTCCTTCTCGGCAGCGAGGCGGGCCTTATCGGACTGCTCCTTTTCGCCGGTCAGCTTCTGGGTCTTGGCGGATATTTTGGCGGCCTTCTCGCCCATCCATTTTTCGAACTTGGCATCGGCTGCGGCTTCGTCGAAAGCACCCTTTGCAACGCCTCCGAGGAGGTGTTTCTTGTACATCACACCCTTGTAGGAGAGGATGGCGCGGCAAGTGTCGGTGGGCTGAGCACCTTTCTGGAGCCACTCCAGGGCTTTGTCGAAGTTCAGGTCGACGGTAGCAGGATTCGTGTTCGGGTTGTAGGTACCGATCTTTTCGATGAATTTGCCATCGCGTGGCGCCCTGCTGTCTGCGACAACGATATGATAGAAAGCGTAACCTTTCTTACCGTGGCGCGCAAGTCTGATTTTTACAGGCATTGTGTTTGAATGTATTAGATTAACAATCGTTGTTGTCCTGCCGTTTACACGAAACGGCCCGCAAATGTAAGGAGTTTTTGCCGAACCGCCAAACTCACTGCAAAATAACTTGTGCGGTGCACGGGGTGCTATGCTCCGGTGGCTTGCGCTCCTCTTGCGCGTCTGCTCCTGCGGACGGCCCGCCAGGCTTCGCCGATCCAGAGCACGGGCGAGGTGCCGGCCGCCAGCAGGAGCCATTCGCGGGCGGAGAGGGGTTCGGTGCGGAACACTTCGCCGCCGAAGGTGACGATGGCCGCCTGACCCGCGAGGATCAGCAGGGCGGTCCATACCACTCCCTTGGCCCGCCGTGCATCCCGCAGGGCGGAGTGGTCGGTGCCGAATACCGCCGCGTTGAAGAGGTTCCAGAACTGCAGCAGCACGAATACGGTGAAGAAGATCGTGAGCCGGTGGGTGGTCATGCCTCCGGGAAGGGCGTTCAGATGAGCCATCATCCCCATGAGCAGGGCGACGAAGGCGACTCCGACGCCGAGAATGGTGTTGCGCATGGCGGGGGTGATGATGAAGTCGTTCGGCCTGCGGGGTGCTTCCTTCATCACGTCGGGGCTGGGCGGGATGGAGGCGAGGGCCATGGCGGCGAACGTATCCATGATGAGGTTCACCCAGAGCATCTGCGTGACGGTGAGCGGCAGGGCCGTGCCGAAGAAGGCGCCCAGCAGGACGCTCAGAAGTGCCACGAGGTTGATGGTGAGCTGGAAGACGATGAAGCGTTGGATGTTCTTGTAGAGCGAGCGGCCCCACATGACGGCCGTGGCGATGCTCCCGAACGAGTCGTCGAGCAGCGTGATGTCGCTCGCCTCCTTGGCCACCGAGGTCCCCGTACCCATGGAGAGCCCTACATGGGCGTGGTTGAGCGCCGGTGCGTCGTTGGTGCCGTCGCCCGTGACGGCCACCACCGCACCTCGCTGCTGGAGCAGCCGCACCAGCCGTTGTTTGTCCAGGGGGCGTGCGCGGCTCATCACCTTCAGGTCGAGCACCCGGTCGAGGGCCTCTTCGTCGCTCAGCGCGGCGAATTCGCTTCCCGTAATGCGGTTGCGCTCGGTGTCTTCCGAGGTCCAGAGTCCGATCTGGCGGGCGATCTCGGTCGCTGTGCCGGGGGTGTCGCCGGTGACGATCTTCACCGCGATGCCGGCCGACCGGCACTGTCCTACGGCGTCGGGAACGTCGGGACGTATCGGGTCGCTGATGGCGAAGATGCCCAGGAAGGTCAGCCCTCCTGCGGCGGCAAGCTCCGCACACTCGGTCGGGGAGCCGTCCGGAATCTCCCGGTAGGCGATCCCGAGGGTACGCATGGCTTTGTTCTGGTAGGCGAACAGCTCTTGCTGGTAGGCTCTCTTCAGGTTCTCCTCCAGCGTGCACATCGCCATTACGATTTCGGGTGCCCCTTTGACGTAGAGCACGCGGCCTTGCCGGAGGGGCGATTCGACGAGTGTCGCCATGAATTTGCGTTCGGTGGAGAAAGTGAGCTGGTCGACCACCGGGGCCTCCTGCCGCAATGCCATGTAGTCCTCCCCGCGCTCCCGCAGCCACAGCAGCAGCGCCGCTTCCGTGGGGTTACCCACCCCTGCGGGGCGCTCTCCTTCGCCTTTCTCTTCGAGGAAGGCCGTCGAGTTGACCGCGATGCCCTCGGCCAGGAGTTCGGGGTGCCGTTCGTCGAGATGCGTGTCGTGGACCTGCATCCGGTTTTGGGTGAGGGTCCCCGTCTTGTCGGTGCAGATGACTGTTATCGCCCCCATCGTCTCGCAGGCGTGCATCTTGCGGACCAGGTTGTTGGTCCGGAGCATGCGGCGCATGTTGAGCGCCAGGCTGAGGGTGACGCTCATGGGGAGTCCTTCGGGGACCGCCACGACGATCAGCGTCACGGCCATCATGAAGTATTTCAGGACGATCTGCGCGATGGCGAGCCACTCGTCCCAGCCCGTTACCGTGTGGACCGCGAGGTAGGCATGGAGCTCTTTTCCGGTGAAGATGAGGAATGTGAGGATGGCGATGGCAAAGCCCGCCCGGCCGATGAGTTTGGCCAGCCGCGCCAGTTGGATGTTGAGCGGCGTCTGTTCGGAGCCCTGTTCGGTCGCCTGGCGTGCCACTTTTCCGATTTCGGTCGCGTCGCCCACGCGCTCCACCCGCATGATGCCGTGCCCGTCGGTGACCGTCGTGCCGCGCAGGACGGCGTCGGAGGGGTAGGTGGCATCGGAGTCGAACGCGCTCCGCTCGACCGTTTTGTGCACCATGAGCTCTCCCGTGAGGTTCGACTCGTTCACTTGGAGCGAAACGGCCTCGAGCAGGGTGCCGTCCGCCGGAATCTCCTCGCCGGTGTTGAGGATCACGATGTCGCCCGTCACGACCTCCTTGCGCGGGATCTCCCGGACCTTTCCTTCGCGGAGGACCGATACGGGCGTCTCCTCTCCCACGGCGTTCAGCAAGTCGAATTTCCGGTTGGCGTCGTATTCGAAATAGAAGCCGATGCCCGTTGCCAGGAAGATGGCGAAGAAGATTCCGATCGTTTCGGCGTATTCTCCTTCGATGACCGAGATGATCAGCGAGAAGCACGCCGCTACGAGCAGCACCTTGATGACCGGGTCCTTGAACTTTTCCAGATAGAGCCTCCACATGGAGGGGCGTGCGGGCGGGGTGAGGAGGTTCTCTCCGTGTAGCCTTCGGCTCTCGGCCGCCTCGCTTTCGGTCAGGCCGGTCCATTGCGGCCCGTTTGCGTTGTGTGACATGGTGTTTTTTCTGTGTCGTTCGGTACGGTTGCGGAAGTCGTTGCGGCGGAGCCGGTCGGCGCTTTGCGGCTTTTCGCGCTCCCGAAACCGGGGCTTCCGCGCAAACCGTGGTTATCGGTTGCAAAAATGGTGCATAGGCGGCATATATCCTTCCGGTTACGGAAAGAAAATCTCTTTTTCGGACGGCAGGGGCGGTGCGGCAGGTCGGGCCCCATGCCGGACGGTGCGGCAGTAGGAGCGTACGACGCAGGGCTGTCGGTGACGCACGATGCCGGTTCGGGTCGTTTTTGCGGAGGGGCTCCGCGGCCGAGGCGGGTGTGTTTCGGGGTCGGGCGGGTGCCTGTTTCGAGCCCGGTGCGGCCCGTATTTGCACAAGTGATGAAAATACATTACTTTTGTAGGACTCCGCGGCCCCGAAAGCCGCCGGTAGTTTGGTGTCAAGGTTCCGTAGCTCAGTTGGATAGAGCAACAGCCTTCTAAGCTGTGGGTCGCGCGTTCGAGCCGCGCCGGAATCACGCAGCCGTTTCGGGCGGCGCGGTCGCTGTGTGTGGCGACGGAAAATACGGGACCGTATTCTGATGGTCCGAACGGTGACGATCGCGCCCGGCCTCAGGCCGGGCGTTTGTGTTTGTTGCAAGAGGGCTGTGCGGGTGAAGGCGTAGTCCGGATGCACGGTTGAGGTTATCCCCGGGTGCATTTTTTTATCTGCGGTCTCTCGTATGTGCGCAGGGGCGTTCCCGGTCCGGCAGCGTCTTTTTCGCTCCGCATCCGGCCGGAGCATTTTCTTTTTATGGTTTTGTTAGTCAGTGGTTTTTGTTTCGGCTGCGAAGGGGTGTATAGTTGTTTGTTATTTATTTTTCAAATCCATAGTTTTTTGAAATACATCATCTGCGGGGAGGAGTGCCGAAAACGCTGTAAATCCGCTCGAAACGGATGAAAAAGTTGCCGTAAAATGGGGTGTTTCGGAAAATTTACGTATATTTGCACTCCGTTTTTAATGCGGAATTACGAGAAAACAACAGTTAAGTTACTCAAACTAAAGGACAAAAGTTTTAAAGATGCCAACTATTCAACAGTTAGTTCGAAAAGGACGGGTGCAGATGGAGGACAAGAGCAAGGCTCCGGCACTCGACGCATGTCCGCAGAGGCGCGGCGTGTGCGTGCGCGTTTACACCACCACGCCCAAGAAGCCTAACTCGGCGATGCGTAAGGTTGCCAGGGTGAAGCTCACCAACCAGAAGGAGGTGAATGCCTACATTCCCGGAGAGGGTCACAACCTGCAGGAGCACTCGATTGTACTCGTGCGCGGTGGTCGTGTGAAGGACCTTCCCGGTGTGCGTTATCACCTCGTGCGCGGTGCGCTCGACTCGGCGGGTGTGGACGGCCGTCGTCAGCGTCGTTCCAAATACGGTGCCAAGAGGCCGAAGGCCGGAGCGGCTCCCGCTAAGAAGAAATAAGCGATCCGTACTTTTCGTGATGCGGATGCGGTTTCCGGTGTCGGCCGCATGACGCAGGGATACAAATGAAGGCGCCGTCAAACAAACGAAGAATTTTTTAAATAAAATGAGAAAAGCTAAGCCTAAAAAGCGAATTCTACTTCCGGATCCCAAGTTCAATGACGTACTTGTGACAAGGTTTGTAAATAACCTGATGGTGGATGGTAAGAAGAGTATTGCTTACACGATATTCTACGATGCGTTGGATATCGTCGGCGAGAAGATGAAGGACGCGGACAAGGCTCCTCTGGAGGTTTGGAAGCAGGCATTGGAGAATATCACACCGCAGGTGGAGGTGAAATCCCGCCGTATCGGTGGTGCCACTTTCCAGGTCCCCACCGAAGTGAGGCCCGAGCGCAAGATATCCATTTCGATGAAGAATCTTGTCCTTTATTCTCGTAAACGCGCCGGGAAATCGATGGCCGAGAAACTGTCGGCCGAGATAATCGCCGCCTACAACCAGGAGGGCGCTGCCTTTAAACGGAAAGAGGAGATGCACCGTATGGCTGAGGCCAACAAGGCGTTTGCTCACTTTAGATTTTAGGAGGTTGTGATCTATGGCAAGAGACCTTAAATATACGCGCAATATCGGCATCATGGCCCACATCGATGCCGGCAAGACCACGACGTCCGAACGTATCCTCTTCTACACCGGAAAGACCCACAAGATCGGTGAGGTGCACGAAGGCGGCGCTACCATGGACTGGATGGTTCAGGAGCAGGAGAGGGGTATCACCATCACGTCGGCCGCTACGACGGCGTTCTGGCGTTATGACGACAAGACCTACCAGATCAACCTGATCGACACTCCCGGACACGTGGACTTCACCGTGGAGGTGGAGCGTTCGCTCCGTGTGCTCGACGGTGCCGTGGCTACTTTCTGTGCCGTCGGCGGTGTGGAGCCCCAGTCCGAAACCGTATGGCGTCAGGCCGACAAGTACAACGTGCCCCGTATCGGCTACGTCAATAAGATGGACCGTACCGGCGCCGACTTCCTGGCCGTATGCGCACAGGTGAAGGAGCGCCTGGGTGCCAACGCAGTGCCCATTGCGCTGCCGATCGGCTCCGAGGACAAGTTCGCGGGTGTGGTAGACCTTATATATAATAGGGCGCTCATTTACGACGACGCCAAGAAGAACGAACTCGTAAACTATACCTTCGAGGAGGTTCCGGCCAACATGAAGGCCGAGGTGGAAGAGTACCGTGCGAAACTCATCGAGGAGGTCGCTACCGTGGACGAGGCCCTCATGGAGAAGTTCTTCGAGGACCCCAACTCGATCACTCCCGAGGAGCTGAAGGCCGCTATCCGCAAGGCTACCATCGAGATGTCCATCATCCCGATGCTGTGCGGTTCCTCGTTCAAAAACAAGGGCGTGCAGCTGTTGCTCGACTCCGTCGTGGCTTACCTGCCCTCGCCCCTCGATATCGAGGCCATTCAGGGAACGAACCCCGCTACCGGCGAAGAGGCGGTACGCCACCCGTCGGAAGCGGAGCCTTTCTGTGCGCTCGCGTTCAAGATCGCTACCGACCCCTACGTGGGCCGTCTGGCTTTCGTGCGCGTCTATTCGGGTAAGCTCGATGCGGGCAGCTACGTGTTCAACTCCCGCTCGGGCAAGAAGGAGCGTATCAGCCGCATCTATCAGATGCACTCCAACAAGCAGAACCCGCTTGAGATGGTGGGCGCCGGCGACATCTGCGCCGTCGTAGGCTTCAAGGACGTGCGTACGGGCGATACCCTCTGCGACGAAAAAGCTCCGATCATCCTCGAATCCATGACCTTCCCCGAACCCGTGATCGGTTTGGCGGTAGAGCCCAAGACCCAGAAGGACCTCGATAAACTCGGCGTGGCCCTCGGCAAACTGGCCGAAGAGGACCCGACCTTTACGGTGGAAACCGATGAGGAAAACGGGCAGACCATCATCCGCGGTATGGGTGAGCTTCACCTCGATATTATCGTGGACCGTCTGAAACGCGAATTCGGTGTGGAGATCAACCAGGGTCAGCCCCAGGTGAACTACAAAGAGGCGCTGACCGCTCCCGTGGAACACCGCGAAGTGTTCAAGAAGCAGTCGGGTGGTCGCGGTAAGTTCGCCGACATCGTCTTCCAGCTCGGTCCGGCCGACGAAGGCGTTACCGGACTCCAGTTCATCGACGAGGTGAAGGGCGGTAACATTCCGAAGGAGTACATCCCCTCGGTACAGAAAGGTTTCACTGCGGCCATGTCCAACGGTCCGCTCGCAGGCTTCGGCGTAGACAGCATGAAGGTGATCCTCCGCGACGGTTCGTTCCACCCGGTGGACTCCGACTCGCTCTCGTTCGAAATCGCTGCCCGCAACGCATTCCGTGCGGCAGGCGTGAAGGCCCGTCCCGTGATCAAGGAACCGGTGATGTCCGTAGAGGTGGTTACTCCGGAAGAGTACATGGGCGATATCATCGGCGACCTGAACAAACGTCGCGGACAGGTATCCGGCATGGAGCAGAAAGGCAATGCCCGCGCCATCAAGGCGAAGGTGCCGCTTTCGGAGATGTTCGGCTACGTGACCGTGCTCAGGACGCTCTCTTCGGGTCGCGCGACGTCGTCCATGGAGTTCTCGCATTTCGATGAGGTTCCGGCCAACATCGCCAAGGAGATCATCGAGAAGAATGCAGGACGCCGCAAAGACGTGGAATAACCCTTTACAGACAAATTGAATAATAATTAAAATTAAGGTTCTAACGATATGAGCCAAAAGATCAGAATAAAGCTTAAATCTTACGACCACAACCTGGTCGATAAATCGGCTGAAAAGATTGTGAAGACCGTAAAGGGTACGGGCGCCGTAGTAAGCGGTCCGATACCGCTTCCGACCCAGAAGCAGATTTTTACGGTGAACCGTTCGACTTTCGTCAACAAGAAGGCGCGTGAGCAGTTCCAGCTCTCCACGTTCAAAAGGATACTGGATATCTACAGCTCTACGCCCAAGACCATCGACGCTCTCATGAAGCTCGAGCTCCCGTCGGGTGTCGAGGTGGAGATCAAAGTCTGATCGGCACGTTCCGGAGGTTCCCGGCTTGCCGGCAGAGGCGTCCGAAAGCGCGCCGCCGCCGGCAAACCGGACCGCCCCGGAGCAATCGCCGCCCCGGACGGAGGCCGGAACGGCGGAAAGGGATATACGCAAAACTATTCATAACAACACCAAGTAACAAGTAATTCAGACGACTAAAATGTCAGGACTAATTGGAAAAAAAATCGGAATGACTTCCGTTTACAGTGCCGAGGGTAAAAACATACCATGCACTGTTATCGAAGCTGGTCCCTGTGTAGTTACGCAAATCAAAACCGTGGAGAAGGATGGCTACGAAGCGGTTCAGATTGCCTATGACGACAAAAGCGAAAAACACACCAGCAAAAGCTTGTCAGGACACTTTGCGAAAGCAGGCACGACTCCCAAACGTAAGGTGGCGGAGTTCAGGGATTTCCACGAAGTGAACCTTGGTGATACCCTTACGGTGGATACCATCGCCGACGGCGAATGGGTGGACGTGACGGGCATCTCCAAAGGTAAAGGTTATCAGGGCGTAGTAAAGCGCCACGGCTTCGCAGGTGTGGGTGGACAGACGCACGGTCAGCACAACCGTCAGCGCAAACCGGGTTCGCTGGGCGCCTCTTCGTATCCTTCGAGGGTATTCAAGGGCAAGCGACTTCCCGGACAGACGGGCGGTACGCAGGTTAAAGTCCTTAACCTGAAGGTTCTCAAGGTAATTCCCGAAAATAACCTTATCCTCGTGAAGGGTTCAATCCCGGGAGCAAAGGGTTCTTATTTATTAATCGAGAAGTAGGAGATGGAATTAACTGTTTATAAGACCTCAGGAGAGGAGACCGCCAAGAAAGTAGTCCTCGAGGACACGGTCTTCGGCGTGGAGCCTAACGACCACGCGATATACCTCGACGTGAAGCAATACCTCGCCAACGCACGTCAGGGTACACACAAGTCGAAGCAGCGTAACGAAGTCGCAGGTTCGACCCGCAAACTGAAACGCCAGAAAGGTACCGGTGGTGCCCGTTCGGGTAGCATCCTTTCGCCGCTTTTCCCCGGCGGAGGCCGCGTATTCGGTCCCGTGCCGCGCGACTACAGCTTCAAGCTCAACAAGAAGCTCAAAAGGCTGGCTCGTCGCAGCGCACTCTCTTACAAGATGAAGGGCGAAGCCATCAAGGTCGTGGAGAACTTCGCGATCGACACTCCGCGCACCAAGACCATCGTGGCCATGATGAACGGCCTGCAGGTAGCGGACAAGAAGATCCTGGTCGTTCTTCCGGAATCGGACAGGAACATTCTCCTTTCGGCTCGCAACCTTCAGAACGTAAAGGTAATCCCTGCCGCAAACCTCAATACCTACGATGTGATGAACGCTTCGAGCGTGCTCATCGCCGAGGGTGCGGTCAATGTAATCAATGAAATGTTAGCTTAGGAGAATCATGGAAATGCAGATTATTATCAGGCCGGTACTCACCGAGAAGATGACCGCGCAGGGCGAGAAGCTGAACCGCTTCGCCTTCATAGTGGACCGCAGGGCTAACAAGATAGAGATTCGCCAGGCCGTGGAGGATATGTACGGCGTCGTAGTGACGGATGTGAACACCGTGAACTACATGGGCAAGGAGAAGAGCCGTTTCACCAAAAGCGGTCTTCTGGAAGGACGCTCGAACCACTTCAAGAAGGCGATCGTGACCCTGAAGGAGGGAGATACCATTGATTTTTACAGTAATATCTAAGAGAGATGGCAGTAAGAAAGTTCAAACCCGTTACTCCGGGTACAAGACATAAAATCGCCGGAACGTTCGATGAGGTGACCAAGGGCGCTCCCGAAAAGTCGCTGCTCGAACCCAAGAAGAGCACCGGCGGCCGTAACAGCAACGGTAAGATGACCGTACGCTACCGTGGGGGCGGCCACAAGCAGATGTACCGTATCATCGACTTCAAGAGGGCTAACGACGGCATGCCGGCGACGGTGAAAGCCATCGAGTACGACCCGAACCGTTCGGCTCGTATCGCGCTCGTCGTCTATGCCAACGGCGAAAAGAGCTACATCCTCGCTCCGAACGGCCTCAAGGTGGGCCAGACCATCCTGAGCGGGTCGGGTGTCGCTCCCGAGGTGGGCAACACGCTTCCCCTGGCCGAGATACCGCTCGGTACGGTGATACACGCCATAGAACTCTACCCCGGTCAGGGTGCCGCCATGGCACGCAGCGCCGGCACCTACGCGCAGCTTCTCGCCCGCGAAGGTAAATATGCTATTATCAAACTTCCTTCGGGCGAAACCCGCATGGTACTGACCACGTGCCGCGCGACCGTAGGCGTCGTGTCGAACCCCGACCACAGCCTCGAGCAGCACGGTAAGGCCGGTCGCCGTCGTTGGCTGGGCCGTAGGCCGCACAACCGCGGTGTCACCATGAACCCGGTGGATCACCCCATGGGTGGTGGCGAAGGCCGTTCTTCGGGTGGGCACCCGCGTTCGCGCAAAGGCTTGCTCGCCAAAGGCTACAAGACCCGCAACCCGAAGAAGACTACCTCGAAGTTCATTATTTCAAGGAAAAAGTAGGGCTGCATGAGCGCCTTACCTGAACAAAAAGGAAAATTTAAAAGGTAAAAATAGTAGCATAATGAGTCGTTCATTAAAAAAAGGACCATATATCGAACCGAAGCTCGAAAAGCGTGTCATCGCGCAGAACGAGGGCGGTAAGAAGAGCGTCATCAAGACATGGTCGAGGGCCAGCATGATTTCCCCCGATTTCGTGGGGCAGACCATCGCAGTCCACAACGGGAACAAGTTCATCCCGGTTTATGTAACAGAGAACATGGTAGGCCACAAACTCGGAGAGTTCGCGCCGACGCGTAACTTCCGCGGTCACGCCGGTAACAGAAAAAAATAAGTAGGAAATGGGATCGAGAAAACATGAAATGGCCGAAAGGATGAAGGCCGAGAAGAAGCAGATAGCCATTGCCTCCCTGCGTGACTGCCCGACCTCCCCGCGTAAAATGCGCATCGTTGCGGATACCATTCGCGGCGTCGAGGTGAACAGGGCGCTGGCACTGCTGCGTTACTCCAAGAAAGAGGCTTCCATCAGGTTGGAAAAGCTGCTCCGTTCGGCGATCGCGAACTGGGAGGCTAAGAACGAGGGCGAAAGGCTCGAAGACAATACCCTTTACGTAAAGGAGATCATGGTCGACAGCGCCCGCATCCTCAAACGGATACAGCCCGCTCCCCAAGGACGCGCACACCGTATCCGCAAACGTTCCAACCACGTTACGATTATAGTAGACAAAAAGATAACCGAAGAAAAAGCGAACTAAGATGGGACAGAAAGTAAATCCGATAGCTAACCGCCTCGGTGTGATCCGCGGCTGGGACTCCAACTGGTACGGCGGGAAAGACTTCTCGTCCAAGCTGGTGGAGGATGCTAAAATCCGCGAGTACCTGAACGCCCGTCTGGCCAAGGCAAGTATCTCGAAGATTATCATAGAAAGGACGCTGAAGCTCGTCACCGTAACCATCTCCACCGCACGTCCGGGTATCATCATCGGCAAGGGCGGCCAGGAGGTCGACAAACTGAAAGAGGAGCTCAAGAAACTCACCGGCAAGGAGGTGCAGATCAACATCTTCGAGGTGAAGCGTCCGGAAGTGGATGCGGTGATCGTTGCCAACAACATCGCCCGTCAGCTCGAAGGCCGCGTATCGTACCGTCGTGCCGTGAAGACCGCCATCGCATCGACCATGCGCATGGGGGCCGAGGGTATCAAGATTCAGATATCCGGCCGTGTGGGCGGCGCCGAAATGGCCCGTAGCGAAACCTACAAGGAGGGACGTATCCCGTTGCATACTTTCCGTGCCGATGTCGATTACGCACTGGCCGAAGCCATCACCAAGGTGGGTATTCTCGGTGTGAAGGTGTGGATCTGCACCGGTGAAGTATATGGTAAACGCGACCTGTTCGAGATAGCGGGTGCAAGCTCGTTCTCCGGTACGGGCGAGGGTGGACGCAGGGACGACCGCGGACCCCGTGGCAAGCGTGACGGTAACAGGAGAAGAAGGGGAGGCGACCGTCCGGCACGTTAGTGCGGGACGGGAACCGGCAGGGCCTGCGGCAGGAGCGTTCCGCACTGAGGGGCGCAAAGGCGGGAGGCCCGGTCCGGATGCCGAACCGATTTAATGCAACAATTAAAAAACAGAAATAACAATGTTACAGCCAAAAAAGACCAAATACAGAAGGATGCAGAAGGGGCGCATGAAAGGTCTTGCCCAGAGGGGCAACCAGCTTGCGTTCGGCTCTTTCGGAATCAAGGCGCTCGACTCTACCTGGATCACCGGTCGTCAGATCGAGGCGGCCCGTCAGGCTATCGTGCGTTATATGAAGCGTGAAGGTCAGATATGGATCAGGATCTTCCCGGACAAGCCCATAACCAAGAAACCTGCCGAGGTGCGTATGGGTAAGGGTAAAGGTTCGCCCGAAGGATTCGTGGCTCCCGTTACCCCCGGCCGTATCCTCATCGAAGCGGAAGGAGTACCCTTGGAAGTAGCACAGGAGGCACTTCGTCTGGGCGCTCAGAAGCTTCCCATCGCAACCAAGTTCATCGTAAGAAGGGACTATACCGAAAACCAATAACTGACAGATAGACCATGAAAGCAGTAGAGATTAAGGAGCTCTCCGTAGCAGACCTGCAGGAGCGCATTGAGGCTGAAAAGGCTAATCTGAACAAGTTGAAGGTTACGCACGCAGTCTCGCAGATAGAGAATCCGCAGAACATTAAGAAGGCGCGTCGCGACATCGCTCGCATGATGACCATTCTGCACGAAAAGATGAATAAATAATTACCGCTACTATGGAAAGGAATCTCAGAAAAGAAAGAATCGGGGTGGTTGTCAGCAATAAAATGGACAAATCCATTGTGGTGGCAGTTAAGAGGAAGGTGAAACACCCGATCTACGGCAAGTTCGTGAACAAGACGACCAAGTTCACCGCTCAGGACGATACCAATACGTGCAACGAGGGCGATACCGTCCGCATCATGGAGACCCGTCCGCTGAGCAAGACGAAACGTTGGAGGTTGGTTGAAATAATTGAAAGAGCTAAATAGTCATGATACAACAGGAAAGCAGACTTACAGTAGCCGACAACAGCGGTGCGAAAGAGGTTCTTTGCATCCGCGTGCTGGGCGGAACGCGTAAGCGTTACGCTACGATTGGCGACAAGATAGTGGTTAGCGTGAAGAGCGCTACGCCTTCGGGGGATATCAAGAAGGGAACGGTTTCCAAGGCCGTTGTCGTGAGGACCAAGAAGGAGATCAGGCGCGCGAACGGCTCTTACATTCGTTTCGACGACAATGCCGTGGTACTTCTGAACAACCAGGGAGAGATGAGAGGCACCCGTATCTTCGGGCCGGTGGCACGCGAGCTCCGCGACCAGTACATGAAGATCATCTCTCTTGCACCCGAAGTATTGTAGAACTGATTATTCATTTTAGTTTAGCGCGGCGGTCGGCCGGGAGGGCGAACGGCATCTCGATGCGGGGAGCGGGAACGGCGGGCGGTCGGCGCGAAACAAGAAACAAACAGGAAAATGTCAGCAAAATTACATATCAAGAAAGGGGACACCGTCTATGTGATTGCCGGTGAAAGCAAGAGCAAGGAGAAAACGGGTCGCGTGCTTGAGGTCGATGTAAAGAACCAGCGGGCTATCGTCGAGGGTTTCAACATGGTCAAGAAGCATACCAAACCCAACTCCACGCACCCCAACGGAGGGATCATCGAACAGGAGGCTCCCATCCACATATCGAACCTGATGCTGGCCGACCCCAAAACGGGTGCACCTACCCGTGTAGGACGCCGTGCAGGTGAGAAAGGTAAATTAGTTCGTTACGCTAAAAAGTCAGGGGAGGAGATTAAATAATGGCAACGTACACACCCACACTCAAGACTAACTACAAGGAGCAGATCGTTCCGGCCCTGATGAAGGAGTTCGGTTACAAGAGCATCATGCAGGTGCCCAGGCTCCAGAAGATCGTTGTAAACCAGGGAATGGGCCAGGCCGTTGCCGACAAGAAGCTCATCGAGATAGCTGCCGAGGAGCTCTCCCTCATCACCGGTCAGAAGGCCGTCACCACGAAGTCGAGGAAGGATATCTCGAACTTCAAACTCCGTAAGGGCATGCCCATCGGTGTGATGGTGACTCTCCGTTCCGACAGGATGTACGAATTCCTCGAAAGGCTCATCGCCGTAGCGCTTCCGCGTATCCGCGACTTCAAGGGTATCAACGAGAAGTTCGACGGCAAAGGCAACTATACCCTCGGTATCGCCGAACAGATTATCTTCCCGGAGATCGACATCGACAAGATCACCAAGATATTCGGTATGGAGATCACCTTCGTGACCAGCGCGAAGAGCGACGAGGAGGCCTATGCGTTGCTGCGTGAATTCGGCCTGCCGTTCAAAAACGCAAAAAAGAACTAACGAATTATATGGGCGCTCCCCGGGACGGCACTGCCGCGCCGGGGTGGGCACATGAAAATAACAGACATTCGATATGGCAAAAGAATCGATGAAAGCCCGCGAGGTGAAACGCCAGAAACTCGTGAACAGGTACGCTGAGAAGCGCGCTGCCCTCAAGGCAGCCGGCGATCAGGAAGGTTTGAGTAAGCTTCCGCGCAACTCGAACCCCATCCGTCTGCACAACCGTTGCATGATTACCGGTCGTCCGAAAGGATACATGCGCCAGTTTGGTATCAGCCGTATCCAGTTCCGTGAGATGGCTTCCCAGGGGCTCATCCCCGGAGTGAAGAAAGCTTCCTGGTAGCGTTTCCGTCCCGTTGCATCCGGACCCGCCCTGGCGGGATACCGGGTTGCAGAGAGGAGGCCGGCGGAGAAAACCGGTTTCCGCACGGATGGAAAACAGGCCCGAACAAGGGATTTACGCTTTTTTTACCTTCGGGAATAGTGAATTGTGCCGATAAAAGTGTACTTTTGTGCGGTCTTATAGTGGACTAACGGATTTATTCCGGGTTTATTACGACCCGGAATATCCGTAAAATCCACACTATTTGATACATAGGGGCCAAGTGTCTATCTGCAGTACGGCGGGCGAATGCTCCGCTTGTGCTGTTTCGGCAGTGACGATGCGGCCCCGATTATTGAAACATTAATTTTTAACTTCTAAATCATTATGACAGATCCAATCGCGGATTTTCTGACAAGAATTAGAAACGCGGTGAAAGCCAACCACAAGGTGGTTGAAGCTCCCGGTTCAAAAATTAAGCAGGAAATGACCAAGATCCTGTACGATCAGGGGTATATCCTCGCGTACAAATTCGGGGAGGACGAAAGGGGCCATGCTACCATCAAGATAGCCCTCAAATACAACCCCCAGACCAAAACCAACGCAATCAAGGGGCTGGAGCGTGTAAGCCGTCCGGGCCTCCGTCGTTATGCCGGTGCAAAAGAGATGCCGAAAGTGCTCAACGGTCTCGGCATCGCTATCGTATCCACCCCCAAAGGGATCATGACCGACAAGCGTGCCCGTGAGGAGAACGTAGGCGGCGAAGTATTGTGTTACATCTACTAAAATTACGGAGATACTGAAAAACGGTTGTCCGAAAGGCCGGACGCGCGGGCGCGATGAAGCGTCGGCATAGTCCGCAGGAAAGGAGAGAGTCGTTTTTGAGTGCTTCCGCAAACCAAGCAAATAAATAAAAGAACAATGTCAAGGATTGGAAAATTACCTGTAAACCTGCCCGCCGGGGTTACCGTGACGGTATCCGATAAGAACGTGGTAAGCGTGAAAGGACCTCTGGGCGAACTGAGCCAGAAGGTTGACCCGGACATCAAGGTCGCCGTAGAGGGGAATGTATTGACAGTAACGCGTCCTACAGACCAGCCCCGTCACCGCTCCATGCACGGACTCTACCGTGCGCTTATCCACAACATGGTGGAGGGCGTATCGAAAGGGTACGAGATACGGCAGGAGCTCATCGGTGTCGGTTACAAGGCAGAGGTGAAAGGACAGATCATCGAGTTTTCGCTCGGCTTCTCGCATGATATATTCTTCATGCTTCCGCCGGAGGTGAAGGCAGAGGTCATTCAGGAGAAGAAGAACGCTCCTATTTTAATCCTCAAGAGCTGCGACAAACAGCTCATCGGTCAGGTTGCCGCCAAGATACGTTCGTTCCGTAAGCCGGAACCGTATAAGGGCAAGGGTATCCGCTTCGTGGGCGAAGTGCTCCGTCGCAAGGCCGGTAAGAGTGCTAGTGCTAAATAGTAAAAAAGTAAGGCTATGTCAATAAGTAAGATAGAAAGGCGCAACAGGATTAAGATGCGTGTCCGTAAAAAAGTGAGCGGAACCGCAGACAGACCTCGTATGACCGTGTTCAGGAGCAACAAGCAGATCTACGTGCAGTTCATCGACGACCTGCGCGGAGTAACGCTCGCAGCGGCATCTTCGCTCGACAAGGAGGTTGCCGAACAGATGAAGGGTGTTAACAAGTGCCAGGAGGCGGCTATCGTCGGCAAACTCGCCGCAGAGCGTGCTGCCGCCAAGGGTATCACGACGGTCTCTTTCGACCGTAACGGTTATCTTTACCACGGACGAGTTAAACAGTTGGCCGACGCCGCAAGGGAAGGCGGTCTTAAATTTTAAGCGATTATGTCAAATACCAACATAAAGAAAGTAAGGACGAGCGACCTCGAGCTTAAGGACAGGCTCGTGAGCATACAGCGCGTTACGAAAGTGACGAAAGGCGGTCGCACATTCAGCTTTTCGGCGATTGTTGTGGTAGGTAACGAGAACGGCGTGGTAGGCTACGGCCTGGGTAAGGCCAGCGAAGTTACCTCCGCCATTGCGAAGGGCGTCGAGGATGCCAAGAAGAACCTCGTGAAGATACCGATCATCAACGGAACCATCCCTCACTTCCAGGAGTACCGTTTCGGCGGCTCGCAGGTGATCGTCCGTCCGGCCGCACCCGGTACGGGAGTGATAGCCGGCGGTGCAATGCGTGCCGTGTTCGAGAGCGTGGGCATCAAGAACATCCTTGCCAAGAGCAAAGGTTCGTCCAACCCCCACAACCTCGTCAAGGCTACCATAGGCGCGCTTACCGAACTTCGCGATGCGCATACCGTGGCCCAGGCCCGCGGCATTTCGCTCAGTAAAGTGTTTAACGGTTAATACGAAAGGCGTTATGGCAAAATTGAAAATCACTCAGGTACGCAGCCGTATCGGCGCTACCGAACGTCAGAAGAGGAACCTCGACGCGCTCGGACTCCACAAGATGAACCAGACCGTGGAACACGAAGATTCCGCCATCATCCTGGGGATGCTCGAGAAGGTGAAGCACCTTGTTCGTGTAGAGGCTCAGCAGTAGAGGAAACCGTTGCGGGAGGATGTTTGCCCCGGGCAGACATCCGGCTTGCGGCGGATTGTGTACCCGATTTCCGCTGGGAGACGATGCTCTCAGGGGAGAAAGGAGACGACAACGGTTTGTAAATTAAAAAATTAACATAACGATGAATCTGAATAATCTTAAACCCGCAGAAGGTTCGACCCATCACGACAAGAGGATCGGCCGTGGACAGGGTTCGGGCCGCGGCGGTACTTCCACCCGTGGTCACAAGGGAGCCCAGTCGCGTTCCGGTTACTCGCGCAAGCTCGGTTTCGAGGGCGGTCAGATGCCGCTGCAGAGGCGTTTGCCCAAGTACGGTTTCACCAATCTGAACAGGATCGAGTACAAGCCGATCAACCTGAGCGTGATCGATGCGCTCGTGGCAAAGGGTAACCTCACGGAGATCAACGTGGAGACGCTCATCGAAGGCGGATACGTTTCGAAGAACGACCGCGTGAAGATCCTCGGCAACGGTACGCTCAGCAAGGCTGTCAACGTGACGGCTCATGCTTTCAGTAAAAGCGCCGTAGCGGCTATCGAAGCCCAGGGAGGCTCCGTTGTAAAACTCTAATATTCCGACGACCGTGAAGAAACTTATCCAAACATTCCAGAACATATTTAAGATAGAGGAGCTGAAGAAGAGGATACTCTATACTTTGGGCCTTCTTCTTATATATAGGTTCGGTAGTTTTGTGGTGATTCCCGGTATCAATCCCAATGCATTGTCTTCGCTCGCCGATCAGGTGTCGGGGACCGGTTTGCTCGGCCTGCTGGATATCTTCTCCGGCGGTGCCTTTGCAAACGCGTCGATTTTCGCACTGGGTGTGATGCCCTACATCTCCGCCTCCATCATCATGCAGCTGGTGGGTATGGTAGTACCCTACTTCCAACGGATGCAGCGCGAGGGGGAGAGTGGTCGCCGCAAAATGAACCAGTGGACAAGGTACCTTACCATCATCGTGCTCCTGCTCCAGGGGTCGGCCTATATCGCCAACCTCTATCACAAGCTTCCGGGCGAGGCGTTCGTCCTCGGTCCGGACAACTTCCTGTTCAAGGTCAGCACGATAGTGGTACTTACCGCCGGCACCATGTTCGTCATGTGGCTCGGTGAGAAGATTACGGACAAGGGTCTTGGTAACGGTATTTCGCTCATCATTATGGTGGGTATCATCGCCCGCCTGCCGCAGGCGCTTCTGGTGGAGTTCAACATGCGTTGGGCCGAGGCCGTCGGCGGTATGGTGATGCTGGTTGTCGAGATAGTCATCCTTTACCTCGTCTTCATGGCCACGATCTCCGTATTGCAGGCTGTGAGGAAAGTACCGGTGCAGTATGCCAAACGTATCGTGGGCAACAAGCAGTACGGCGGTGTACGTCAGTACATCCCGCTTAAGCTCAATGCCGCCAACGTGATGCCTATCATCTTCGCTCAGGCGATCATGTTCATCCCGATGCTCTTCGGCGGAAAGGTGGGCGCTGCGATGGCAAATTATACCGGTTTCTGGTACAACTTCGTATTTGCGATATTGGTAATTCTGTTTACCTATTTCTATACAGCGATTATCGTAAACCCCAACATGATGGCCGACGAACTGAAGCGTAACGGCGGTTTCATTCCCGGTGTAAAGCCCGGTAAGGAGACTTCCCGTTATCTGGACACCATCATGACGAGGATCACCCTTCCGGGTTCCATCTTCCTTGCGATCGTGGCTATTCTGCCGGCTTTCGCATCGAAGCTGGGTATCAGCCAGCAGTTCTCCCTCTTCTTCGGAGGTACCTCGCTGCTGATCCTGATCGGTGTGGTACTCGACACCCTCAAGCAGGTCGAAAGTTACCTCTTGCTGCGTCATTACGACGGTCTGATGAAGACCGGTCGTGTGAAGGGCCGGAACTGATGCTCGACGACTGCTTTTATGAGTTTTAATGGTATCTGATGATAACGATAAAGACAGAGGAAGAGATAGGGCTGCTTCGTGAGAACAACCTGCTGGTGAGCGCGACGCTCGCCGAAGTGGCAAAGCATATAGCTCCGGGGATCACCACGCTTGAGCTGGACCGCATTGCCGAGAGGTTCATCCGTTCGCACGGAGCAGTCCCCGGCTTCCTCGGGTACGGCGGATTCCCGAATACGTTGTGCATCTCGGTGAACGAACAGGTGGTGCACGGTATTCCGTCGGATTATGCCCTCCGGGAAGGCGATATCGTTTCGGTGGACTGTGGCACCGTTATGAAGGGGTTCTATGGCGATTCCGCTTATACGTTTGCGGTCGGCAGTATCGATCCGCAGGTTGCGAAGCTACTGCAAGTGACCAAAGAAGCTCTTTATAAAGGTGTCGCACAGGCGAAAGCGGGCAACCGCGTCGGAGATATCTCTGCGGCTGTGCAGCAACATGCCGAAGCGAACGGTTTTTCGGTGGTGCGCGAACTGGTGGGGCACGGTCTCGGCAGGGAGATGCACGAAGATCCGGAGGTTCCGAATTACGGTGCCCGCGGGCGCGGGCCGCTACTCAAGGAGGGGATGGTCATCTGCATCGAGCCCATGGTCAACATGGGGCGCAGGCAGGTGGTGTTCGAAGAGGACGGTTGGACGGTGCGTACCGCCGATCGCAAACCTTCGGCCCATTTCGAATTCGCAGTGGCTATCCGTAAGGAGGGGGCCGACGTACTTACCGATTTCGGAATTATCGAGCAAGCGATTTCATAACAGAAGGGATGACTCCCGGACTGTACGGCACGCTCCGTAAGGAGGGCCGGATGGAAGAAAATTTAAGACTCTATGGCAAAACAGGCTGCTATTGAAAAGGACGGAACGATCATCGAGGCGTTGTCCAATGCGATGTTCAGGGTTGAACTCGACAACGGCCACATCATCACCGCCCACATTTCGGGAAAGATGAGGATGCACTACATCAAGATTCTTCCCGGTGACAAGGTAAAAGTGGAAATGTCGCCTTACGACCTGTCGAAAGGGCGTATCTCTTTCCGCTACAAATAGGGACCCTTCGCGGGAGATGTCCGTAACGGGCGGAACCCTGTCGCCTGGCTGCATGACGCGAAGCGCGTCGAGGCAGAAGGAACGGGTGGCGGGAGTCTGTGTGCAACGGCTGAACGGCCCGCCGGCGGGAACCTTACTATTTGATAATTAGAAAGATGTTTCAAGATGAAAGTAAAAGCATCAATTAAGAAAAGAAGCGAGGACTGCAAGATCGTAAGGCGTAAGGGGAAACTCTACGTTATCTGCAAGAAGACTCCAAAGTACAAAATGCGCCAAGGCTAATTAAAATTAAAGAAAAGATTTATGGCACGTATAGTAGGTGTAGATTTACCCAAAAACAAACGCGGCGAGATAGGCCTTACCTATATTTACGGCATAGGCCGCAGCACTTCGCGCAGGATTCTCGATATGGCCGGTGTCGATCCCAACATGAAGGTACAGGATTGGAACGACGACCAGGTTGCAGCCATTCGTAACGCGATCGCCGAGAGCGGTATCAAGGTAGAGGGCGAATGCCGTTCGCAGGTACAGCTCAATATCAAACGACTGATGGATATCGGTTGCTACCGTGGTATCCGTCACCGTCTGGGCCTGCCGGTACGCGGACAGAGCACCAAGAACAATGCCCGTACCCGCAAGGGAAAGAAGAAAACCGTGGCTAACAAGAAAAAAGCAACCAAGTAATAATTTCGAAGAGTTAATATGGCAAAGAAAACAAGTACGACTAAGAAGAGGGTTGTCAAGGTTGAGCCCGTGGGTATGGCTTTTGTCCATTCGACCTTCAACAACGTGATCGTCACCCTTACCAACGGCATCGGAGAGGTTATTAGTTGGAGTTCGGCAGGTAAAATGGGCTTCAGGGGTTCGAAAAAGAACACTCCCTATGCTGCCCAGATGGCTGCTTCGGACTGCGCGAAGGTGGCATACGATGCCGGTCTTCGCAAAGTGAAGGTTTACGTCAAGGGTCCGGGTGCCGGTCGCGAATCGGCGATCCGTACCATCCACGGTTCGGGCATCGAGGTGATGGAGATCATCGACGTGACGCCGCTGCCGCACAACGGTTGCCGTGCACCTAACCGCCGCAGGGTATAATCCGAAGATCTTCGGCGGAATCCGCAATCAGGTGAGTTGCGTCGGCCGGGCCGGTATGCGGTGCGGAGGGCGCAGGATGCTTAAATACAAAAATTAAAAAACAATGGCAAGATATATAGGACCAAAGACCAAGATCGCACGTAAGTTCGGTGAGCCTATCTATGGTGTCGACAAGACACTGGAGAAGAAGAACTATCCTCCCGGACAGCACGGCATCAACCGCAAACGCAAGAAAGTATCGGAGTACGGTACCCAGCTGAGCGAAAAGCAGAAGGCGAAATATACCTACGGCGTACTCGAGAAACAGTTCCACAAAACGTTCGAGGAGGCGGCTCGTATGGGCGGTATCACGGGTGAGAACCTGCTCAAGCTGCTCGAGTCGCGTCTGGACAACGTGGTGTACCGTTTGGGTATCGCTCCTACGCGTGCCGCAGCGCGTCAGCTCGTATCCCACCGTCACATCACGGTGAACGGCAATGTGGTGAACATTCCTTCGTACAGCCTGAAGGTAGGCGATGTGGTGGCCGTAAGGGAGAAGTCCAAAAGCCTTGAGGTCATCACCGAATCCTTGGCCGGGAAGCGCAACCGCTATTCGTGGCTGGAGTGGGACGGTACTGCGATGAGCGGTCGTTTCCTCCAGAAACCGGAGCGTGAGGATATTCCCGAGAATATCAAGGAGCAGCTGATCGTCGAGCTCTATTCGAAATAGCCCCTGACCTGTCGCGGTACTCCGCGGCGGTTGTACGGATCCCGGCAGGCGGTACGCGGCCATGGCTGCGTACCCTGCGGGCCGGAGGGTCGGAGATGACCGTAACGGCGTTGGGGAAAGCCGGCAGTCGCAGGAGTTCGGCCGCGAGTTGAACTGAAAGAAAATTAGAAAAATAAGGAGCGAAAATTATGGCAATATTAGCATTCCAGAAGCCTGAAAAGGTCATCATGCTTGAGTCCACTTCGGAGTTCGGTAAATTCGAGTTCCGTCCGCTGGAGCCGGGATTCGGTATGACTATCGGAAATGCCCTGCGTCGTATCCTGTTGTCCTCGCTGGAGGGTTACGCGATCACGAACGTACGGATTACCGGAGTCGACCACGAATTTGCCGCTATCCCCGGCGTGATGGAGGGCGTAATCGATATTATCCTCAATCTCAAGCAGGTGCGGTTTGTCAGGACGGTGGAGAATGTGGACACGGAAACCGTGACCATCAACGTTGCGGGTCAGAGCGAACTGACAGCCGGGAACATCTCGAACTTCATGACGAATTTCAAGGTGCTCAATCCCGATCTGGTCATCTGCCATCTTACTCCTGAGACCAAGTTGCAGATGGAGCTTACCATCAACAAAGGTCGCGGGTATGTGCCGGCAGATGAGAACCGCCAGCCGGATGCCGAATTCGGCGTATTGGCTATCGACTCGATACACACTCCCATCAAGAACGTAAAATATTCTGTGGAGAACTACCGTGTGGAGCAGAAGACCGACTATGAGAAACTCAATATTGAGATTACCACGGACGGTTCCATCCACCCGAAGGATGCTTTGAAAGAGGCGGCTAAGATCCTTATCCACCACTTCATGCTCTTCTCCGACGAGAAGATCACCCTCAATATGGAGGAGAACAACATGTCGGAGGAGTTCGATGAGGATGTCCTGCACATGAGGCAGTTGCTCAAGACGAAATTGTCCGATCAGGATCTTTCCGTCCGTGCGCTCAACTGCCTGAAGGCGGCCGAGGTCGATACGATCGGCGATCTGGTTCGTTACAACCGCAACGATCTGCTGAAATTCCGCAATTTCGGTAAGAAGTCGCTGACGGAGCTTGACGACCTGTTGACCAATCTCAACCTCCACTTCGGTATGGACGTCGCACCGTATAAACTCGATAAGGATTAGGGCCTCCGTGCCGTTTACAGTTTTTGTCCCCGCGTAGGCGGGATGACGGAAATTACTTAACCGATACGTAATTATGAGACACAATAAGAAAATCAACCATCTTGGTCGTCAGGCAGGTCACCGCAAAGCGTTGATGTCTAACATGGCAAGCTCCCTGATCCTTCATAAAAGGATCGAGACGACCGTTGCTAAGGCAAAAGCGCTCAGGAAGTTCGTTGAGCCGCTGATCACCAAATCGAAAGAGGACACCACCCACTCGCGCCGTGTCGTATTCAGCTATCTGAAGGACAAACATGCGGTAACGGAACTGTTCCGTGAGGTGGCTCCCCGCGTAGCCGATCGTCCGGGCGGTTATACCCGTATCCTGCATACCGGGTTCCGTTTGGGTGACGCATCGGAGATGTGTATCATCGAACTCGTCGATTTCAACGAGACCTACAAGGCAGGTGCTACTCCCGAGGCCAAGACGCGTACCCGTCGTAGCCGTGCGGCCAAGAAGGCTGCTCCGGCAACGGAGGCTGCGGCTGAGGTCGAGAGCACTACCGAAAATGCTGCTGAATAAGTAGCCGGTAGGGATGCCGTTTCTCCTTACGGTGCGTTTCCGAGGTACTCGGGTGCGGACGATGGGGAAAACCGGCAGACGAAGCGGGATAATAATTTTTATTAGCCAAATATTTGATAGCGGAACGGGGCACTGGAAGGTGCCCCGTTCTGTTTTTGAGGGGCAAGAATGCTTCCGGGGACGGATTACCGAATGCCGGGAGCCTCATGGAAACCGTGTGGAAACTTTCGGTATCGGTTTCCGTCGAAGGTTATGGGGGGAGCGGTGCCGTCGGAGCGAGTGTCGGGTTGTGGGAAAGGTTGTTTCGAGGCGGAGAAGGCGTAGTCGGTTGTTCAGCGGTGTTATCCTGCATGTGGAGTCGTGATTCCGTAGGTCCAGGCTGGGTGTTCGCAAGGATGCCGCGCTGCGGCTATGCAATAGCCGGTATGGGGCGCCGGATGTGCGGTGTTGGGGCTTTGCTTCCGGGGACAAGGATGCCGCGCTGCGGATACGCAATAGCCGGTACGGGGCGCCGGATGTGCGGTGTTGGGGCTTTGCTTCCGGGGGCAAGGATGCCGCGCTGCGGATACGCAATAGCCGGTACGGGGCGCCGGATGTGCGGTGTTGGGGCTTTGCTTCCGGGGGCAAGGATGCCGCGTTGCAGCTATGCAATAGCCGGTACGGGGCGCCGGATATGTGGTGTTGGGGGCGTAAGGAAGGCGTTTCGGTGTGGTCCGGTCGCAAGTGCAGAGTGCTTGAAAGAAGGGTTTTCCGGTCGAAAAGACGAGGAGAGTGTGTGCGGTCGAGAGGAGAATTGGCAGGAGGCCGGGCCGTCGGGCGATTAATCGAACGGATGGTCGGATGCAGTCGGTTGTGTGGAGTATGGCACATGGGAGGGAGTGTGTCGGGTTGCGGGAAAGGTTGTTTCGAGACTGAGAAACGGTAGCCGGTTTCGCAATGTTTCGTTTCCTTGTTGTAACGTGTTGATTGTTATTCTTATAAGTGGTGGCGTGTGTTCGTTTTTCGGGAAGGGTGGGACCGGGGAGCGTCTGCGGAAACCTATTTTAAGAAAATTTAATTTTATTGCTAAATATCGCGCAATATCGTAATTTTGCATGTGCGTAGGGCGGGACGACGGAGCTTTCTCCTTTGTCCCCAGGCAAGAACGGATAGATTGTGTAACATTTTAAATATGAAAGAGATGTCAGAGATTGTAAGTGTACATGCGAGGGAGATCATCGACTCCCGCGGAAATCCCACGATAGAGGTCGAGGTAACTACGGCCAGCGGAGCGTTCGGTCGGGCAGCCGTACCGAGCGGAGCTTCCACGGGCGAGAACGAGGCGCTGGAGTTGCGCGACGGCGACAAGGCGAGGTACATGGGGAAGGGCGTACAGAAGGCTGTAACCAACGTCAATGATGTGATTGCCCCGGAGATCATCGGCATGGAGGTGACCGATCAGGTCGGCATCGACAAAACCATGTTGCTGCTCGACGGTACCCCCTCCAAGAGCAAACTCGGTGCGAATGCCATCCTGGGCGTATCGCTCGCTTGTGCACATGCGGCCGCCGATCTGCTCGGCATGCCTCTCTACCGTTATATCGGCGGCGTGAATGCCAAGACGCTTCCGGTTCCCATGATGAACATCATCAACGGCGGTTCCCACTCCGATGCTCCCATTGCATTTCAGGAGTTCATGATCCGTCCGGTGGGTGCGACTTCGTTCCGCGAAGGGCTCCGGATGGGTGCCGAAGTGTTCCATAACCTCAAGAAGGTGCTGCACGATCGTGGTCTGAGCACCGCGGTAGGCGACGAAGGCGGTTTTGCGCCGGCGCTCAACGGAACCGAGGATGCGATCGAATCCATCATGGAGGCGATCCGGAAAGCAGGTTACAAACCGGGCCGCAAGGAGGATGGCGGCGATGTGGCGATCGCTATGGACTGTGCGTCGAGCGAGTTTTACGCCGACGGCATCTATGACTACACCAAATTCGAAGGCGAGAAGGGTGCCAAGCGTACCTCGGCCGAACAGGTGGCATACCTCGAAGGACTCGTGGCGAAATATCCGATCGACTCGATAGAGGACGGTATGAGCGAAAACGACTGGGAAGGTTGGCAGCTTCTTACCGAGAAACTCGGCGGCCGTTGCCAGCTTGTGGGCGATGACCTCTTCGTGACGAACGTGGAGTTCCTCCGGAAAGGTATCGAGATGGGATGCGCCAACTCGATCCTCATCAAGGTGAACCAGATCGGTACGCTGACCGAAACGATGGATGCCATTGAGATGGCGCACCGTGCCGGTTATACCAGCGTTACTTCGCACCGTTCGGGCGAAACGGAGGATGCGACCATTGCCGACATTGCCGTGGCTACGAACTCGGGACAGATCAAGACCGGTTCGATGTCGCGTTCCGACCGTATGGCCAAGTACAACCAGTTGCTCCGTATCGAAGAGGAGCTCGGCGACGAGGCGGTGTACGGTTATACCAAGATTTACAGAAAGTAGCAGCGTTTCCGTTCGGAGAGCGGGACGCACGCAGCGGCCGCATGAGAGCGGTTCCGCGTGGCGGATGAGTGTGGAGAGGAAACCTTGTTTCCTCTCCACTTCTTTTATGGAGAGTTTTCGACGTTGTGGGGCAGTCCCGGCTGCCTGTTACCGGCGGAAAAGATGGCCTCTCTTGCGAACCGGATGGGGAAGGGCCGGGTAAGCGGGCCGGCGGGGTGCCCTGTGTGCTGCTGTTCTGCAATAGGAGGCCGGCGGGTTTTGTCGGCCGGAGAAGAGAAGAGAGGAGAGGAGAGAGAGGAGAGAGAGGAGAGAGAGGAGGCGTAGTCGCTCGCGTAGTTACGGAATGTGGCGGTAGCGGAGCGAAAGGGGAACCGGGAAGCTCCGGTTATGCGTGACGGTCGGGGGCGGGGATTCGGTTTGTCGCATGGCCGATATCGGTAGCTGCGAGAGTCGATAAGTTGTTTTGCTTTGCGAGTCGTGGGGGTATCGGTTGAGCCTGTAGAACGGCTGTTCGAGGTGGTCTTTGCGGCGTTGGCGGGGCATCACCTCACGGGGAGTTCGCAGGTTTGTTTGGGGCGGATGGATTGCAGGATCGGTTTTATGGCGGTATCGATGCCGGGGAAGGGATGCTATCCTATTCGTGGGCCGAGAACTACCTGTGCAGGGATATATTTGACAAGGAATCGGGTACGGACGGGTGCGATTGAAGCCGAAGAGTCGGATGGCTTCCTTCGGTTTGTCGCGATGCAGTATGCGACCGGAAAACCGAGCGGCGGTTCTCAACGAAGGGGATGGAGCATGGCAATGCCGTGCCGGCGGGCATGTCACCGGAAGTTTTGGGGCGGTAGCAGCGTAGGGAGGAGGTTGTGCCGAATCGGCGGTGTCGTCGGACCTGTGTAAGGCGGAAAATTTACTGCCGGATGGGGAGGTACTCTCGGGAGTCCGGGGGCGTTACGGGTGCAGTCGTAGCAGTGCGGGCGACGACTTTTGATTTCGCCCGGAGGTTCCCTGCATGGCCTTTGCGGCGTCTTGACCAGGATGGAACGGAAGATTTTCCGGTGTATGGGGACCCTGTGGCGGCAGGGGAGGGGATTGAAGGCCTTCCGGGAAAGCTGCAAAGCACGTGACCGTTTTGCGGTTCTGCCTGTGCGAAGCTACGGGCGGCGTATCGTCGGAGAAGAGGGATAAAAACACAGCGGGTTGCCCGATCGGGCAACCCGCTGTGTTCGAATGCGAGAGACGATGCTATTTCGCTTCGGCGCCCTCTACCAGTGTGTCGTACTCCCGTTGTGAGCCTACGAGGATGTTGTCCCAGTCGCGTACACCCGTTCCGGCCGGAATCAGGTGACCGCAGATGACATTCTCCTTGAGGTTTGCCAGCGGGTCGATTTTGCCGTGGATGGCCGCCTCGTTGAGCACTTTGGTGGTCTCCTGGAAAGAGGCCGCCGACATGAAGCTGCTCGTCTGAAGGGCCGCCCTGGTGATACCTTGCAAGATCTGGCTCGACGTGGCCGGTACGATGTCGCGTACCTCCACCAGGCGCTGGTCCTTGCGCTTGAGGATGGAATTCTCGTCACGCAGCTTGCGCATGGTGATGATCATACCCGGCTGTACGTTCTGAGAATCTCCCGCGTCGGTCACGACCACCTTGTCGTACAGGGAGTCGTTCTCCTCCATGAATTCCCACTTGTCCACGATCTGCTCTTCGAGGAATCGCGTGTCGCCCGGGTCCTGAATCTGGACTTTGTTCATCATCTGGCGGACGATGATCTCGAAGTGCTTGTCGTTGATCTTCACGCCCTGACCGCGATACACCTCCTGTACTTCGTTGACGATGTACTCCTGTACCTTGGTCGGACCCTGGATGGCAAGGATGTCGCCCGGGGTGATGGCACCGTCGGAAAGCGGCATACCGGCCTTTACGTAGTCGTTTTCCTGTACGAGGATCTGGCGCGAGAGCGGTACGAGGTACCTGCGGATGTCGCCGCCTCGGGAGGTGATGACGATCTCGCGGTTACCGCGTTTGATCTTGCCGAACGAAACCTCGCCGTCGATCTCCGACACGATGGCCGGATTCGAGGGGTTGCGGGCCTCGAAGAGCTCCGTAACGCGGGGCAGACCTCCCGTGATGTCGCCTGCCTTACCGAAGGCACGCGGAATCTTGATGAGGGTGTCGCCCGCCTTGATTTTGGAGTTCTCCTTCACCACGATGTGGGCGCCTACCGGCAGGTTGTACTGTTTCACCTCGTTGCCCTCGTTGTCGAGAATGCGGATGACGGGGTTCTTGGTCTTGTCCCTGCTCTCGATGATGACCTTTTCGCGCAGACCGGTCTGTTCGTCGGATTCGTCGCGGTAGGTGATACCTTCGATGATGTTGTCGAAGGCGATCTTACCGTCGTATTCCGAGATGATGACCGCGTTGAAGGGGTCCCATTCGCAGATTACGTCGCCGTTCTGAATCTCGTCCCCGTCGAACTTGAAGAGGTGCGAGCCGTAGGGCAGGTTGTGCGTATAGAGTACGATGTCCGTGTGGTTGTCCACGATACGCATCTCGGAAAGACGGCTTACCACGATGTTCACGATTTCGCCGTCCTTGTTCTTGTGCTTGATGACCTTCAGATCGTCGATCTCCAGACGGCCTCCGTAGCGGGCGATGACCTGGTTGTCCACTGCCGAACCGCTGGCCACACCACCGACGTGGAACGTACGGAGTGTAAGCTGGGTACCCGGCTCACCGATACTCTGCGCCGCGATTACGCCGACCGTTTCGCCCTTCTGGACCATGCGGCCCGTGGAGAGGTTGCGGCCGTAACATTTCGCGCAGACGCCGTGGCGTGCTTCGCAGGTGAGCGCCGAGCGGATCTCCACCTGTTCGATGGGGGATTTCTCGATGATTTCGGCGGCTTCCTCCGTGATCTCTTCGCCGGCACGGACGATCAGGTCGCCCGTCAGCGGATGGATAACGTCGGTGAGCGCCACACGGCCGAGGATCTTCTCGTAGAGCGTCTGTACGACGGCCTCGTTGCGTTTGGTCGCCGTGGCCGTGAGTCCGCGGAGCGTGCCGCAGTCCTCTTCGTTCACGATGACGTCGTTGGCCACGTCCACCAGACGCCTGGTAAGGTAACCGGCGTCGGCCGTTTTCAGTGCGGTATCGGCAAGACCCTTACGCGCACCGTGCGTCGAGATGAAGTACTCCAACACCGAAAGACCCTCCTTGAAGTTCGAGAGAATCGGGTTCTCGATGACCTGACCGCCTTCCGCACCCGATTTCTGCGGCTTGGCCATAAGACCACGCATACCGGAGAGCTGACGGATCTGTTCCTTCGAACCGCGGGCCCCCGAATCGAGCATCATGAACACCGGGTTGAAGCCGTCCATGTCGGCCTCCAACTGGCGCGATACCGTTTCGGTAAGCTCGGAGTTCACACGGGTCCAGATGTCGATCACCTGGTTGTAACGTTCGTTGTTGGTGATGAAGCCCATGTTGTAGCTTTCGTACACCTCGTCCACCTTTTCGTAACCGTCGCGCACGAGCTGCTCCTTCTCCTTGGGGATGAGCACCGCGTCGAGGTTGAACGAAAGGCCGCCCTTGAATGCCATCTGGTATCCCAGGGCCTTGATGTCGTCGAGGAATACGGCGGCCTTGTCGGCACCCGCCTGTTTCATGATGACACCGATGATGTCGCGCAGGTTCTTCTTCTTCAGCAGGGTGTTGATGTAACCCACCTCCTTCGGAACGACCTGGTTGAAGAGGATACGGCCGATGGTCGTGTCCTTGATGAGTTCGCGTTTCGGGTTGCCCTCCTCATCCACCGTATCGACCATCACGCTCACCTTGGCGTGCAGGTCGGCACGGCCTTCGTTGTAGGCGATGATCGCCTCCTCCGGACCGTAGAATACCAGCCCTTCGCCTTTGGCACCGGGTTTGGATTTGGTGATGTAGTAGAGACCGAGCACCATGTCCTGCGAAGGCACGGTGATAGGTGCGCCGTTGGCCGGGTTCAGGATGTTGTGCGAACCGAGCATGAGGACCTGTGCCTCGAGGATCGCCGCATTGCCC
>ERZ777011.1141-NODE-1141-length-31443-cov-3.347617_pt1 | contig 31443 bp, 21 predicted proteins | sample MGYA00374964_ERZ777011 | MGnify/ENA primary metagenome ERZ777011 (study PRJEB29310, sample SAMD00008975) | mouse gut metagenome | study: EMG produced TPA metagenomics assembly of the Metagenome analysis of fecal microbiota from mouse which was promoted... | reverse complement strand
GAACTGATGGCGATAGAAAAGAAGATGAATACGGTCAAGCATACGCTGGAAAAGCAAAAATTGGACGTAAATCTGACCGAACAACGCAAAAATGATCTGATCATGTACCTTGCACACGACTTGAAGACGCCGCTCGCGTCAGTGATCGGTTACTTGAATCTGCTGCGCGATGAAGCGGAGATTTCGGAGGAACTGCGGACGAAATACCTTTCGATCTCACTGACTAAGGCGGAACGGCTGGAAGATCTGATTAACGAATTTTTTGAGATTGCGCGCTTTAATTTCTCGGATCTTTCGCTGCAGTACAGCAGGATCAATATGACGCGGCTGCTGGAACAGCTGGTCTACGAGTTTCGCCCTATGTTAAAAGAGAAAAATCTGGAATGCCTTCTGGATGCGCCGCCGGAACTGGTGCAGAAGTGTGATGCGGATAAGATGCAGAGAGTTTTCGACAATCTGCTTCGCAATGCCGTGCTTTACAGTTATGCAGGTACGCAGATCAGGATCACGGCAGAAGAACGGGAAGGCAGGATTACGTTTCAATTCAGTAATCAGGGCAGTACGATTCCACAGGAGAAACTGGAACGGATATTTGAACAATTCTACAGACTGGACAGCGCCAGGGGCACGGCTGCCGGGGGCGCCGGACTGGGGCTTGCCATTGCCAGAGAGATTGTGGAGGCCCACGGTGGAAGCATTACGGCAATGAGCGAGAACGAGAGGAGTGTATTTACGGTCAGTATCCCGGTGCAGTAATTATTCAGCGTAATGTACCGGAAACCCGGACAGCGCAAAAGGGTAACATGGAAGCAGAAGGCAGGAGTGTTACGCAAAATGTGCCTGTCATTGAAAAGCTGCACACCGGGAAATAAGAAAATCTTAAGATTTTGAGTCAATAGATTTAAGAAAACTGTCAGATTAAAAGCAGAAACGGCATGCCTGCGATTGATACAATACATGTATCAAGACGGGAGGGCCGGATATGTATAAGTATGATGCAAAGCCTGAAAGAAGAGGCAGACGGAGCAGAAAAAAGAAAAGAAAAAAACGGATACAGTTATTTCTGAATTTCTCTATGCTGGTCTGTATCGTGATGGTAATCTTCCGTATCGGTGTACTTGAGAACCGGGAAAACATGGCGTATGACGTAAGGATGGATTCCGGTCAGACATCGGATGATTTCGTACAGGGCTGGGAACTGACCCTGGTCAACAAATGGAATCCCTTACCGGAAGGCGCGGAGGCGGAAATCATTGAGCTATCCAACGGAGAACGTGTGGACAAGCGGATCTACCCGTATCTGCAGGAGATGTTTGACGACGCAAGGGCAGAAGGAATCTATCCGATTGTGAGAAGCGGCTACCGGACGAGACAGGAACAGACAGATATCTATGAGGAAAGAATGCAGAGATATCAGGCGGACGGCTTGACGGAGGCGGAAGCCAGAACGGAGACGGAATTATGGGTGGCCGTTCCCGGCACGAGTGAACATGAACTGGGGCTTGCGGTGGATATCAATGCTGACAGGATACACTCCGGGAGCGAGGAAGTATATGCATGGTTAGGCAGGCATGCGCATTTGTATGGATTTATTAACCGCTATCCGTCGGACAAGACAGATATTACGGGAGTGGCGAACGAGCCATGGCATTACCGGTACGTGGGAACTGCGGCGGCAGCCGAGATATACGAAAGGGGAATCTGCCTGGAGGAATATCTTGCGGATTACCATGCCGATGATGCAACTTTGATGCATAGATGATGCAATTCCGATGCAGACGTATTTTATCATAAGAATACAGTCGGCCGTTATACGGGGACCGGGCGGCAGGCACAGTATGATAAAATACATATAGTAAACGACATGACCAATATCCGCTTCCGGTTCCTGCCAAAGCCGTATATGGAAGCTTTGGCAGGACCGCAAGTGATATTTCCGGTGGCGTTAACTATGAGAAACAGGAGAATGGTATCATGAGGAACGGGAAGAGCGGCGGCCGTAAGTGCGCGGGTAAGACTGCGGCGGTATTTGCAGTAATGATGATGACGGCAGTGACAATGACAGGGGTGTCCGGCTGTCAGAGCGCAACGGAAAAAGAAACAGAAGTATCGGTAAAGCGTATTCAGACGGCAGCGGCAGAGACAACAGGCACGGTTACAGAGACGCAGCCACAGGAGAGCCCGGGCAGCGTACAGGCAATGACAGACGACAGCGGGGAGTCTGACAGGAGACAGCCGCCTGCGGATTTTGAACTGACGCTTGCCTCGGAGGACTGGGGACTTTCTTTCGGGGAGGCGGGGACACAGCCCGGGGGAAACGCACTGCCGGAAGATCTGGCATGGTACGATGCCTATTATGTGGGTGACGACAGCGAGAAAGTGATCTATCTTACCTTTGACTGCGGCTATGAGAACGGCAATACGGAACCGATTCTGGATGCCTTGCAGAAACATAACGTGAAAGCGGCGTTCTTTGTGGTCGGGCATTTCCTGGAGACGGCGCCGGAACTGGTAAAGCGCATGGTGGAAGATGGACATATAGTGGGAAACCATACCTACCATCATCCGGATATGTCCTCCATTTCCGACAGGGAGGCTTTTCAGAAGGAACTGGACGATGTGGCGGAACTGTTCCGGGAGATCACAGGCACTGAACTTTCTGTATATTATCGTCCGCCACAGGGAAAATGTAATGCGGATAACCTGAAGGCAGCCTGTGAACTGGGATACAAGACGATCTTCTGGAGTCTGGCCTATGTGGACTGGGATCAGAACAACCAGCCCGGTCATGAGGAAGCGTTTGACAAGCTCACGACACGGATACATCCGGGGGCGGTCGTACTGCTGCATAATACTTCGTCAACCAATGCGGAGATTCTGGATGAACTTTTGACGAAATGGGAAGAGATGGGATATATTTTTAAGCCGTTATCCGGGCTGACACAGTTGTGACGGAGAAGAACGCACGCTTCAACTGCCGGCTGCGGGGTGATCAGGGAGATTAATCAGGACGTAACACAACGGAATGGAGTCTGTGATGCATAAGATAGGAATTCTTTCAGATACCCATGGTCTGCTTCGCCCGGAGGTGGCGGAAGCGCTGGCGGACTGTGAGGCGATCCTGCACGGCGGGGATATCAATAAGCCGGCGGTTCTGGAACAGCTGAACAGGATTGCGCCGACCTATGTCGTGCGGGGCAATAATGATAAGGAATGGGCCAGGGAACTGCCGGAGACGCTCTCGGTCAGTCTGTACGGTGTCCGCTTCTTTATGGTACATAATAAAAAGTATATTCCGAAAGGAGAAGAGGGCTTAAAGGATACGGATGTCATCATATACGGACATTCCCATAAATATGAAGAAAAGCATGAGGGCGGACGGCTTTATCTCAATCCAGGGAGCTGCGGACCGAGGCGCTTTACGCAGCCGGTCACTTTCGCGGTGCTTACGGTTGAAGACGACGGTACATATAAGGTGGAGAAAGCAGAAGTCGTGCAGCGCACCGGAACAGTAAGAGCAGGCAGTGCCGGAACGTGCGGAATGCAAACCGGCGGTGCCGGAGGAACGGATACAATAGAGGATACGGCGGAGAAAGGAGCATTGGAGCAGCAGCTGGTCTCCCTTGATCTGAAGCGGGTCGTCAAAGGCGTGATGCGGGATACCGATAAAAGGTTGACTGTAAAGGAGACTGCAGTAAGGAACGGCATCAGCGAGGAACTTGCCGGGCAGATCTGCCGGCTGTACCTGACGCATCCGGGCGTGAGCGCGAATGGTATTATAGACAAAATGGGGTTGCCGAAAAACCGGTGACCTCATTTGTTTTAAAAAGATAATGCGGTAACCGGCTCTTGTATGGTATACTGAAATTATCATCCGGATTCGGGTATCATAAGAGCACAGGATACACCGGTCTGACGTATACACTAAGGGAAATTTGAAAGGAGCAGGGGGCAATGAACAGAAGTGAAGCAATTTTAAAGCTGTGCGAGGAAAAGCAGATTCGTATGATCGATTTTAAAATGACGGACATCGACGGGCGGTGGCGCCATATCACCATTCCGGTGGAGCGGTTTGGCGAGGACACATTTACTTACGGGATCGGATTTGACGGCTCTAACTATGGGTATGCACCGATCGAGAAGAGTGATATGGTATTTCTGCCGGACCCGGATACCGCGTATGTGGACCCGTTTGCAACGGTGCCGACGCTGACGATGTGCGGTAATGTATGTACGATCGGTGCAGGGGAGAACAAACCGTTTGACCAGTATCCGAAGAATGTGAGTCTGCGTGCTATGGAGTACATGAAAGACAGCGGTATTGCAGATCAGATGATCATCGGACCGGAATTTGAGTTCTATCTGCTGGACAGCGCACGCTACGAGGTATCACCGCAGCGCTGCGGCTACCGGATTGATACCAGACAGGCGGACTGGAACTGTACGATGGACCCGTACAATATGGGGAATAACGGCTATGAGGTGCCTTACAAGGGCGGCTATCATGTGGCGGCGCCGCAGGATGTGGGGTATGATCTTAGAAGCCGCATGTGCATGATGATGGAGGACTGGGGCATCCGTGTGAAATATCATCATCATGAGGTGGGCGGTCCCGGACAGATGGAGATTGAGGTCGAACTGGCGGACATGCCGACGATGGCGGACAATACGATGGTTATTAAATATATTATTAAGAATATGGCGGCGAGTGTGGGAAAGACGGCGACGTTTATGCCCAAACCGATCTATCAGGAGGCGGGAAGCGGTCTGCATGTGCATATGCTGCTCATGAAGGACGGCCAGCCGTTATTCTATGACGCGGAGGGGTATTCGGGCTTGAGCCGGACGGCGCATTATTTTATCGGCGGACTCCTGAAGCATATTGCGTCCTTATGCGCATTCACCAATCCGTCCACCAACTCATTCAAGCGTCTGGTACCGGGATTCGAGGCGCCTGTTACAGTCGGTTACGCGACTTCCAACCGCAGTGCGGTGATCCGGATTCCGGCTTATGCGAAGTCACCGACAGCGAAGCGGTTTGAACTGCGTAATCCAGATGCCACGGCGAATCCGTATTACGCATATGCGGCGATCCTGATGGCCGGACTGGACGGTATTGAGAATCAGATTGATCCGGAAGCGAACGGATGGGGACCTTACGACTTTAATCTCTATACGTTGTCAGAGGAAGAACAGAAGAAGATCAAAGGACTGCCGAAGTCACTGGAAGAGGCGCTGGATGCGCTGGAGCAGGATCATGAGTATCTGACGAAAGGCGGTGTGTTCCCGCAGAGACTGATCGACGTGTGGGTAGCGCGCAAGCGTGCCGAACTGAAGAAAATGGAGCAGATTCCGAATCCTGCAGAATTTAAGATGTATTATGATCTGTAATAAAGCATGAAGATACACTAAGGCGGCGGAATGCGCTGTCTTAGTGTATTTAAGCTGTGTATGTAAGAAAGTAAGATATGAAATGAAGAATCATGATTTAACAGAAGGAAATATTATGAAGAAGCTGCTGCAGTTTGCATTTCCCATTATGATAGGGAATCTGCTCCAGCAGTTATATAATATTGCGGATACTCTGATCGTAGGCCGTTATCTCGGAGAGAACGCACTGGCTGCGGTCGGTTCCTCTTATACGCTGATGGTGTTTATTACATCGGTCATTATCGGTCTGTGCATGGGCAGCAGTGCCTTTTTCTCCATGCAGTTTGGGGCGAAGAATCAGGAACGGCTGGAAAAAGGTATTTTCACGGCGTTTATTGCGATCGGTGCGGTCGCGCTGATCTTGAATATTGTGGTGTATGCGGGGATGAATGGGATACTCGTGTTTCTGCGGGTGCCAGGGACGGTGGAGCCGCTCATGCGGGAGTATCTGCTGTGGATCTTCGCGGGAATCGCGGCGGTTTTCCTGTATAATTTCGTGGCGAATCTGCTGCGGGCGGTGGGCAATTCCATGGTGCCGCTTATATTCTTAGGGATATCCGCCGTCGTCAATATAGTCCTGGATATTCTGTTTATCAGAGGATTGCAGTGGGGTGTGGCCGGAGCCGCGATTGCGACGATTCTTGCCCAGTATCTGGCGGGGATCGGTATCGTATGCTATTATGCGGCCGGATATCCCGAACTCAGGGTCAGTAAGCCAAATCGTGTATGGGACGGGCGTATCCTGCGGGAACTGATGGGCCTGTCTACATTGACCTGTCTGCAGCAGTCCATCATGAACTTCGGCATTCTGCTGGTCCAGGGGCTGATAAACAGTTTCGGTCCCGTGGTGATGGCGGCTTTTGCGGCGGCAGTGAAGATCGATTCCTTTGCATACGCACCCGTGCAGGACTTCGGCAATGCTTTTTCCACTTATGTGGCGCAGAACTATGGAGCCGGTAAGACGGAGCGGATCAGACGGGGCTTGCGGGAGGCGGTGGCGGGCGCGTTCCTGTTTTGTATGATCATCTCGGCTTTCGTGGTGGGGTTTGCAGGACAGCTTATGGGAATGTTCTTAAATGAAGAGAGCGCGGAGGCGATCAGCACGGGCGCAGAGTATCTCCGCATTGAGGGTGCATTCTATTTCGCTATCGGGCTATTGTTTCTGTTCTACGGCTATTACCGTGCGATCCACAAGGCGGGTATCTCGGTGGTGCTTACGGTGGTATCGCTAGGCACCAGGGTTCTTCTGGCATATCTGCTGTCATCTGTGGAATGGATCGGGGTGACGGGAATCTGGATGTCCGTGCCCATCGGGTGGATTCTGGCGGATCTGACAGGAGTATGGTATTATAGGAAGTATAAGAGGAAGACAATATGAAGAAAATCATAGCGATTGCAGCCGGGATCATCGCGATCATCGTGATCGGAATCGTATTGATCAGTGTACGGGAGACGGATACCGAGGTGACCAGAGAAGAGACCGGGGTTGGCTTTATCTTAAACGGCAGTATAGATGATCACAGCTGGGGGCAGTCCCATTATGAGGGGATGGAGCAGTGCGCCGGGGGTTTGAATCTGAAAGTATTCTATCGTGAAAATGTGCCGGCGGATGAACAGTGTAAAGAGGAAATGAAGGCACTGATCGATCAGGGCTGTAAGATTATTATTTGTAATTCTTTTGGCTATGCGGAATATGTACAGGAGATGGCGGAGGAATACCGGAACATATATTTCTTCCATGCTACGGGTGTAGCAGAAGCAGGAAATCTGGCGACTTATTTTGGCAGAATCTATCAGATGCGCTACTTAAGCGGTATCGTGGCAGGACTGCAGACCGAGACGAACGAGATCGGCTATGTGGCGGCTTATCCCATCTCAGAGGTTAACCGCGGTATCAATGCGTTTACGCTGGGCGTGCGTGCGGTTAATCCGGATGCGACCGTCTATGTGGAGTGGACGCAGTCCTGGACGGGGGACGAGGAGGCGGAAGAGGCAACGGACAGGCTGCTTCGTGCGCATGATGTCGATGTGCTGACCATACATACGGATACCAACAGGGCACTGGAAATCGCAGAGGAGAAGGGGATCTGGAGTATTGGTTACAACATGGATAATATCGATTTGTATCCGGATACCTTTCTGACGGCGCCGGTATTTGAGTGGGAGCATTTCTATGAACCGCATATACTGGAATGCCTGCAAGGTAAATTTGTGGGAAAGCATTACTGGGAGGGGGCAGAGACGGGAATAGTCGCGCTTGCACCTTTGAGCGGGAATGTGAAACCGGGGATTGCCCGGGAGGTAGAGCGGGAACGGCAGAAATTTTTAAGCGGAACGTTTGACGTATTCTATGGACCCATTACGGATGCGGAAGGCAGTATTCGTGTGCATGAGATGGAATGTATGACGGACCAGGAACTGCTAAATGCTTTTGACTGGTATGTGGAAGGAGTGGTGAGCGGTGAGTAAGCGTAACGGATATAAGCCGCTGCTGCTGGGTGCGGCACTGCTTCTTCTGGTCGTTATTATACTGTTGATCGTACTGTACCGCGGAGGGGAACGGACTACGACGCAGACGGTCGGGATCGTATTAAGCGGCAGCGCGCAGGAGGACGGCTGGAACGGTGCGAATTATGAGGGCGCTAAGAAAGCGAGCGAGCGTATGGGTGTCCGTCTGCTGGTCAGAGAGCATGTACGGGAGGGCACAGGCGAGTGTGCGGAGGCGGTCGGCGAACTGGCGGCGGAAGGCGCGGGGATGATCATGCTGAGCAGTTATGCGTATGCGAAAGAGGTGCAGGAACTGGTGCAGGCGTATCCGGATATTGTCTTTCATGTCAACGCGCAGGAAAGCCTTACGGACAATATGACATCCTATTTCGCACGGATGTATCAGGCCAGATATCTGTCCGGCATCATAGCCGGGATGCGGACAGAGAGCAACGTGATCGGTTATGTGGCGGCCCGGCCGAATAATGAGGTGAACCGGGGGATTAATGCTTTTACGCTTGGCGTCAGAAGGAAGAATCCCGCCGCCAGGGTGGTCGTCTTCTGGACAGGCGCGTGGGACAACAGGGAACAGGAGATGGAAGCGGTGGACAGACTGGTGCGGGAACGGCATGCGGATGTGATCACTTACCATCAGAATCAGGGCAATGCGATCGAAGCGGCGGATGCCGCCGGGGTTGATTCGATTGGGTATCATCAGCAGTATAATACGGGTTCTCCCGGACATCTGACTGCGATCGTGTGTGACTGGGAGAAAGTATATGCGGAGATGATCAGTGATTATCTGAAGGGAAGAGGAAATACGGCGAATCATTATTGGATCGGCATGGAGGCGGATGCAGTCGGTCTGACGCCCTATTCGGAATATGTTACGCAGGAGATGCGGGATGCCGTGGAAGAAGCCCGGCAGGAGATTCTGTCGGGGAAGGCGGTATTTTCCGGGGAGGTATATGACACAGAGGGCAATTTACGGTGCGGCGAGTCGGAGATTATCAGCGATGAGGCGCTGCTGGAGGATGTTGACTGGTATGTGGAAGGCGTAGAGATCTATGAAGAGTACATGGATTAAGAAAAACAGGAAGATCGTTGCCGGAATTTTCACTTTTATCGCGATATTCGGTGTGGTAGGCGTGCTTATGCAGAGTAAGATGCAGACGCTGCTCAATTATTATGTGGAACAGCAGACAATGAGACAGGCACAACTGCTGGCGCAGATGACGGAGAGGCAGTTTGCGTCGGAACTCAGACAGCTGGAGTGGACGGCGGATTACCTGCAGTACAATGAGGTGAACCGGCAGGAGATCGTGGATACTTTCGTCGGTAATGCGGAGCATACTTCCGTGGGACTTTTGGAGATAGACGGGAATGCAGTATGCGGTGAACCGCTTGATTTCCTGGCATTTGATGGGCTCAGGCATTCTTTTCGCGGTGAGAATGCGGTCAGCTACAGCCATGAACAGGGGCTTTTGTTTACGGTTCCGGTTTATCGCGGCAGAAATGTCAGATATGTGCTGTACAAGCTGTATGATGTGGAGTCTTTGTACGGAGTGTTCGGCCTTTCCTGCTATGAGGGCGAAGGCAGGGCTCTGATTGCGAATCTGCAGGAACAGATTATTATCCCCAGCTGCAACGGCAGAAACGAAGACGGACGTTTCATGCAGACGAAGGAGATCCGGGAGGCATTTCAGGGGATATGGGAAAAACTGCAGGTACTGACGGCTGCTTCAGCATACACCCGGACGGCGGAAGGGGATTATTTCCTGTTTGCTTCGGAGATAGCGAATACGGATATGCTTATGGTAGGCTCCGTCCCCGGCGATGTTGCGATGGAAGGGATCTACTATCTGGTCGTGCTGGTGTTGTGGGTGTTTGCGCTGTTGATGGTGGTGTTCGTAATCGGCATGGTCTATCTGTTCGGCGCAGAAGAAAAGGCGCGTGAAAGTGATGAACTGCGTGAGGCCAAGCTGATAGCGGATAAGGCGAACCGCGCCAAGAGTGATTTCCTGGCTAATATGTCCCATGAGATCCGCACGCCGATCAATGCTGTACTCGGCATGAATGAGATGATCCTGCGGGAGTGTGAGCAGGAAGAAATACGGGAGTATGCGCAGAATATACAGGGCGCGGGCCAGACCCTGCTGGCACTTATCAATGATATTCTTGATTTCTCTAAAATTGAGTCCGGCAAGATGGAGATCGTGGAAGACGTATACGACGTTTCCACGCTGTTAAATGATGTGGTCAATATGGTGCGTGCCAAGGCGGAAGATAAGAATTTGTGGTTTCGTATGAATATTGATCAGAAACTGCCCGGTGAGATGTGGGGTGACGCAACCAGAAACAGACAGGTCATCATTAATATCTTGAATAATGCCGTGAAATACACGAAGGAAGGCGGTGTGACGTTCGAGGTATCGGGCATACACACATCGGAGGATAAGATACTTCTGACGATACGGGTTACGGATACCGGAATCGGGATCAAGAAGGAAGATATGCCAAAACTGTTTCGCAATTTTGAGAGACTTAATCTGGGCGAGAACCGTAATGTGGAAGGTACCGGTCTGGGACTGGCCATTACCTATAAGCTGGTGGAACAGATGAACGGACGGATCGAGGTCGAGAGTGAATACGGATCGGGTTCGACCTTTACCATATATCTGCCGCAGACCATCGTGAATGAAACGCCGCTGGGGGATTTCCAGCTCAGATATCAGATGGTGATGAAGCAGAGCAGGCAGCAATACCACGAGAGCTTCGTGGCGCCCGATGCCAGACTGCTGGTGGTGGACGATACGGCAATCAATCTTCTTGTAATCAAGCAGCTCTTAAAGAGGACGCGTATGCAGATCGATACGTGCGCGGGCGGCAGAGAGTGTCTGGAGATGATTGCGCAGGAGCACTATGACGTGATTCTGTTAGACCATATGATGCCGGAGATGGACGGGATCGAGACATTAGAGCGTATACGACAGTCGGAGGAGCATATGTGTAAGGACACGCCGGTGATTGCGCTGACGGCTAACGCGATCGTGGGCGTGCGTGAGATGTATATTGAGAAAGGATTTCAGGATTACCTGAGTAAGCCTGTTGAGGGTAAGGCACTGGAAGTGATGCTTATGCGGTTTATTCCGGAGCAGAAGATGCAGGTTTACAGAGAGCAGGAAGTTAATGTGGTGCAGGAGGAGCCGGCGGCTTCTATGCCGGTGGAAAGCAGTACGGACAGGACGGACTGTCTCGTGGAGGAGGACCTGGGCATACAATACTGCGGCGGCAGTGAGGAAGTATACATGGAAGTTTTAGCAGAATTCTGCGATGTGGCGCAGGAGGACCGCCGGAAGATCGAGGAGGCATATGCGGGAGAGCAGTGGAAAGATTATGCGATCCTGACACACGGACTCAAATCCTCTTCACTCAGTATAGGCGCGAAGAGGCTGTCGGAGGAGGCGGCAGGACTGGAAAAGTCTGGCAAGGAACTGCAGAAGGAAAATGCTGCGCACAGGGATGATGTGCTGGCCTACGTCAGAGAATATCACGTTAAAACAATGGAATTATATGACATGACGGCTGCGGAAGCAGAAAAGCTTATGAAGATGATAGAAAATCGGGTTTAGCATTGCAAAAGAGAAGTGAGTTTGCTATAATGAAAACATATGTTTATAAAGGATAATGTGTATTATCCCTTAGTGCAGTGCATACATAGATGGAAGCGGGAGAGTGATAAATATGCAGAACGTAGTAATTGTTTCACAGATTCAGAGTTATCTTATTGTGTCATTAAAAGAATGGTTTGAGAGAGCGGACTACGAAGTGATTACGGTGAAGGCCGATATCGATGCCATCAACCAGATTGATGAACCGGTCGGTATTTTTCTGCTTTATGTTGATGAGAAGATGGTTGAGGAACTGCAGGCGCTTAACTATATTAAGGACCGCGCGGCGGAAGAGGATATTCCGCTTTTTGCGATCGGCGATGTGGATGAACTGTCCACCGTGGAGAAGATTCTCTCCAAGAATATGATTCGTCAGAAGTTCCAGCGGCCGATCAACGTCAGCGAAGTTGTAAGCACGATTACGGGATATGAGAAGAAATTCGGTAAACAGAATAAGAAGAAGATACTGGTTGTAGATGATTCGGGTACTATGCTCCGTAATGTAAAGGGATGGCTGGAGGAATCTTATCAGGTGACCCTCGCCAACTCCGGAGCTATGGCGATCAAATATCTGTCTACGAACAGACCGGATCTGGTACTGCTTGACTATGAGATGCCGATTGTGGACGGTAAGCAGGTATTGGAGATGATTCGAAGCGAGCATGATTTTGCGGATATTCCGGTTATGATGCTTACGAATAAAGGGGATAAAGAGACGATCATGCAGGTCATGGCTTTAAAACCGCAGGGATATCTCTTAAAGTCAATGGAACCGTCACAGATTATTAAGTCGATCGATGATTTCTTTGAGGAAATCAAGCGCAAAGAACTGCTGGGCATGTAATAAAGAATTAAGAGGTGCAAGGAAAATATATCTTTCCGGCACCTCTTTTTATGATTTATTATTTTCATACTTGTGGAAGATTTTTTTGCATTGCAGCATTCCTGCAAAGCGAATATACTGCTTAAATTGAGAAGCTGAAGTGATCGCCGGGCATGGGAACGGTTGTCTCTTCTTTGATGCTGTCCCAGTCCACATTCTTGATTTTGTCGATCAGTTCTTCCGCAGAAGAAGCATAGACGGTAGTGCGTTTGCTTCTCTCGTAATCATAGCCGTGCGGCTTATTGCCGGTTCTGTCGGTCTCGGCTTTCTCCGCAGCCTCTTTTTTATCTTCCCGGATCTTGTCTACAAATTCTTTCTGACGTTCGCCGACTTTCTCCAACTCAGCGAAATAGGAAAGCTGTCCATCCTTGCCGATTGAGATACCGATACGTGCCACTTCATCCTTGTGATCGCCGAGCTGGTCCTTTACCTCGTCCAGTTTATCGACCGCTTCGTCGAGAAGTGCCATATTCTGCTTCTTGACATCTTCATCTGCGGCCATGCGCTCCAGTTCCTCAGGATCGATCAGCACGCTGTACTCCTTCGTGCTGCGGGAGAGATAAGAAGCAGCGTCTTCTTCGGATTCGCTGTCGGTGACTATGAAATCCATATTGTTGTAAGTTCTCTTTAATTCCTGCAGGAGCGATTTTGCTTTGTCGCTCAGCTGCGTGCTGCTGCCTGTCTTGCCGGTACCGTTTGTTTTACCCGTAGTGTCAGTTTTGGATGTTTTATCCTGATTTTTTCTGCGTACAGAGTTGTCATAATAGTTGTTCTGATATGCGTTGTATCCGTTTACTCTGCTCATGTTGTGCCCTCCTTAGCATAATCTGTAATTCCATTTACCTGTCGCCGGTCTCCATGGAGCCGCTTCTTACATTATATATCGTAATGCGGTTGGGTTTTCTTAACCATCGGATTAAAAAATCATCGGATGAATACCGGATACGGCGTTTGACAAAAGTGCGGAACGGGAGTATAAATAATCATATAATGCATACTAAGCAGATAGGAAATAAGTAATTCGATTTTACAGGCGGACAGAAAGGCGTGGATATATATCATGAAGATTTCGACAAAGGGGAGATATGCGCTCAGGCTGATGCTGGATCTGGCGATGAACAATACCGGCGAGCCGGTGAGGATCAAAGATATAGCAGCCAGACAGGAGATATCGGATAAGTACCTGGAGCAGATCATCTCTGTACTGAATAAGGCAGGGTATGTGAAGAGTATACGCGGACCACAGGGGGGATACCGGCTGACGAGAGAGCCGGAGAAATATACGGCGGGGATGATTCTGCGGCTGACAGAAGGGTCGCTTGCGCCGGTTCCCTGCCTGGACGATGCGGTCAATCTGTGTGAGCGGCAGGAGTCCTGTGTGACACTCAGACTGTGGCGTATGCTGGATGAAGCCATCAGCGGCGTGGTGGACCGGGTGACGCTGGCGGATCTGGCAGAATGGCAGAATCAGATCACGGATAATTATGTGATCTGAGCGGCGTTCGTATTCCTGTAATATACTTGCATTTTGCAGACCTGCTATTGTACAATGGCATTGTAAATTCAATGGTAATGGGCGGTGAAGATAACAGATGACCGGAATAGGGAAGATATGGGACCGGGTGAAGAACTTTAAACTGAATATCATGAATTACGGTGTGTTCCTTCAGATTTGTGCGGCTGCTTTGATTCTCATACATTTGACGCTGTTGATTGTCATGGCAATATGCGGACAGACATTTCTGAGCCGTTTGAATATTGTAAGCGTGCTGATCTATCTGGCGGCATTCCACTATGCAGGACAGAACCGGGTGCGTCTCGTGTATTTCATATTTGTTGCGGAGATACTGGCGTATTCATGGATATCCGTGTACATACTGGGAGAGAGCACGCAGTTCGGACTTTACTGTCTGGCGGTTATGCCTTTTACCTATCTGACCAATTTCGTCCTGGAGTGTCAGAAACCTGACCAGAGACAGTTTCATCCGGTGATTAATTTTCTTATTATATGTGTGTTTTATTTTATGGAACTGAGCATGGGTAATTTCTTCGAGCCGCGCTTTGTGATCGGGAATGCTGCTATTGTTAATTTCCTGCGTATTATGAATATGCTGATCAACATTTTCTGTATCCTCTTCGGCAGCAGTGTGCTGTGCATGATTGCGGTGGAGAACACGATGACGATCAAACATAATATGGAAGAAATGGAGAAGCTTATGCATCAGGCGGAGGCTTCCAATGAAGCGAAAAGTATTTTTCTTGCAAATATGTCGCATGAGATCAGAACACCGATGAATGCGATCTGCGGTATGACAGACATGCTGCTGGATGAGAATCTGTCGGAGCAGGGCAGGGAGTATGCGGCGACGATCAAGACGTCGGGGGAAGGGCTTTTGAGTATCATTAATGATATTCTGGACTTTTCCAAGATCGAAACCGGCAAGATGCCGATCATTCCGGAAGAGTATTATTTTTCATCCATGATCCATGATGTGATGAGTATGATGGAGATGCGCGTGAAGGGGAAGCCGGTCGAGGTGATTGCCAGAGTATCCGACAGTGTGCCCCGCAAGCTTTATGGAGATATCGGCCGGGTCAAACAGATCATTATCAATATCATGGGAAATGCCACGAAATTTACACATGAGGGTTCCATTACGCTTACGGTATCATGGCAGCAGGAAGAGAGCGATGCGGGGCGGATGATCGTCAGTGTCTCTGATACCGGTATCGGTATCAGGGAAGAAGATATGGATAAGCTTTTCCGCTCTTTTGAGCAGGCGGATATGAAGAAAAACCGGGGAATAGAGGGAACCGGGCTCGGGCTGTCCATCTCAAAGCTGCTGGTGGAAAATATGGGCGGCAGCATTAAGGTGGAGAGTGAGTATGGCAAAGGAAGCACTTTTACTTTTGATATCCGGCAGAAGGTCGTGGATGCAACGCCATGTGAATACAGTAAAAATAAGAAAGTGGTGGAAGTAAAGCAGTTTGTCATTGATTTTGCGGCACCGGAAGCGAATGTGCTGGTGGTAGATGATAATAAGGTAAATCTGCGCGTGGCAACAGGGCTTTTGCGTAAGTTCGGCATCGTGCCGGATCTGGTGGATAACGGACAGGACAGCGTGGATATGATCCGCAGGCGGGCACAGTATGATCTGGTGTTTATGGATCATATGATGCCGGAAGTGGACGGCATTGAAGCGACGAAAATGATCCGTGCCATCGGTACACCCTATACGGATAAGCTTCCGGTCGTGGCACTGTCTGCGAATGCGGTCAAAGGAATGGAAGACGAGTTTCTTGTGGGAGGAATGGATGATTTCCTGCCCAAACCTATAGACCTTGAAATGCTGGCCGGTATTTTGAAGAAATGGCTGCCGGCGGAGTTGATCCGGCAGATTTGACAGTGCAGCTGTCAGGATGGAATGCTCTTTGTAATTGAAAAATTTCGAAACAGAAATAAAAGCAGCGTTGGAAATCTGATTGAAATGTGGTAGTATATAAAATATTCAAATCAGACAAAATGTGATAAAAAACAGTTAAAAGGAGGACTTGAGATGACAGAATCACAGTACAGGCGGGCGAATAGAACGGTGTTTATTCTGGTCTCGGTAATCTTGACTTATTTTATTCTGACTATGGGAGCCACGGCGCTCAGATCGGGCGGTAATCTGCAGACTTATCTGCGGGCCGGTATGGTGGCGCTCATGTATATCGGAACAGTCATATTTTATATGACGGGAAAAGGTCAGAAGAAAGCAGCGATCGGCATGATGGCATGCGCTACCGTGGCATATGCCGTGATCGTGCTGTTCGGAGAAAACACGATCGTTTATGCCTATGCCTTTCCCGTTCTGTTCGGCGCGATGGTCTATTATAATCAGAGACTTTTGATTGCGGGCAATGCGGCAATTATCATCCTGAATCTGATCAGAACTTTTATCATAGACAAGTCGCAGTTAGAGCAGTCGGTTATGTCACTGCTCACGATCCTGCTGGTGGCATATGCTTCCAGTGTGGTTTCCAAGCTGTTAATCCGGTTTAACGAGGAAAATATCAATTCCGTGGCAGAAGCCGCCGCAAAACAGGAAGAGGGGCAGCAGAAAATGCTGCAGGTGGCCGGCAGCATCATAAAGAATTTTGACGGCGCGATGGACAGACTGCAAAGTCTGCAGGGAAATGTGGATACGAATAATTTTGCGATGACAAATATCGCGGAGAGCACCGATGCTACGGCGCAGTCGATCCAGAGACAGGCAGATATGTGTATGGAGATCCGGAATAATACGGACGCTGTGGAAACAAGCATTCAGAAGCTGATTGCCGCTTCCGACAGAGCCGGAGAGATGGTGACACAGGGAGCCGAAGTCGTTGAGAATTTGAGAAAGCAGGCCGAAAATGTAGAGGCTGCAAGCAGCGCCACGGTGGAAGTCAGCGACCGTCTGAGCCAGAAAGTGGAAGAGGTGCAGAGCTTTATCGGGGCGATACTGTCTATCTCCGGACAGACCAATCTGCTGGCGCTTAACGCTTCGATCGAAGCGGCACGGGCCGGTGAGGCGGGCAAGGGATTTGCGGTGGTTGCCGAGGAAATCAGACAGCTTTCAGAGCAGACGAAAGAGGCGTCCAACAGCATTACCAATATCATTAATGAGTTGATACAGGATACGAAGAGCGTTAATGAGAGCGTGGACAGTGCGGTTGCATCCATCAACAGACAGACAGAACTGATTGAAGCCACCAGAGAGAAATTTGTGGCGGTCAATGATGAAGTGCAGAACATGGCACAGAACGTGAGAGACAGCGAAGTGATCATCGACAGTATCATTGACAGCACCAATGCGATTTCGGACGATATTTCACAGCTGTCCGCGACGAGCGAAGAGGTGGCAGCTTCCAGTGTGGAAGGGCTCAGAACCTCGGAGGCTACCGTGCAGGATATGCAGGCGTGCAAGGATATGCTGGAAGAAATTTTTGGCCTTGCAAAGCAGCTGCAGTAGCAGATAGAACAGTACCTGACAAATTGAACGCCGGAGAGATCATGACCCGATCTCTCCGGCGTTTGTGATTACGAATACTCGCGCATATTGATAAAATTGTAATAGGGAAGCGCATCTTTCGTGTAGCCGTTTGTATAAACGTGAATGCTGCGTTCCTGCGCTTTCTCCCGCTCACATGCCTCGTCTAAAACCTTGGAAAAGAAAGTCTGCGCGAAGGTTTTAGACGGGTTCTGTCCGGACTGGTGTTTTTTGTCATTGGAAGAAACCTTCCTCAGCGGGGAAACAGCCATAACCGCTTCAACTTTATAATTCTTTTCGTATGCATATACTGCGACAATCCCTCCCTGGAAAATATAATGGTGAACCTCTTGTTCTGTTAATTGTATCGGCAGGAATCTTATTTTCTTAACACTATTTTAACAGATATTTTCTAAAAATAAAAGAAGAAAACTAAAAGTTTACAGAAAAAGATAAAAATTTTCAGTCAAATTGTAAGCAGCATATTGAAATTAAGAGATCTAATACAAGATCGGCGAGCGGGGTGACCGTTCCTTTGCGGTGAGCGGGCCGGCGGTGAAGATAAGGTGAGTAAAATCACCCTGGCCTCTTTTTGGTTCTTTTTCATAAAAATGTAATCAGAAGATTGGTAAATACCACGGAGCAATGTTGCTTGCGAAAAGTTCTCTCATTTAATATAATAAAGACAAACACCAGCGCAACCGATTGCGCAATGTTGCGCTAATCTCTGGGAAGAAGATACAGAGGGCAGCAAAATAATAAAACGGGAGGGTAAACATGAGGAAACAGATAAGACAATATTTGCGAAGAAGCCTGTGCGGTATTTTAAGCGCGGCAATGATCCTGACGGGCTCATCTATTTCCGGCATGACGGCGTATGCGGCACAGCCGGATGTGGAAGATGCGGGACAGACGAATGACGTGGACGACAGTATGGATGTAACGCCGTCTGAGGAGAATGGGGATGTAGTTCAGAATCCTGACGCGGGTGGTGATACCGGAGATGGAAATGAGAACGGCGCCGGAGACATTGATTCCGGCAATGAGGACGGGGATACCCAGAAGCAGCCGGATGACAGTTCTGAGGGAGATGATGCGATGTTACCCGACGAAAATACAAATCCCGATGGTGAAGAAAATGATGGGGATTGTGCGGATGACGTCACAGAAGATGACGGCATCACAGATGATGATTCCGCAGACGATGATTCTGTTGACGATGCTGCCGGGGAAGAGGATCCCGAGGACGCATCGGATGAGAAGGGCGTACTGGGAGCAGAGGATGGCGCTTATGAGAGCGTGCCGGTAGAATTGAATTTCTATGTCGGGGAATTGAACGCGGATGAAACCGTAGGATTTTATTATTGGACAAGTACCGGCGGTGAAGTTGTAATAGATACCGAGACGAATCCGTTATTACCCTGGGGTGGGTGGAGTAAGCCCGATAAGAATCCAGTATATGAAATGCTGCCGGTGGACGGACACACAGGCTGGTATCATATTACGCCTACGGTTACGGACAAACTGACATTGGATGCCGGTGTATGTACTGGCAGTCTGGTCGGATTTTCTGTTTTTAAATCCAGCGATCCGAACACTGAACTTATTAAGTGTGACGGATGGGATAATTCAGAAATCTATACAGGCCTTCTTGCCGGTGAGATTACCGCGGTGAAAGAAGGCGCAGGATATGCTTCCATTGACGAGGCGGAAGCGGCAACGACAGTGTCCAAAGAAACACTGGCGGAGCTGGTAACCGAGGCAAAGAAGCTGAAAGAGGAAGATTATAAGGCAGAGGGCTGGAAAGTATTCTCAGAAGCGCTGAAAGCCGCAGACGAGGTGCTTGCCAAGGATGCGCCTGCAGGCAGTGAAATAGAAGAGGCTTATAATAATCTGGATAAGGCGATGAAGGCGCTGGTTCCGAACTCTACGGTGGAGGCAGAGATCAATGTAAAGCCGGTGGCATTGGCAGATGATTTCATTCTGGGTGCAGACATATCTTCTTATTATGCTTTGAAACAGAGCGGAACAGTTTTCAAGGATGAGAATGGAAACGAGTTGGACGATGCGGGATTCTTCCAGTATCTGCACGACGGCGGCACCAACTGGATCCGCATTCGTGTCTGGAATGATCCTTATGACAGTGAAGGACATGGATACGGCGGCGGTAATAATGATCTGGATAAGGCAAAGATCATGGGTAAGCTGGCGACGGATGCCGGCATGAGGGTGCTGATCGATTTCCACTATTCCGATTTATGGGCGGACCCGGGCAAACAGCAGGCACCGAAAGCATGGGCAAATATGACTGTTGATGAAAAGGCGGAGGCTGTTTATCAGTTTACCAAAGATGGTCTAAGTGATTTGAAAGCGGCAGGTGTCGATGTCGGCATGGTACAGATCGGAAACGAGACGACGCAGGGCATTTGTGGTGTACAGTATAGTGATAGCAATGGATGGGAGAGTGCCGCTAAGATTTACAATGCGGGAAGCAGAGCGGTCAGGGAGTTTGATGCGAACTGTCTGGTAGCGATCCATTTTACGAATCCGGAAAAAACGTCAGTGATACAAGGTCTTGCGAAAAGTCTGGATGACCAGAACGTTGACTATGATGTTTTCGCGAGTTCTTATTATCCGTACTGGCATGGAACGACTGAGAATCTGACCAGTGTATTGGCTCATGTAGCTAAAACCTACGGTAAAAAAGTTATGGTTGCAGAGACATCGTGGGCGTACACGTTAGACGACCAGGACGGTCATGAGAATACGGTGCGTAAAGGTAACAATGATAAAAATCAGCCTTATGCGTTTTCTGTTCAGGGACAGGCCGATGAGATCCGGGCGGTTGTCGAGGCGGCTAACAACGTGAATAGTGTGGATGGCGCGGCAGGCAGCAGCATCGGTGTCTTCTACTGGGAGTCCGCATGGCTTTCTCCGTATTATGTTTATAATGAAGACGGCACCAAGAATGAGGAACTGTATGCGCAGAATAAGGCGTTATGGGAAGAGTACGGTTCCGGCTGGGCTTCCAGTTACGGCGGAGAATACGACCCCAACGACGCAGGCAAGTGGTTTGGCGGCAGTGCAGTGGATAATCAGGCATGGTTCGGATTTGACGGCACAGCGCTTGCAACGGCTAAGGTATACAGTTACATCAGAACAGGAGCAACGGCTGAAAAGGCAGTTTCGGATGTGGTAAATCCTTTTGTAACGATCAATGCGGGAGAGACAGTCGAGTATCCGGAGAAGGTAACCGTAAACTTTAATGACGGATCTTCAGCTGAATATGCGGTCACATGGAAAGCGGAGGATCAGGAGAAGGTAGATACCGCAATTCCCGGAGATTATACGGTCAAGGGCATTGTTACCTGTGAGTATACTTTAAACGACGGCAGCACCACGACGGCGACAAGGGATGTTACCCTGACTGTAACGGTAAAGCCGGTTACCATTTCGGAATTATTGAATCCCGGATTTGAAGATGCAGATATGTCAGCATGGGAAATTACGGGAGAAGGAACGGCACGGAAAGATGAAGATCCACGCAGCGGATCTTATGGAGTGCATTTTTGGAATAGCAATGCGTTAACTTCTACTGTAATGCAGACAATTAAAAATATCGCTGCTGGAACCTATACATTCGGCGGATATATACAGGGTGATACGGATGGAACTACGGCAAACGCTGTCGTAAAGGTATATGACAGTGCGGGCATGCTGAAGGATACAAAGACGGCGGCATGTACCACGGCGGGATGGAATGTATGGCAGAATCCGGAAGTTACTGATATTGTCGTTGCCAAAGGTGACTATCTGGAAGTAGGAATGGAGATCAATGCAGTAGCCGGCGGCTGGGGAACGATAGATGATTTCTATCTGTATGCGACTTCCATTGCCCCCGTGCAGGAAGGCCTCAGGGCGGAGTGGACGGATGAATGGGCGGAGTCTCTTGGCAGTGAAAATACTATAACATATACCGGTAAAGCGATTAAGCCGGCTGTGCGGGTATATGACGGAGAAACCCTTCTGACGAACAAGAACTATTCCGTATCCTACAGGAATAATACGAAAGTAGGAGAAGCCAGTGTTATTATTAACGGAAAAGGCAATTATACCGGAAGCTGTACAAAGTCCTTTAAGATTGATTATGTAGATCTGGAGAAGGATGCCGATGTCGGTATCGCAGATCTGTACGCAGCCGCATCGAAGAACGGTGCTCCGGTAGCTGTGAAACCGGTGGTGACATGGAAGGGGAAGAAAGTAAATGCTAAATTATACGAAGTAGTTCTCCCCGATAAATCTGAAGGCGCGTATGCGAAACCGGGTACTTATAATGTGGAAGTAAAGGCAAAAGAGAATAATGGAATTTACAAGGGTTCCAGAACGATTACCATTACACTTGCCGATACTGCGGATAATACACAGATTCTGATGAGCAGCGTAGCAGTTAAGTTCAACTTTAAGTCCAAGCCGTGGAAAGAGGGCGGTGTCACATTAGAGGCGAATGATATTGAGCTGACATATAAGAAGACGAATGAAAAGTTGACATTTGGCGATGATTATACACTTTCCTATGAGAACAATGACCGGATCGGTACGGCAACCGTGATTATAACGGGAACCGGCACACCGGCAAACGAAAAGAAGTTTGTCGGACAGGTGAGAAAAACATTCAAGATTGTCGGGACACCGATCAAGGCGGGTGATGTCAAACTTGAAACAGGAGCGGAACCGATTGTCTATGACGGAACCGGGCATAAACCGAAGGTGACAGTCGGGGCGCTGAAAGAAGGCAGCGATTATACGGTAGAGTATCAGAATAATATCAACGCCGGTAAGAAAGCGACTGCTGTTATAACAGGTATCAATGGTTATTCCGGAACAATTAAGAAGACATTCACGATCGTGGCACATGATGTGAATCAGAGTGATGTTCACATTGTTGTGGATGATCCGGCAGCATATGAAAAGGGCGGCAGTAAACCGGCGGTAAAAGTCACTTTTGCCGGCAGAACACTGGCACTGGGCAAGGATTATAACGTAAGTTATGCGAAGAACACGAAAGTGACAGGAGAGGTTTTAGCAGAAGCCAGAGTCGAAGGCAAAGGCAATTTTGCCGGAAAAAAGACGGTTACTTTTGCGATCAGGAAGCAGTCCCTGCAGGAACTGAAGGCAACGGTAGAAGACCAGATCAGTGCACAGAAATGGAATAAAGTGAATCCGGTTATCACAGATCTGAATGGCAAGGTGCTCAAAAAGGGTACGGATTACGAAACAACATTGACTTATAAGCTCTATAATATTGATGGCACCGAGGTGACGGATACGGCTGCAACACCTCCGGCAGCAGGTATGAGAGTTGAAGTTACAGCGACCGGCAAAAATAATTATGAGGGAACGATTACTGCCGGGTGCAGAATTATTGACAGCAGACAGAGTATTACCAAAGCAAGGCTTACAGTTAAAAATCCGCAAATTTATACAGGAAAGGAAGTTGAGCTGCAGAAGAGCGATATCATACTTGAGATAAAGGATGGAACGGCATGGAAGCCTATCGCTGATGACCAGTATGAAATTGTGGGTTATTCCAATAACATCAATAAGGGCAAGAAAGCCAAGGTGACAATCCACGGACTTGCACCATATGGTGGAACGAAGACGTTTAACTTTGAGATCAAGGCGCAGTCGATAGAGAAAATGAGCTGGAAAGAGAGAATCGCTGCAATGTTTGAAATGCTGTTTCATTAAGATCACAGGCAGGGACAACTGTTTCACAAGGAATCCGATCCGGAAGATCTTTGTAATCAAGTAAAGCTGTGTCATGCGCTGGCTGCGGTTTCGCAGAGAAAACACGGTCTGATATGACATGAGAATGACTGAAAATGTATACGGAAAGGGGCAGAAAATAACATTCTGCCTCTTTTCAGATTATTGAACATATCCGGGTAAAGTGCTATAATAAACATGGATTCGGAAAACATGCCAACGCATCTGCATACTGCGGATTTCAGCGGGAAAAGAGGAGAATTTATGAAAAGGAACAAGACCAGAAAAATGGGAATCCGGAATAAGATCGTATTGCCTATTACAGTATTGATTATTTTACTCTGTCTCGTTATGGGGATTAATTCTTATAAGCGGACAGAGAGCGGACTGATTGAAATGGGTGTGGAAGAGGCGCGTATGGCGGCGGTGATTTCTACAAAAGTGATCGATGCACAGAAACTGGCAGCGCTTACATCGGCGTCCGGGGACAGTGAAGAATATGAAGAGATTCTGGCAGCGATGGCAGGCGTCAGGGATGACTGCGGGATTCAATATCTGTATACGCTGTATACGGACGGACAGAAAGTATATTACGGAATAGACACAGATACATTACAGGACCGCAGTAATTTCGGAGAAGTCTTTGAGGTGTCTTATCAGGAACTGCAGGGAGTCTTCCAGGGAGAAGAGTATGTGCAGGATTATATTGATTCGACGGAAGATGGAGAGTTGATTTCGGCATATATGCCGGTTAAGGACAGCAGCGGAGCGGTTGTGGGGATTGTAGGATGCGATTATGATGCTTCCGGGGTCGTGCGGCGTCTGGATGCGATTCTGAAGCAGACAGCAGGCATTACTCTGATCTGCCTGATCTGTGCGCTTACGATCATCAATCTGATTGTAGGGAAGATCATCAGGAGCCTGCACAAGGTGGACGGCAAGATCTATGAGCTGGTGAACAATGAGGGGGATCTGACGCAGACACTGGAGATACATACCGGAGACGAGATGGAACTGATCTCGGATAATGTAAATGCACTTTTGGGCTATATACGAAGTATCATGATCAATATCTCTGATAATTCTGATCTGCTCAATGAATCCTCGCGCGTGATGGCGGAGAATTTGTCTGAGGCGGAGGAAAGCATATCGGATGTGTCCGCGACAATGGAGGAGATGAGCGCCGCTATGGAGGAATCCAGTGCATCTCTGGATCAGGTCAACGATTCAATTGGTATGGTATTTGGTTCTATCGAGGAAATCTATCGGCAGGCTGAGGACGGAAGCCGTTCTTCCGATGTGATTATGAGCAATGCATCCGAAGTATATCAGAATGCTGTGGAAAACAGAAAAAATGCCGAGGCGCAGGCGGCAGATATGGCGGAATCTGTCCAGAGTAAGATCGAGAAATCCAAGGAAGTGGAACAGATCAGAGATCTTACAAGGAATATCATCAGCATTACGGAAGAGACAACGCTTCTGGCATTAAATGCAAGTATCGAGGCGGCAAGAGCAGGAGAATCCGGCAGGGGATTTGCTGTGGTAGCTGATCAGATCGGAAAACTTGCGACGAATTCTGCAGGTGCCGCAACAGAGATTCAGAAGGTGACGGCCGATGTGATCGCGTCGGTGGATGAGCTGGCGGCGGAAGCGGAAGTGATGATCAATTTCATGAATGAGACCGCTATGGGAGGTTATGAGAAGCTGCTTACGACCAGTGAGAATTATCAGAGTGATGTGGGCAGTATGAACGAGATGATGCAGCGTTTTGCGGCGGAGAGCGAAGAATTAAAGCGCAGTATGGATCTGATCAGGGGATCGGTGGAAAATATCAAGACAGCGGTGAATGAGAGCGCGATGGGAATCAGCAACGTGTCGGCTACGGTAGCTGATTTAACAGAAAGCATCGGTGATATCGACAGACAGGCGGATTCCAATCTGGGCGTTGCCGGACAGCTTAAGAGTGAGGTGAACAAGTTTAAACTGCAGGCATAAATTACAGCGATAAAAAAAGCTGTGCAAAGAGTATGGATTTTGATATTATATAAGAACAAAGTAACTTCGGCTTGACAAAGTTCTACATATCTGGTAGGTTTGTGGTCGGTAACCGAAAGAAAACAGGGGATAACAGAGGATAACAGGCTATATGGAATATAAGAAAATCAATGACGCGACGGTACAGTGTATCATCACAGCGGAAGATATGCTTGAATACGGTCTGACCCTGTCAGACATATTTGAGAGAAATGAGAAGGGCGAGGGATTCCTGCGGGATATTATTGAGCGCGCCCATGATGAGGTAGGCTATACGGTCAACGGGGAAAGTATAGCCATGCAGATTACGCCTCTGCAGGATAAAGGACTTGCAGTCACTTTTACAAACGAGAGTCCCATGGGATTTCGAGATATCCTGCAGCATTTGAAGGAAGTTCTGCAGGGAGTCAGCGCAGAACTCGGCAGGCAGGATGAAGAGGAGCGCCTTGCTGCAGCGCAAAACAAACAGACGGAGGTATATGAGGATAACAGGCGCATGTTCGTGTTTGCCACGCTCCATCAGGTTATGCAGTATACGGCTGCCATTCCGAAGAATCTGTCTGTGAAGAGTCAGTTGTATAAAGAGGGCGAGGCGTATTACCTCGTCGTGGAGAAGAACAGGCTGTCTTATAAGATGTTTAATAAAATCAGCGCAGAGGCAGTTGAGTTCGGTAATCTGATTGCAGTTTCCAAGGAGAGAATGCTGTATCTGGAAGAACATGGGGAATGCCTGATTGCAGATCGCGCAGTAAGCAGACTCCGCAAGATATACCTGGCATAACAGATAACAGGAATAGTAGATGTATACGATGATAGCGTGAATGAAAATACCATTCCCGGCGTGAAGGAGGCATTCACGCGGAATCATGGAGGTTATTGTATATGCTGTCATATCCCGAATGATCGTTGTGGATATGGCAGCAATTATCATGTATGGCATAAAAGTGAAGGTTATGGAATTATCATATAAATTGCATAAACTCTACCATAACAGAAGAGTTTGCACAAAATTAAAGAAATGGAGCATTTATGAGTAAAAAGACAAAACAGAAGGAAGTGTCAGAGAGACGATGGGAAAGTGAAGGCAGTGTGCAGGCAGGGGGACCTGAGAACGGAGGGAATAGTCTGCAGGCGGAGCGCATGGAAACCGGCAGGGAAGAGCAGCACATGAAATATGAGGATGCGCAGATTGACGAGCGGATTTTGCGTGCTGTCAAGGAGCTGGGATTTGATGAGATGACACCGATTCAGGAACAGGCGATCCCGCTTTTTATGACCGGACGGGATCTGATCGGACAGGCACAGACAGGCACGGGTAAGACGGCCGCGTTTGGTATTCCGATCCTGCAGAAGATCGATTCAGAGGACCGCAGTCTGCAGGCAGTGATTCTGTGTCCTACAAGAGAACTTGCCATGCAGGCGGCGGATGAGCTGCGCAAGTTTGCGAAGTATATGCATGGGATCAAAGTGCTGCCGGTATATGGCGGACAGGATATTGTAAGGCAGATCAAGAATCTGAAAGCCGGCGTACAGATCGTAGTGGGCACACCGGGCAGAGTGATGGACCATATGCGCAGACATACGCTAAAGATGGAACATGTGCATACGGTTGTGCTGGATGAGGCGGATGAGATGCTTAACATGGGCTTTCGGGATGATATTGAGACGATTCTGCAGGAGATGCCCAAGGAGCGCCAGACGGGTCTTTTCTCGGCGACCATGCCGAAGCCGATTCTGGATATCACCAGAACTTATCAGAAGGATGCCGCCTATATTAAAATGACGCCGCAAGAGGTGACGATTCCGCTCATCAAGCAGGCGTATTATCAGGTCCGCAGACAGGATAAAGAGGAAGTGCTGTGCCGGTTGATCGATTATTATGATCCCAGGCGGGCGCTGATCTTCTGTAATACAAAGCGCATGGTGGATGAACTGACGGAACATCTCAAAGCGCGTGGATATGAGGTGGAAGGTCTGCACGGCGATCTGTCTCAGAATCAGAGAGACACGGTGATGAATCTGTTCCGCAGCGGCAGGGCGAGTATCCTGATTGCGACTGATGTGGCGGCGAGAGGAATCGACGTCAGCGACGTGGAAGCGGTCTATAATTATGACGTGCCGGAAGACATCGAATATTACGTGCACCGGATCGGCAGGACGGGGCGTGCCGGTAAAACAGGTCGTTCTTTTACACTTGTGGTCGGCAGAGAGGCATATAAGATTCGGGATATCGAGAGGGTATGTCACACAAAAATCAAGGAGAGGAAGATTCCGGGTGCAGCGGATATTATGCAGCGTAAAGCGGCGAAGATACTGAAGGAGGCTGCAGACGTGATCGAGCAGCAGGACATCAGCCGGGCTATGGAGTATATTCTGGATGAGATTGCGCTCGGACAGCACAGCGCAGTACAGATTGCAGCGGCGTTTATGCAGATGAAGCTGGGAGAAGAGATCGAGGATATCAGGGAAGAAAAGTTTTTCTTTGAAAAAAAAGAGAGAAGACGCGGACCGGCAGGCAGAGGCGATTCCGGCAGGCGAAGCGGACGCGCCGGCAGGGACGATTCCGGCAGACGAAACGGGCGTGGCGGCGGCAGATCGGATCAGGGCAGCCGGGACAGTGCAAGGGGCGGATCAGGCAGACAGGGCGGCCGGGGAAGTGAGCGCGATGGCAGAAATAACAGCAGGTACGCCGCACTGCGTATTAAGACGAAGAAACAGGGGACATTATAGTACCAGTTCCTGCCCGTGGTCCTTCAACCACTTACGGGCGGTGCGATAATCAGGGTATACGGATTCAACCTTCTGCCAGAAGGCGGCGGAATGATCCATGTGGGTCAGGTGGCACAGTTCATGGACGACAACATAGTCCAGAATGGCAGGCGGCGCCAGCATGAGCCGCCAGTTAAAGGAAAGCGTGCCTCTGGCACTGCAGCTTCCCCAGCGGGTCTTCTGGTCTCTGATGGTGATCCGGTGGTAGGAGCCGCCGGTAAACTGCTGGAAATAGGAGGCTCTCCTCGGAAAATATTCTTTCGCCGCGGCGATATAGCGCTGCTCTAAGGCAGTGCGCTGGGCGTCGGTGAGGTCGGAGACGGGACGACGGCGCTGCCGGTCCTCTATTTCAAGATATTTGGTGATGATCCAGATGCGCTTTTCAATGAGCAGACGGGAGATCTCTTTTTGCGAAGCGCGTAAGGGGACGCGCACCGTGATCAGCCCGTCGGGATCGATGCTGATGGAGAAACTCCGGCGGTCGCTGCGGACAAGCGTGTAGGGAAGCTCGTAGCGTTTGCTCTGGTATTGGATACGTATCGTGTTATCGGTATGGTTGATCATAATATTCTCCACTCCGGAACGGCTGCGCTCCGGATTACTGTTTGGAATGTGCGGTGGATTACATCGCAGACCATATGAATGATATGATAATATTAAGATAAATGTCACAGGGATGCAATATGAAACAGGGCATGCTGTACTGGACAAAATCCTATCGGATATGCTAATATGTTGAAAGTATGGGGCACTGAAAGCTGCGTCGGTTCAGAAAACTGATCGGCGTCTGGAGGTATAATACAATAGGAGTATAGGCAAAATGGAACATAATAACAGTAATCTGGCTAAGAAGCAGGTGCAAAGCGGAATCTCTGTCTTGGAGAAACAGCCGTCGGATGTGAAGACCGCAGGAAAGGACAAGCCGGCGGAAGGAAAGAAATCAAAACCGATATCCGGGGAGAAGCGGGTAGAGACGAAAGAAAAAAAGAAGGCTAAGCCGGTGACGGCGGAAAATAAAATAAAACAGATATCCGGGGAAAAGGAGAAGACATCAGGCGATAAAAAAGGAAGGGCGGAAAGCCAGGAGGAATTTGAAAACCGTATGCGGAGGCGCGATGAGGCGCGCGCGCTCAGACGGGAGGAACGCAGGAGAAGAGTGCGGCGGCAGAAGATCGCGATGGCGGCGGGCGCGGGAGCAATCGTGGTGACAGCGGCGGCTTTGTGCGTGTTCTGTATGCCGTCCATGAAGCTGTCCCGCAGTCTTGCGAAGGGCGGCAGATATACGGAGCAGTCTGATTATGCGAATGCGCAGAGCGCTTATGAGAAGGCGCTTACAATCGATACCGGCTCTGTTGAAGCGTACCGCGGTATGGCGGATAACTATGTGGCACAGGGAAATATACAGGAAGCGAAGCAGATCCTGTACACAGGATGGGAAAAGACACAGGATGAAGGTCTTCTGCACTATTACTGCGTAGAGCTGTACAATGAGGCTGTGCATGAGATTAATGCGGGAGAATGCACGCTTGCGACTGTAGATAAATGTCTGCAGGTGCTGGAGCAGGAACCGGACAATCCGGACGCGCCGGGGCTTCTGGGAACCTGCTATGAGCGTCTTTTCGGTGTGTCAGAAGAGGAGGCGGTATGCAGTCTGTTCTTCGATGCGGACACAGCGCAGGATACATGCAGTTATGCAGAGTATGAGTCACTTGTACGCAGACTGCTTGCGCTCTATCAGGCGAACCCTTCCGAAACGCTCGGAACGGTTCTGAAACAGTATGCGGTGATCGATATGCCGTATGTACGAATCAGTCTTCCCCATCTGGAGGCATACAGAATACTGCTCACGGAGATCAACAGCGCGGTGAGCGATGCGGGTATTACGGAGACGATGGCCTGCCTTGCCCGTGCAAAAGAGATGAGTAATTATTTCGACACCGCTTTTGAGGAGTTCGGGGCGGAAAACTATGCTTATGCAAGAGATCTGGTGGCGCAGGAGTCCTATCAGCAGATCAGAGACAGTTTTATTGAAGAAAATTCCGGATACTGGGAAGGCTCTATCTATATTCCGGTGAGCAGAGAACAGCTTGTTCTGCACAGGGAAGACGGACAGGTAAGATTCTCCTTCCTCGACGGAGAACAATATGAAAATCATGAGGGTATTATCAAGGTATGGGGGACGAAACAGGAAGATGACGGCGTACAGCGCAGCGTGATCTCCTACGAACCGCCGGCTGACGGCTCGTCCGGTTCCCATACGGAATATACGGTGCAGTATTTATACAGTAATGTAAAGATCGACGGTCAGTATGTACCGCAGATGAACTATCGATTCGACACGAAAGTGACCACGGAGGAAGGAATCACCACCAATGCCATCGGCGACTGGGGCGGCGAGCATGAGTGGGAGATTGACTATTAAGGAGGAAAACGATGATGAGAAAGAAACCTGCAGTATTGATGATTCTGGACGGCTACGGCCTGAATGAGAAACAGGAGGGCAATGCGGTAGCGGAGGCGAAGACGCCCGTGATGGATAAGCTTATGGCGGAGTGTCCTTTTGTCAAAGGTAACGCCAGCGGTATGGCGGTAGGACTTCCCGACGGTCAGATGGGTAATTCGGAGGTAGGGCATCTGAATATGGGTGCCGGCCGTATCGTTTATCAGGAGTTGACCAGGATTACGAAGGAAATCAAGGACGGCACATTCTTTGAGAATCCTGCCCTGATGGATGCGGTGAACAACTGTAAGAAGAACGATTCCTCCCTGCATATGTTTGGTCTTTTGTCGGACGGCGGTGTGCACAGTCACAATACCCATCTGTATGGACTGCTGGAACTGGCGAAGAGGAACGGACTGCGCAAGGTATATGTGCACGCATTCCTGGACGGACGTGATACGCCTCCGGCAAGCGGCAAAGGCTTCGTGGAAGAACTGGAGCAGGAGATGAAGAAGATCGGCGTAGGCGAGGTTGCATCCGTGACAGGACGTTACTACGCGATGGACAGAGATAATAACTACGACAGAGTTGAAAAGGCATATATAGCGCTGACAAAAGGTGAAGGTCTTGAGGCGGCAGGCGCGGCGGAAGGCATCCAGGCTTCCTATGACAGGGAGGAAACCGATGAGTTCGTAAAGCCTACGGTTGTGATGAAGGACGGTGCGCCTGTGGCGACGATAGGGGACGGCGACTCCGTTGTATTCTTTAATTTCCGTCCGGACAGAGCCAGAGAGATCACCAGAAGCTTCTGCGATGATGATTTCAAAGGTTTTGCAAGAGAGAAGAGACTGGATCTCACATATGTATGTTTCTCCGATTATGATCCCACGATCCCGAATAAGGAAGTGGCGTTCCACAAGATCGCAGTGACCAATACGTTCGGCGAAT
>ERZ777011.1140-NODE-1140-length-31503-cov-15.383490_pt1 | contig 31503 bp, 27 predicted proteins | sample MGYA00374964_ERZ777011 | MGnify/ENA primary metagenome ERZ777011 (study PRJEB29310, sample SAMD00008975) | mouse gut metagenome | study: EMG produced TPA metagenomics assembly of the Metagenome analysis of fecal microbiota from mouse which was promoted... | reverse complement strand
TCAGATATTAAGGGATTATTTACAGTCGGTGTAACATATGTTTGACAAACCTACAGAAAATCTTAAGTTTTCATATTTTGCTCCGTCGTCGCCGCCCATGCAAAATAAGGAAACAAAATATGGATTATATGCCGGAAAGTGTCTGCTCCAGCATCCCTTTTGCCCACCGGTATTGTCCGTCGTCATCATACTGTCTGTAAAAGACTTCAATCATCATAGTGAGGTAAAGGATAATATCATACCATGTGATTCGCGTTAATTCCGAAGAGGAAAATGCAGTCTGCCCATATCCCTCCAGAAAGTGCTGATTCCTGGTGTGCCTGCGGAAACGGTCATCCATGTAAGCCTCACCCCACATTGCGCGTTCCCAGTCGATTACCCCGGCTACATGCCCCTCTTTCACAAACACATTCCCCTCCCACATATCCCAGTGCACCAGCGTTGCATGGGTTACTTCATCAAAGCACGCTTTATTTTGGGCAAGCTTTTCCGGCAGTTTACAGATGTCAATGCCAAGAGCAATATCCTTTTTTCGGGCATCTATAATGAGGTTGCAAAGCATTCTGCATATAAATTCATAAAGACTGTCAAATCTTTCCGTATCCCCCAGAAAGCCAAACTGATTCTCCCGGATATCAGTGAGTCTTTTTGAAATCTGCCCTATCTCGAAATTTAACTGTGCAATTTCTTTTTGGGACAGGTTTTCTTTTATCAGAATGTAATTATCGCCGTCCAGTTTTTCCATGAAAAAGTAATCGCTGTCGCAGATTGTTTTTGAACAATCGTAATAATAAATGTCGGCAACTTTCAACAGCCCGCTTTCTTTTACCAGTTCCATTGCCCTGACTTCCGCCTCCATAAGGTTGACTTCGTTGGACATTCGTCCCTGATTATCCTTAGAGGAAATTTTTAATATACTTTCCGTTTTGTCATCCAGGCCAAGCAGGTAGGTGACGTTGCACATCCCTTCTGTCAGCTCTTTTATGGAAGTCACCCTTTTGTCCGGAAAGGCCGCCTTTGCCATACGGCGGATTGTAATATCGGTCTGTTTGTTTTTGGTAATTGTCATAATTTCTTCCTAATATATTAATCAGTTTTCATATTGTTGATATGATAGTAACACAAAAAACAGCCTGTCACAATTTCTTTTCCGTCATTTCCCCAAAACCCAAGTTCCCCCAAAAAGAAATGTATGGTATAATGTCCACGTAAGCAATGAGCAGTGCCAAAATGCAGTCTGACAAAACGACAGCTTGCTGGCGGTTTTGTCAAAATGCATTTTGATAGGGCGAATGCCCGTGAATTCGGAAAACCTATGGTTTTCCGAATTTGCACTGCGAGTGGGAAGACTTGCAGTGCGAGTGGGGAAGACTTGCACAGTGAATGTGAAAACCGACGGTTTTCCGAATTTGCACTGCGAGTGGAAAGACTTGCAGTGCGAGTGGGGAGGACTTGCAGTGCGAGTGGGGAGGACTTGCAGTGCGAACGGAAGAATTTGCACTCGCAGTGGAAAGATATATATAATAAGGAGGTAACCGCATTTGAAGCACTTGGGAACAAAGAATATATTAACTGCCCGCCTGATTCTCAGGCCTTTTCAGACAGAGGATGCAGAGCCCATGTTCCGAAACTGGGCGTCTGACCCGGAAGTGACAAAATTTCTCACATGGCCGACGCATAAAAATGTGGAAATTACGCGTATGGTGCTGGAAAGCTGGGTAAAAGACAATGAAAATCCCGAGAGATATCATTGGGCGATTGTATTAAAGGAGCTGGGGGAGCCAATCGGTTCCATCAGTGCCACGAAAATAAATGACAAAACACAGTCGGCAGACGTCGGCTACTGCATCGGAAAAAGCTGGTGGGGGCAGGGAATCGCGGCGGAAGCGCTGAAAGCCGTTATGGCTTTTTTCTTTGAAGAAGTGGGAATGAACTGTATCAGGGCCTGTCATGATTTGCACAATCCCAATTCCGGCAGGGTGATGAAAAAATGCGGCATGACTCTTGAAGGAATCTGGAGAGCAGCCGGAGTGAATAATCAGGGCGTGTGCGATGAAGTCTGGTACGCCATCCTGAAAAAAGAATATGAATCCATGCGGGACGGCAGAAGCACGGTCAGGCAGCTCACTGACGGGTCCCAAAAAGCGGAAATATCCAGACTGATACTGGAAGCATTGCCGGATTGGTTCGGCATTCCCGAGGCAAGGGAGGAATACATAAAAGAAAGTAAAGGACAGTTTTTCTTTGCTTCTTTTGACAAAGAAACGCCGACAGGTTTCCTTTGCTTGAAGGAAACGGGAAAAGCGACGGTAGAGCTTGCAGTGATGGGGGTACGCAAAGAATACCACCGTCAGGGCATTGGCCGGGACTTGTTTCTGGCTGCAAAAAAATGCGCGGTGGACAGAGGATATTCCTTTTTACAGGTGAAAACGGTACAGATGGGATATTATAAGGATTATGACGATACAAACCGGTTTTACCAAAGTCTGGGTTTTCAGGAACTGGAAGTATTCCCTACGCTTTGGGGGAAAGAAAATCCCTGTCAGATTTATATCATGCAATTAGCGTGAAAAGTACTTCTAATAGCTCATGCCAGAGGGCATTTCGCTAAGAAGTACTAAGTTTCACGCCGGAAAATGCCTGAAAAGCGGCATTTTCCATCGAAACTTTAGTTTCGTGGGATTATGAGCCGCCATGGAGTGGCGGCATGGGGGTTAGCGTGAGAAGGTTACCGGATAGACAGATATAGGAGCGGATATGACACATTTACATACTATTTCTCAAAAAAAAGAGAATGCAGCTTACACAAAGGACATGACGCAGGGCAATCCGTATGCGCTTATGACGGCATTTGCGTTTCCGGTTTTTCTGAGTCAGGTATTCCAGCAGCTTTATAACATTGCAGATTCCCTGGTTGTCGGCAGGGTGCTGGGTACAGACGCGCTGGCGGCTGTGACCTCTTCCGGCACGCTGATATTTCTGCTTACCAGCTTTTTTATCGGGACTGCCATGGGGGGCGGCGTAGTAATATCAAAGGATTTCGGCGCAGGCAATAAAGAACGGGTATCCCGTGCCATCCATACCATCATAGCTTTCGGTCTGGTATGCGGCGTATTTCTTACCGCGTTTGGCGTTATTTTTACGCCTGTGTTTCTGGAATGGATGCAGACGGATGCAGAAGTAATGCCTGAGGCGGTGGAGTATTTCCGGTACTATTTTCTGGGTTCGCTTGCCATGGTAATGTACAATATCTGCCGCAGCATTATGAATGCGCTGGGTGACAGCAGGCGTCCCCTTTACTACCTGATTTTTTCTTCCCTTCTGAATGTAGGCCTTGATATATTATTTATTGCGGTGTTTCATTGGGGAGTCTGGGCGGCGGCTGTTGCGACTGTCATCTCACAGGCGGCCAGTGTTGTGCTCTGTATGGTACACCTTTTGAAAAAAGGAAGCCTGTATACGGTAGAAATCAAAAAAATTCGTTTCCACAAGGATGTCCTGTTTGAAATTATCCGTTACGGACTCCCTTCCGGCGTGCAGAACTCCGTGATTGGCTTTGCCAACGTGATTGTACAGTCCCAGATTAATTCCTTTGGAAAGATGGCAATGGCGGCTTACGGCGTCCATGCAAAGATAGAGGGATTTGCCTTCCTGCCGATTACCAGCTTCAACATAGCAAGCACCACCTTTATCAGCCAGAACCTTGGGGCAAGGCAGTACGGGCGCGCCAAAAAAGGGGCGCGTTTCAGTATTCTGGCAGCAGTGCTTCTGGCAGAAGCCATCGGGATATGTTACTATCTGTTTGCGCCGCAAATGATTATGGTGTTTGACAATGCTCCGGGCGTTGTAGCCCTGGGGATGCAGCAGGCAAGAACGGTTTCGCTTTTTTATTTCCTGCTGGCCTTTTCCCACTCCATAGCCGCCGTCTGCCGCGGGGCGGGGAAAGCGTTTGTTCCCATGGGTATCATGCTCTCCGTCTGGTGCGTGCTGCGGATTGCCTATATCCTGATTGTCATGGAGTTTACGGGTGAAATCGGATATATCTACTGGGCATATCCCCTCACGTGGGCAATCAGTTCGATTATTTACCTGATATACTACCTGTGTGCCGACTGGGTGCATGGCTTTGAAAAATCCGGTTGAGCTTCTATATTCGGCACGCCGGTTGTGGGGACAGGCATTTGTTCCAACAGGACACGTTCTCACTCGGGTAAAAACACAGCGGTACATAAGAGGTTGAAAGACAACCTCTAAGTACCGGTGTTTTTACACGGTCCTTTATGGAATCAAATGCCTGTCCCCACAACCGCCGTGCCGAATGCGGAAACTTTAAAAAGTCCCCTATAGACGAGCAATAAAATACAGTGTAAAATGGACATAAAAACGCATAAAGAATACGAGGAGGTATTTACATGAGCTTTTTAAAAGGAAAAACCGCAATTATCACAGGAGCCGGAAGGGCAGTCCTCAGTGACGGCAGGTGCGGCTCTATCGGCTACGGCATTGCAACGGCTTACGCAAAAGAAGGCGCCAACCTGGTTATCACCGGCCGAAACGTGAAAAAACTGGAAGACGCAAAGGAAGAACTGGAGCGGCTGTACGGGATTCAGGTTCTGACGTTGCAGGCGGATGTAAACGCCGGGGCGGACAATGAAGCTGTTGTTGACGAAGTCGTGAAACAGACCGTGGATACGTTCGGGGGAATTGACGTGCTGATTAACAATGCGCAGGCATCCGCTTCCGGCGTGACGCTGGCGGAGCATACCACGGAGCAGTTTAACCTTGCCATGTACTCCGGCCTGTATGCGGCATTCTACTATATGAAAGCATGTTATCCCTATCTGAAGGAGTCAAAGGGCGCTGTAATCAATTTTGCTTCCGGCGCGGGGCTTTTCGGTAACTACGGGCAGTGCGCTTATGCTGCCGCAAAAGAGGGCATCCGCGGACTGACGCGCGTGGCTGCCACGGAGTGGGCAAAGGACGGCGTCAATGTCAATATTATCTGCCCGCTGGCGTGGACGGCACAGCTGGAGCAGTTTGAAAAGGCATATCCGGACGCCTTTAAGGCAAACGTGAAAATGCCGCCCGCAGGGCATTACGGTGATGCGGAACAGGAAATCGGAAGGGTTTGCGTGCAGCTTGCGTCCCCTGATTTCAAGTACATGACAGGAGAAACCATTACGCTGGAGGGTGGAATGGGATTAAGGCCGTAAATGGCAGGAGGACAGGATAATGTTGTATCATGAATATAAAGGACTGAAGCTTTCTGCCCTTGGCCTTGGCGCCATGCGGCTGCCGGTTATTGACGGCGATGACGCGAGGATTGATGAAGAAAGGGCGGGTGAAATGGTTGCCTGTGCCATGGAGCAGGGAATCAATTATTATGACACTGCATGGGGGTATCATGGAGGCCATTCCGAAACGGTGATGGGAAAGATATTGAAACGGTATCCGAGGGAAAGCTATTATCTTGCCACAAAGTTTCCCGGATACGACCTTTCCAACATGAAAAAGGTGGAAGAAATTTTTGAAAAACAGCTGGAAAAGTGCGGCGTGGATTATTTTGATTTTTATTTGTTCCACAACGTTTGTGAAATGAACATTGATGCATATCTGGACGAAAAAAATCATATTTTTGAGTATCTGTCAGAGCAAAAGAAAAACGGGCGCATCCGGCACCTCGGATTTTCCGCACATGGAAGCTGCGATGTGATGAAACGCTTTTTAGAGGCTTACGGGAAAGAGATGGAGTTCGGACAGATTCAGTTAAACTGGCTGGACTGGTCATTTCAGGACGCAAAGGCAAAAGTGGAACTGTTAAAGTCATACGGGATTCCTGTCTGGGTGATGGAGCCGTTAAGAGGCGGACGTCTTGCTTCTTTATCGGAAGAAGACACGGCAAAGCTGAAAGCGCTCAGGCCGGATGAGGAGATACCGGCATGGGCTTTCAGATTTCTGCAGACCATTCCGGAAGTGACCATGGTGCTTTCCGGCATGTCGGACATGGAGCAGTTAAAGGCCAATATAGAGACTTATCAGACAAAGGACGCGTTAAGCAGTGAGGAAGCGGACGCGCTGCTTGCAGTTGCGGACAGAATGCTTAAGGAAAAGAATCTTCCATGTACGGCATGCCGCTACTGTGTCAGCCATTGTCCGAAAGGACTTAATATTCCGGGTTTGCTGGAACTGTACAATGAACACTGCTTTACCGGCGGCGGGTTTATTGCGCCGATGGCCATGATGGCGGTACCGGAAGATAAAAGGCCGGACGCCTGTATCGGCTGTAAAAGCTGCGAGGCAGTCTGTCCGCAGCAGATAAAGATTTCAGAGGCTATGTCTGATTTTTCTTCAAAACTGGGATAAGAAAGGCATACGGACAGGATGAAAGTAATAAAAGCTTTTCTGTATTTTATACTGGGAATCATTGCCCTTTTTTGTATTTTGGTTTTTATTTGCGCCTTCCATCCAGAGGTATCGGAAAAGATTGCGGATATTCTGTACAGGGGAAAGAACGAAGAATCCCTGCCTGCTTCGGCTGAAGATGCGGCGAAAGCGCCGGCGGATATCCTGCCGGAAGCAGGGAGCGACATACCCGGGGCTGCGGAGGCTGACGGTATAGTGGCAGTCATTCATCCGGAAGGGTATACTCCGCCCGGGCGGGAAGGGATAGTGATACCGGAGACATTGGCAGGAAGAAACGGTTATGAGCCAATCCGGGAAGAAAGCGAACAGCTGGAGGAAGCTGCCGCGGAACTTATCAGAAACCAGTTGGGGTTTGGCAGCACCGGAGACGGGCTGTCCTTTGACGCACGGTTTTACCCGTATTATGCCATGCTGGATGAGAAAGGGCAGCATCTTTACCGGCAGATTTATGCTAATGCGCAGGATTTGTATGCAGCATTCGCACCGGTGGAGGAAGTAAAGGCAGGGCAGCTGAGGAACGTCTTCTGTGCCGTCTATAACGACCACCCCGAACTCTTCTGGCTGGATACGTCTTATGCGTACAAATACACGCAGAACGGCGAATGTGTGGAGATTGATTTGCAGTTTAACCGCACGGCGCAGAATCTGGATAGCGCCGCACAGGCATTTTCAGAGAATGCGTCCCTGATTGTGTCGGCAGCGCAAAATCTGGATAGCGACTATGAAAAAGAGAAATACGTCCATGATGCCCTGATAGAAAAGGTTTCGTATAACCTGGGGGCGGAGATGAACCAGAGCGCATACAGCGCATTGGTAAACGGCCAGACTGTCTGCGCCGGTTATGCAAGGGCGTTCCAGTACCTGCAGCAGCAGCTGGGGATTCCCTGTTATTACTGTACCGGCTTTGCAGGTGAAAGCCATGCGTGGAATATCACCATGCTGGAGGACGGCTATTATAACGTAGATACCACATGGGATGATACGGATGGCGGGAATTATGATTATTTCAATAAAACGGATTCGGATTACAGGAGCACCCATATCCGGCAGGAATTGTCCATCTACCTGCCGCCCTGCAACGGACAGCGTTACCGGGAAGAAGAACAGCCGGTGCAGGAAGAAATTAGCTTAAGAAGCCTTTCAGACATCGGGATGACGGAAGAAGGCGTCCTGACCAGTCTTGAGGAGTACTATAATGACTGCTACAGCCAGATAATTACAGGAGGAAGCGGTGAATTTACATTTTTTAATGTGGTAGAGGGGGATGAACTGTTAAAACAGTGTGATACGGCATACAGGACGGATGCTTACATACAGGGCTATATGGAAGCTGCCGTGCTTGCGGTGGGGGCAAAAAACTGGGAGATTTATTTTGATGTGGAAGCGCTGGAAGGACACAGATATCTCATTGTCCACAATGTTTCCGTCAGTCCTTGACGGAGTCAATTTTATTGTGATAATATATAGGCATTGAAGTATGATATTTTGTTCTTAAACTATAAGGCAGAAAGGGGAACAAACCAAAAATGGATGAAAAGTTCAGGAAACAAATGGAGGAGAACGGCGCTGATGTGGATACGACCCTGAAACGTTTTCTGGGAAAAGAAGAGCTGTATCTGAGATTTATCAAAAAATTCCAGGACGACAAAAATCTGGAAGGCCTGTTGGAGCATTATGCAAACAAAGACTACGAAGGAGTCTTTGAGAGCGCCCATTCCCTGAAAGGCGTAGCAGGCAATCTCGGATTGAATCCGATATACAATATCTCAGCACAGATATGTGATTTACTGAGGGGGAAACAGGCTTCGGATGTGGATACGGCAAAACTGGAGGAGTTGAAGGGACAGCTGGAAGAAGCTTATCACCGTTTCTTAAACATCATAGGTGAAAACCAGTTATAGGCGGTAAACCGTACAGGAAACCAATTGACATTTTATCAGAATAATGGTAATTTAAAGTATAAAGGAAATTACCGAAGGGATGAGGAGAGAACATGGGAAAACAGCAGATATTAATTGTTGATGACGAAGAAGTAAACCGCATGATTCTTGGCGGCATATTCGAGGATGATTATGAGGTTCTTGAGGCGGAAAACGGTCAGGATGCCAATGATTTAATTGCTGCCAATGAAAATATCGTATTGATTTTGCTGGATGTTGTAATGCCTGTCCTCAATGGTTTTGGGGTGCTTGAATACATGCAGCAGCATGACCTTCTGGAAAAAATCCCCGTTATTTTGATTACCGGGGAAACTGTTATAGACAGTGACGACCAGGCGTATTCCTATGGCGTTGCCGATGTAATGCACAAGCCGTTTTATCCGCATATCGTGGAACGCAGGGCAAAGAATATCATTGAACTGTACCAGAATAAGCACAATATGGAAGAGCGCCTGAAAGAACAGGAAGTCGAAATCCGTGCCCAGGAAAAGAAGATTCGCGAGAACAACGAGTTTATGATTGACGCGCTCAGTTCCGTTGTGGAGTTCAGAAGTCTGGAGACGGGAGAGCATGTAAGGCGAATTAAGTATTTTACAAGGATTATGTTAAAATACCTCATGAAGTATTTCCCCAAGTACGGGCTGACGCCTACGCAGGTGGATGAAATCGCCCGTGCATCAGCGCTTCATGATATCGGAAAAATTGGAATTTCCGACGCCATCCTCTTAAAGCCGGGTAAGCTGACGCCGGAAGAATTTGAAGTTATGAAAACCCATACGACAATCGGATGTGAAATTCTGGAAAAATTCCGTGAGAACCAGACGGATGAATTTTACAAATATTGCTATGAAATCTGTCGTTATCACCATGAAAGATGGGACGGAAACGGATACCCCGACCATCTTGTGGGAGAAGAAATCCCCATCAGCGCGCATATCGTTGCGATTGCAGACGTATATGACGCACTGGTAAGTCCCAGGGTATATAAGAGTCCGTATGCAAACAATATAGCATATGACATGATTATGAACGGGGAGTGTGGGCAATTTTCACCGGATGTACTTGAGTGTTTCGCGCTTGCTAAGGAGGATTTCTTTAACATTGTGGAAGTAATAAAAATGTTTAGTTTTTCGTGATAAACGAACGGATAGCAGGCAGCAAAAAGTTGATATGTTTTGCTGCCTTTTTTTAGGCTGTATCTGAGGAGGGATAGGATGGAAGAGAGTAAGGACCGCATATTTCCCATAGAAGATGCCCTGGAAATGATTATCATGTTTGACGGTGCCGGGAAAGTTGCATATGCAAATGCGATTGCCAGACAAAAACTGGAGTATGAAGATGATTTGTGCGGCGTACATATCAGCAGTGTTTTTCCCAATACCTTTCAAGAAACAGAAATAATAACAGAAGAAAAGTGCGTGACAGGCAGGGATTTCCGGAATCTTGTCGCATACCGTAAAAACCATACCTGCTTTCCTGTGGAAGCAAGAATTACCCACAGTGATGATGGCGGTAAGGATGTATACATTTGTATGGCAAACGATATTCTCAAAAAAGAATATCTGAGCCGGGAAGTGGAGCGGGTAAGGGAGGAAGCGCAGCAGGCGCTCAAAGTCAAATCGGAATTTGTGGCAAATGTCACGCATGAACTCCGTACACCGGTAAACGGCATTCTGGGCAATATCAGGGAGATGCTGGAACGGGAATGGGATGAGCAGTCATTAAAGCAGCTGCATTTGATAGAGCGCTGCTGCGATGACATGAACAAAATCATCAATAACATCCTTGACTTTTCAAAACTGGAAGCAGGGAAGTTTACGCTGGAGCCGCGCAAGTTCCATTTCAGGAATATGCTGGATTATGTGAAAGGCAACCATATCAATAAAATCACGGAAAAAGGACTTGAGTTTTTTATGACGGTTTCCCCCCGTGTGCCGGAATACGTCATAGGTGATGAACTGCGCATTGTACAGGTTTTGAACAATCTCTTATCCAATGCACAGAAGTTTACCTCCTTGGGCAAGATTACCGTTGAGGTACTGCGGACGGCACAGATGGAAGGCAGGACGGAACTGTTTTTCATCATTTCCGATACCGGTATCGGAATAGACAAAGCGGACAGGGATAAACTGTTTCAGAGTTTTTCACAGGTGGACGCGTCCATCTCCAGAAAATACGGCGGTACCGGACTGGGACTGAATATCTGCAAGCAGCTTGTGGAACTGATGGGCGGCAGGATAGAAGTGGAAAGCGAGAAAAACCGGGGAAGCACATTTTCTTTTTCCATCTGGGTGGAAACCTGCGGCGAAGACGCGGATTCCCATACGGTGCAGGACAGCAGGAAGAGCCTGTACGGTTCAGAGTCCATGGAGGATGGAGGGAAAAAGAAAGAGGATGTCAGGTGTTTCGGCACGCCGGAAAATACAGAAGCGCTTAAGCGGAATCTGTCAAAGCTGATTCTTTGTGTGGAAATGGAAAACTGGGAAAAAGCGGAGATGTTTATGGATACGGTAAGACAGTTGACGGAAGAAGCGCCCCATGAAGTGAAGCGAGTGGTCCTGAGGCTGAAGATGGCCATTCAAAAAGAAAATTATGAAAAAGTCACTGCAGAATTTGAAGAATTAAATCATTACCTGTAATCGGAGGGAGAAACACGGATGATTTATGAGGATAAGGATGGCGGCAAGGATAAAGTTCTTATTGTAGATGACGTAGAGACAAACAGGATAATTCTGGAAGAAATCATCAAAGATATGGGCGAAACCCCTGTTTTGGCAGAGAGTGGGGAACAGGCCCTTGAAATAATCAGCGAGGAATATCCCCGTCTTGTGCTTACGGATATTTCCATGCCCGGCATGAACGGCTATGAGTTGTGCAGGATTTTGAAAAAAGATGAGGGAACCAGGAACATACCGGTTGTTTTTATATCCGCTTTTGATGACCCGGAGGATATTGTGGAGGGATTTTTCCTTGGCGGTGAAGATTACATAACGAAACCGTTTATACCGGAAGTGGTAAAGGCGCGCGTGGGCGTTCATCTGCGTCTGCACAAGGCCAGGCACGAACTGATGGAAATGAACAGGAGGCTGCAGGTTTCCGTCAATGAACAACTGAAGCAGATGGAACTGGAAAAAAAGAATATACTGTATGCCCTTGCCGGGATTGCTGCCCAGAATGCCTCTTATGACAAGACATATATGGAGCGGTTAAAAGCAAACTGCAGGACGCTGGCCCAGGGAATGCAGCTTTCACCTCTTTTTGAGGAAAAAATATCGGATACCTATATTGACACGATAGAATTGGCAGCGCCTCTCTGCGATATCGGCAATATTGGAATCCCTCGGGATATCCTGTTGAAACAGACAGGACTGACGGAGGAAGAAGAGGCCGTACTGCAGGGCCATACCACGATGGGGGCGCAGATTCTGGGTGACCTCCATGGCAGCAGCGATTATAATGATTTTATCAGGATATCTACCGATATTACCCATTATCACCATGAAAACTGGGATGGGAGCGGATATCCCGATAATTTAAGAAGGGAGGAAATTCCGCTTGCGGCACAGATAGTTTCGCTGGTGGATAGGTACTGTACCTTGACCGGAAAGGAAAAAAAGAGCAGGGAAGAAGCCCTGTCGGTCATGCAGACGGAATCAGGTGTGAAATTTAATCCCGATATTTTTAATATTTGTCGTAAAATATCACGTCAATTTTGCTGATTGATATTATATCTATTTTTTGACGGAGGGAAAAGCAGTGATAACAGATGAAGAATTTTTAAGAATTTCGGTTTTTATGAAACAGCGTTACGGCATTGACTTAAGCCAGAAAAAGGTTATTGTAAACGGGCGTCTGGAAAATTACATCAGAACCAATGGCTGGCACAATTTTAACGAATTTATGGATGCCGTGATGCGCGATTCGACAGGAACGCAGGAAAAGATGCTGGTAAATTTCCTGACAACGAACCACACTTATTTTATGAGGGAATTTGAGCATTTTGAATATTTTAAAGGAGTAGTGCTTCCCTGGCTTAGAAAAAAGGAAAGCGCCACAAAGGATTTGCGGATTTGGTGCGGCGCTGCCTCCACCGGCGAAGAGCCGTATATGATAGCCATGGTTCTGACGGATTTTTTCGGACTGGAGAGGAACCAGTGGGATACGAAAGTGCTGGCGACCGATATTTCCACAAAGGTGCTGAAACAGGCAATGGCGGGGATTTATGCGGAAGACCAGTTGAAAAACCTGCCGGAGAATTGGAAGAGGCATTTTTTCCATCATATTTCAGGGGGGACGCAGTATCAGGTGACAGACGAACTCAAAAAGGAAGTGCTTTTCAGGCAGTTTAACCTGATGGACCCTTTTCCCTTTAAAAAGAAAATGCATACTATATTTTTGCGCAATGTTATGATATATTTTGATGAGGAGACCAAACGGGAACTGCTTCAAAAAGTGTGTGACGCATTGATTCCCGGCGGATACCTTTTTATTGGGACGACGGAAACCCTGGACAGAAGCGGCACGCCGTTAGAGATTATCCAACCGTCTATTTTCAGAAAAAAAGAAGGGAAGGGCTAGAGTATGAAACCGATTAGGGTTTTGGTAGTGGATGATTCCATTGTTTTCAGGGAACTTCTGGTTCAGAATTTGAGCAGGGACCCTGCCATACAGGTTGTGGGGACAGCAAAGGACCCCTTTGAGGCCAGGGACGCCATATTGGCTTGCAAACCGGATGTTATGACTCTGGATGTGGAATTGCCCAGGATGAACGGCATAGAATTTCTGCGGAAGCTGATGCCGCAGTATCCGCTGCCTGTCGTGGTTATCAGTTCCTTAAGCGACAGCGTATTTGACGCGCTGAACGCAGGGGCTGTTGACTTTGTGGCTAAACCTGCCGTATCCAGCAGGGCGCAGTTGGAAGATTTTGTCAGGAATGAACTTCTCGTGAAGATTAAAATTGCTTCCACAGCGAAAATCAGCAATATTAAAAAGATGGTGATGGCGCAGGAAGAGCAGCATCTTTCCGTGAAAGGCAAAAACCTGATTGTGGCAATCGGCGCTTCTACAGGAGGTACGGAGGCCATATTATCCGTGGTAAAGGAGTTTGGTACGGATATCCCGGGCATAGTGGTGGTACAGCACATGCCGCCCGGTTTTACGGAAATGTACGCAAGGCGTCTCAATGACCAGTGCCGGATTCAGGTAAAGGAGGCCCGAACGGGTGACAGGGTGCTTCCGGGAAGCATGCTGATTGCGCCCGGAGGGGATAAGCATATGCAGCTCGTAAAGGTAAACGGCGTTTATCAGGTAGAGTGCAAGGCCGGTCCCAAGGTAAACGGACACTGCCCGTCCGTGGATGTGCTGTTTGAGTCTGTAGCAAGGGTGGCAGGCGCCGATGCGGTGGGAATCATTCTTACCGGCATGGGCGGAGACGGTGCAAAGGGACTGCTTTCCATGAGAAAAGCAGGAGCAAAGACCATCGGGCAGGATGAATCAACCTGCGTTGTTTACGGGATGCCGAAAGTGGCATATGATTTGGGCGCAGTGCAGCATCAGGAAAAACTTGGAGATATTCCCAAGAGAACATACGCTTTGTTAAATAAAATGTAAAGGAGAGAAGGCATGAAGATTCTATTGGCAGAAGACGATTTTGTAACGAGAAAATTTATGGTGAATTTCTTATCAAAGTATGGTGAATGTGATGTGACCGTGGACGGAATGGAAGCGGTGGACGCATTCATGATGGCATTAGAGGACGGTGAGCCGTACGATTTGGTTTGCCTGGATATTATGATGCCGGTAATGGACGGCTATCAGTCGCTGGTGGGTATCCGCAATCTGGAAAAAGAAAGAAATATTCCACCTGAGAAAGCGGTAAAGGTTATCATGACAACCGCACTGAATGAGGAGAGAAATGTCAAAATGGCATTTGAACTGGGTTGTACCGTGTATTCCGGAAAGCCCATTGACCAGGATAGGTTTGAGCAGGCATTAAAGAAGCTTGAATTGATATAACCAAAGAACCTAATAAGAATATGCAGGAAAGGAGAAGGATATGGCTGAAGAATTTAATGCAGACGGCATGCTGGATATGTATCTGTTTGAAAACGAACAGCTACTGGAGCAGCTTCAGGAAATGGTTTTGGAGCAGAAGGATGCGGATTGCTTTGATGAAGACAGCATAAATGAAATATTCAGAACCATGCATACCATTAAAGGTTCATCAGGTATCATGATGTTTGACAATATAACGGCTGTTTCACATAAGCTTGAAGATGTATTCTACTATCTGAGGGAATCACATCCTGAAAATGTACCACACCTGGAACTGGTTGAGCATGTGCTTGCGGTTTCGGATTTCATTTCCAATGAAATGGAAAAGATTCGAGGCGGCGACCCGGCAGACGGGGATTCCAGTGGAATCATTGCAGAACTTGACAAGTTTCTGGAAAAAATCAAGAACGGCGCTACAGAAGGGGGGGCAGAGCTCCCGCCTGAAAATGTGCATGTGGAGCCAAAGCAGTTTTATATTGCGCCCGTGGCTACAAGCGAAAGCCGTTTTTACAAGATTTACCTCACTTTTTTCCCGGAAACGGAAATGGCAAATGTGCATGCATATAAAACAGTGTATGCGTTAAAAGAAATAGCGGAGGATTTGCTGTATTCCCCCGAAGATATCATATCGGATGAAGGCAGCGCGGATTTGATTCTGAAAGAAGGCTTCCGCATCCTTTTGCAGGCACAGTGCGGGGAAGAAGAAATCCGAAACCTGATTGGCATCGGTTATGATATCAAACAGGTGGATGTATTTGAATGTAAGGCAGAAGAGTTCCTTCAGGGCTTTGACTTTGGGACGCAGGATGTCCAGATTGATTTGGATTCCAGCGTGGAAGAGATTGAAGTCAAGGCGCAGGCAGCTGCGACGGAGGAGGAAAGCAAAGAAGCACCGGCTCCTGCCCCCAAACCGAAGCCTCAGCTGGCGCCCGGCGATTTTGTCATCAAGTCAAAAGAGCCCGGCAAACATAAGACGCTGGCAAAAGATAAGGCAAAGATGGAAAAGACCTCTTTCATCAGCGTCAACGTAAGCAAAATGGACCAGCTTATGGATTTGATTGGAGAACTGGTCATTTCCGAATCGGTTGTATTGCAGAACCCGGATTTGAAGGTTCCCGGGCTTAACCTGAACAGTTTTAACAAGGCGGCTGCACAGCTGTCAAAGATTTCCACCGACCTTCAGAATGTGATTATGTCCATGAGGATGGTTCCCCTTACCAATACCTTCCAGAAGATGAACCGTATCGTATTTGATGTATCCAGAAAGCTTGGAAAGGACATCGAGTTTGAAATGATAGGGGAAAATACGGAAGTGGATAAGAACATTATCGAACACATTTCCGACCCGCTGATGCATCTGGTAAGGAATGCGGTTGACCATGGCATAGAAACCAACGAGGAACGTGTGGACAGCGGAAAGCCTGACAAAGGAAAGGTTACGTTGTCGGCAAGAACCGAAGCCGGTAAAGTCTGGATTAGTGTGGAGGACAACGGAAAAGGCCTTGACAGGGAAAAGATACTGGCAAAGGCAAGGAAGCAGGGTCTTCTGGATGAAAACAAACCTGATTCCGCGTATTCGGACAAAGAGGTGTTCCAGTTTATCACCCTTCCGGGATTTTCCACCAACGAACAGATTACAGAGTATTCGGGACGTGGAGTCGGCATGGATGTGGTAATCCAGAATATCCAGTCCATCGGCGGTATGCTGGATATTGACAGCGCTGCAGGAATCGGCTCGGTAATGAGCCTGAAGATACCCCTTACCCTGGCTATTATCGACGGCATTGTGATGGAAACCGGAAACTGTTCTTTCGTCATGGAAACCGGTGTTATCAAAGAGTTTGTCCGTGTGAAGTCGGACATGATGATTCAGGAGCCAAACGGCGAAGAGTTTATCATGATAAGAGGCGAGTGCTTCCCGGTACTCAGGCTTGGCAAATGGTATGGCCTGAAAGAATATCAGGAGTCCGTTGAAAACGGCATGATGCTGATACTGGAAGTGGAAGACAAGAAGGTCTGCCTCTTTGTTGACAGGCTGATTGGTGAACAGGAAATCGTTGTAAAACCGATTCCCTCGTACATCAAAAAGGTGAAAGGATTGTCCGGATGTACCCAGCTGGGTGATGGCAGCATTGCACTGATACTGGACCCGGGCGGATTAATAGAATAAACTTAAAGAAAGGATTGGTATATCCATATGGGTGAAACGAGCGAATTGATGAAGCGGATTGAAGAACCCAAAGCCGCATCCAGTGAGCATGACGCACAAAAAGGCAAGTATATGACCTTTAAATCCGGCAATGAATATTTCGGGCTGAAAATCCAGTATGTAAATGAGATTATCCAATTTCAGGCGATTACCGCGATTCCCGAAACGGAGGATTACATTAAGGGTCTGATTAACCTGAGGGGAAAGGTGATTCCCGTCATTGACGTCAGGCTCAGGTTCAAGCAGGAACCGTTTGAATATAATGACAGGACCTGCATCATAGTGATTAACGTAAAGTCCACAGTAGTAGGATTGATTGTGGAAAAGATTGCAGAAGTAGTGGAAATCAAAGAAGAAAACATATTGCCGCCGCCAACCATCGGACGCGTCGATAAGGCACAGCAAAAATATGTGTATGGTATCGGTAAGGTAGGAGATGCCGTGAAACTGTTGTTGGACCCTGATAAGCTGTTAAATGACGAAGATTTGTCGGTTGCTGAACAGGTGAATGATATGAATGTTGAGGAAGAATGAGAGGTATAGAGATATGAAAGACATGAAGATGAAAACAAAAATGATTATTGGTTTTACCATTCCTATTATTCTTGCAATTATTAATGTTGTGTTGGGAATTTCTTCGGTACGTTCCATTACCAACAATATCATTGACATGCAGGAAGATGAGTTTGTGGTCATTAAACAGACCATGGAAGACATTGGCGCAGATGAAGCAAAAGCCCAGATTCTTATTGACACCATTACAGATACGAAAACAGAGCATATGACGACCATAATGAAATCGTCGCAAATCTCTAACTATATCAGTTTGGGACTGATAGTAGTATCTGTTCTGATTTCCGTTTTCATTGCCCTTTCCCTGATAAAGGCAATCGAAAAGGCGGTTACACAGTTGTCCAAGGCAGCAACTGAAATTGCCCTGGGACACGTTGACATCCAGATGGTTAAATACAACAATGATGAGTTTGGCGAACTGGTAGACAAATATACGGAAGTAATCGAGAATATTAAATACCAGTCCCAGATTGCGGAAGAAGTTTCAAACGGTAATCTGACCGTTACGGTAAATCCGAAATCTGCGGAAGATATGCTGGGCAATGCATTAAAGAAACTGGTAGACGACAACCTGAATGCTCTTTCCAATATCAGTGACGCAGGTTCCCAGGTTACCATCAGTTCTTCCCAGGTGGCAAGCGCAAGCCAGGCATTGGCACAGGGCTCCACAGAGCAGGCAAGTGCGATTGAAGAGATTACTTCTTCTATCGATGAGATTGCTGAGAAGACCAAACAAAATGCAGAAGAGGCAAATCATGCCGCAAACCTTGTTGTGAAGGCTATTGATGATGTGAAGAGAGGCAACAAGCAGATGCAGGATATGATGACAGCTATGCAGGGCATCAACAAAGCATCTGAAAGCATTTCCAAGATTATCAAGGTAATTGACGACATTGCATTCCAGACCAACATTCTTGCACTGAACGCAGCAGTAGAAGCTGCAAGGGCAGGCGAAGCAGGTAAAGGCTTTGCAGTAGTTGCAGAAGAAGTAAGAAGCCTTGCTGCCAAGAGTGCGGCAGCAGCGGCAGAAACGGCTGAACTGATTGAAGATTCTATTGAAAGAGTAAATTCCGGTTCCAAGATTGCAGATACAACGGCACAGGCTATGGAAGCAATTGCCAATGTTGTACAGGAGAGCGAAGTTATCATCAATGGCATTGCAGAGTCCTCCAACTATCAGGCAACTGCAGTGGCACAGATTGAGCAGGCTATTTCACAGGTATCCCAGGTTGTGCAGACCAATTCTGCTACCAGTGAGCAGTGTGCGGCAGCCAGCGAAGAACTTTCCAACCAGGCGTCCAGGATGCGTGAGATGCTTTCCATCTACAATCTGGGCAATGGAAGTTCCACATACAGGCCGTCATCTTCTCCGGCTCCTGCTTCCAACATGAACGAACAGGTTATCTCCCTTGGGGACGGTTTTGGCAAATACTAATATATAGCATAAAAAGCACGGAAGCAGAAGCTTCCGTGCTTTTTCTATTTGCGGATAAAGCCACTGTATGTTATAATGTCCACGTAAGCAATGAGCAGTGCCAAAATGCAAAGAGCAAAAACGGCAGCTTGCTGACGATTTTTGCTCTTTGCATTTTGATAGGGCGAATGCCCGTGATTTGGAAAACCGGAGGTTTTTCAAATTTGCACTGCCATCCATACTGGATTTGAAAAGAGGAGCAAACAATGGATAAGAAGAGAAAATATCTGTTTAATGGTGTTTTTGCCGGAATGATGCTTATCTGTGTGGCGGTTTTTGTCTGGCTGACTTTATTTATGTCCAACAGGACGGAAAAGACGATTGTCGAAGTCAGTGATATCTATATGAGTGAGATGAATGTGCAGTTACAGCAAAAGTTTGATACCATTATCAAACTTCGTATGGAACAGGTGGAATCCATTATCAGCCGCACTCCTCCCACATCAGAGCACACGGATGAAATTATGGAACAGTTAAAAATAAGTGCGGAAGTAAGGAATTTTTCCAGTCTGGTGCTTTACAGGACAGAAGGTACAATGGAAACCTTGTATGGGGAAAAACCGGAACTGGTAGAAAATATTGATATCAGGAAAATGCTGCAGGAAAGCGGTAATCTGGTGACGAGAGGCGTCTATCAAGACGATGAGAAAGTACTGATATTAGGTAAGGCTGCTGCATATCAGATGGAAGACGGGGAGTATAGTGACGCCCTTTTGATTGGGATTCCCATGGATTATCTGAATCAGGCCATGTTTTTAAATGAAGACAGCACCATGCTGTATACCCATGTGATAGATGGCGAAGGAAACTTTATTATCAGAAACGGAGACGCGTTTGTAGAGAATTATTTTTCCCGTCTTGAGAGGATAGTATCTGATTTTGAAGGAAAAACGGGTAAGGATTATGTCAGTGAACTAAAAGAAGCGATGGCAGCAGGCGAGGATTATGCAGAGGTCATTATAACGGAGGGAGAAAAAAGACAGATTTACTGTTCCCCGATTTCCGATGATATAGGATGGTATCTGGTTACGATTATGCCTGACAGTGCATTGGATGAAGCGGTTAAGGAACTGGATGCATTCCGCCTTGGCGTCATGGTTACTTCTTCGTTGGTTATTTTATTGTCCATGTTATTAATTTTTATAGTATATTATAAGCTTTCACAGCAGCAGATGGCTGAACTGAATGCAGCAAGGCAGGAGGCGTTGCGCGCAAATAAGGCAAAGAGCGAGTTCCTTTCCAGCATGAGCCACGATATCAGGACGCCTATGAATGCCATTATCGGGATGACGGAAATAGCTATAAAGAGCATGGATGATTCCATCAAACTGGATAACTGTCTGCAGAAAATCAAGCTTTCCAGCAAGCATTTACTGGGATTAATCAACGATGTATTGGATATGTCCAAAATTGAAAGCGGCAAAGTGACGTTAAACATTATTCCCATGTCGCTTCGGGATGCCATAGATGACATTGTAAACATTATGCAGCCTCAGGTAAAGGCGGGCAAGCAGTTTTTTGACATTTTTATCCAGCAGATTACATATGAAAGGGTGTACTGCGACGGCGTGCGCCTCAATCAGATATTGCTTAATCTTTTGTCGAACGCGGTGAAATTTACCCCTGAAGGGGGAAGGATTGACATATACATGTTCCAGGAAGATTCGCCTCGCGGGGAGGAGTATGTACGAACGCATATCCGCGTGGTGGATACAGGAATCGGTATGTCTCCCGAGTTCCAGAAGAAAATATTTGAAACCTTTACACGGGAAGAGAACGAGCAGGTATCCCATATTACCGGAACCGGACTGGGTATGGCCATCACCAAGAGTATTGTGGATTTGATGGGAGGAAGCATCGAACTGCACAGTGAACAAGGGAAAGGCAGTGACTTCCATATTATCCTGGATTTGAAAAAGGTCAATGAAAAAGAAGAAGAAATGACCCTGCCGCCATGGAATGTGCTGGTAGTGGATGACAATGAGCCGTTATGTCTGGGCGCTGTGGAAAATCTAAGGGAACTCGGCTTGCAGGCAGAGTGGACACTGGATGGCATGGAAGCCGTAGAGATGGTGGAAGAGAGGCATAAAAAGGGAGACGATTATCATTTTGTTCTGATAGACTGGAAAATGCCTAAGATGGACGGTATGCAGACTATCCGTGAGATTAGGAAACGGGTAGGAACGGAAATTCCGGTTTTCCTGATATCGGCTTATGACTGGATTGATATCGAAGAGGATGCAAGTTCAGAGACTATAGAGGGCTTTATTGCCAAGCCGTTGTTTAAATCCACCTTATATGAACGTCTCAAACAATATGAGGACGGACATAAGTTACAGGAAGAATTTCATGGCGTGCAGGAAGTGGATTTTACAGGCAGGCATATCCTTATAGCGGAGGATATGGACCTTAACTGGGAAGTTGCATATGAAATCCTTTCGTCCGTAGGACTGGAACTGGAAAGGGCAGAAAACGGGCAGGAGTGTCTGGAAATGTTTGAAAAATCAGAAGTCGGGTATTATGATGCCATATTGATGGATATCCGTATGCCTGTTATGAACGGTTATGACGCAACGCTGGCTATCAAGGCGCTGGATAGGCCGGATAAAGATTTGCCCATTATTGCCATGACCGCAGACGCTTTTTCCGACGATGCCCAGCATTGTCTGGAATGCGGTATGGTGGCGCATATTCCGAAACCGATTGACATCAAGGAATGTATGCGGATTTTACAGAAATATTTACAGTGATAATGACAGACAGGAAAAGCATCCCGATATGTTGGCGCAGGATGCTTTTTTCCATAAAAGACGATAGGGAAATCCCGCTGTAACGAGGAGGAATACATGGGAAAAAAAGCAATTTGGCTGTTAATACTGGGATTTGTGCTGGGAGCGGCGGCAGGTGCGGCTGTGACATTGTGTTTCACATTACCGAAGGCTTCAACGGGGGAAGGGACGGATAATGCAGTTTCCCAGAGGAAGGATGTTTCCGAAGACAGCACGAGGGAGACAACGGAAGAAACAACTGTGGAAACAGAAACAGACACACCCGAAACCGATGCGTCTGCTGCCGGGGAAGATACGCCGGAATCTGCTGTGCAGTCTGCTTATCCCGAATGGAATGCGGAAACCGTTTACAACGGCGGAGAGAAGATTGTTTACCAGAACCGCATTTACCGTGCAAAATGGTGGACGCAGGGAGAAACGCCCGGACAGGCAGATGTATGGGAGGATACCCTGGAGTCCCCCGTTGCCCTGCCGGATATGAGCGCGGCAGAAGAAGATGCGGGCGAAAAAAAGGCGGAGCCTATTGATTTGGGAGATATTAAGGTAGTGGGTTATTTCCCTTCGTGGAAACCGGGAGAAGCAAAAAATATCCGGTATGATGTCATTACACATGTTGTGTACGCGTTTGCAATCCCCACTGCCGAAGGCGGGCTTCGTCCGCTGGATGAACCGGAAACCGCGAAAAAAATCATCAAGGACGCCCATGATGCCGGAAGGAAAGTCCTGCTTGCAGTAGGGGGATGGAGTTATAATGACACGCCTTTGGAGGCTACTTTCGTTTCTGCGACGGAATCAGAGGAAAAACGGGCATCCTTTGTAAAGGCGATAATAGATATGTGCGAGGAATACGGTTTTGACGGCATAGACATGGACTGGGAGCATCCCAGGGTGGACGGCGCATCGGCTGGACAGTATGAGGCAACCATGCTTGCGCTGGCCAAAGAACTCCATGAAAGGGACAAAGTGCTTACCAGCGCCGTGTTAAGCGGCGCAACGGCTGACGGGAATATATATTATGATGCGGCAGCGCACAGCGATAAGGTTCTGGAGGCGGTGGACTGGATACACGTGATGGCCTATGACGGCGGTGACGGTGAACGCCATTCTTCTTATGATTTTGCCGTTAATTCAGCCACATACTGGAAAGATGTAAGAGGGCTTCCGGCTGAAAAGGTCATACTGGGTGTGCCGTTTTATGCCCGCCCCAGCTGGGCCGCTTACGGGGATATCCTTTCAGCGGCGCCGGACGCATGGAAGAGCGACAATGTTTCCTATAACGGCATGGATGTCTGGTACAACGGAGTGGATACGATTCAGCAAAAGACCCGGTACGCTGTGGATAATTTAGGCGGCGTGATGATTTGGGAAATCACACAGGATACGAAGGACAGGGAAAAAAGCCTTCACACGGCAATTGCGGAGGAAATCTTAAAAGGGCAATGATATTGTTGCAAACAGGATGAAAGGAGAATGCGTATGATTAAAAACAGGGTATCGCAGGAGAAACCACAGCCGGAGGAGTTGAAAAAGCGGCTGGAGGCGGCAAGAAACCGGCTGGCGGTTTTGCAGATGCAGATTAAGGAGCACAAACTGCCGGTTATTGTTTTAATGGAAGGATGGGGAGCGGCAGGAAAAGGCAGCACCATTGGAAGCATTATCCGAAACATCGACCCAAGGTTTTTCCAGGTGGCGACCATGAGTGAACCGACGGAGGAAGAAAGGCGCAAACCGTTTTTGTACCGCTATTTTGTCAGGATACCGGAAGCCGGCAAATTTGTTTTTCTGGATTCCGGGTGGGCGGATGAGGTTATCGGAAAGCGTATCAGGGGAGAATTGACGAAAGAACAGTATGAAGAGAGGACGGGCAGCATAAAGCGGTTTGAAAGGCAGCTTACGGACAACGGTTATCTGGTGCTAAAGTTTTTCTTTGACATCTCCCGGAAGGAACAAAAAAAGCGTCTCAAAGAACTGGAGGAAAATAAAGATACGGCATGGCGCGTCAGCGAACATGACAAATGGCAGAACAAACACTATGACAAATATCTGGAGGTATTTGACAAGTATCTGTCCGATACCAATGTTTCGGGCGCCCCGTGGTATATTGTAGATGCAAAGGACAGAAAGTGGGCGGAGCTTCAGGTTTTGGAAACTTTGTGCAGCGGCATCGATGTCGCCCTGCAGAACGAAAGCCTGGCAGTACCCCTTTTACAGAATGTATTTCCACTGGTGAAAATGCCGAAACTTGCGGAGATTCCGCTGGACAAATCCATAGAGGAGAAAGAGTACAGGGAAGAACTACATCTCCTGCAGGATAAGTTAAACGCCCTGCATTACCGGCTGTACCGTAAAAAAGTGCCGGTTATTATAGCATACGAGGGATGGGACGCGGCAGGCAAGGGGGGCAACATCAAAAGGATTGCCGGTGCATTGGACCCGAGGGGATATGAGGTGCATCCGATAGCAAGCCCGGAGCCCCATGAAAAAGCAAGGCATTATCTGTGGCGTTTCTGGAACAGGCTTCCGAAGACAGGGCATATAGCTATTTTTGACCGTACCTGGTACGGCAGGGTCATGGTGGAACGGCTGGAGGGTTTTTGCAGCGCCAACGACTGGCAGCGTGCTTACAATGAAATCAATGAGTTTGAAGAGGAGCTTGCAAAGTGGGGAGCCGTCATCATTAAGTTCTGGGTGCAGATTGACAAGGATACGCAGCTTGCACGCTTTGAAGACAGGCAGAATACGCCGGAAAAACGATGGAAGATAACGGAGGAAGACTGGCGCAACAGGGAAAAATGGGACGCCTATGAAGAGGCCGTCAATGAAATGCTGCAAAAGACCAGCACGACCTATGCGCCCTGGCATATTCTGGAGTCGGTGGACAAAAAGTACGCCAGGATAAAGGCTTTAAAGACTGTCATTGCTGCTATTGAAGAGGCTTTGGAAAAGCAGCAGGACTGACATAAAAAGGCAGGATAAGTGAGGAGAATCGTGATGACGAAAGAAAAACTGGCGCTGGAAATTGTGGAACTTCTCAAAAAAGAATACCCCGAAGCAGGATGCACCCTGGACTATAACGAGGCATGGAAGCTGTTGGTCAGCGTCCGTCTGGCCGCCCAATGCACGGACGCACGGGTCAATGTTGTGGTGCAGGATTTATATGCCGAGTATCCTGATGTGGACGCCCTGGCAGCCGCTGACGTGGCGGAAATAGAAAGAATCGTAAAACCCTGCGGGCTGGGGCACAGCAAGGCAAGGGATATCAGCGCCTGTATGAAAATCCTAAAGGAAGAATACGGGGGCAGGGTGCCGGATGATTTTGACACCCTGCTGAAATTGCCGGGAGTGGGGCGGAAAAGCGCCAATCTGATTATGGGGGATGTTTTCGGAAAGCCTGCCATCGTCACGGACACACATTGTATCCGTCTGGTAAACCGTATGGGGCTGGTGGAGGACATCAGGGAACCGAAAAAGGTGGAGATGGCGCTCTGGAAACTGATTCCTCCCGAGGAAGGCAGTGATTTCTGCCACCGGCTTGTCATGCACGGCAGGGAAGTCTGCACGGCAAGGACAAAACCGTATTGTGAAAGGTGCTGTTTGAAGGAGGTCTGTAAAAAGAGGCTGTAAAAAGGATAGTGTAACATGGAGAATAAAATAATCATAGCAGAAACGGAAAGGCTAATTTTAAGAAGATACCAAAAAGAAGACATACAGGACTTATTTGAATATTTATCTGATGAAGAAGTGGTGAAATATGAACCATATAAGCCGATGACCTTTGAAGAAGCAAAAGGGAATCTTGAATGGCGTATCAGTACAGATGAAATGATTGCCGCAGAATTGAAAAAGTCCCACAAAATGATTGGGAATGTATATCTGGGCAGGCGTGACTTTGACACGCTGGAAATGGGATATGTATTTAACCGAAGTTATTGGGGGCATGGTTATGCGGCTGAAAGTTGTAATGCTTTAATCAGGCAGGCATTTTCAAACGGCGTGCATAGAGTATATGCGGAATGCGACCCTGACAATAAGAGCTCATGGAAATTACTAGAAGCGTTAGGATTTCGGCGTGAAGCCCATTTTAGGAAAAACGTCTATTTCTGGAAGGATGAAACGGGAAAGGCAATCTGGAAAGATACCTATGTATATGCAAAATTAAAGGATGACAACTAAATTAATCGGAATGAGAGAAATAATATGAAACTGGAAATACAGACTTATACAAAGGCCAGGCATATCGACACGCTGATTGATTTGACTGCCGCCAATGATGAGGCGCAGCGTTTCTACAAGAGTGTTCCCGATTCTGTGATGAAGGATGTCGGCATTTGGATTGATATTAAGTGATGAAAATCCGGTTTTTAGATATGAAAACTACGGGCATGGCAACAGCCCCGGTGTGCATTTGATTCCATAAAGGACCGTGTAAAAATGTGTCCTGTTGGAACAAATGCACACCGGGGCTGTTGCCATGCATAATACGAAAACTATGCAACTGATACAGACATTATGGGGCAGTCTGTATCTTAGCGAGGCGGCAATGTAAATATATGTCGAATGTTGCGATGCGTTGCTTTGCTGTGGTGTTGAAAGCAAAATGGTGTTATGGTAACATAAAAGCATCTACATGTGGCGTGATATTCCGGAATATTCTGTAACTGTAAACCGCAATATAAATGTCTGATTAATTTATATTATGTTTGTTTAAGAAAGGGTAAGCATATGAAGAATAAGATAAAAAAAGTTGTTGCGGCAGTGCTGCTTGGTACGCTGCTTTTGGGGAATACGCTTGCAGTGCAGGCGGCGGACGCGCGTGTCGGCGTGCATACTCATGAGTTTCAGGAAACTTTTTCAAGGACAATCAGGTCTGTGCACACTACCCATGAATATGTAACGGGAAATATTTATGACATTAATGGAAAGTTGATAGGACATACCTATGGCACTTGTGATGTGACAACATATTTGAATGAATATATTTATAAATGCAAATATTGTTCCGCAACGACGGGAACGTCAACAACCAGGACAGAGGTAGTACACAGCGTAAATCATTAAGGTAATACGGGAGGGCGTCCACCAAAAGCGGGGGACGCCTTCACATTCTGGGTTTATAGGGGGAAGCATATGGGTAAAAAAGCTTTGGCATTCATAATGGTGTTCTTACTCCTGCTTACTGCCTGCAGCGGGCAGTCGGCGGTGTCTTTAAAGCCTGAGAAAACAGAAAGGGAAGAAATCAGCTGGACAATGCAGGAGACGATTCTGCCGGATGCGGACGGAACGCTGGCAGAGGTGCTCCCCGTGGGCGGCAGCGCCAATGAAATATTGTGCCAGACGGCAGGGGAGACCCTGTACCGCGTTGTAAATCTTTATGGAGAGGGCAGGGCCTATGAGGGCGTTTGTATCCAGAAGCTGGAGCCTCCTTATGCGGAATGGAAAAATATGGCCGTCTTCAACCGGTATGACTTGGTGGAAGGTGAAATTTGCTGGGCGATGGGGGCGGCAGTTCGTCAGGACGGCTGCGTCTATATTTTGCTGGAAGGGGCGGAAGGAAACGCTTATTTGGTGAAATGGACGGAAGAAAGCGGCGATTCCATAAGTCCGTTCCCAAAAGAAGTTTTGGGGGAGAATGGCGCGGTACAATGTTTCTATGCGGATAACCAATATCTCTATGTTGTTGTAAACGGAAGAATGCAATACTGGAAGGAAGGGACAACCCAGATGTCAGCCTGGATGGATTCGGGGAATGTTTGTCAGGTGGCACATTCGGAAGGGGAGACGGAAGAAGCGTATCTATGCGGCGGCACCGTCGACGGCAAGTTCCGCATCTGGAACCTGATGACAAAGGCAGCTGTCTTTTCGGCGGATGATGTATTTATGGACTGGAGCGGAAAGATAACCTTTTTCAGCAATACGGAGGGCTTTTTATGTACGCCTGAAGGCGTCTGGCAATTTTCCTTAAAAGACGGGCAAATAGAAGATATCTTCTCTTTTTCAGAGAAGGGATATGAGATTGAAAAGGTGTATGGGGCAGCCGTCAGGGAGGATGGGACTTTGATTATGCTGGCAGCTTCCGAAGACGCCTGTATGCTTTTGGAGAGACGGGAAGACGACGGCCTGCAGGACAAGGTAGAACTGGAATTTGCCATAGCCTATTCCACTGCGCCTTCTTTTTTGCAGAAGGCGGTGGCAGATTTCAACAGGCAGAGCAGGGATTGTCGGATTGTACTGCGCTTACGTGGGGAAGAGGAAGCATATGAAGATTACATAAGCCGGATACAGGCGGAGGTCAGCAGCGGAGGCGGTCCAGCCCTGCTTGCGGATGATGTGATGGATGTGCGCGCCGCTGCAGAACAGGGGCTGTTAAAGAATCTGACAGAAGAACTTGCCGAAGAGAAGGATGAGATAGTGGAAAATGCCCGGGCAGGCGGTGAGATAGAAGGAGAAATCTATGCCGTTCCCTATAGCATGACCGTGACGACCTTGTATACCTCCATCGATATCGTGGGAGAGAGGGAAAATTGGAATACACAGGAAATGGTGCAGTATCTGCATAAGACCGATGTGAAGGGGGCTGTAGCAGGCATCGGAAGTAGAGAATTGTTTGTATGTCTGGCCCTGAATAGCGGTTTGGGCGGGGGGCTGGTTGACTGGGAGAAGGGCGAAAGCCGCTTAAACAGTGAGGAAGCCGTTGCTCTGCTGGAACTTTCCGGACAGTATGGCGATAACGGAAGTATTATAGATTTCGGAATAAGGATTGGTAAAGGCGAGGTTCTTGCGGACCAGATAAATATATATAATTTTGATGTGTTGAGAAATGTGTACGGCATCTTAAAGGGAAAAGAAACGTATATCGGGTTTCCGTCGGGAGATGATAGGCCCGGCGGTAAGTTAAGCGGCTCTTATGTTGCAGTGAATCAGTCCTGTACGTACCCTGAGGGCGCCATTGCTTTTATCCGTTACCTGCTGTCGGAAGAGGTACAGGACAGGGTGGGGGAGAATGCAGCGGCAGAAATAGAAAGTATAGGATTCCCGGTGAGGAAGACATCGTTTGATAAAATGTTTGCCAAAGCAGAAGAACTGCAAAATAGCAGCCGCCATATGTATACGCCGGCCGCATGCTACGATGAGGAGGGGGGCAAGTATGAATATACGGTGGAACCACTGAATGAGGAGGAACTGAAAAAACTGAAGCAGCTTTTGCTGGATGCCCGGGTGCCGGAGACCGGCGCGGCGGATATTGAGAGGATTATCTGGGAGGAGGCCGGAGCGTATCTGCATGGGGACGCATCTGCACAGGCAGTGTGCGATATCATTCAGAGCAGAGTGCAGTTGTATCTGGACGAGAGAAAGTAAACTAATATCTATATGCATTTTGCATTGCGGCAGCCTAGGCTGCCGCAATGCAAAATGCGGAAACTCTTAAAGATTTACCCCGATGTTACATGCAGTCAGAATACATCGGGGTATTTTATTTTGCATGTGGAAAGACAGGGCGCAGAAACAAAAAAATTTATTGACAAATTATAAGAAATCTTTTATATTAATAAAATAAGAACATTTGTTCTGAAAAAGCCTTGGCTACATCTGTGTAAAATGGAAGATAAAAGGGGTAACAATATGCAGCTGTTACAGATACTTTGGGACAGGAGAAGTTTTTTTCTTACCTGTTTGCTGGAACATATCAGAATATCAATGACGGTGGTGGTATGTGCGGGGATACTGGGGATAATGGCCGGTATCGTGATTAGCAGGCACAAGAAAGCGGCAGGAGTGGTTCTGGGTATCATCAATGTGATTTATACCGTGCCGTCCATTTCCCTTCTGGGCTTTTTGATTCCTTTTACCGGAATCGGCAATAAGACAGCTATTATTGCCCTGACCGTATATGGACTGCTTCCCATTGTCCGCAATACCTATACAGGGCTTACCAATGTGGACGGGGGGATTCTGGAGGTGGCGGAAGGCCTCGGAAGCAGCCGAAAACAGATACTGTTCAGGGTACAGCTGCCCCTTGCCCTTCCGGTTATCATAAGCGGCTTTCGCAATATGGTGGTCATGATTATTGCCATGGGCGGTATTGCTTCCTTTATTGGTGCGGGTGGACTTGGCGCCGCCATTTACCGGGGGATTACAACCTACAATATGACGCTGACAGCTGCAGGCTCTTTGCTGATTGCCCTGCTTGCCTTAATCAGCGATTTCCTGCTCTCAAGAGTGGAGAAAGCGGTAAACAGGAGGTATGGCATTGCATAAGGTGATTGAGATACAAAACTGTACCGCTTCTTACGGTGAAAACACAGTATTAAGGGAGGTTTCCCTGACAGTGGAGGAAGGGGAGTTTCTTGTAATAATAGGGCCGTCAGGCTGCGGCAAAACCACATTGCTTAAGATGATGAACGGTCTTGTGGAGCCTGTTGCGGGAGAAGTGCTGGTAAAGGGAAAGCGTCTTGAAAAAGGCAGCCTTGTTTCCCAGCGGCGGCAGATAGGATATGCAGTACAGGGAGCAAAACTGTTTCCCCATATGACAGTGGAAGACAATATCTGTTATGCCCCCTGTCTGGAGCGGAAGCTTTCGGCGGAGGAGAAAAAGTCTTTGACAGGCAGGATGCTGAGTCTGGTGCAGCTCCCGGAGGAACTTGCAGGGAGGTTTCCCAGACAGTTGTCCGGCGGACAGCAGCAGAGGGTAGGGATTGCCAGAGCTATGGCGTCGTCACCGGACATTCTTCTGATGGACGAGCCTTTTGGCGCGGTGGATGAAATCACCAGAAAATGCCTGCAGGAAGAATTACTTACCTTACAGCAAAAGACGCATGTTACCATAGTGTTTATTACGCATGATATCCGGGAAGCCTTATTGCTGGGAAACCGCATTGTCGTGATGAAAGACGGCAGTATCTTACAGGAAGGAACCGGCCGGGAACTGTTAAACGCACCGGCGGATGTATTTGTCACACAACTTTTAATGGGACGGGAATCCCAAAAAGAAAAATAAAACAGGAAAGCAAAGCCGTGTGGTTAAGGCGGCATGGCGGAAAGGATGAAAAAGAAATGAGACACTTAAAAAGAGGAATGATAGCGGTACTGCTGGTATGCATGGCGCTTGGCATGGGCGCCTGCGGAGAAAAGAAAGTGATTAAGATTGCGTCAAAACCCATGACAGAGCAGTATATCCTGACGGAAATCATTGCACAGCTGATAGAGGCAAAAACCGATTATCAGGTGGAGATTACCAAAGGTATTGGCGGCGGAACCACCAATATCCATCCGGCGCTCTTAAAAGGAGAATTTGACTTATACCCGGAGTATACCAGGACAGCGTGGCTCAACGTTTTAAAGAAGGAAGAGATGGAAAAAGACGATGAAAAGCTGTATGCGCAATTGTCAGAGGAGTATGATGCCATGGGGCTGGCATGGACAGGCCTGTATGGTTTCTCCAATACTTATGGTCTTGCCATAAGGCAGGAAACGGCAGAGACTTATGGGCTTTCCACCTATTCGGATTTGGCGGCAGCATCCCCGGAACTGATTTTCGGGGGGAATCCCGATTATATGGAATTGGAAACCGGGTACGCAAGACTCTGCGCAGCTTACAATATGCAGTTTAAGGACACAAAGCAGATGGAGATTGCATTAAAGTATGAGGCTTTGAAAAACGCGGAAGTGGATGTTATCAATGCGTTTACCACTGACGCACAGCTTGCAGCCAATAATTTGGTGCTGCTTACCGACGACGGCGGATTTTTTGAAACTTTTGAGGCCGGTACGGTAGTGCGGAAGGACGCGCTTGAAAAGTATCCTGAACTTGCCGGCGTTCTGGAGTTGTTAAACGGAATGATTTCCGAGGAAGAAATGCAGCAGATGAATTATGAAGTCGAAGCTGGCGGAAGGGAAGATAAAGAGGTTGCCCGCGAGTTTCTGGAAAGAAAGGGATTGCTGCAGTAACCGATGCCGGTTTACCGGTCCGTTTTCAAATATGAAAATCGGAGCATGTGAAACTTTTTCTGTAAATAGCGTATGAGAGGTCTTCTATGATAAAAT
>ERZ777011.1138-NODE-1138-length-31601-cov-54.363311_pt1 | contig 31601 bp, 28 predicted proteins | sample MGYA00374964_ERZ777011 | MGnify/ENA primary metagenome ERZ777011 (study PRJEB29310, sample SAMD00008975) | mouse gut metagenome | study: EMG produced TPA metagenomics assembly of the Metagenome analysis of fecal microbiota from mouse which was promoted... | reverse complement strand
GGCTCTTTTGAGTTTTTGCTCTCAAAAGTGTCAACTTTTTTCAGTTCAAGTCAGGCTATATGAATCATCTTAAATGTGTAAGAGCTAATGAAAAAACGCTGAAACTTGCGGTGGGGGAGTGTCTATGTATCGTGTCTATACATTCCACCATTGTGGCTCCGGTGGTTATCACATCATCCACTATAAGCACATGCTTCCCATCCAATTCCTCCGGACGAACCACTTTATACACACCTTTAATACTTGCCAAACGTTGCGAAAGATTCTTTTTTGTCTGGGTAGTATGCATTCTTCTCGCTTTCAGATTCTCACAGACGGGTATTCCGGTGATATCGCTAATCCCTTTAGCTATTTCAAACGCTTGATTATACCCTCTGACCATCCGCTTATAAAAATGCATCGGAACAGGCAAAATTAAATCTATACCATCAAAAAAATCAGTCTTTTGCAACTCTGTTGAATGCATTCTGGCTAATTTTAACGCTATGGATGGGCGTCCGTTGTACTTGGCATCATGTATCAACGAAGAATATTCATTATCCTTGTAATACCAGAATAACGATGACGCTCTCTGTATCGGAGAGGATAGGGATATAAGACGTTCATGTATAAGATTAGGCTGATGTATATGTAGACCGGTTCGAGGCAATCCCATCAAGCATTTTAGGCACATAATATCCTCTCCGTCTACCAACGGGGTATGACACACGGAGCAAACATCAGGCAAGATAACATTTACCAGATCTTTGCCCCATAGGATAATATGTCGTAAAAAATCATTCACTATCTTTCATCATCAGAATTCAACTGTTTCACTATACCGGCAACTAAAGATACTTCAAACCCTCTTTGCACAGCGAAACGCAAAAGTTTCATTTTGCCTTCATAACTCTCTATCCCTTCCTTTATAGCCGGAATCTTAGATTTTATAACTTTAACAGCAATAGCCTTATATTCATCATCATTAAATTCATCAAAAGCCATATCGATAATGTCACGAGGAAGACGTTTAACCCATAGACCTTGCATAATCTTCCGCTTCCCCCATCCGCTAAAGTGCAATTTATCATGAGCATACGCCTTGGCAAATCGTTCATCGTCTAAGAAGCGTAATCTTTTCAGTTCGGTTATTACCTTACCAGCGTCATTACCTGAAAGCCCCCAATTTAAAAGCTTCTTTTCAATGTCGGGAGAACATTGTTCGCATTTAGCACACAACGCCGCAGCTCTTGAAAGAGCATTTTCTATAGTTAAAGGAGCTTTTCTAATCATAATACCTTACTTTACAGCTTTTACAAACCTATTATTTTTATACATGTCACGGATTAATTCCACATCCGTCCAACCGTGTCCCTTAAGCATGTCACACAAAGCCTCCGCTGAAAGAGGATTTATCTCAAGATACAACTTTCCTCCCGGCACCAATGTCTTTATGGCATATTCGGAAATTGGCTTATAAAATTCCAACGGGTTATTATCAGGGACAAAAAGAGCTATATGTGGCTCGTAATCCAAAACATTAGCATCCATATTCTCCCGCTCTTTATTCATAATATATGGGGGATTGGATACTATGATATTATAGCGTTCACCGTCAGGGATAAGATCCAGTGCATCCTTTTTATAAAAATTTACTTTAGCCTTATTGTCCTTGGCATTCTCCCGGGCGACTGACAACGCTTCGTCTGAGATGTCAATTGCATCGACATTAGAAAACGGCAGATTTTTAGCCAAAGCTACAGCTATACATCCGGAGCCGGTGCATATATCCAACACGTTCATGTCTGACACATTGTTCTCCTTTACAATCATGTCAACCAGCTCTTCCGTTTCGGGTCGAGGTATCAAAACAGCCGGTGTCACTTTCAAAGTCATGCCATACCAATAGGTATCACCGAAAATGTACTGAATAGGCTCTTTCTTAAGCAAACGCTTAACAATCATCTCCACTTTCCCGATTAAAAAATCAGAGACTTCGTAATCATTATGCAAAACCAGATCCACATGCGACCATCCTTTTAAATGCTCGAATATGGTACGTATCATCCAATTTGTTTCGCTTTCACCATACACAGGTGAAAGTTCAGATCTAACTTTATGTAAGAAATCTTTTAATTCCATGACCATCTAATTACTTATCAGACACTAAAGGTATCATAATAGTGAACGTTGATCCAACGCCTATTTCCGAACGTTTAACAAATATTTCACCTTTATGATATTCTTCCACTATTCTTTTAGCCAAAGTCAGTCCTAATCCCCAACCTCTGTTTTTAGTAGTATAACCCGGACGGAAAACAGCCTTTTGATTTTTCTTAGCTATTCCCTTGCCTGTATCCGTGACATCAATCACTGCATAATTCCTTTCTTTATATACTGAGATAGTAAGTGAGCCTTTACCATCCATGGCATCTATCGCATTTTTAATGATATTTTCCATTACCCATTCAAAGAGCGGGGCAGACATATTTGAGATTAGCTCATCTTCCGAAGGCAGTATATTAAATTTAATTTGTTTTGAGATTCTCGTTGACATGTATTCAGATGCTTTAATGACAACAGAGTCCACATTCTCATGATTCATTGATGGTGTTGAACCTATTTTGGAAAATCGTGAAGCGATTGTCGATAACCGGTTCACATCTTTGCTCATTTCTTCCAAAACATTTTTATCCACGTCCATATCACCAAGCAGTTCCATCCATGCAGCCAACGATGAAATTGGAGTGCCGAGTTGATGCGCGGTCTCTTTTGAAAGTCCCACCCAGACCTTATTCTGTTCAGCTTTTTTAGTCGAGGAGACTGCATAGTAAACCATTCCGACAAAAATAAGCAGAACCATAAGTTGCACGTATGGGTACAGACTTAGGCTTCTGAGCAGATCGGAATCTTCATAATAAAGGTATTGTTTACCCGAATCCCCAACGTCAATTACTATGACATTAGATGAACCCTTCAATTTCTCATATTTCCGCACTAAATAATCGCGATTCGCATCGCTTATAAACAGGGGAGAAGCATCGTCTATTTTTTCAGGCAAATTAAAATTCCTGTGCATTATTATATTACCTTCCGCATCGGTAAGTAATACCGGGATATTATCGTTATCCTCTATGATAGACAACAGGAAATCAATTGACGAAGAGTGATCAGCTACATCTGAATCAGATGTTCTAACAATCTCTTTGGTAGCATCAGCCCATATCTGCATTCGTGAGCGTTCTTGCTCGGATAAGTTTTTTACCAGCGAATTGGAATAATATAGAAATATGGCAATCACTAATACCGACACCATCAGAAAACTGATGATGCCGCTACGCTTCATTTCATATATATTTCCAATCATAATACGTGATATAAAAATTCACAGGTCCTCTGTTAATATAATAACGTAGAGAACCTGTGAAACATTATTTAAACATTAAACTGATTTAAACTTTTTATATAAAGTTAAACGCAGAAATGTTTGTAGCGTTGTCATTAATGTTTGTCGTCAGACAGGGCGCAACTTTTACACTTTTCAGATATCTCTGTGAAGAAATCATTACCCTTATCATCAACAAGGATAAATGCAGGGAAATCCTCTACTTCGATTTTCCAAATAGCTTCCATCCCAAGTTCAGGATATTCAAGGAGTTCCACTTTCTTGATGCTGTTCTGTGCCAAAATAGCAGCAGGACCGCCTATAGAACCGAGATAGAAACCGCCATGTTTATGGCAAGCGTCAGTCACCTGTTTACTACGGTTGCCTTTTGCGATCATCACCATAGAACCACCGGCAGACTGGAACTGGTCAACGTATGAGTCCATACGTCCTGCAGTTGTGGGACCGAAGGAACCTGAAGGCATACCTGCAGGTGTTTTTGCCGGACCGGCATAATATATAGGATGATTCTTCAAATATTCAGGCATTGGTTCACCCTTGTCAAGACGTTCTTTAATCTTGGCGTGAGCAATATCACGACCCACGATAATGGTACCGTTCAAAGAAAGACGTGTAGATACAGGATATTTAGTAAGCTCGGCAAGGATTTCATTCATCGGACGGTTAAGGTCAATCTTCACAACCTCACCTTCACCCTGTTTGCGATATTTTTCAGGAATAAGCTCACCGGGATTGCTGTCAAGCTTCTCAATCCACAGACCTTCACGATTGATCTTCGCCTTTATATTGCGGTCAGCCGAGCAAGATACTCCAAGACCTACAGGGCAAGAAGCGCCATGGCGAGGAAGACGAATCACGCGAATATCATGTGCGAAATATTTGCCGCCAAACTGAGCGCCAAGACCGAGACATTCAGCCTGCTTTTTCAATTCTTTTTCAAGCTCACGGTCTCTGAAAGCATGTCCAAGCTCATTCCCCTTGTCAGGTAATGAGTCATAGTATTTCACCGAAGCTTTTTTCACAGTCTCAAGGTTCTTTTCAGCAGAAGTACCACCGATTACAAAAGCGATGTGATAAGGAGGACAAGCAGCTGTGCCAAGGCTCTTCATCTTCTCCACAAGGAAGGGAACAAGAGTCTTGGGATTCAGAATAGCCTTGGTTTCCTGATAGAGATAAGTCTTATTTGCAGAACCACCACCTTTAGCCACGAAAAGGAATTTGTATTCATCACCTTCAGTCGCATGAATATCAATCTGAGCCGGGAGGTTACAGCCTGTATTCACTTCATCGTACATTGTGAGGGGTGCATTCTGTGAATAGCGTAGATTATCGGTGGTATATGTGAGATATACACCCTTGCTAATCTTTTCTTCGTCATCACATCCTGTGTATACGCATTGTCCCTTTTCGCCATGTACTATTGCAGTACCTGTATCTTGGCAGAAGGGGAGCTGACCTTTGGCAGCCACTTCGGCATTGCGAAGCATGGTAAGAGCCACAAACTTGTCATTCTCAGAAGCTTCAGGATCTGAAAGTATCTTAGCCACCATTTCATTATGCTCACGACGCAACATAAACGCATTGTCATGAGTACAAGCTCGTGCGAGCACGGTAAGAGCTTCAGGGTCTACCACCAAAAACTCATGACCGCCCCAGTTTTCAACCTTCACGTAGTCAGAGGTCAACTTGTAATATTCAGTTGTATCAGGTCCTAAAGGAAACATTTCCTGATACTTAAAAGGTTTGGTTGCCATTATAATATCTTTTATTATTTGATGATTTTAAAATGCTATTCTGCTATTGAACTGATTTAAACTTTTTATAAAATGTTAAACTCAAGCTGAAATTTACCTTGTTTTCAATCTTTGAAGCTCTTTTCGGCTGAATTACCAGTATCTCTTCGGTCACTTAGCTCGCTAAGCTCCCTCATCGAACTGGTAATTCATCTCGAAAACAGCATCAAATCTTAAAAATAAAAAGTTTAAATCAGTTCATTCTTTAATTTGACAAAATTACAAACTAAATTTAGAAAAAGCAAATGATGAATTCAATTTTAAATATCTGTTATTTAAGATTAACCACAGTGATGCCGGCACCGCCAAATCTCACATCTTCATCATGGTATGACGCAACGCCGGGAATCGTGGACAGGTATTGGCGGATGGACTGACGCAATGCTCCCGTACCTGTGCCATGCAAAATACGCACTCTTGACACACTGAAACGGATGGCATCATCAATAAAATATGTTACAGCCTGCACCGCCTCGTCACCACGCATACCTCTGACATCAATCTCCTGCTTAAACTTAAGCTGACGTTCATAACCTGAATCAATGGTTTGCATACTGACAGAAGCCTTCTTAGAACCGCCGGGCTGAGCAAGAGTAGGAGATAGACGTTCCACCTTAACCGTTGTCTTTAAATTTCCGAAAACGACTATGGCATTCTTCCCTGACAGTTCAACGACAGTACCTACTGTACCGGCACCATCAAGCTTAACATTCGATCCCACCTGAATTTTTGAAGTTTTATCTTTTTCCTGAGAAGCATGACGCTCTTTTTTGCCGGATCGCTTCTTAGGCGCTTTTGCCAAAATCGAATTTTCGTCATCGCTGTCATGACCCGATTTTTCTAAAGCCAACCGTTCTTCTTTTAATTTCCGACGGGCTTCAAGAGTCTTCTCACGTTCAGCATTGGCGCTCTTAATATCGGCAATCGTGCGTTCTATTGTGGAATTTGACGAATCAAGGATTTTCTTTGCTTCATTTTTAGCTTCTTCAATTATTTCACGACGACGATTGCGTAATTGTTCCGCATCCTCGGTATATTGGGCGAGCATTTGCTCCAATTTCTTCTCCTTTTGGCGAATGGATGTGCGTTTATTCTCCCAATATCTCTTATCACGAGTTATGTCAAGGAGATAATTGTCGAGGTTGATGTAGTCACTGCCAACAATTTCCTCAGCTTTACTTATGATATCCGTAGGCAAACCTATTTTTTTCGCAATTTCCACCGCAAATGAGCTACCGGGACTCCCTATGGACAATTTAAACATAGGTTGCATGAGATGACGATCATAAAGCATAGAACCATTAATTAAGCCGGGTGTTTCATCGGCAAAATGTTTCAAATTCTGGTAATGCGTTGTCACCACACCCCACATGCATTTGCGATTCATTTCGTCGAGTATAGCTTGAGCAAGCGCTCCACCTATCTGCGGTTCCGTGCCTGAGCCCATCTCATCAATTAGAAAGAGTGAACCTACACGACCTTTTTGAAGCATAAATTTCATGCTCTTAAGATGGCTGCTATATGTTGACAAATCATCTTCAAAAGACTGGTCATCACCGATATCTACAAACATATCCTTGAACACTCCCATGTGGGAATTCTCGTAAACAGAGGGCAGGATACCACATTGAAGCATGTATTGCAGTGTGCCAATGGTCTTCAGACAGACCGATTTACCACCCGCATTAGGTCCGGAGATCACCAATATTCGTCTCTCATTATTAAGAGTTACATCTATGGGCACTATTTCCCTTCCTTGACGTTCGAGCGACATTTTCAGCGCCGGGTGACAGGCATGGTATAATTCAAGCTCTTCCTTATTATGCAGATGGGGCATAACACCGCCCACAGCATCCGCATAAAGCGCTTTTGCATTAATAAAATCAAGGTGATATATGATGGAAGCCGCTAAAAGCATCTCAGGGATATATGGACGGAGATTGTCGGCTATCTCTGTGAGGATTCTTACAATCTCACGCTGCTCTTCGATTTGAAGTTCACGGGTCATGTTGTTTGCCTCAACCACCTCGGCAGGTTCTATAAACAATGTCTTTCCAGAAGCAGACTCGTCATGCACAATGCCTTGTATCTTGCGTTTGTTCATCGGCGGCACAGGTATGACCAATCGCCCGTCACGTACAGATGGTGTGGTGTCAGGCTCAACCAATCCCTGCGATATGGCGGCACTTAAAACTCTGCGCAAAATAGAATTTACACGCCCCGACATGCTGCGTAATTTACTGCGAATTTCAGCCAACGCCGGAGAAGCACTGTCTTTTATGGTCTGAGTCCCGTCTTCAATACATCGATCAATCATGGAACGCAATGACGGGGGCACATCCTTCAAACCATCAGAAATGGCTGATAATTCCGGATAGGGCGTAGAGCCGCCATCCGTGGAATTACGATTAAAAAATGAGGATACTTCTATAAAACATCCCAACATTCTGCGAACCGCTATCACTTCTTTTATATCCAAAAAAGTGCCCGGTATCTTTATTAATGCAAGGGCTTTGTCTATATCATGTATACCCGACAAGGGTAGAGCTTCATCGCTATGATTAGCGGCAACCATTTCAGAGACAGCCGTGAGAGCTGATTTTATACTTCCAAAATCAGTCATAAATGCCATATCGGCACATCTCAAACGGGCACCTTCACAGTGGCAGCGCATGGAAATTTGGGATCTAACACTGTCAAAGCCCAATTTCACTTCTATTTTTTCAGGATAAATCATGGTACAAATTTAGTGAGAAATTGTCAAAGATAAAAGAAGTTATTAAATTTGCACTATCATATTACCATAAACATATCAGCCATGGAATATATCAAAATACTCGACTCCGAATTTGACAAAAAACGAGATCTGCCTTTTGCGTCAGCCATAAAGGCGGGATTCCCAAGCGTGGCAGAAGGTTACAGTAATGATTCAATAGACTTCAACAGGGATTTTATACGTCATCCCGAAGCTACATTTTATGGACGGGTATATGGTGATTCTATGATTGAAGCAGGGATATGTGACGGAGACATAGCGGTGATTGACAGGGCTGCATCGCCGGCTGACGGAGATATAATAGTAGCTTTTATTAACAACGAGTTCACCATTAAATATCTTGATTTATCACATAAGAATAACGGTTATATAGAACTTCACCCAGCCAACAAAACTTTCCCATCCATAAGAATAAATCCCGACGACGATTTCAAAATATGGGGTGTAGTAATGTGGACTATCAAACGCTGGAAAAAATAGCTGTACCATCATGCTCTATGCTATCTGCGACTGTGACAATTGTTTTGTGAGCTGCGAAAGGGTTTTCAATCCGAGTCTGGAGGGTAAACCAGTTGTGGTTCTATCAAACAATGACGGTTGCGTGATAGCCAGAAGCCGTGAAGCAAAGGCGCTCGGAGTAAAAATGGGAATGCCATATTATCAGATGCAACGTATGTTCAACGATCAAATAGTGTCATTATCGTCCAACTATGAACTTTATGCTGACATGACAGCTCGGGTAATGAGCCTTATACGAAAAGCGGCTCCGGCATTTTTCCGATACTCCATAGATGAAGCTTTTTGCTTGCTACCTGACATTACTTCTACAGAAACTAAGATATGGGGCGAGCATCTGACTCAATGGATATTGCAAGCCACCGGAATGCCTTTGAGCATAGGGATAGCATCCAATAAAACCGTTGCTAAAATCGCCACATCATTCGCCAAAAATTACCCCGGCTATCATCATTGCTGCGTTATCGATTCCGACGAAAAACGAATCAAAGCGTTGTCACTCACTGATATTTCAGATGTATGGGGTATCGGTCGCAAACTCTCGTCTTCTCTCAGCAAATCAGGTATACACACCGCATTTGACTTTGCGTCAAAACCCGTAGAATGGGTTAAAAATAAGCATAATATTATCACTCAGCGGACATGGCGGGAATTAAACGGCGATGACTGTATTCCTGATGAAGAAACCGCATCGCAAAAAAGTATCACCATCAGCAGAAGCTTTGCCAAAATGACAGGCGATTTTGACGAACTACGAGCCCACGTTTCGAATTTCGCATCCAGATGTGCAGAAAAATTGCGCAAGCAGCACGCTGTAGCTTCCACTATAGGTGTATACATTGTCACAAACCGCTTTCGCACCGACATGCCACAATATGGCAATAGCTTTGACTTCCCGTTATCAACACCAACCGACTCCACAATAACTATTGTAAACGTGGCATGTGACGCACTGAGAAGGATATATCGGGAAGGGTATCAATACAAAAAAGCCGGAGTGGTCCTGATGGGAGTAAGTTCAAATCAAGGGCTGCAGCATGATCTGTTTGAGTTTACCCCTGAGAAAGTGGAGAAACTCAAAAATCTCGATAACGTGATCGATAGCATCAACCACCACCAAGGGAAACACACATTGACAATCTGTTCTCAGCAATATTCAAATGCAGGCACGGCTGACGAAGCAAAATCATTTGCAGACATAATTCGTCATGACCACCGTTCCCCATGCCCGACCACACGTTGGTCAGATCTAATTAAATTGCGTTAAATCAACAACTTTTCGCAATACACATTGTTCTTCTTAAAGATGAACAAAACATATGTTAATTATGAAAACTAAACTTATAATTGCTTTTGCAACTGCGATGACAATGATTTTCGGGGGATTTTTCAGCACTGCACAAACCCCTCAGACTCCACCTATCGACACTAATCCCGGCATAGCCATTTCCGGTTCCCAAAATTACAATAAGCTTCCAAATAAGGCAAAACATTTTATAACCAAGCACTTTAAAAATTTTGGCGTTCAAAAATGTGAGAAATATTTCGCTAAGGAAGAATATGAGGTTGAACTTACAAACGGCATTGACATCGAATTTAATCTGAACGGCGACGTCACTGAGATCGATGCGCCAAATGATTCATTCCTGTCAGTAGATGTTGTTAAGGATATTTTGCCTCACAAATCATATACTCGTCTTGAAAAGGACGGTTTGAATTCAAAGGTTGAGTCAATTGAATTCAAAAAAGGTAAAGTTTATGAAGTAGAGATAGATATTCAGGATCCCGACACCTTTATATTTGACATAAACGGAGAATTTATTGCGATCGAGGACTGATAACCATTCTACTTGATTATTAAATAAATAACTTATAAGTGGCAGAGCACTTCACAATGTGTCTCTGCCACTTTTTCTATATTCAAGCTTTTTCACTAACTTTGTCACAATCTATCTTCTCGATTTATGAGAAATATTTTTGTCTATAAAGTATGTGATTATATTCGGGACAACACTTTAATAGCCCCGAATGATACTATCTTGGTTGGGCTAAGCGGAGGTGCCGACTCAGTGGCTTTACTCCTGCTGCTTAATGAACTGGGGTATCACTGCATTGCAGCCCATTGCAATTTTCATCTTCGTGGCGAGGAGAGCAATCGTGACGAACAGTTTTGCAAAAATCTGTGTGCTACATTTAATATAAAGCTCTTAAAAAAAGATTTTGATGTGGACGGATGCAGAAAAGTGACGGGTGAGTCTGTTGAGATGGCATGTCGCACGTTAAGATATGACTGGTGGCGTTCAATCATTGAATCCGGAGAGGCAAATCTTATAGCAGTAGGACATCACAGAGAAGACAATATAGAGACTTTCTTTATAAATATGCTCCGAGGATGTGGTATCCAAGGACTTAAAGGGATGCTTCCTAAATCGGGGAATATCATCCGTCCGCTATTGGAGTCTACAAGAGTTGAGATTGAACAATATCTTTCAGACAAAGGTGTAGGTTATGTAATAGACAGTACGAACAATGAAAATGAATACCGTCGTAACCGCCTACGCAATGTAATATTACCTGAGATTGAAAAATATTTCCCCGGCGCTTCATCTTCTATTAGCAAAACCATTTCCTGTATTCGTGGCAACTACGAATTATATTCCGATTCAATTGACTATTTGCGTCATAAATACGTATCGGCAGAAAAAGGCATAAATATATCTCGGATAGTTACCGAGGAACGCCATCCACGCATGGTATTGTTCGAGCTGATATCACCTATGGGGTTCAACATGACGCATGTCAACAATATCCTTGCGAGCTTCGACGAGAACGGGAAATGTGATGTTTCAGGAAGATATTTCAATGCCGATGACATTAGTCTGCTTCTTAACCGCGGCTATTTGACCATCTGTGAACCTTCATCGACCGCTGAATCTGAATCTGTTCAATGCGTCAATCTAAACGAACTGCCTTTCCACACTGATGTCATAACCAAAGAACAATTTGATCTATTGAGAAAAGAACGTATGTTATCAAGCCGCTCTCTCTATTTTGATTCCGGCATACTTAACAAGCCACATACATTCACTGTTCGCAATTGGGAAGCAGGCGACAGATTAGCCCCATTTGGCATGAATGGCACAAAACTGTTGAGCGATATTTTCAATGACGCCAAATTGTCTGTTGAAGAAAAGAAACAAGTAAAGGTTCTTCTATGCGATGATCGTATAATTTGGGTTATCGGATTGCGGGCATCAAGGTATTTCCCGGTTACGGAGAAAACCTCACATGTATTGGTTGTTAGCTACGAAAATTGTTAATGTTGGCAGAGAATGGAAATAGCGATAAGAAATATGGTGTGTAGACAATGTGTCAACACTGTTAAGAGACTTCTTGCGGAAGCCAATATTACCTATAGCAATGTGGAATTAGGGAAGGCTGAAATTGACGACAATACAACCCAAGATAAGCTCCAAGCATTTGACTGTCTTTTAAATAGGGAAGGATTCGAACGTATTCTCGATCCTGAATCAGCATTAGTTGAAAAAGTGAAACTGAGTGTGTTACACCATGTAAGAAACGAGAATGACAATCGGCATAACTTATCGGAATGTATATATAATGATGTAGGTGTCAATTACGATACTATTAGCCGTGTATTCTCTGCGAAGGAGGGGAGGACTATTGAAAAATATTACATTACTCAGAAAATAGAATGGGTAAAAGAACTGTTGAACTATGGCGATCTGACATTGAGCGAAATCGCTTATAAGACAGGCTACTCAAGCGTGGCTCATCTTTCCCGACAATTTAAATCCGTAACCGGATTCACACCTACCGAATATCTCAAGACCTCCCGTGAAAGAGAAAATCTGAATGAAATATAGCCGTTTATTATCCCGATAAGGAATAATACAACTTTTTCCCATAATTGTATAACATAGGACACTCATTCTATTCATAACTTTGCATATCTGAATACTACATCTTATAAGTCATGAATATATCGCATTTCTTTTTATCCCTTCTGGCAATAGTAAACGAGATGTCCCCATATATATTGTTAGGATTCTTTATTGCCGGTATATTACATGCGTTTGTAAAGCCGGAGATGATGGCGCACCATTTATCCGGTAAAGGATTCAAGCCGGTTATAAAAGCCGCATTGCTTGGAATTCCATTGCCACTATGTTCTTGCGGAGTGTTACCTACGGCTGTATCCCTAAAGAGACAAGGAGCGTCACAAGGAGCGACTACATCATTTTTAATTGCGACTCCGCAAACAGGTGTTGACAGCATCGCCGCAACATACTCATTACTCGGCTTGCCATTTGCAATTGTCCGTCCAATAGCTGCCCTTGTCGGGTCGGTGTTCGGAGGGATGGCAGTTAATACATTCTGTAAGGATAATCCTTTGGAAGATAACCCGACACACTGTAAGTCTACAACCAAAGCTGAGAATAATGAATCCTTTTTCAGGAAATTAGCCATTGCGATAAAATATGGTTTTGTGGATATGGTAGGCAGTGTAGGGAAATGGCTAGTGATAGGTCTTATAATAGCAGCGATAATAACAGTAGCCGTACCGGACGAATTATTCCTTGGTATAAGCCAGTACCCAATACTCGCCATGCTTGTCATGGTACTTATAGCAGTGCCGATGTATATATGTGCCACAGGCTCAATTCCCATAGCCTTATCCTTGATATGCAAAGGACTAACCCCGGGAGTAGGATTCGTATTACTCATGGCAGGACCGGCAGCCAATTTTGCATCTGTAATGATTCTGAATAAGAATCTCGGCAAAAGGACTACAATGATATATGTAATGTCAGTGATTGTGACTGCTATATTTTTCGGTGTACTGATTGACTACATATTACCGACTCAATGGTTTATCCCTAATATCAAAGCATTCTCACCCTCATGTCATGTATCATTCGGTTGGTTTCAGTCGATATGCAGCGCAATACTTCTCGCCCTATTGATATACACATTTATAAAAGCACGTAAAGCAGAAAAATTAGATAAATTTAATATAACTATGACTAAAGAATATCAAATTGAAGGTATGGCTTGTTCCCATTGTCAGGCAACAGTCAAGAAAGCAATTGAAGCATTACCGGGAGTCAACAATGTAATCGTTGACCTGAACAATGGTAAGGCTACTATCGTAGACGGTGAGGTCAGCAGCGACACAATTGCGGCTGCTGTCACTCAGGCAGGCTTCACTTTTAAAGGCTAATCCTCCTGAAAGCTGTCATCGACAGAATTTAAAGTTGACGCTGACAGCTGTTTCGAAGCCTTGACACCCAATGCGTGCATTTTTTGTGCCCGTGACACCAAATTACCTTTGCCTACAGTGAGCTTATTCATAGCATCATTGTAGGCTTTTTGTGTGGAACAGATAGCCTTTTCTATCTTTTCCATATCAGAGGTGAAATCAGCGAATTTATCATACATTTTGCCGGCTTCCTCTGCTATTTTGATAGCATTTTTAGTGTATTTGTCACGGCTCCACAACTGTGCGATAAGGCGCAAACCTGAAACCAAATGGGTAGGGGATACAATTAGCACCTTATTGTCATACGCTTCCTGCCATATAGTCGGTTCGATTCTCATGGCAGCTATATAAGCAGGCTCGTTGGGAATGAACATCATCACGAAATCCAATTTTGATTCCCCGATGTAATCCTGATAACTTTTTCTCGCAAGCTCATCAATATGGTTCCTCACAGATCTCACATGACGCATGGCGCACTGCTTTTTTGTTTCTTCATCATCGGCATTCACATAATCGACAAATGCCTTCAAAGAAACTTTAGAGTCGATAATCACATATCTTCCGTCGGGATATTTCACCACGACATCAGGGCGTAGATTTTTACCTTCTTCATTCCTTATCACATTACCGGATTGATCGGTGGTGGCTTGAATGAAATATTCCTCATCTTTCTGCAGCCCTGACTTTTCAAGAATGGACTCAAGCACCATTTCGCCCCAATCGCCTTGCACTTTGCTATTTCCTCTCAAAGCCTCAGACAATTCGCGCGCCTCACGTGATATGTTCTGATTCAATTCCACAAGCTCACGTATTCTTTCCTGCAACGAGAATCTTTCACGGGCTTCATTATTATATGTGTCGGTGACCGTTTTTTTAAACTCCTCCAAATTCAACTTCAGCGGGTTCAATATCTGGTTCAATCGTTCCTCATTCGCAGCCTTAAAATCCATGGAATTTTGCTTAAGGATTTCATTGGCAAGATTCTTAAATCGAGTCTCAAGCTGTTCTTCCCGATACTTTTGCTCATCATTAAAATGTTGCAATGAAGATCTAAGTCGAGCATTCTCCTCCCTGACATTATTCAATTGCGACATGATGCCATCATTACGTATCTGCATTTCAGCTATGGTACGTTTTGCATCGTCAGCAATACGTTCCAATGACACACATTCCACTTTCTTCGATTCCAAAGCCACATTCAGATTTAAATTCTCTGAATGTAGTTTCCTTTTCTCAGTATTTGATTTATTAGCAAAACACACTGACACTATGGCGATAATTCCAAATATCACCATTAACAATATATATACCGACATAGCAATGTATGGGACTTAGTTCAACACGATACTGCCAATTTCTCCCAATGACTGCATGTAAGTATAGGCACGGGCAAATTGACGTAACTTATTCAATGTTTCAGGTTTCGGAGCAGAAACTTTTGGCTGTGATTTTGAGGAAGAGATAACAGGAGTGTAAAATTTATCCATAGGCATTCTAAATAGATTTACATCTATGATAACGAATGTACAATCGTATTTATTGCTTAGTTATAATTCATATTAAAAAACATAATTTTTTATTTGGTCAAATCTCGTTAATTTTACTACTTTTGCAAGAGTTAACCTTATAATATCGTATCCTCATGGATTTAGTCGTAATCAACGATTCTGTGACCCGCAGATTGCCGTTCTATTTGGCTGAGGAAGAGTATCTCGCACGACATTACTCTAACCGGGATTTTTTCTTCATGTGGCAAGTAGAACCGACAGTAATCGTAGGCAGACATCAACTCATAGACAAAGAAATTAATATTGATTTCTGCAAATCCAATAATATTGATATTGCCCGACGCAAAAGCGGTGGTGGAGCCGTAGTGGCTGATAAAAATAACATCATGTTTTCGTACATTACATCGTCAGATGATGTTACCACAACTTTTTCGTCATATACCTCTCGAATAGCCCGTGCCCTTAGAGATTTGGGGTTGGACGCATCGGATAATTCAAGAAACGACATCCTTATAGGTGATAAGAAGGTCTCAGGAAATTCATTTTATCATATTCCCGGCAGAAGTATTGTGCATGGGACAATGCTTTATAGCTTCGATCCCAATCTCATGTCCAACACTTTATCTCCGTCAAAAGAGAAGTTAGCTTCCCACGGCGTAAAATCAACCAAAAGCCGTGTGACTTGTATAAAGGACTGCCTTCCTGAACTATCAATCGAAGAATTCAAAAAACATATAGTTGAATCTATAATAGATGGCGAAACTCTAATCCTTTCACCGGAAGAGATTGCTGAGATTGAAAAAATTGAGCAACATTATTACACGGATGAATGGATAACAGGGAAAAACCCTAAGGGTGAAATAAACGTAACCAAAAGAATTGACGGAATAGGGGAACTGTCCATCAGTCTTACCATAAAACATGGTAAAATCATAGACATCACTCTAAATGGCGATTATATCGACACTTGTGACGCTGAGGCTTACCTTAACAATCATCTTTCGGGTACGCCTTACACTAAGGAGAATGTCGAAAAAGTATTGACAGAATATCCGCCAAGCAACGCCATACCCGGTCTTTCTATAACTGAATTTATTAACCTTATATTCTAAAATATCAATTAAAACAGAAATGGAAGAAATGAAACAAACCTGTTTGCATGACAAACATGTCGCAATGGGTGCTCTTATGAACCCATTCGGAGGATTTGACATGCCGATACAATATAAAGGCATAGTGGAGGAGCACAATGCAGTGCGCAATGCCTGCGGTGTTTTCGATGTATCCCACATGGGTGAAGTGAATATTTCAGGTCCCGAGGCTGAAAAATTCGTAAACTATATATTTACAAATGATATTGCAAGTGCGCCTGACGGAAAAATTTTCTATGGCATGATGCTTAATCCTAATGGCGGGGTGGTTGACGACCTTCTTGTATACAAGAGAGGGGAGAACAACTTTTTTCTCGTGATCAACGCATCGAATATTGATAAGGATGTGGCTTGGATTAAAGAAAATGCCGAGAAATTCAATGTTGAAATAGACAATCTAAGCGACCAGCTTGGTGAACTTGCAGTCCAAGGTCCCACCGCCGAAAGCGTGATGGAGGAAGTATTGGATATCAACTGCAAGGAACTTGAATTCTATACTTTCAAAGAGTCGGAACTTGACGGCAAACATATTCTTGTGAGCCGTACAGGTTATACCGGGGAAGATGGATTTGAAGTCTATGCCGATCATGAGACCATACGCCACCTTTGGGATGAGCTTATGGAGTCAGGACGTGTTGAGCCATGCGGTCTCGGTTGCCGTGACACATTGCGTTTCGAAGTTGGGTTACCGCTTTATGGCGATGAGCTTGCCGATGACATTTCTCCTGTCGAAGCAGGTCTTTCCATGTTCGTAAAATTAGATAAGCCGGAATTCATCGGCAAGGATATGATAACCAAACAGAAAGCCGAGGGCGCTCCACGCAAACTCATTGGACTTGAGATGGCTGACCGTGCTATCCCACGCCATGGCTATGAGGTGCTCAATGAAAATGACGAAGTTGTAGGCTATGTGACTACCGGTTATCGTGGCATATCTATTGATAAAAGTATCGCAGCAGCTCTTGTGCAGACACAATATGCTGTAAAGGATAATGTGCTCAAAATACGAATCAGAAAGAAAACTTTCCCCGCAAAAGTTGTGGCTAAGAAATTTTACAAAAAATCATATAAAAAATAAAAGGACAAAAATTAAAAACAGAATTAAAAATTACAAATTATGAGCAAGATATATTATTCACCCACTCACGAGTACGTTAAAGTAGACGGAAACATTGGTTATATCGGTATTACTGATTATGCACAGAATGCGTTAGGAAATGTGGTATATGTAGATATGCCCGAACAAGGTGATGACGTTGAAGCAGGAGAAGAGTTCGGTGCAGTGGAAAGTGTTAAAGCTGCCAGCGATCTTATCTCACCTGTAAGTGGCGCAGTCCTTGACATCAACGAGTCACTTATCGACAATCCTCGTCTGATAAACGAAGATGCGATGAATAACTGGATTATACAGGTTGAGCTTACTGACCCGTCAGAACTTGACAATTTGTTGGACGAGGAAGCTTACAAGGCTCACTGTGAATCTGAGAAGCATTAATTTTTCTCGCCACAACTATGTTGCATAAATATTTCCCACATACTGCCGAGGATATCGCAAAAATGCTTGAGGTTTGTCATGCAACAGACCTAAAGGACCTTTATTCCGATGTCCCGGAACAGCTGAAATTAAATAGGGATTATAATCTCGCTCCCCAGAAAAGCGAAAAAGAGGTGAGAGATTTTTTTGAGGAACTTGCTCAGAAAAATCAGCCCCAGACATGCTTTGCCGGAGCAGGGTTTTATGACCATTACGCTCCGTCAGTAATTCAGTCGATTATATCACGCTCTGAATTTTTGACAGCATACACACCCTATCAACCTGAAATTTCGCAAGGCACTCTACAGTATATATTCGAGTATCAGACAATGATGACTCAGCTTACAGGCTTGGAAGTCTCAAATGCTTCGATGTATGACGGAACAACAGCCGTAGCTGAAGCCATGCTCATGTCTGTAGCAAGCGCCCGCAAGAAAAACAGAGTTTTGATTTCGGCAACAGTCAATCCGATATATCGTGAGGTAGTTGACACATACGCACATTACCATGGTGTTACTATTGACACTATCCCCGAAAAGGATGGAATCACTGACCTTGAAGCATTGAAAGAGATGCTTACTTCCGGCGATGTGGCAGGTGTCATTTTAGCTACTCCAAACTTCTACGGCATACTTGAGGATTATACCGGTGTCGCTGATATGGTACATGCGTCCAAAGCTTTACTCATAATGACAGCTCCGGCATCAGCACTCGGTGTTATCAAAACTCCGGCTGAATGGGGCGCAGACATCGCTGCAGGTGAAGCACAGTCGTTGGGTATGCCTATGAACTTCGGCGGACCATATCTTGGATATATGTGCTGTACCAAGGCACTTATCCGAAAGCTTCCGGGACGAATTGTCGGTGCTACCACAGATGTTGAAGGACAAAGAGTGTTTGTGCTTACACTCCAAGCCCGCGAGCAGCATATCCGTCGTGACAAAGCGACCTCTAATATCTGTTCCAATCAAGGATTGATGGCTCTTTATGTTTCCATATACCTGTCACTTATGGGTGAAAAAGGTCTGCGAGAAGTAAATGAGCTCTCTTACACCGGTGCTCACTACCTTGCTTCGAAACTGCAAGGAACCGGAGCCTTTGAATTAAAATATCCCGACAAACCATTCCTTAATGAGTTTGTGATGAAATTCAAAGGCGAAGTTAGCCTGGATGACTTCATTGAAGTATGCAGCGCTTGCGGTTGTCTGCCAGGCGTAAAGATTGGCGAAAATGAATTGCTGATCTGTGTCACAGAAATGAGGACTCATGAGGAACTTGACAGATATATATGGCGAGCTGAAACTTTTTCGAAGGCAAAAGTTCCATCATTTAACACTGCTTCACCAGCAAATTCTAATAAATAATCCTTACGACTTATGAACAGAAAATATTACGGTAAAGTAATTTTTGAGCTATCACGCAAAGGGCGTGTAGGTTACAGTCTGCCTAAAAATGGTTGTGAGGGGAATTTAAAGGAATTGCCCGCAGAATTGCTTCGTGGTGAAAAGCCTAATCTGCCTGAGGTTGACGAGCCAACTGTGGTAAGACATTATAACAATATGTCAACCAACAATTTTGGCGTTGACACCGGATTTTATCCCTTAGGGTCATGTACAATGAAGTACAATCCTAAGATTAACGAGGAGATGGCTTCATTGCCGGCATTTACATCATTACATCCTTTCCAGTCATCGGATACAGTGCAGGGTGCTTTAGAAGCATATTACACTTTGCAGTCAATGTTGGCTGAAATAGGTGGTATGTCTGAGTTCACTCTTAATCCTTATGCCGGCGCACATGGTGAACTTACCGGACTTATGGTCATACGTGCCTACCATGAAAGCAGGGGAGACCTTAAACGCACAAAGGTGATAGTTCCGGACTCGGCTCATGGTACAAACCCGGCATCTGCTGCCGTAGCCGGTCTTAAGGTAGTTGAAGTCAAAAGTCTGCCCGATGGCACAGTGGATGTTGAAGCGTTGAAACCGCTCTTAGACGACACTGTTGCAGCTGTCATGATGACAAATCCCAACACAGTAGGTATCTTCGAACATAACATCCCTGCAATAGCTACTCTCGTGCATGATTGTGGCGCATTGCTATATTACGATGGAGCGAACCTTAACCCGATGCTTGGTGTGGCTCGTCCCGGTGATATGGGATTTGATGTAATGCACATCAACTTGCATAAGACCTTCTCAACTCCACACGGTGGTGGCGGTCCCGGTTCAGGTCCTGTAGGTGTCCGTGCGGGACTTGAGGAATTCCTTCCGAATCCGCGTGTAGTGAAATGCAAGGTTAATGATGAAGATGGCTTTTCGTTGGAATACAAGACAGAAAAAGGGGACAAGTCATTAGGTCGCATATCGGCTTGGCTTGGAAATTTCGCAGTCGAGCTCAGAGCTCTTGCTTACATTCTATCATTAGGTTGTGACGGATTACGTATGGCTGGTCCATTGGCAACTCTTAATGCCAATTATATCAAGGAATCCCTCCGTGATCTCTACGCATTGCCTATAGACCGTGTATGCAAACATGAATTTGTGTTTGACGGACTCGCTGACAAGTCAACCGGCGTTACAACCCTTAACGTGGCAAAGCGTCTACTTGACAACGGATTCCATGCACCTACCATCTACTTCCCCTTGCTGTTCCACGAATCACTTATGATAGAGCCAACCGAAACGGAAAGCAAAGAAACTCTCGACGAGTTCATAGGAGTCATGCGTGAAATAGCCAGAGAAGCCAAGGAGACACCTGATGTTGTAAAGGATGCACCGCTTCTTACTCCTATCCGCAAGCCGGATGATACTGCCGCAGCACTTAACCCGGTAGTAACTTATTTTGATCTCTAATAAACTATAAGCATCCCCGGTATATCAAGCTTATAAATCAGATATACCGGAGATGCTTTTTATTTTTTATATCATTATCATGGAGAACTGCGACTTGATAATTATAGGGGCTGGTCCCGGAGGATATGAAACAGCAATTGATGCCGCACAGGCAGGGCTTAATGTAACCCTGATTGAAAAAGACAAACTTGGGGGAACATGTCTCAACCGAGGATGTATTCCCACCAAGGCATTATGTCGTTCGGCTGAAATAGCCTATATGATGCAGAATTCTTCCGAATTCGGAATCGGAAGTGACAAGCCAACCATCGACTATCCATCGGTAATTTCCAGAAAGGACAAGGTTGTTGATGAACTGCGTAACGGTGTGGCAACATTGCTTAAAAATATCAATGTAATTGAAGGAGAAGCCAAATTTATATCCTCTAATGTCATTGAAGTGAACGGCATCCAATATACTGCGCCCCAAATTATAATTGCCACAGGCGCAAAACCGGCAACCCTTCCCATACCCGGTACTGAACTTGCCATGTCAAGTGACGAGATTCTGTCTATGTCAACTCTGCCTAAAAGCATCGCCATAATCGGAGGTGGAGTAATAGGGATGGAATTCGCCTCTATCTTCTCAGCGTTTGGCGTTAGTGTGACAGTGGTGGAATACTGTAAAGAAATACTCCCTCCTTTTGATGCGGAAATAGCAAAACGTCTACGAATGTCATTGAAACGCCGAGGGATAAATATAGTCACAGGCGCACAGGTCACATCTATAGAACCGGGCATTATAGTCAAGTATCAGGCAAAAGGGAAAGAACAGCAACTTGAAACAGAAGCCGTACTGATGGCTGTCGGGCGAAAGCCGGTTCTACCTGAAGGCTTAGAGGAACTTGGCGTAATGAAAAATCGCAATGCCATTGCTGTAGATGATGAAATGAAAGTAATTTTCAACGATGGCTGCAAGCCTGAAAATGTCATTATCTATGCAATCGGAGATGTCAACGGCCGTTGTATGCTTGCTCATGCTGCCACCGCACAAGGTAAAATAGCATTAGGGCATACACAGAACCTTTCAGTAATACCTTCAGCTGTGTTCACAATGCCTGAATGTGCTATGGTAGGTATGACTGAAGAGCAATGCGAGAAAGAAGGCAAGAAAATAAAGATAGGCAAAGCCACATTCCGGTCCAACGGTAAAGCTCTCGCAATGGGAGAGCCTGACGGATTGGTTAAAATCATTGTTGATGATGATACCGACCTAATACTCGGAGCGCATATATGTGGCGCACATGCGGCAGATTTAATTCAGGAGATAGCAATAGCGATGGCTTCAGGATTAAAATCGAGTGCTGTTAAAGAGACCATACATGGTCATCCGACTCTCACAGAAGTTGTCAAGGCAGCTATTCCTTGATAGTAAAACATAATATCGGGCTTTGATACTATAATGTGCGATCAAAGCCCGATATTGATTTTATTTTTGTTTTTAATCCTTCGGAAATAGTTTGTCATACTGATCCAAATGGAAATTTCGTGTCAGTGTAGCGAGGAATTTCGTTATCTGAGCCACGGCATTTTGAGTGTCAGGAGTTATCTCTTTGCTTTGCAAGCGCAACATAAGCATACCATAGAGGGCATTAAAACAAGTTTCGATTTCTCCCACAGGATTTCCGCCGGCTTTCGAGCGCAATTCCACGATAAATGGGAGAGTCTTGTAAAATTCAGCGGTGTATTCCGGAAAACGAGGGTCTTTAAGCAGTGCAAGGTGTAAGTCAGTCAACTGGATTATCACATTTTTATTGAGTTGCAAGTGCCCGGACTTTTCAACGCCCTCACGACGCATCATATCTATAAGTGACTCATACCACTCAATCATCTGCTTACGTTGCTCATCGTTTAGCTGGAATTTATCTATCACATTGGCCTTTATACGATCTATATCAAGACCATTTGCTCTTATTATATCCTCTATCTGCCACATATAGAGCAAATATTCAGCTATGTTATCCTTTCTTTTCTGTGAAGCTATAAACATATCGGTTCTTTTTTATCTTGTATACAAATTTAACACATTTAGCCTATAAATTGATATAACATAGTCCATTTTTTTGTAAGTTTGTACAATAAAAATCATCCTAATGGAGACTACAGATAAAATATCATGCAACATATTAGCTGATTTATTAATAGCTCATGGAGTAAATCAGATTGTAATGTCACCGGGTAGTCGTAACACACCCCTTATTATAGCTCTGTCAAGGAGAGAAAATTTAAAATGCCATGTGGTAATAGATGAGCGTTCGGCTGCATTCATAGCCTTGGGCATGGGGATTCAAAGCGGCAAACCGGTAGGATTGGTATGTACCAGCGGAACTGCACTACTGAATTACGCTCCGGCTATTGCCGAAGCTTTTTATCGACAGATACCACTTGTAGTGATTTCAGCCGACCGTCCGCAGGAATGGATAGATCAGGATGATTCTCAGACGTTATGGCAGCAAGACGCATTGGCACCATACGTGAAAAGGAGTTGCGATCTTAACGCCCATTTAGACTTTCCAAATGGGAAATGGGTGTGCGACCGACTAATAAACGATGTGCTTATTGAAGCTGTAAACGGTAGGAAAGGACCGGTACATATAAACATCAGATTAGATGCGCCATTAAATAAGATGATCAAATATGATGCCGACAGTTCAAGAATCATCCGTATGGTTCACCCTAAGGATGAACTTACCACGATAGAAGCGAGAGAACTTGGCAATCAGATAGCATCACCACGGAAAGTCCTGATTATAGTCGGTTTCCATCAGCCGGACGAACAGCTCAATCGGGCATTGGGTAAGTTAGCTAAACTTTCCAACGTCGTAATAATGACTGAAACCATAGCCAATATGCACTCCCCGGCTTTTATCAGCAGGATTGATGCGACTTTATGCAGAATGACGGAGATGGAGAAGCAGGTGTTGAAGCCTGATGTGGTGATAACATTAGGAGGCGCATTGGTATCAAGATATGTGAAGGAATGGATACGCTCGTTAGAAAACGTGGAGCATTGGCACGTAGGGATATGTCATACCACAGTCGATTGTTTCAAACATCTCAGCCTGCGCATTGAAATGAATGCCAAAATATTCATGCGACAATTGGCATCAGCACTTCAGATACATAAAGCATATTCCACTTATAGCGATGATTGGAAAACTATATATAATAGAGCCATAAATCTACACAATAAATATATAAGTAATGCACCATGGTCGGACATGAGCGCATTTGCCACTATCATTTCCCAAATACCATCCAAATGGAATGTGCATTTTTCAAACGGAACCCCGATAAGATACGCACAGCTGATGGATTGCACAAAGCTCCATCGCTGCGAATGTAATAGGGGAGTAAGCGGTATAGACGGATGCACCTCAACCGCTCTCGGAAGCTCCGTAGACTATAACAATACGACCTTGTTGATCACCGGCGACATGAGTTGCCAATATGATGTGGCAGCATTATCCTCGAAGTTGATTACACCTAAATTTAAAATAATCGTCATGTGTAACGGTGGAGGGGGAATATTCCGTTTCATCGGAAGCACATCCGACCTCCCCGAATTAGAAGAATATTTTGCGGTCGGAATCAATTTGCCTCTTAAAGAATTGGCAAAAGGGTACGGTTTTGAATATTTTGAAGCGACATCTCAGGAGAGCCTTGATGACGCATTACACAAATTCAAAATTTGCAATAATGCGCCTGCTATTTTAGCTGTATATACTAATCCTGAACTATCGGCTACAGTCCTGAAACAATATTTTCAGCAATGCTAAGCGATTCGGGACGACCTATGTCAACCCAATTGTATTGTTGAGATGGGACGAACCCCTGAATTAATAACTGTTTGCAGTAATCAGTATAGAAAGGAGTGATAGAAAAGACCTTTTCATGCACTTTCTCTAAATATTCAAATACGCTCGGATTCATTATATGAACACCTCCGAACGCTAATGGTATGGCATATTCACAAACCGAGATGTCCCATGGTGAACGTATTTCACCGGTCTTCTTATTTTCCCATCCAACCATCCGTGACCCGTCAAACAGAAGATAGCGAGATGTATCACGCCTGCTCACGAGCAAGGTAACATCGGCATTACCTTCCTCGTGAGAAGCTATCATCTCCGACAAATTAAAATCAGTGAAAATATCGGCATTATGGACTATAAAAGGTTCTGAACCGTCAAGCCATCTGCGAGCGTTCAATATGCCGCCACCGGTATCAAGTAAAAGCTCCCGCTCATCACTAATATGAATTATGCAATCAAAGTAATTCCTCTCTTCTAAAAAGTCTTTAATCTTATCAGCGAGATGGTGTACATTTATAACCATTTCGGTCACTCCCACCGATTTTAATTTATTAATGACTCTCTCTAACATAGGTATTCCACCTACTTTAATAAGAGCTTTCGGACAATTATCGGTAAGCGGACGCAACCGAGTACCCAACCCGGCGGCAAATATCATTGCTTTCATAAGATGGTATCTATATTTTGTTCACGATGAATCAAATGCACATTCACATGAGAGAATTTGCTCTTGATATGCTCTGCGAAATGTTGTGCAGAATATACACTACGATGCTGCCCTCCGGTACATCCGAAATTAACCATTAGAGATGTGAAACCTCTGTTATCGTAACATCTCACCGCCGGGTCAACCAATGCATAGCAATTATCTAAAAACGGCTGTATCTCCCCACGAGATTCAAGGAAATCAATGACAGGTTTATCCAAACCGGTTATAGCCTTATATTCAGCATACCGTCCCGGATTTTCCATCCCCCGGCAATCGAAAACAAAGCCTCCTCCATTTCCGGAGTTATCTGCCGGTATACCTTTTTTATATGAAAAGCTTGTGACAGTGACAGTCAAATTACTCCTGTCTTTTCCTATGCCATCAGACAGACCTTTGTTTTCAGCGTCAAGCATCATCCTTAAAACAGAGGTGAGATATGGATAAATTTCAAAAGGTTCTTCCAAAAGAGATTCCAAATTAGCCAGCGCATAAGGGATACTTTGTAAAAAATGTGATTTTCTCTCAAATCTTCCACGAAAGCCATAGGCACCAAGCACTTGGAGTGTGCGCAGCAATACAAATTCACGCAAATTAGATTTGAATTCCTGCTCATCTAACTTGATATATTTTGATGCTGCTTTAATATACACATCTATAAGCTCATCCTTTACATTTTTCGGGAAAGCAGCCTTAGCTTGCCAAAGGAATGACACTACATCGTATTCGTATGGTCCCCGTCTGCCACCCTGAAAATCTATAAAAAACGGCTTACCATCCTTTATCATTACATTCCTTGACTGAAAATCACGATACATGAATGTGCCTTGAGGATTACGGGACAATCGTTCAGCCATCAGATTGAATTCTTTTTCCAATAAATCCTCACGGTATGACAGATGAGTGGTGTTTAAAAAGCAATATTTAAAATAATTCAGATCCCAAAGTATTGCCTGACGGTCGAATTCCGCAACGGGATAACATTTAGAAAAATCCAAGTTAACACTTCCCGCAAATTGGAAATCAGGCAGCCGTTCAATGGTTGCTTTAAGCAGTGACATATCATTTCGCAACGAGAACAGCGATGTATCACCTAAATCTTCCTGCAAATACATGAGAAAATCTGACGACATGGCATATACCTCAGGCACAGGCAATCCCAACGTCCTGAAATGATTAGAAAGATATATAAATGCCTTGTTCTCGTCAATGGAAGTCCCAATAACTCCTACCACATTCTCCACGCCTTCCATACGAAAATATTGCCGGTTAGAGCCTGCAGGTGTCAGTCTCTCAACTTTTTCCGGTGCCACACCATATCGCTGAATATATAAATCTTCCAATTTCATAATTTCTCATTTTCCCACAAAATTAATAAATAATCAGCCCAAAACAGTGCGATAATGTCAATTTACCTTGATTTTTTTTTAGAAATACACTAACTTTGAAGAAAATTAAACATTCCCTAAATGGCAGAACTTACTAACCACTTATGTAAGACCGTCAAGTCTCTCAATGAAAGAAAGACCCGCAAAAAAGAGAAAGCATTTAAAGCTGAAGGCACTAAATGCGTGCTTGACACATTAGGACATTTCAATTTACGATATTTGATAGCAACCACCGGATGGATTGACGACCATGCATCGGTCATATCACGAATCGCTCCGGAATTGATAGTCAAATGCCCTAAAAGAGAAATGGAACGACTTTCCAGCTTGACCACACCTTCAGAAGTGATTGCGGTATACGACATTCCACAATATCATTTTGACCCTAATTCGGTAGCTGACAATATTGTACTCGCTCTTGACACAATACAGGACCCGGGCAATCTCGGCACTATCATTCGTGTGGCGGACTGGTTTGGTGTCACAAATATAATATGCACATACGAAACCGCAGATTGTTTCAGCCCCAAAGTAGTACAAGCCACTATGGGCTCAATCTCAAGAATCAAAGTGCATTATTGCGATCTCGCTGAAACGCTGAGCGAATTACCGCCCACAAATATATACGGAACATTTTTGGACGGCGACAACATTTCGGAGATAGCTATTGAAAATAAAGGCGTGATAGTGATTGGCAATGAAGGTAAAGGGATATCCGATGAGATAGAGAACTTGGTTACTCATCGGTTATTAATACCGTCATATCCTAAAGATCGTCAGACTGGAGAATCACTTAATGCAGCAATAGCCACAGCTATAACATTAGCGAAATTCCGTGGAATTTAATCTTAATTTATCAGATCAATGAAAGGCATAAAAACTGCTTGGTTTTGCAATAATTGCGGAGCGGAATCTCCAAAATGGCAAGGTCGCTGTCCTGCGTGTGGTGAATGGAACACCATGACGGAAGAAAGGATTGTGACCGAAAAGAAGAGCCGCACATTGTCACCGACAGGGCATAAAGTAAGTAAATCAAAACCTCAACCGGTTTCAAAAATAGAAACATCGGAAGAACCGAGAATAAAGCTACCCAGCGGAGAGTTAAACCGTGTGTTAGGTGGAGGTTTGGTTGCAGGCAGTCTTGTGCTGATAGGTGGGGAACCGGGTATTGGTAAATCCACCCTCGTGCTTCAAAATATCCTATCGATTAAATCACGACGCATATTATATGTTTCGGGAGAAGAAAGCGCCCAGCAACTTAAGATGCGTGCTGACCGCATAGGCAGACTAAGCGACAATGTTTATATCGTATGCGAGACTTCATTACAAACCATACAAGAGCATATTGAAGAGGTACAACCGGGAATTGTTGTAATAGACTCAATTCAAACCATAGCATCCGACGATATCGAATCGGTAGCCGGAAGCGTGTCGCAAGTGAGAGAATGTGCAGCCCAATTATTACAGTATGCGAAAGAAACTTCAGTGCCCGTCCTCTTGATAGGGCACATCACAAAGGAGGGCAACATCGCCGGACCAAAAGTGCTTGAGCATATAGTGGATGCAGTCTTACAGTTTGAGGGTGACCGTCAACACATGTACCGTATCCTCCGTTCCATAAAAAACAGATTCGGTTCAACGTCCGAATTGGGTATATATGAAATGTGCCAACGAGGTTTGCGAGAGGTTACCAACCCTTCCGAGATGCTTTTGACCCAATCTGATGAGGATTTATCGGGAATAGCAATCGGTGTAACGATGGAAGGCATACGATCATTCTTGATTGAAGTCCAAGCACTTGTAAGCACGGCAGCCTACGGCACACCGCAACGTTCTGTAACAGGGTTTGACTCAAAAAGAATGAACATGCTTCTTGCCGTGCTCGAAAAAAGGGTAGGATTCAAACTTGCGGCTAAGGATGTGTTCCTTAATATAGCCGGCGGATTAAAAGTGAATGATCCGGCACTTGACCTATCTATAATATGTGCGATTCTCTCGTCAAATGTCGATATGGCTATTCCTCACCGTGTATGTATGGCAGGAGAAGTAGGGCTGTCGGGAGAAATACGTCCCATCACCCGAATAGAACAAAGGATTCGTGAAGCGGAAAAACTTGGCATGGAAACCATAATCATTCCACGCCACAACCTGAAGGGTGTGGATATTTCCAAATTAAAGATTAAAGTGATAGAAGTCGCCAAAGTTGAAGAAGCTTTTAGAGCTTTATTTGCATAAGAACACTATTCTTTTTAATATTTTCACTTTAAAGAATTGATTTTTAACTCAAAAGCGATTGCAACAATAAATAAAATTTGTTAATTTTGCGGAAATTTATTTCAATCGTAATGAAAAATTTGATTTTACGCGCCATAACAGGAGCTATTTATGTAGCACTTATCTGTGCCTCTGTCATTGCCGGCGGATGGTACTTCATACTATTTTTCGGCTTGGTTTCAATAGTCGCACTCCACGAATTTTATAGCCTTTCAAACTCCTCAACGGGAGGAGAAAATGTAACCACATTAGTTGTTGACATAGTGGGAGGTCTGATAGTCTGTGTAGGGTTAAGCTCCGTGAATCTATCTCTTATGCCGCCATACATGACAGCTGTTATGGGAGGCACTTTTTTTACTGTATACATGCTATATCTAATAGTAAGATTAGTGATGCAGATCTACAATCAGGAAAGTTCTCCGTTAACCAATCTCGCTTATTCATACATGGGACAAATGTACATCGCACTACCTTTGGGGCTAATGTCTATGTACTATACCCTTAATGACGGTAAGGCACTGCTGCTCATGATGTTCATAATGATATGGCTTAACGACACCGGCGCATTTTTAGTCGGCTCAATGATAGGGAAACACAAACTATTCCCTCGCATATCACCTAAAAAATCATGGGAAGGATTCGTTGGCGGAGTCGTATTTTCAATTATCGGCGGAGTCATTGCCAAGCTTTATTTCCCCGACTATTTTGAAACAATTTCAATGATACATCTTTGTGGATTAGGATTAGTTGTAGGCATATTCGCCACATGGGGTGATCTCGTTGAATCATTGATCAAACGCACCTTAGGTGTCAAGGACTCAGGCAACATACTGCCGGGACATGGAGGCATACTTGACCGTATCGATTCATTGCTTCTTGTAATTCCGGCATCACTACTTTATCTTATAACACTTAGATTGTATACCTAAAGCTTAAAAAATTATATCATACCAAATACTTACACTAAAATTTAAGAGATGAAAAAAACTATCTTTTTCGCTATCGCAGGAATTATGACCATCACATCTTGTAATCCTGCGAAAGAAGCCTCGGAAACGGCTGAAACTAACGATGATGTCATTCTCCATGCGTGGTCATGGTCATTTGACACAATCGCAGCAAACATGAAAGATATTGCTGAATCAGGATATGCATACGTACAGACATCTCCAGCCAACACTTGCTATGTCGGCGAGGGTGGGGGAAAAGCACTGTTTTCACAGCCCGGCGATTCAGTGACAGGCAAATGGTACTATTACTATCAGCCTACCGATTGGAAAATTGGCAATTACCTTTTAGGCAATTGCGACCAGTTCAAGGCAATGATGGATAGCGCCAATAAATATAATGTCAAAATCATTGTGGATGTATTGCCAAATCACACCGCAATTGACCATACTGCCGTGCTGCCTGATCTTGATGCAGCCGTCGGAGGTCATGATAAACTATATCATGCAAACGGATTCACACCAATTGTAGATTACAATGACCGTTACCAGTGCACAACCGGCGAAATGGGTGGTCTTCCCGATGTGAATACCGAAAATCCCGATTTCCAGCATTACTACATGACATACGTAAACGACCTGCTGAGCTTAGGCGTGAAAGGATTTAGATATGATACCGCAAAGCATATCGGACTCCCGAGTGACCCGCTTGACAGCCTTGCTACCAGAAATAATTTCTGGGAAGTAGCCACCGGTCGTGAAGATGTGAAAGGACTGAAGCTCGCAGTTCCAGCCGACAGCCTGTTTATATACGGTGAAGTACTTCAGGACAAAAATGTAAAAGAAGAAGAGTATGCGGAATATATGGATCTAACCGCAAGCGCATACGGTCATGCTTTGAGAGAAGTGCTTGATAAGGGTAATTTCACAGCTGACAGCCTCATGAAATGGCACCATCCGGTAGATGGCAAACATCTTGTAACATGGGTTGAATCACACGACACATACGCAAATGAGCATGAGTCAGCTGGACTCACAGACGATCAGATACGTATGGGATGGGTATTTCTCGCAGCAAGACAAAATGGCACACCTCTGTTTTTCAGCCGACCCGCAGGCAGCACACGTGAAAACTACTGGGGAAACAACCTGACAGGAGCACGTGGGAATGATGAATTTAAGCATCCGGAAGTTGTCGCTGCAAATAAATTCCGTAGAGCTATGAGCGGCAAGCCTGAACATATCAACGTTACTCCTGATGGAGCAGTCGTGGAAATCAATCGAGGATCAGAGGGTGTGGCACTAATAAATCTGACCAATACTCCCCAAGAAATCGCTTTGCCGACAACACTTAACGATGGTAATTATACTGATAAAGTTTATAATACCGATTTCAAAGTCACTGATGGTGTTATGAGTGGTATGTTAAAGCCATTAACCTCATATATCATATATTGATTTAATATTTTTTATCTCTAAAAAACATAGTAAAATGGTTCAAAAACCTATAAATGGCTCTGTAATTCAGCCTTTTTGAACCATTTTATTATGTTTTTTGTTACGAAAATAGTCAAAGATTTTTAAGTACATGACAAAAATTTGAAAACATCGAATTTTGGGGTATAAGTCG
>ERZ777011.1136-NODE-1136-length-31695-cov-3.592794_pt1 | contig 31695 bp, 24 predicted proteins | sample MGYA00374964_ERZ777011 | MGnify/ENA primary metagenome ERZ777011 (study PRJEB29310, sample SAMD00008975) | mouse gut metagenome | study: EMG produced TPA metagenomics assembly of the Metagenome analysis of fecal microbiota from mouse which was promoted... | reverse complement strand
TCTGCCTTCTTGCACGCAGACGCCGCAGATCCGCATTGACCGCGTCCGCCAGTGCGCACATTTCCCTGTCACGACTGTCGATTGCAATTAGCGTATTTGTTTCCGTCTCAAGTTTTTCTGTGATGTCTTGCCGGATCTCCCGCGCCGCCCTGCGCATTGTCATTATTTTCCATAACAGCAGAAGGAGGAGCACAACCAGCACGCCGCATATCATCTCAAGCCACACTTTCCTGCCTCCTCCTTATATTTTTAATCCAGCACGCCTGTTTATATTAATAACACTCGTTTTCTCAAAGCGTTACCTGATATCCTTTTCCTTGAATATCCAAATCCCCGCAGCGGTAAAGACAAGCGCTATTCCCGCCATACCGGCCGGCTGTTTCACAGAGTATTCCACATCGCTATTCATGACCTCCATCACCTGACAGGAAGGCAGGATCAGTTTCGCCCGCTCATACAGTTCCCGCTTTTCTCCGGACAGATATCTCGAATTATAAACGATTGTCTCTACGGTTACCATCTCTCCGGACGCGTCCTGCACCTCCTCGAGACGCACCACATATTCCGGCATCTCAAGATATTGCACAACCACGATTCCTGCTGCCAGAATCAGCATGGCGAGCACCATGCTGACGATTCCCGTCCGTGCCGTATTCATATCCACCATGACGACAAACACCAGAATCGCCGTATACGCTATCAGAATAAACAGTGACATGACAACGCCCCAGCCGGGCTTCCAGATCCCGCTTATCGTCTCTCTGCCAACCAGAATAACACCTGTCACTATAGACATTGTGCAGTAAACCGCCATCATGATGACCGCCGCCGCATAGCACACCAGCAGATTCGCTACATAGATATGAAACCGCGAATGCCCTGCGGCTATCTTATTTCTGATGGTACCGCCGGCATACTCTGTTCCGATGTAAAAGGAAACAAAAATCGCCAATACGAAACCGATCGGCAAAAGCCCGCCGAAAAAGCCAAGATTCCAGTTCGTGTATGCCTTATGCTTCACATAAATCGTAATGTACACGTCCCTGTAGAAGAAAATACAGTAGCCGATCATAAAAAGTGATAACCCGTAGAAAATTTTACTCCTCCACAGTCTCGCAAAATTGGCGGAAAGTAATCTATTCATATACCGCACCTCCCACCAGCTTGACATAATAGCTTTCCAGACTCTCATCCTGCTCCCTGTAAGAAAGCACTTCACAGTGTTCCTGCGCCAGCATTAACACCAGTTCCGTCACGCTCATATCTGCGTAGATCTCCGCCTCCGTCTCCGAGAGCATCTGGTATGCAAGCTTTCTCTCGTGCAGCACACGGGCAAGCACCCCCGCACGGTCCACTTCGATGCGGACACATTTCCTGCACGCCGCTTCCATCTCCTGCGCGCTGATTTCCCGAACGATACGCCCCTTGTCAATAAAGCCATAGTGCGTTGCCAGCCTGGAAAGTTCGTCCAGAATATGGCTGGAAATCAGAATCGTAATCTGGCGCTCCCTGTTCAGCTTCAGAATCAGTTCCCTGATCTCTATGATCCCCTGCGGGTCCAGACCGTTGATCGGTTCATCCAGGATCAGGAAATCCGGGCTGCCTGCCAGTGCGATGGCAATGCCAAGTCTCTGGCGCATCCCCAGGGAAAAGTTTTTCGCCTTCTTCTTCCCTGTGTCTGCAAGGCCGACAAGTTCCAGCAGTTCACCGATCCCCTCATAAGACGGCAGCCCCAGCATCCGGTACTGTATTTTCAGATTCTCCACCGCCGTCATGTCCGGATATATGGCGGGCGTCTCCACGATCGCGCCCATCCTCCCCCGCGCTTTCCCAATCGCCCTGTCCGTGTCCTTAACCCCGTACAGCGCATATTCTCCCGAGGTCTGCTTCTGCAATCCACAAACCAGCCGGATCAAAGTCGTCTTTCCCGCACCGTTCTTCCCTACAAAACCGTATATCGAGCCTCTGGGGACGTGCATGGACAGATGATCCAGCGCCATATCGTGTTTATACCGCTTACACAGCGCCTTCGTCGTCAGACAATATTCCATAACGTTTTCCTCCTGCTTTTCTAACCGCACCGTCCTTCCGGGCAGGCCTCCCCGGCATGTAAACCGTGCTGTTTTCATAACCGTAACAGAGAAACGTTAAGAAAACGGTTAAGAAAAACGTTAAGATTTCATCTTGAACCCGATGCCCCAGACAGCCTCTATATATTCCCCTTCACTGTCTCCTGCTTCCCGCAGCTTTTTGCGCAGATTGCTGACATGTACCTTCAGCGAACTCTCCATGCAGTCGGGCGTGTCCATGCTGATCCGGTCTAAAAGCGCCGACTTGGTGATGACCTGCGTCGGATTTAACATCAATGTCTTTAAAATGGCGTATTCCGTCTTCGTCAGCCGGACCGTCTGTTCACCGATCGTAACAGTGTGCATGGTCATTGACAGCCGGATATCACCACACTGCAGTATGTCCTCTGCCAAGCATACGTCATTGCCGCATCTTCCACCGTCCTGTTTTACTGTTTCCTGCAGTCCTGCCGGTTTTTCGTTTGTGTGATAACAATCGTTATTTCTATTATTCCGGAGCTGCACCGCAATCCGCGCCAGAAGTTCCCTGCCCTCAAAAGGCTTCGTAATATAGTCCGCTGCGCCATTCATGAGAAGCTGTACTTTATCGTCTATCCCGGCTTTGGCGCTGACTACGATCACCGGTATCCCCGACAGCTTCGCAAGCAGTTCTTCTCCCGTTATACCGGGCAGCATCAGATCCAGCAGAACCAGATCCGGCACCGTCTCCGGCGCCCCGCCGCCCGTTCCCGAAAACAGATGCTCACACTGTCCCGCCGCCTGCTGTCGATCACCGTCCTGTCGTCTGAGATGCTCCATCAGCAGAACCGCTTCTGTCCCGGAATAAGCGCGCATAACGCCGTAGCCCTCTCGCGTCAGCAGTTCTTCCAGCATATTACCGATATCCGCGTCATCATCTATTACAAGTATATTGTGTTTCCTGTTTCGTACTTCCAATCCCTGTCGCCCTCTCCGCACATATCTTCCCGTTTTTCCACAGCGCTTTCCGGTCTCTCCGCCGCATCCTCCTGCTTCTCCACAGCACTTTTCTTTTTCTCAGGAATCCTTACTTTGCGCGCATTGATATCCCCATAGAGTTCCAGTTCCGGTATCGCCTGCAGGAACTTGGTAAACTGTGAATAACCGTAGTTCTTCGGCTTAAAGCGCTTGTATTTGCCATGTACGACATTACTCAGTTCACTCACGCGCATCCCTTTACTGCCTGCTTTCTTCACTGCGGCTCTGATATAATCCGTGATCTCCTCCTCACTCTCCCTGTTTTCTCTGATCTCCACGTTGACTCTGGTGTTATTCTTCACCAGTTTCAGACTCGGAATCTCTTCCAGGAAACGGGATAACAGGCTGTACCCGTAATTTCTCACGTCAAAATCAGGATATTTATTGAGCAGTCTGCTGCCAATTTCTCCAAGTCCGGTTTCTTTATCCTTGTTTTCATTCTCTGTAATGATATTGATAATGGCGCTCTCGATGACTTCCTTGCTGATCGACGTGGATTCCTTTGCCTCTGCCTTCGCCTCTGCCTTTTTGTTCTTGCCGTTCTTGCCGGACGATGCGGCTGCTCCCTGCGCCGCTCCTTTTGAAGACTCCTGCTCGTCCTGCAGATCATCCTCGTCAATCAGATTCTCTAACACCGTGAACTGAGAGCAGGCCGTACGGAAAGACCGGGGCGTCTTCTCCTCACCCATGCCTACCACCAGCATACCGGACTCCCGCAGTCTGCTCGCGAGACGGGTGAAATCACCGTCACTGGAAACAATACAGAACCCGTCCACATTGCCGGTATAGAGAATATCCATGGCATCGATGATCAGCGTGGAATCCGTGGCGTTCTTCCCCACCGTGTTGCAAAACTGCTGCATCGGCGTAATGGAATTCTCCATCAGCTTATTCTTCCACCCCTTCGCCTGCGTGCTTGTCCAGTCACCGTATGCTCTTCTGTAAGTCACGATCCCGTGCTTCGTCATCTCGTCCATAATCGCAGAGATATACTTCGCCGAAATATTATCCGTGTCGATCAGTATCGCAAATCTCTTGTCCTCCATGTGTGATAATTCCTTTCTTTATATAGATGTAAAATAGACTGTCCGTCTGTTCGGATTTTATTGTATGTATTCTATGTCCTATAGCTTCTGTCTTCGCAAAGCCTGTTGAAAACCACCCGTTTTTATATCAGATGATATTTTTGCTGCATTCATGTTCTGTTTGTACGCTCCGTGTTAAATCACGATTTACTCTTTTTATTTCGCTCGTTTCTTCTGTTTCGTTCCTATTGCCTTCCTGACGATAACACCCGTTCCTTTTACTTCCTCATTCTCCTGCCGTAACTGATTCACAATGAAAATTTCGCCTGCCGCCTCAAAGGTAACACTCAAAATTTATTTTTTTCCAAATCAACAGGATTTCCTTTGATTGCTGGTGTTATTCCTATTATACAACTCTTCTTTTTCGCGTATTTCAGCCGTTTTCCGCATATGTTCCATATGATATCAAATCCCTTGAAATATAAATTCCAAGGGATTTTGTCTCTCGTGCCATGCCTGCAGATCGTTTTGTGTTCCTCACACTACGATCATTCGCCATGCTCATTTTGTTTCATCTTCACATACTCTTTGATCAGCTTCACGCAATTATCCCAGCCGGTTTTAGAGCTGTTAAACGTTAAATCATAATTTAATGGATCTCTCCAGTTCTTTCCTCGTGTATAATACTTATAATAATCCGCCCGATACTTATCTGTCTTATGCACCAGTTCTTTGGCTCTGCTCTCCGACACCTGCATTCTATCCATAACAGTCGATATACAGTCGCTCTCCGGCGCTTCCACATAGACGCTGATTACATTCGGTCTGTCCCGCAGGACATAATCCGCACACTTGCCGATCACCACGAAAGATTCCGTCTTCGCCAGTTCCCGTATGATTTCCGACTGAATGTTAAACAGGTTGATATCGGATGTGAACTCCTTATCGCTGGGTTCTACCACATAAGTATAAGGAATCTTCATCAGATGTTTCATGGCATAACTGCCGCGCAGCTTCTCGTCTACCTCTGCAAACAACTGTTTATTGATGCCACTGTACTCCGACGCCATGTCAATTAACTGTTTCGAATAGCACGGGATTCCCAGTTCCTCCGCAAGCTGACTGCCTATTGCCTTACCGCCGCTTCCGAATCCTCTTGCAATCGTAATCACATAATTCTCCATATGCCTCGCCCTCCTGATCCGTTATAAGGTATCCGCAACGACTCCTGCACTGCCGGACAGCAGATGCAGTATGCCCCGAATCTTGTTTTCTATCCTTATTCTACCATATCGGAAGCATTCCTTGTAGTATAAATTTCGCAAGGAAACATGCAAAGAATGCGATATCCGGCGTGAATGTAAATCGTAACATGCGCTGATCCGCGGTTTCCCGTACAGAGTTACCGGATCAGCCCTTTTATGATTAAGAATATAAGCAGAATCGGCAGAATATATGTCACATAGATCCTGATTCCCTTCGGAATCTTCATCCCTTCACCGATATTGGCTTCCTCCCGATACTTGTCAAAGCCCCAGCCGAACCGCGTCACGCAGAACAGCAGATAACAGAGCGATCCGATCGGCAGAATCACATTACTGACTGCAAAGTCCTCTAAATCCAGCACCGTACTTCCCTCTCCCAGCGGTTGGAATGCGGACCACACATTGTACCCGAGGGCACACGGCGTAGACAGCAGGATCAGCGCCGCCAGATTAATCAGACAGGCTTTCTTCCGGCTCCAGTGAAACAGATCCATGCAGCAGGAAATAATATTTTCAAATACCGCCAGAATCGTCGAAAATGCCGCAAAAGTCATAAATACAAAGAATAATGTTCCCCAGACACGTCCACCCGGCATACTGTTAAATACATTCGGCAGCGTGATAAAAATCAGACTTGGTCCCATGTCCGGATTGATTCCGAAAGCGAAACAGCTCGGAAAAATAATAAGCCCTGACACAATCGCCACAAAAGTGTCCAGAATCGCTATATTTACCGACTCCCCGAGCAGTGTATGGTGTTTATCAATATAACTGCCAAAGATCGCCATAGCACCGATTCCGAGGCTTAGCGTAAAGAACGCCTGATTCATAGCTGCTGTTATTGTATCCCAGATTCCCACTTGCGCCATTCTCTCGAAGTCAGGAAGCAGGTAGAATTTTAACCCCTCCATGCCTCCCTCCAGCGTCAGGCTGTGTACCGCCAGAACAACGATGATGATCAGCAGCAGACTCATCATGACCTTCGTAATCCGCTCCACACCTTTTTGTAATCCCATAGAACAGATCAGTATGCCTGCCGCAACAATGATGATCATTACCGTCATAAGCACCGCGGGGCTGTCCAGCATTTCCTGAAACATGCCGCCTACCTGCGCGGAATCCTTACCGGTAAATTTACCTGTCAGCATTTGATAGAAATAATACAGCATCCAGCCCGCTACGGTGGTGTAGAACATCATCAGCAGGTAGTTGCCTGCCATGCCCAGATACCCGTGCCAATGCCACTTCTGTCCCGATTTCTCCAGTTCCGTATAGCTCTTGATAATACTTTTCCTGCTGGCACGCCCGACCGCGAACTCCATCGTCATCACCGGTATGCCCGTGGCAACCAGAAAGAACAGATAGAAGAGCACGAATACGCCTCCCCCATACAGTCCCGTAATATAAGGAAATCTCCACACGTTTCCGATTCCGATCGCACATCCTGCGGATAGCAAGATAAAGCCCATCCGCGATCCCAATTTTTCTCTTTCCACTTCTCGTCCCTCCGTATCCATAATTATAAACAGTCTAAGTATAGCATATGAGACGGAATTGTGTAAGGTTGAACTGTCATATATTTAGATGTCCTTTGGCAATTCCAAACTTCTTCCCATCCAACAGGTATTTTTTCATTTTACGCTGAAGAGTTGTTCTTTCAGGCAGCCGTTCATCAACCTTTTCAATACCGGGAAAAATCCATCCCATGTACCATGTTGCCTCATAATCGACAGTATCAATCTCAAACAGGTTCTGAAACGCAATTATATTTGATTCTTCCCCTAACATTTCCTTCAGTTCGGGCATGAGCATCCAGGTGTCGCATGTCAGCTTAACAGCCTCCCATTCAGGATAATACCTTGTTCTGAATTTATTGAATTCATTGATAGACTGCGCAACCGACCTTTTTCCCAAATCTGCATCAGAGGGAATATGAACCGCTATTTCTCTGTCTTTTGCATCGACAAATTCATATTCCAGGGCTCCTATCCGATATTCATTTAAGGAGATCTGACGGGGAAACCACCACGCCCAGACAAATTTGTAAGTCTGGAAAGTCTGATAGTGCTCCTGCAGAAATCTGGTGCAGAATTTCATAGTAGCCGCAAATATATCATTTGAGATATTTCGTTTTATATATTCTTCATAAGAATAATCACTGATCATGTTTAATAATTCCCAAAGAATCTTAATTCCGTCAGGATCATCACCCAATAATTCCTGTAATTCTTTTATCCCTACATCCCATTCATCACGCTTTAATATTTCATTTATGACAGCATTCGGAATATGAACCTTTCTGTTTCTGCCATAATGAATAAGCTGCTTTTCGACTTCATACGGAATTTCCAGCATCCTGTACAGTTCAACATTCTCCATCAAACCTTCTCCCGATTCTAATTGATCAGCCATTCTAATACATACATTATAGCACTCATATGCGGGTTTTCTATCATCCACCCGTTCCGTACGAAACGGTCGGTCTCATCTCACGCCGCTTTCCCGCCCCTGATAAACGGATCCCGCCAGAACACCACCAGCAGTTCCGCCACCATAAAGCACCAGATCACGGGCTCGCATATGATGACAGCCGTATAATGCATTCTGGGAATAAAAAACGCCGTGAACAGTATTTTACCGACCAGTTCGATCACACTGGACAGCACGGGCAGTATCTTCTGTCCAATCGCCTGCAGTGCTCTTCTTGTATTATTCAGTATCCCGAGTACAAAATAGAAAGGCGCCACCACCCGCAGATACCACGTGCCGTTACGCAAAAGCTCCGCCTCGTCAGAACCGGAGATCCACCGGATCATAGCCGGCGCAGACAGCCAGAGAATCACCGTGATCATGATCGTCACAACAGCAGCATACCGGTAAGAATATTTCATGCCCTTACGGATGCGCTCAGGCTGTTTCGCCCCGTAGTTCTGGGACACAAAGGTATTGACAGTCTGCGACATCGCCATAAAAGGCATCATGCAGAAAGAATACAGTTTCCGCGCCGCCGTATGCGCGGCAATGGTGAGATATCCCAGCCCGTTAATGCCCGATTGCAGGATCACGCTGCCGGTGGAAACGAAGCACATCATGAAAGCCGACGACAGTCCCTGCGCCGTCATTTCCTGATACAAGGGCATATCAAACTTGAAATTCTCCTTTCGGGGTATCAGCGCCGGAACCGATTTCGCAATATACACCAGACACAGCAGCACAGAAATGGCCTGCGCGATCACCGTCGCCTCCGCGGCACCGCCAAGTCCTCTGTCCAGATTCACGATAAATACATAGTCCAGCACAATGTTGGATACGGATGACAAGATCAGAAAGACAAGCGGCATAAGACTGTTGCCGATCGCCCGCAGCAGTCCGGCGCAGAGATTATAGGCAAACATCACCACCGTAAACCGCGTGATAATGAGAATATATTCGTATGCCTCCTCCATGATTTCCGGCGGTGTATGCAAAAGCAGCAGCAGCGGCCGCAGAATCACCTGCGACATCAAAGTAATCATCGTCACCACGACTGCACCGATCAGCACGGAAGCCGCGGCGGAATCCTTTAACAGCTTTCCGTCACGGGAGCCGAAACAGCGCGCCGCCACAATGGCAAGCCCGCTGCCAAACCCCAGTGCAAACCCGATCAGCAGATCATAGATCGGCGATGCCGCACCGATTGCCGCGAGCGCCGTTTCTCCTAAAGTACGCCCGACGATCAGCGTATCAATCGTATTATACAACTGTTGAAATAAGGTAGAGAAAAACATCGGAATCGCAAACCGTATCATCGGCATAAAAATATCTCCGGATAAAAAGTCTGCGTCTTTATATTTCTTGAACATTATAAACTCTCCATTCTGTAACGCCTGCCGCCGACACCGCGAGACAGGCGCCCGATGCCTGTATGAGAAACGTCATTCTTTCTGCCGGTCCGCTGTCTGTGTCGGTTCCCCGATCTTCTGGCTGGCAAACACCTGCCGCCGCAGCGCCGGAATCCTCTGCATAACACCGAGCACCGCCAGATCCACCGCCATGACAGCCAGTACCAGCACGCCGTTAAGCAGCATGGAATAGATCCATGGATTCACCATGGGCATTCCCAGAAACGTCTCCGGCATATACATGTACCAGATCAGTCCGCCGGACAGCGTCAGCGACACCCATCTTCCGAAGGAGCCCAGTACAGTTCCCCACAGCCAGCCGAGTTTCCTGCCGGAACCGAAACCGCACAGGAAGACGAGCGTATAAGCCGCCACATAGTCAAGCAGCATGGACTGCCATGAAATCGCAATGCCGCCGCCCAGGAAATACTGCAGCACGCCATTGACAAAGCAGCATATCAGTGAATACCCGGTTCCCCAGCGCAGACAGTATACCAGAATCGGCACCAGAGCCAGATCAATGGAACCTCCGAACGGAAAGCGGAATATCCGGAAATATCCCAGCACGGTCGCTGCCGCAATCATGATGGCGCCCTCTGTCAAAGCGCGGATTTTGTTGTTTTTTTGTGTCATAGTCGTTTCCTCCATAAAAAAATGTACCGCATGCATTCAGGCATAACGCGGTACGAGAAAAAACGACACCTATAATATCAGGCACACGGCCACAGTCCGGCTCACGGTCGAACTGTGACATCGAATATTCTTCCTACGCCGGCATTACCCGGATCAGGTTCTAGGGACCGGAGACGGCACTACGCCTCTGCATCTCAGCCGGACTTGCGTCCAGCGCCCCTGTTATTCTGTTGCACTACGGTCTATTTATATATACTACACTTTCGTATTTTTGGCAAGCCATGTATGTTTTTTGGATATAACCGTTTCGTTAAAAGGTCTCGAAAATAGAGATTCCTGTCTGCAGTGTCTCTGCGATTCTCTGATTCTCCTGCATTTGTCTGCTGATCGTCTCCATATCGCGCACCAGCCCCTGCGTGCTGGATGCCGCGCCGTTGACACCCTTGGCGCCCTCACCAATAGCAAGTGTTATGGAACCAATAGACGCTGCAATTTCATCCATGGTCTGTTTTAAGTCGTCCGTCTTATCCGTAAATTCGTTCATCACACCTTCTATGTAAGAAGCGCTCTCCCGATATTGCGCCCCGCTTTGGACAAAAGCCTCTAATTCCGGAAGTATGGACTCTTTCAGAAACGCGATCAGGTTATTTGCGTTGTCCGCCAGATTATATACCGCGCCTGTCACAATCACGTTGGTATCCTGAATCCTGTTGGCAGCTTCCTTGCTGGATTCCGCCAACTGGCGGATCTCCTCCGCCACAACGCCGAATCCCCTGCCTGCTTCTCCGGCTCTCGCCGCCTCAATGGATGCATTCAGGGCCAGCAGATTAGTCTTACCGGAAATACTGAGAATATCATTGGTAAGACTGTCAACCTGATCTACGTTTTTGCTGTCTTCAATCGCCTCATTCAGAACCGACAGAATCTCTGATATGCGGACACCGCTCTCCTCCATATAAGTCCTTGCACGGGATTCCATCTGCGCCGCATTTGCACGCATCTGTTTCGTATAATCATTGATGTTGGTTGATTTTGAAGCAATTTCCTCTACCTCTGTCCGAACTGCCTCCGCACTCTGGTTAATGACACCTGCGGAAACGCCCACCTCATTCATGGTGGCTGCCAGTTCCTCCGTCACCGCAGACAGATCAGCCGCGCTGTCATTGGAATTTTTTACACTCTCCTGCACGCCCATGACAACATCTTCCATCCGGCGTGTATTCACGATGATCATCTTCAGAATCTCCTGCAGCTTGCCTATAAAAGTATTGATCCCGCGTCCCAGATCGGCGATCTCATCATTTGTTTTGATCGTGATGCGCTGCGTAAGATCTCCTTTTCCCTGATCCAGTCCGGCAATGATGGCACTGATCTCGCTCTTGGCGCCGGCCACGGGTCTGACCACGCGCCTGAGCACCATACGCAGCGCAATCATCAGGGCAAAAATACTGATCACCGCAATGATACCGTTGATGAGAACCGCACTGTAATAGTCCCTGCGCAGATCCGCTCTGGCCGCTTCGGAACCGCTCCTTGCATTCTCATTCAAATCGGAAACAGCCTGCTGAATGTGATTCGAATACTGCGCGATCTCTCCGTTTGCCAGTTCAAAAGCCGCCTTATTATTACCGGCAGCGCTGTAACCGAACAAAGTCACGATAGCGTATTTCAGGTTTTCATACTCCGATACGATCATCTCATAGTCTGCGGCTTCCTCCGCGGAGACAGTACGACCGTACGCTCCAAGCATATCATCCAGCAGCGCCTCCTCCGTGCGGACAGAATCCACCAGTGAGATCATCGTATCCAGATCCGTCGCTATGATATGGGATAATGCCAGCGAATGCAGTTTCTGCATTTCCCTTTGTATATTGCTCAAATCGGAAATACCGGTCATATAATCATCCGCGATCTTAGAAGCCGTGCTGTTTACATTCTGTATGTTGCGAACCGCTATAATATTAGAAGAAATACAGACAAAGCTCAGCACAAAGATCGGAATAAGTGTCAGAACTTTAATACTGATACGCGGTTTCATTTTTGCTGTTTGATTCTCTATATTTGCCATGCTCATCCATCCTTCCCTCATACTGATCATCCATGTCAGAGCAGTTTACTGCGATGACACGCGATGCGTAAGTCCTATTCCGCCGTAGAAGCCGTGATACCTGCTGTCAGATTATCCATCAATTCCTGCAGATCCATATCTTTCGGATTGCCGGCAATCATCGTATCTGCAAACTCTGTGCAGGCATTCCAGTACTTGTTACCCACACGCTGCAAATTCCCGTGATGTGACTGATCCAGAATCGCCTGTACGGCCGGAATCCGGGAAGCCGCATCCGAAGCCGCCGCTTTGTTATTGGCCGGCACCTGATTCTTCTGTACGAAACGCAGTGTCTGATTCTCCTCGTTCGTCAGCCAGTCCGCCAGTTTCATGGCCCAGTCCTTATGCGCAGAGTAAGCGTTTACTCCCATCATCTTATAGCCTGTGAAAGAGGACATCTGAATCTGCTGTCCGGCACAGGTAAACGTAGGGAGTTTCACCGCGCCATAGTCCTCGCCCCATACCTCTTTGATCTGGGTGGCGTTCCAGGTACCGCTGACCCCGGCAATCACACTGCCCTCCTGTGCCTTGGCAATAAACTCTCCATCCGCATTACAGGAAAAAGCCGGACTGGCGGTAAAATTCAGAATAGACTGTGCAACGTCCACCCCTTTTACCGCACCCTCCGCATTATTCCAATTACAGTAATTGGTCATGCCGTCCTCATTGATGCCAAGCTCCAGTCCCGTCTGTCCGAAAAAAGCATACAGATACCAGCCGGAAGTGAGTTCCATGGAAATCTGCTTACCCGCACTCTCCGCCACGGCAAGAATGCCGTCCAGAGTCTTCACATCCTCCGGTGTAAAATAATTTTTATCATAATAAAGGAAATAGCCGTTGTCTGCCGTATAGGGAAATGCATAGAGAGTCCCCTGATAGGACGCGGCGGCAATTGACTCCGCCACATTCGCGGACGAAACCGCCTCCGCATTGTCTACAGGCGCCAGAACCCCGGCTGCCATCAGCCTTGAAAACTGATCGTCGGGAAAAGAAAACACATCCCCGGCACTGTGAATGTCACCCAGAATCACATCGCTCGTGCCGGAATCCGGCTGCGGCACCAGACTGATTTCGAAATCCGCCTGGTCAGCATAGTGTTCCCTGAAAGAAGTGATCATCCCGTTCAACATGTCAAAATCGCTTTCCTCCGCCCAGACCGTCAAAGTTACCGGGCCGGTCTGCGCCGCCTCCGGTTCCTGCGTATTGACGCTCTGCGTCTGTCCATTTGTCGCTGTAGTGGAGCAGCCGGTCAAAATCGCAGCAGCAGCGACGGCACAGGCTCCCTGTTTCCAAAATATCTTTTTCACCTTTTCTGCCTCCGGTAATTTAATGTATATATTCTTGTCTGTACGATAGATACCGTACTTCAGGTTTCAAACGACAATATAAGCATATTGCCGCTGTCAAAACCGTATTGATTTTACCATATTTCATCAAAAGATACAATAACCGCAGCGCCCATGCAGCCCGTCCGCAAAACATAACAGAATAACCGCCACAGCCCGCATTTCAATCCTTCGTTATATATGGCAGACTCCCCGGATCGACCGTGCACTTCTTCCCCTGCCATGTGATCACAAGCGGCCGCAGCCCGTACTCGCTGATCCGGTACCCCTCGGCTGTCAGGACGACGGTAAACTCCGCCATGCCGCCCCTGACACAGGATTTCTCCGCCTGCGCGCTGATATAGTTACCGATGGAATAATATACCAGCATCTCATGGCCGCTGTCATCCCGAAGCAGTTCACAGGGCTGCAGTGCATGCGGATGCGTGCCGACCGTCACATCCACCCCGCATTCCAGAAAAATCTGTGTCCATTTCTTCTGAAGCGTATCCGGTTCCTCCGCGTACTCCGTCCCCCAATGGACAAAAACCGCCACGATATCACTTTCCGCCTTTGCCATACTGATATCCGTCCGGATCTGCTCCTCGTCCTCCAGCAGATGTACTGCGTTCGAATTCTGTGCCGGAATCTGTATTCCGTTCGTGCCGTAGGTATAGTTCAGCAGCGCTATTCTGATCCCATTTCTGACAATGATGTCATATGGATGATATTCTATCTCGCCAGCACCCTGTATCCCCACACATATGACGCCTGTGTCATCAAAAAAACGCTTCGTGAAATCAACACCTGTCATACCCTGATCCAGCGCGTGGTTTGTCGCACACGTGACCACATCAAATCCGGCATCCGATATGGACTCCCCCACCTGCACCGGCGTGCCGAACTGCGGATAACCGCCGTACCTCGCCGGGTCATCCGTGAGCGGCGTCTCCTGATTAATGACAGATATGTCGCTTTGTGCAATGATATCTTCTATATTTTCATATAAAAAAGAAAAATCCCCATCATTATGTAAACCATATTGATAAATCGGCTCATGAATCAGATTGTCTCCAAACGCAACAAATGACACACTTGTCGCTTCCCTCGTAAATCCCCATGAGTCCCAGAACCAGCAAGTCAGTTCTCCTTTCCTGTCCGTTAGAAGCAGTCTGTTATCCGGTGCTCCCTTATCTTCTCTCCTGCCTGCATACGCTGCTCTGCTGCCTGCCCGAATCTCACACACCTCAAACCCGATATCGGACGCCATCCATTTTGTCTTCACTTTTTCTCCGTTGCATTCATAGACGGCGATATGCTGCGACCACCTCTGTTCATCGCGCTCCACCCAGAACGGCCTGCTCCTGCCGTACTTTCCGATTCTCCAGCACAACAGGATCAGTTCGTCCTGCCCGTCATTGTCGATATCGTTTACCTGCGCCTGCTGAACCTTAAGTCCTTTCGGGGAAGTCCAGATCACCTGATCATCCTTGCGTACCTGCACCCTTCTATGTGTAAGGACCGCCTCGTACTGCCCGGACGTATCCTGCAGCGTTCCGTTCTCCCACCCAATCCACCCCGGCAGAAAGACACCGCCTTGCCACAGCATATACAAAGCGGCGCCGGTACATACCAGCGCCATAATGCCATATAGGCATTTTCTGAGTTTTCGTCCCACATTCATGATACATTTCCCAATCGTTCAAAAAGTAAAACCGTGCGGAGAATGCCTGCATCCCGCATAGCTGTGTCACGCGGAGAAATGCACGTTTTTTTTGCATTTCTCTGGTATGAAGCTTTAGATTTTCTTAGGCAGCGTTCTTCAGATGCCTTAGAAAATCTCTTCATACTATTCCCAATCATAAATCACCCGATGGCTCTTCGTCCATTCCGGGTGTCCGGTTGGCGGATTGCTCTCCCACGTTCCATCGTCATTCTGCTGGATTCCCATCATCTGACGCCACTTCGTATCCGTCAGACGGTCTTCCAGCGGCCACCGGAACTGGTAGAAAGAGTATACACTGCCGCTCGCGATCTTCACCTTGCCGTCCACTTTCACCACCACATAAATAATAGAAGGATCTCCGGTACCCGCTTCCAGCACTTCGCCATTCGGGTTCGTCGCAATATCGACCACCAGCGCCGCCGGCGCCTCCTGCGTATATGCCCCTTCTCCGCCGGTTACATCCTTGACCGCTTCCAGCCAGAAATGCTCAATATTTCCGCCATAGCTTCTGATAAATTCATATTCATCATCCGTCAGCGTCTCATCCCGAAGTTCCTTCCTGGATATTTCTAACAGCCGTCCTGCAATCAGGGACAGCCGGGACAGGTTTTCCTCTTCCTCCGCACTGAGCATGCCGTAGTTGCGCAGTCCCTGCGCCGTCAGGTCGGACAGATTCTGAAAGCGCAGCCACACCAGCGGTTCCGGCTCCACATATCCTCTGTCGTCCGCATTTTCATCATACGCGTCTCCCATCTCCGCCATGACCTGCTTACTGTACAGAACCGTATCATGCTTCAACTCCGTGAAACTTCCCGCAAAACACTCCAGATTCTTTTTCTGCCACGCATCACTCTGCATAAACACCGGATATCCCTCGCCCTTCACCGTAAGCAGCGGGCGAAGCGTATTCAGCCAGCCGGAATACAGGCTCGCCGACCACATTTCCTTATTTTCCGCGGCCAGAGCGGTTCTGAGTTGTTCCATATGTTCCATGTAGCCAGGATAATCTGTCGCGCCTTCCTCTTCCAGAATGCCAAGCGCCGTGTCGCTTCCCAGTGCCGCCGGCACGTCCAGCACATCCGGCAGCATACGTTTCTCCCCATCGTCAGTCGCTTTGACGCTGCTGTACACCAACCGCTGCATGACCGCCCCATCGATTGTGAACCGCTGCCCCATAAACCGGAAGCCCGGCACCACATTGTTCTCGCCGTCCCTGATCACCAGCGAATTGATAAAGGGCGTGCGCAGATCTGCCGACATGGTATGAAAACGGTCAAAAGCCTCCTTACTGTCTTTCAGGTCCTCCAGAGAAACCTTTTCCCCGTACACCTCCTGCATAAGCGGAACATACTCATACACGCCCGCATCGTCGCTTGCGCCTGAGAAGAAGGAAGTCACCTCATAGACGGAACCCCATAGGTCATAAGCTGTCTGATCCTCCGAAAGCATAAATGACATCAGAAGCGCACTCCGGTCCATCTCCTCGCTCTCCTGTCTGAAATGGATTCGCCCGTACCACATCATGGCGCGGAAATACCGCTCCAGCTCTTCATCGCCCTCATAATAGCCGCGCGGTTTATACTGGCTGTAGTCCTCCATCCTGTCCGTCAGACCGTCGTAAATCATGGATTCGCCAACCCCTTCGGCCGCATTTATTTTTTCCAGTTCATATTCCACGATCTCCTTCACATCGCCGTTTACCTGCACCTGATCGTCCAGCAGCTTCGCACCCACCGTGAAGAACGCCACATTGCGTTTCGCCGCCTCTTCCCACTCGCTGCCCTTTAATCCATCATACGCTGCCAGACTGTCCTCCAGCATCCTCTCGCCAAGCTGCTGCAGACAGTCCGTCAGATATCCCTTTTCCACTTTTTTCAGAAGATAAGAGAAATATAAATGATAAGTATGCATGAGCGAATCCACCGTCACGAAATTTGCTTTCGGTTCATACCTGTTCATTTCGTAGATCTCAAAAAACTCCCTGCCGGCGTCGCCGAACACGACAAAGCCGTTCTGCGAAAGCTTCTCCCGCTGCTCGTCATCCAGATAGAACTGATACAGATTGTCGATATTGCTCAGATCCGGCGCAATCGTATAGGGCTCCACACAGGGCGTCACGCCGATGTCCTCATCTGCCGCCGCATTTTTCACGGCAAACGGGCCGTTGAATGTGGGAAAAAAAGGTGCCCCGTCTTCCACCGTATCTGCGTCGGTCTGCTCCCGCTGCTCTGCCGGGTCACCGGCCGCCTGCTCCGTATCGTCTCCCGGCTCCTCCACGGGTACAGCCTCCGGCTCATCCGCTTCGCTTTCCGTCCACACTTCCCCCTCACCGCTGTTTCTGTCCTGTCCGCCGCAGCCGCCGAGTGTGCCCGCTGTCAGAACAATAACCAGTAATAACGCGATACCTTTTCTTCTCATCCTCCGATTCCCCTTATCCTTTCTTCTATGCTCTTTCCCCTTGCCATAGTCCGTTTCTATGATAGCATACTTTCTGCCGTGCATCTATTTCTACTACGTCGAAACTTTCCTAACTTTCCTGATACAGATCCGCCACGGCTGCCGCTCATACCGGATTATTGTAAATGCATGCGAAATCCGGCGCGGATATGAATGATAACCGGAAATGCTACGCACCGTAGCGCCTGAACAGCAAATGCAACCCGCACATGCTTGCAGTGTATGTCATCGTTCTCTACACTGGTACGAGATGAAGCCGCTTTGCATCTTTATCTCATTTATTCCACGCAGGAGAATCCCTGTAATACGACATGCTCCACAGCGCCTGGAAATCACACAATGTTTCGAAAAAATTTTAAGGAGACAGGATATTATGGAAAAAGAAGTCATTGTATCAGCCAGACATTTGAAAAAGGTTTTTGGCGCCGGCGAGAGCGAACAGATCATTTACTAGGATTTCAACATTGACATCTATAAAGGAGATTTCACCGTTATCATGGGCGCTTCGGGTGCAGGCAAATCCACGCTGCTGTACTCTCTGTCGGGAATGGATAAACCCGACGCGGGAACGATTCACTTCTCTGGTGCGGAAATCACCGGCATGAGCAGCGATGAGCTTGCGGTGTTCCGGAGAAAAAACTGCGGCTTTGTTTTCCAGCAGATCTATCTCATCGACAAGATGAGCCTGATGGATAATGTGATGACCGCCGGCAGTCTGACCTGCAAGAACAGAACGGATATCGCAAACCGTGCAAACAGGCTGTTTGACCTGGTGCATATATCTCCCGCTACAAGGCGGAAACTGCCGTCCCTGATTTCGGGCGGCGAGGCACAGAGAGCCGGAATCGTACGGGCGGCTATCAATTCTCCGACAGCAATTTTTGCCGACGAACCGACAGGGGCGCTCAACTCTCACAATTCTGATGCCGTATTGGACGTATTTTCCATGCTGAGCGCCGCCGGGCAGAGTATTGTCATGGTAACACACGATAAAAAGTCTGCTCTCAGGGGCAACCGGGTTGTATACATCAAAGACGGTATGATCTACGGCGACTGCGATCTCGGCGCCTATACCGCAGAGGATACGCAGCGCACGAAGAAGCTTGAAAACTTTCTTGCAGAAATGGGGTGGTAATATGAAAAATCTGATCCTGCACAATCTGAATAAAGCAAAAGGACAGTTCTTATCCTTCGGCGTTGTAATGATGATTACGGCAGTTATTTTAAACAGCGCGCTTGTGTTTCTGTTCCAGACTTCCGCTGCCTATGATTCGCTGTTTGACGAGCTGCATACCGCCGATTTAAGCGTTGCGGTACCCGCCGCATTATCCGACGGCTCCCTGACCCGTGACGTTACAGCGCTTAACGATGTACTGGATACAGACATCCACGAAGCGCTTTTTGCACAGAGCACTCTACAGGACTTCCAGAATGCTGAATTTACAATGAATACTTATTTTTATCGTCTAAGCGACACGCGCAGGCTGACACGGCACATTGTCTCCGGACAGACAGAGACAACCGATGAAATGAGTGCATATATCCCCCTTTATCTTGCCGAGCTTGGCGGCTACCGGACAGGTGAACAGATCCGGTACGTGATTGACGGCACACAATACGCGTTTACCGTGAAGGGAATCGTAAGCGAAATGCAGTACGGTAACTACGGAACCGGATTCATCGGTCTGTTTCTTACCGATGAGGCATATGACAGGTTAAAGGCCGACGAAGCATTTACGCCCATCCGGGAATATCTCATCAAGGCAGACGCAGGCGCGGATCTGACCGCAGTCAGAAACGCTGTCGTGACACTTTTAAAAGAAAAAGCATTCCCGCCCTGTCTGTCCTTGACCGCCGGACTACGAAAGACAGCAGAACCATGGTCTCAGGCACGATCGTGTTATTCCTTGCGGTGTTTGCCGCGCTTGTACTGCTCGTCAGCATCGCTTTGAGCCGCTTTCGGATCAGGAATACCATTGAGGAGGAAATCAGTGAAATGGGCGTCCTGAAAGGGATCGGCTATACAAGCAGAATGCTGAAATACAGTCAGGTCATCCCGTACCTGCTTGTGTGCGGTATAAGCCTTACCTGCGGAGTGGCATTGTCTTACGCCGCCATTCCTGTAATCGCGCATACCCTTGCCGTCCAGTCGGGCTTCTCCTATACGCCTGTATTGGACGTTCCGGCCGCTTTTATTACGGTGTTATCCATACTGATTACCGTATTTGTGTTTACCCTGCTCGCCGCCGGGAAAATCAAAAGACTGGAACCGGTCAATGCAATCAGAGGCACCGATCCCTTAAAGCCCGCGGGCAGAAATCATTTTCCCCTTGACAGTTCCAGGGGGGCCGTCAGGTTAAACCTGCTCTTCAAGCAGACCGCCGTGTCGTCCGGCAGGAATATTCTCCTGTTTGCCGTTGCTTATGTCATGATGATACTGTTGACTTTTACGGCCATCCTGCTATACAATGTCAATTTTCATCCTGATAATTTCCTTACAACGTTATCAGAGGAACTGCCGGATATCCGTGTGCAGACTAAAGAGGATCAATATGATGTTTTGAGGGAAATTCTTAAGAAAGAAAATGTAAAAGCCGTGTATTACGCAACGGCCATGACAGAGTATGCCGACGGCAGCATTCCCGCCATCATCTGCGAAGACTATGCGCTCCTTGAAAATGATATTGCATACAGCGGCAGACACCCGCAGAAAGCAGACGAAATAGCGATAGGAAGTACATTTGCAGATGATTATGCGATAGGCGGCAAGTTCAGACTGTCGCTGCACAATCAACAATATGCATATACCATTACGGGGTTTATTCAGAGCGTGAATAACAATGGCCTGATCGCAGAACTGACGAACGCAGGATACGAAAAGATCTCCGGTTCCCGGATGCATACCCTTAATCTTTATCTGCCGGACAGCACGGATATCTCTCTTTACGTTGATAAGCTGAGCGGAGAATACGGCGATTACATAACAAGTGTAACGAATACTGCAAAAGAGTCAATGAGTATGCAGTCGATGTATTCGTCCCTCATCACAATCGTTGCCGCTTTTCTTTTTCTCATAGCACTGCTGATCATACTGCTGATACTCTATGTGATACTGCATTCCATGATCGTCAGTCTGAAAACGGACTTCGGCATCTATAAGGCTATGGGGTTTACCAGCGGCCAGCTCATGATACAGACCGTCGGCAGCATCACACCGTTTATCCTCGCAGGAGCACTGGTTTCCGCACTCTCCGGCACTCTGTATCTTCCCGTTATGTTTAACGGTATTTTCGGCGTGATCGGCGCGGTCAAAAACAACTTTGAAATCCCGCTGTATATCCTGCTCGGCACAGCAGTCACACTGACAGCAGTAAATATTGTGATCGGTGTGATACTCTGCCGCCCGATCAGGCGCATTGCAGCCTGCTCCCTGATCAAAAATTAAGCCGTTAATAAACAATCCTTACGTCCTTCTCATTTTTTGGATTGACCAGTACAGTCACTTCCTCCACATCCACCGTGTCCAGAGAAACAAGCTTTCCCTCTTTCAGATTCTCCAGGACGATATCCTTCGCCGCCATCATCAACGCCGTCTCGTCCTCCGTGTTCCGCCAATACCACGAAAACTCGATTCTGTCAAACTTCTCCCCATCAGAAGCCTCCTCGAAATCTGCAAAGGGCTTCACCCGTTTCCCGTTATAGGTCACATGAAAACGCACCGTATCCGGCGGAACCGCCGCATCCGTGCAGACCTCGCCGATTCCCGCCGCGTAAGCAGCTCTTGCTCCTACGATAATCGTCTTCTGATCCTCCTTCGGTACAAACGCCACGTCAAAGTCCTCCGTCTGCATATCCGTCTCGCCCAGAATCTGCCTGCCGCCGTAGGTAAGCGCTCCAAATTCCGTGAATGCAACCCCTGTGCCTATTCCGCACAGCAATACTCCTACGCAAAATATAACAAGTGCTATTTTATGTTGTCTGCCCATATGCCGCCTCCTTGCCGTACTTCTGTATCATTTCTTCCTGCCTGTTGTCGCAATCGCTTTCGGTCTCGTCCACGCCTCCCGCTGCCTCTCTCCTGCTGTCATCTCCGCCCTTCTTCTTTCTTCTGATCAGCAGTCCAAAGGAACCGTAAGCCAATGAACCGAAACAGAGTAAGCCCCCTATATCCATCAGGAAAAAGCCGATAAACGGATATCCCTGTACTAAGAAAACCGCAATCACTCCTGCTCCCAGTAAAGTGATCATTGCCATGCCTGCACAGATCAGTGCAAAAATCAGCCATGCCGCATTCCACATAAATTTCAGCCAGAAGATACAAAATTCTGCCAACCCTCTCCACAATACTGCGATTCCTCTGCCGGTCATCCGCCACGCTCTTCCTACTGTTTTCGTCACGCTCCCCGCTCCTTCCCTTCCTGTCATCGTTTCCTGTATCTCTCCGCCGTCTTCTTCCGCTTTTCTTATAAAAGGCTTCCTGATCATTCCCATAAAAGCCCGGCACTTTCCGCCCAGCCACCGGAATGCGTTCCCGACACACCGCGCCGCGCCTGCCACTGTTTTCTTAATGCCTCCGCCAGTTTCTCCCGAACCGCCCGACTCTTCCTGTGCATTGCCGTCACTGTTGCGTGAAATACCCAGTCCCTGTGCTGTCTTTGACTGCATAATATTTCGCGATACGCCCGTTCCCAGCCTGGGCATTCTGAACGAAAACCCCTGTCTGCGAAATTCGGGATTTACATGATATGCCTCCAGAATCTCCGCGGCAAGCTGCTCCACCGAACCAAAGTCCCGGATCGCTTCCTCCTCGCTCAGACCTTTCTGTATTTTCATATCAATATGCTGTGCATATTCCGCGCAAATGTCGTCCTGCTCCCGGCTTTCCAACACGCTCAGATATTCCCGCAGTTCCGTCAAAAATCTATCTTTATTCACGTCCGTCCCTCCCCTTCAAAAATTCATTGACTCTTGTCTGAAATTCGTCCCACTCTGCGGTCAGCCTGTCACGGTACAATATCCCGGCTGCCGTCAGATGGTAGTACTTTCTGGGCGGCCCTTCTGAAGATTCCCGCAGATAAGTCTCGAAATAATGTTCATTGGTAAGACGCTTTAAAAGCGGATAAATCGTTCCCTCATTCACATCGATCACCTGCGAGACTTCCTCCACAAGTTCGTATCCGTACATATCTCTCTGCCGCACGGACTCCAAGACGATAAGCTCCAATACACCTTTTTTAAATTGCGGATTCATAATACTCCGTTCCGGGACGCACGCGCGTTCAGGCGGCGCCCTCTGTTGGTCTGTCCAAAAACGAGCAAGGCCCGTTTGCGAGATTCACTTTGCGAACAGTATTCCCATTCATGTTAGTACCAGATTAAACCCACTACTATACATTGTCAAGTACTAATTTATTTAAAATAGTATTAAGATATTATGAAGATTATTTTATACAAAAAAAGAACCATCCACAGCACATTCCTGCACCTCAGACGGCTCTTTTTCTTTAGAGCGGTATCGCTGCCTTGCCCTTGTTCACATGATTGATACAGGTGACTGTACTCTCGCGGAATAGTGCCAGGCTGAACTGTTACCTTATCTTTCTCCTTGTCTCCCCAGCAAAAAATCAACCACATTCACCTGCCTGATCCCGTCTTCCCCCATAGGCACTTCGTCCATGGTAATGATATATTTGGGATAATGGTCATTTACCATTTTTAGAGACGTAATTTCCCGTTGATATGTCTGCTCCTCCAAAATACTTGCCGCAACCTGATAATAGACCCTGTCACTTCCTTTTCCGGCTACAAAATCAATTTCCTGACTTCCCACCTTTCCAACCCAGACCTGATATCCTCGCCGCAGCAGTTCCAGATAGACAATATTCTCCAGAATATGTCCGATATCCCGGCTGCTGCTGCCAAACAACATTCCACGAAATCCCTGATCCACGAGATAATACTTCTCTAAAGATTTCAAGTGCTGTTTTCCCTTGACATCATACCGCCCCGCCCTGTACAGAATAAAAGATTCCTCCAGTGCCCGAATATAATTCTCCACGGTGGCGGAAGTCGTCTTCCTCCCGTAAGAAGTCAGGCTGTCCGCTATTTTCTTAGACGACACAATATTTCCTACATTATCAACCAGAAAACGCACAACGCTTTCCAGCAAAGTTACATCTTGAATCCGCTTCCGCTCCACGATATCCTTGAGCAGAACCGTGTGATAGATTCCTTGTAAATAGTCCCTTCTGATATCTTCTTCCTCAATGTATGCTGTGTAAGGAAACCCGCCGTTCACAAAATACGTATTCCACGCTTCTCTCCGGTCACCGCCGATAAGCGCATAATACTCTGCAAAAGATAACGGCAGCATCTGTATCTCCATGTATCTTCCGGACAGAAGAGTTGCCAGTTCACCTGACAACATACGTGCATTGGATCCGGTTATATAGACATCCGTCCATTCCATGACAAACAGTGAGTCCACAGCTTTCTGAAACCCGGGTACATTCTGTATCTCATCCAGAAAAATGTAAGTCATCCGCCCCGGCGTCAGGCGTTCTTTAATATAATTGTATAAAGCATGATACTCAAGCAACGGCTCGTTTTCCAGCTTTTCCAAATTAAGGAAAATAATCTGGTTCCCGTCTACTCCCTGTTCTCTCAAATACTCCTGGAACTGCAGTAACAGAGTAGATTTCCCGCTTCTGCGAACGCCGGTCACAACCTTGATCATCTGCTTATCTTTTAATTGAATCAGTTTATCCAGATATTGTTTTCGCTGTACCATGGCACCACCTCTTTCCCGCAAACAGTTTCTTTTTTAATTATATAATAAAAATCTTTTAAATGTAATATTTTTTATTTTAGAAAATAAAAAATATTATTACTATTGACTTTTTTATTTCTCATTATATTATAACCTTCTTCGTTTATACACCTCACAAAAATCCGTCACACTCCTACATCCTCGCCTCCATCAGACTGCTCGAAGCATACCGCCTAAGCCCTCTGTAGAATACGAACACCGCAATCGTCATGAGCGCCGCCGCATAGCCTGCCACCGTCAAAATTGCAGCCAGCCCCGACTGCAGACCCTGCCAGGTCTCCCCGACGCCCGGCCAGATCTCTCCTGCTCCGTTAAACGCCGCCATAATATGCACCGGCTGCCAGACCGCCATTCCCACGGGAATCAGAAAATACAGCAGGAATCTGGAAATACCCCGGAAGATTCCGTCCGGGTAAGTCATAAAACTGATCATGCCTGACACCATCTGACCTCCCACCATCTCCGCCCGCACAAACCAGAAGGACAGACTCCCCAGAAGCAGCGTAAATGCCACGAAAATCACCGTTCCCGTCACTGTAAATAACAGGAACAGCACCAGCCTGCCCACGCTGAATCCCGAAAAAGCCATCAGTACCAGCCCGTACAAAAAATCGCCGATCGACGCTGTACTCGTGGCGGAAGTCAGCACGCTCAGGCAGACATTCTTCGGCTGCACCAGATAAGAATCCAGCTTCCCGCTGATGATCAGTTCCGGCAGAGAAAACACCCTCGCAAACAGGACCTTTGACAAGCCGAAAGAAGACGCCGTCAGTCCCCACAGCAGCATGACATCCTTCATCGTATATCCTCCGATCTCTCCCCGCAGCCGGAGCAGGATGAACCACTGTACAAGAATCGTTGCGTTATTGAGCATCATAAACAGAATATTCGTCACAAACGTGACCGGATTTACCATCTCACGCATAATATTATATTTGACAGACAGCAGGCACACCCGCACCTGATTTTTAACCGCCGTTGACATACAGTTTCCTTACCCCCTTTCCATAGATCCAGAACATCAGTCCGCAGCCGGCAGCCAGATACAGAATCTGTGCCGACAAAATCTCAATACATTTTCCGACTGAAAAATCCACCACCAGCTTTGCCGGCCCGTAACATACCGTATAGATCGGCGTCAGCTTAAATAACACTTGTAATTCTTCCGGAAATATTTCAATCGGAAATACCGTGCCTACCACCAGAATGAGCTTATCATACAGCCACAGAAACGGCGTCGCGTCCTCGATCCGGAAGGAAAACAGGCTGATACATATTTTAAAAACCGCATTGATTGTGATACCCAGCACAACACAAAGCGTCATCACCGGAAGCAGCATGACCCGAAACCCCGGAATTCCTCCTACCATACATGTGCCGATCACCGTGGCGAGGAGCGCATACATCGGCAGCCTGATACTCCATTCTCCGGTATATTTTGCCAAAACATACAACGTATAGTGGTATGGCTTATTCATCATGTAAGCGATATTGCCTCCCCGGATATCCGTAATCACCTGCCTGGTAAGCGCTCCCGAATCAGAGCCGAACCAGATCATTTCCGTCATCATCACATACCAGATCATCTGCTCCTTTGCGTATCCCGCGATCAACTCCCCCGGCGCCTGATACATATAATTCCAGAGCCTGATAAAAATATAGATAAATACAAAATAGCTGAAAAACCCCATAGCAAGATTGGCGGCGTACTGCAGATTTTCCAGCAGAACGGACTGATAGATTACCCTGTATTTACGTCCTGGTGTCTTTCGTCCGCCCCCGCAGACGTACCTTTGCGTTTCGTGCACCGAAGGGTTTTTTACGTATCTTTTCATACTACATCCGTCCTCCCCTCCGCCCGATAAATTTCCATGATGATATCTTCCAGTGACATGGCGGAAGAATCAACGCTTTCTATATCCTCATACTTGTGAAGCCCGGCATGACTCCCGTGCACCTGAATCTCCCCGTTCCTTTCCTGCTCCCGCCTCTCTCCACTCAAATAATGCTGCTTCAGGTGCTCCATGGAATCGTCCAGCACAATCTGGCCCGCATTCATGATGATAATACGCCGGCAGAGCTTCTCAATGTCCCCTACATCGTGACTGGTCAGTAAGATCGTCGTGTGGTATTCCCGGTTCATCTGCCGGATCAACCCGCGGATATTTTCTTTCACCACCGGGTCAAGCCCGATCGTCGGTTCATCCAGGAAAAGAACGCCCGGCTTATGGATCAGCGACGCCACGATCTCACAACGGATGCGCTGTCCAAGGGAAAGATTCCGCACCGGCGTATTGATGAACGCCTCAAGTGCAAAGCGCTCCGCCAGTTCCCCGATCCGCTCCTCCGTCTCCCTGTCCGGGATATCATAAATCGCCCCGAAAAACCGAAAATTGTCGTAAGGCGTTAAATGCGTCCAGAGTTGTTCCTTCTGTCCAAACACTGTCCCGATCTGATAGGCAAGCTGTTTTCTGCGCTTCACAGGATCAAGCCCGAGCACCCTCACACTTCCGCCGTCCGGGCAGAGGATTCCCGTCAACATCTTGATTGTCGTACTCTTCCCCGCGCCGTTCGGACCGATAAACGCCAGCATCTCTCCCTCTTCCACAGCAAAAGAAACCTGGTCCACCGCCTTGATTTGCCTGATCTGCGGATGCAGGAGCGCCCCAATGCTCCCCCGCATTCCTTTTTCCTTGATCCTCACCTGAAATGTCTTCGATAAATTTTCCACTTCAATTGCATGCATCTCTGTTTCCTCCCCGTTTTATGGCTTTCGGAATGAGCAGACTCGCGCAAAAAAACCGCCTGTTACATACACTTTCGTGTATATCCCATGCGGTTCTCTTTCTCTCTATCCTGATCGCCGCATAGCCAAATAAGACTTTCCATCTTACGGCCATGCGCGCTGATGTCTGATTGCCGACTCAGGCTGTGACCGTAGTCTGAAAAATCTGCTGCTCCAGAATAAACATAAAAAATCGTTCCTGATACGAATTCTTTTCTCTCAACTCTTTATCCTCGTTTCGAATTTTTAGACAATTTACCACAGTCTTCTTTAGCTGTCAAGCGACCTTATAATAAATCATAAATATTAAAAACATTCCTTCTAGACTGCTGTTACCGGAAAATACCACGCTGACCGGTTATAAGGCAGCATCTCATCCGCCATGCACAGGATAACACCCGGCTGCACATTGAGCTTCAGTTTACGCAAAACCTCAAAATGCCTGTCTGCATGTTCCGGTGCCTTCGCCTTTTTAATTTCCATCGGATAAACCTGATCTCCCTCTACAAACAACAAATCAATCTCTTTGCCGTCAATATCACGATAATAATACAACTCTGGTCTTTTTCCGGTATTATAATAGCTTTTTACAATTTCACTGACCACATACGTCTCAAAAAAAGCCCCGTCCATGGCCCCCTTTTCCAGTGTTTCCGCACTGGGCCATCTGCAAAGATATGCCGCAAGACCGGTATCCATAAAATACATTTTAGGCGTTTTTACCAGCCTGCTTGTTATGTTATTGTAATATGGACGCAAAACAAATATAACACCGGATCGTTCCAGGATCGACACCCACGCTTTGGCTGTCGGCGCCGATATGCCAATCGCATTTGCAATTTCATTATACTTTAATTCCATAGAGGTACGCGCCGCCATAAATACCAGAAAATCATAAAATTCACCGAGTTTTCCAACCTGCGCCAGTTCCTTGATATCTCTTTCCAGATACGTGTTAATATAGTCGTTATAAAAACGTTCTCTGTCGAGATCTTCTGCAACAAGTTTCGGCATTCCTCCTCTGAAAATCCGTTCATAGATCTCATGGATATTCTTCGGGCAGTTATGCCGCGCCCTGTCGCGAAGGTTTTCAATCGACGGGTGGAATGCCTGCACCCTACGGTCGTCCAGTTCCGCCGCCGACAAACCGGACAGATCAAAGACAGCAACCCGGCCGGCCAGAGACTCCGATACATCCCTCATCATTTTGAATTTCTGAGAACCGGTAAGCCAGTACATGCCATTACATTTCTCTCCATCCAGAGTCCTCTGGTCAACAAGCTTTTTCATCTCCAGAAGAATAGACGGAACACGCTGAAATTCATCGATTAACAACGGATATCCATAGGTTTCAAAAAAAAGCGAGGGATCTTTCTCCGCCAGCCTTCTTGCATTACCGTCGTCCAGAGTCACATAGCGTCTTTCTGTTTCCTTGATATGATACAGCATGGTCGATTTGCCCACCTGACGCTGTCCGCATACCATCACCACGGGATAAAACGCAGACGCCTCTTTCACCTGATCTTCCAAATGTCTTTGAATGTACATGTCCCCTCCAAAATCCGAGCAAAATAAAGTATGGCTTTATTTTACTCGGATTTTTTTAAATGTCAAGCTCGAAAAAAACAAAGCCCTCTCCATACCCATGAAGAAAGGCTTTGTATTTTCATTCTCACTTTTCATGAATCTCCCCATGCAGTTCCTGCAGCGACTTTACTTCACTGCCTGCATGTGTTTTCAGATAATGGATTCCCTCCGCAGTCACCTTCGCCGCGGCCACCGTAGTGATATAAGGCGCTTTCGCCTTGATCGCCGCCTTGCGCAGATAACTGTCGTCATGCACGCTGTCTTTACCCACCGGGGAATTAATGATCAGATCAAAATCGCCATTGGTGATCATATCTCCCACATTCGGGCGCCCTTCATAAAGCTTTTTCGCTTTCGTCGCAGGAACGCCCGCCGCCGTAATCAGATTATAAGTGCCCTCCGTAGCCACGATCTTAAAACCGTCTTCCGCCAGGCTCCTGGCCACTTCCACAACTTCATCCTTATCCTTCTTATTCACGGAAATCAGCACCGTTCCTGCAAGCGGCAGCTTCGACTGCACCGCCTCCTGCGCCTTGAAAAATGCTTCACCGTAAGACCGGGACAGTCCCAGCACTTCTCCGGTAGAACGCATTTCCGGTCCGAGAACCGGATCTACCTCCGGGAACATATTGAAGGGGAACACTGCCTCTTTTACGCCGTAATTCGGAATTACCTGCTCTTTTAATTCCGGGATCGGCGACGGATGCCCGGTAAGCTCCGCAGTAATGATTTCTGTCGCAATCGGCACCATACGGATATTGCAGACCTTGGATACAAGCGGCACGGTACGGGACGCGCGCGGATTGGCCTCCAGCACGAAAACCTTGCCGTCCTCGATGGCGTACTGCATGTTCATCAGTCCTTTTACATGCATTTCCTCCGCGATCTTTCTTGTGTACTCCTTGATGGTCTCCACACTCTCCTCCGGAATCTGCACAGAAGGTATGATACAGGCCGAATCACCCGAATGGATACCGGCCAGCTCGATGTGCTCCATCACCGCAGGTACAAAAGCATGGAAACCGTCACTGATGGCATCTGCCTCACACTCCAATGCGTGGTTCAGGAAACGGTCGATCAGAATCGGCCGGTCAGGCGTCACGCCTACCGCCGCATTCATATATTCCGTCATGCTCTCGTCGTCATACACCACTTCCATGCCTCTGCCGCCCAGCACATAAGAGGGACGTACCATCACCGGATAGCCGATCCTTGCCGCAATGGCAAGCGCCTCGTCCACCGTGGTCGCCATGCCCGACTCCGGCATGGGGATTTCCAGTTTTTCCATCATGGCGCGGAACTGGTCCCGGTCCTCCGCCAGATCAATGACAGAAGGAGACGTTCCCAGAATCTTTACACCGTTCTTCTCTAATTCAGAAGCCAGATTTAACGGTGTCTGCCCGCCGAACTGCGCAATCACGCCAAGCGGCTTTTCTTTATTATAAATGCTCAGTACATCTTCCAGTGTAAGCGGCTCGAAATACAGCTTATCGGAAGTATCGTAATCGGTAGACACCGTCTCCGGATTACAGTTCACGATGATCGTCTCGAAGCCCAGCTTTTTCAGTGCCATGGCTGCATGTACGCAGCAGTAGTCGAACTCGATACCCTGTCCGATCCGGTTCGGGCCGCCGCCCAGAATCATGATCTTCGGCTTATCCTCGTTCACCGGATTTTTGTCCGGCGCATTATAAGTAGAGTAGAAATATGCGCTGTTTTCCGTGCCGCTGACATGGACGCCTTCCCATGCCTCTTCCACACCCAAAGCCAGACGGCGGTTTCGGATATCCGCCTCCGGGATTTCCAGAAGCTGGCTCAGATATTTGTCGGAAAAACCGTCCTTCTTGGCCGTGATCAGCATATCATCCGGCAGCATACTTCCCCTGTGCTGCAGAATCGCCTCTTCTTCCTCCACCAGTTCCTTCATCTGCTCGATAAAGTAAGCCTTCACCCTGGTAATCTCGTAGATTTCTTCCACCGTCGCGCCTTTTCTGAGCGCTTCGTACATCAGGAAATGACGCTCACTGGAAGGCGTGATCAGCCTTTTTAACAGTTCTTCTTTCGATAAAGTATCAAAATCCTTCGCATGTCCCAGACCGTAGCGGCCGGTTTCCAGCGAACGGATGGCTTTCTGGAATGCCTCCTTGTAGGTCTTACCGATACTCATAACCTCGCCCACGGCGCGCATCTGCGTTCCCAGCTTGTCCTCCACCCCTTTGAACTTCTCGAAAGCCCAGCGGGCAAACTTGATCACCACATAATCGCCGTCCGGTACGTATTTGTCCAGCGTTCCGTATTTTCCACAGGGAATGTCCTTAAGCGTAAGCCCCGCCGCCAGCATGGAGGATACCAGTGCAATGGGAAAGCCTGTCGCTTTAGACGCCAGTGCGGAAGACCGGGATGTACGGGGATTGATCTCGATGACAATGATCCGGTCTGACACCGGGTCATGGGCGAACTGTACGTTCGTACCGCCGATCACCTGCACCGATTCCACGATTTTGTATGCCTGCTCCTGCAGACGTTTCTGACACTCCTCGGAGATCGTCAGCATAGGCGCGGAACAGAACGAGTCGCCCGTATGTACCCCTAAAGGATCAATATTCTCGATAAAGCATACGGTGATGATGTTATTGTCCGCGTCACGCACCACTTCCAGTTCCAGCTCTTCCCAGCCCAGAATCGATTCTTCCACCAGAACCTGCCCCACCAGACTGGCCTGCAGTCCTCTGGCACATACCACCTGCAGTTCTTCCCTGTTATATACCAGACCGCCGCCGGCGCCGCCCATGGTGTAAGCCGGACGCAAAACCACCGGATAGCCCAGCTTCTCGGCAATCGCAAGCGCTTCCTCCACGGAATAGGCCACTTCGCTGCGGGCCATCTCAATGCCCAGTGCGTTCATGGTCTTCTTAAACTCAATACGGTCTTCTCCGCGCTCGATGGCATCCACCTGCACGCCGATGACCTTTACGTTATATTTATCCAG
>ERZ777011.1134-NODE-1134-length-31718-cov-84.664056_pt1 | contig 31718 bp, 23 predicted proteins | sample MGYA00374964_ERZ777011 | MGnify/ENA primary metagenome ERZ777011 (study PRJEB29310, sample SAMD00008975) | mouse gut metagenome | study: EMG produced TPA metagenomics assembly of the Metagenome analysis of fecal microbiota from mouse which was promoted... | reverse complement strand
TGTATAGACTAACTAAAATTTATGCATAACCCCACTAGAATTTACAGGTGACCCTAAATTTCAAGAAATTTTGCCTAATATTTCCGCATATTGATATTATTTTATAAATTTGCCGATAAGTTCTAAAATAAACCTTAAAAAAAGAACGAATATATTAACTTGTTAACTTAAAATTAACCGTATGGAAAAACCAAACTTTCACTAATAGGGCAAGTCATAATCAAGTTTTAAATTATTTTTTAATATACCTTTTAATATTGTATTTATGAAAAAAGAACGACTGAAGTTAGTAAGTGCAATGCTACTTTTATCCGGATTCTCTACCGGATATATGCAGGCCGCACCTTACGCAGAAGCTGCGAACATGTATGCCGTACAACAGAATAATACTTGTACGGGCATCGTTGTAGACCAAAACGGTGAGACCATCATCGGCGCATCGGTTATCGTCAAAGGTACAACTAACGGAACTATCACCGGACTGGACGGAGATTTCAATATCCCCAACGTAAAGAAAGGTGATGTCATAGTTGTTTCATACGTGGGTTATATAGACTCGGAAATCGTATGGGACGGTAAACCGTTGAAAATAACACTAAAGGAAGACACAAAAACATTAGATGAAGTAGTAGTGGTAGGTTATGCCACTGTCAAGAAAGCCAACCTGACCGGTGCCGTTTCCGCAGTGGACGACAAGGTATTGGCCAACCGTCCTATCGTCAATTTAGGACAAGGTCTGCAAGGAACAATTCCCAACTTGAACATTACGACCAGCGGACAACCGGGAAAAGGTTCTACTTTCAACGTTCGTGGTGAGACGTCTATCAATGGAGGTAGCCCGTTGGTATTGGTAGACGGAGTACAAATGGACCCGAACTTGATTAACCCGCAGGATGTGGCAAGCGTGTCCGTATTGAAAGACGCGGCGTCCGCCTCTATCTACGGAGCACGTGCGGCGTATGGTGTTATCCTCATTACAACGAAAAGCGGCCGTAAAAACCTGCCTACACAGGTATCGTTAGACGCTTCCGTTTCATTCAACAGCCCGACCACCCGTCCGGAATACATGAACTCCATGCAATATGCCAACTGGATGAACGCTGCCAACAATACAACCAGCGGTCGTGACCTGTTCAGCCAAGAGGAAATGGATCATATCCAGGCGTATTTCAATGATCCGGCGAACAACTTGCCGGTATTTATAACAACCGATCCAAGCAGCTGGCAATATGGAAACTGCCAAGCCGGCAAATATGCATATTGCGGCAATACGGACTGGATGAAGGAAATGTATAAGAAAAACTATCCCGTTCAGAAATACAACGTGAACATTAGCGGTGGTAGCGACAAAGCAACGTATTACACCTCTGTCGGCTATACGGACCAAGGCTCTCTGTTGCGCTATGGTAATGAAGGTTTCCGCAAATTCAACATGGTCAACAACATCAATTATGACATCAATAATTGGATGAACGTGTCTATGAAAACCAGCTACATCCGTACGGAATTGAACGGACTGGCACAGGATGCCGTGCACGGTGAATCCTGGATTGGTAACGACACCCAGCCGTTAATGCCGGTGAAACATCCCGACGGCAACTGGGCAGGACAGGGTAACTACACCAACTTCGCCGCCGTTTTGGACGAAATGGGTTCACGCAAAACCACCAAAAACGACTACTGGAATACTCTTGCACTGAAACTGACTCCGCTGAAAGGACTGACCATCAACATGGACTATACGTTCAATTATTATGCGGAACACAACAAGAACCACCGCAAAACCTTCAACGAGTATGGTGCCGACGGCCAATTCCTGCAAGTCTTCCAACACTCCAAACCAAGCGATGTTTCAGAAAGTCAGGCAAACGATACTTACAATGCCTTCAACTTGTTTGGTGATTACGAACTCACTACAGGCAAACATTATTTCAAAGTGATGGCGGGTTACAATCAGGAAACCAAGCACACCCGCAGTTTCTCGGCAAGCCGCAGTGAGCTTATTTCCAACGACCTCCCTTCAATGGGCTCGGCTATCGGTGAAAAATCTGTAGGCAATTCAGAGGGAAGCTGGGCTACTCGAAGCGGCTTCTTCCGTGTCAACTACAGTTTTGCAGACCGCTATTTGCTGGAAGCAAACGGCCGTTACGACTTGTCTTCCAAGTTCCCCAAGAATGACCGTGCGGTATTCAGCCCCTCTTTCTCTTTGGGATGGAGACTGTCTGAAGAAAGCTGGTTCAAACAACCTACCAACGAATTCTTCGATGAATTAAAGATAAGAGCATCCTACGGTAGCCTTGCCAACCAGGCACTGGACAATGGATGGTATGCCTACCTGTCTAACTACAGCACAGGAACATTGGGATATATCATGGGCGGAAAGCAACCGCAATATGTATTGCCCGGCGGATTGGTGAGCAATTCCGTAACTTGGGAAAAGGTAACGCAATGGGACTTGGGTCTTGATTTCAGCACATTGCAAAACCGCTTGAAAGGTACATTCGACTACTACCAACGTAAAACAACAGACATGTTAGGTCCGGGTAGAATATTACCCAATATCTTAGGTATGAGCGAACCTTTGGAAAATGCCGCCGATATGGTGACACGCGGATGGGAGTTGGCTTTGACTTGGAATGACCAGCTGGAAAACGGACTTCACTATAGCATCGGATTCAACCTTTCCGACACGCAAGCGGAAATCACCAAATATGACAATCCGACCAAATCGTTATCTTCTCCCTATTACGAAGGACAGAAAATAGGTGAAATCTGGGGATACGAATCTACCTTATTCCAGTCTCCCGACGAAATCGCATCGGCACCCAACCAATCGAAACTGGATGGCGGTATCAGCAAAGTGCCCGGTGATATCAAATTCATCGACATCGACGGAAACGGAGTCGTAGACAATGGAGAAAACAGAGTGGGCAACTCCGGTGATATGAAAATTATCGGTAACAACAGAGCCCGTTACCGCTACGGATTCAACCTTTCAGGCGACTGGAAAGGTTTCGACTTGGGCATTTTCTTCCAAGGCGTAGGCAAACGCGACCTGATGCTTCCGCACACCTTCAAATGGCAATACGGAAGTATGTGGCAGGTTCCCACCGCTGTGGGCAACGACTACTGGCGCGAAGACAATACAGGCGCATGGTTGCCGGTGGCACGCTTCAACGGTGGCTCGGCTTTGGGACAAAGCCAGACACGCTACCTGCTCAATGCCTCTTACCTGCGTCTGAAATCATTGTCGTTGGGCTACACACTGCCTGCCACCCTTACCCAACAGTGGGGAATACAGAAATGCCGTATCTACTTTACAGGAGAAAACCTGCTGACCTTCAAGCATACGCCGGAAGGATTTGACCCGGAATTGGACGACCCGTACAAATATCCGCAGCAACGCTCTCTCTCTTTAGGACTTAATGTTGTATTCTAATTTTAATATAAAGATTTTATGAAACTGAAATATATATTCTATATGGCGGCAGCCCTGTCTTTGACAGGCTGTAATGACTCCTTCTTGGAAAGAAGTCCGCAAAGCTTAAATGACCAGAGTTTCTGGGTATCCGTGAATGACTTGAAAACCTATGCCAACGCCTTCTATGGTCTGATACCGGGAGGAGTCAGCGTGCTGGACGACACAGACAGCGATATCCAGGTGCCCAACAATATCAATTCTTTCCTTTGGGGACAGTATGTAGTACCCACAGAAGGCGGAGTATGGCAAAAATCAAATTGGCAGAACATCCGGAACATCAACTACTTCATGACACACTACTCAAGCGTGCAGGCTGCCGAGGCAGACATCAACATCTATGTAGGCGAAATGCGCTTCTTCCGTGCCTTGGAATATTTCAAGAAGATTCAGCTTTTGGGTGATGTGCCCTGGCTGGAGGTAGACTTGAACGTAAACGATCCCGAACTGTACGGACCGAAAATGAAAAGAAACCAAGTATTCCAAAACATCATCAAAGACTTGGATTTCGCTATCCAATGGTTGCCCGAAGCAGGTAGTGAAGAGGCAAACCGCCTGAACAAAGATATCGCCAGACACGTAAAGGCACGTTTCTGCCTGAACGAAGGTACTCACTACAAATATCATGACGAACTGGGATATACCTCGGAAGCAAACGAATGGCTGAAAATGGCAGCCCAAGAAAGTGAAGTGCTCATCAAGTCGAAGAGATATGAAATATACCAAACGGGACATCCGGAAGAAGACTATTTCAACCTGTACCGCATAGACGACAAGAGCGACCTGAAAGAAGCTGTCCTTTATGTAGACTACAAGGCAAACGTACGCGAACACAACATGGCAGCCGCAGGACGTGAGGCCGGATGCGGTTTCTCCAAGAGTTTTGTAGAAAGTTTCTTATGCACGGACGGACTTCCTATCGCACTGAGCGACAAATATCAGGGAGACGAAACCATGAGAAAAGAAACCGCCAACCGCGACCCGCGTCTGAAACAAATGATTCTTACCAATGATTTCCCGACCAACGTGACGGACGACTTGAAAGACTCCACTTTCATTGTGAACGAAGACGAATTCATTACCCAACACTGCTTCACCGGATACAGACCCATCAAAGGTTTCAATCCTATTTATTCTCAAGCACTGTATATGAAAAGTTCTTTCGACGGAATCGCCTACCGCTATGCGGAAACGCTGCTAATCAACGCTGAGGCCAAAGCCGAATTGGGTACTATCAACAACGACGATTTGAAAAATACCATCAACCAGTTAAGAGACCGCGCCGGTATGCCGCACCTGACCGTGAACGTAGGTTTCACCGACCCGAATTGGCCCGACTGGGGATACAGCCTGACTCCCGTATTGCAGGAAATCCGTCGCGAACGTTGCATCGAACTGGCCGGAGAAGGTTTCAGACTCCAAGACTTGAAACGCTGGAAAGCCGGCAAAGTATTGAATAATGTACGAACCTATGTAGGCAAGAGAAAACCTGACGGAGAACTTGCCATCGTATATCCCAACTATACGAATCCGGACCTTTCCTATCAAGAGGGAAAAAGCCGTACTTGGGAAGACAAGATGTATCTGTATCCTATCCCGACAGGAGAACTCCAGAGAAATCCACAGTTGTTGCCGCAAAATCCGGGATGGTAATATATTAACTTAACACATAAATAGAAGAAAGAGGTTGTGTTTGGATTCAACACAACCTCTTTTTCTCCTCACCTGCCTTCATTTATCCGGATATTGCGTATCTTTACACCCTCGAAAATAAAAAACAATGCAACCGATAAAATGAAAAAACAGATTGTATTTATTATCATCCTATTATGTACAGCCTTCGCACAGGCACAGGAAGTTTTTGTAACCGCCGACTTTGTAAGCAGTTATATCTGGCGTGGTATGGACAGCGGCAATGCAAGTGTACAGCCATCGATCGGTCTCCAATGGAAAGGGCTGACCGTCTATGCATGGGGTTCTACCGAATTTCGTAATCGAAACAATGAGATAGACCTCTCGTTGGAGTACGAATATAAAAACCTGACTCTTTACGCCAATAACTATTTCACACAGACCGAAGACGAGCCTTTCAAATACTTCAATTACAGTTCACACGCCACCGGACATACCTTTGAAGTAGGAGCCGGATATATGCTCAGCGAGAAATTCCCCTTGTCAGTGAGCTGGTACACCACCTTTGCCGGAAACGACTATCGGGAAAACGGAAAGCGCGCCTGGTCGAGCTATTGTGAACTGAGTTACCCGTTCAGCGTAAAAGATATAGACTTAAGCATTGAGGCAGGCTTCACACCGTGGGAGAGCTTCTATTCGGACAAGTTCAACATGGTCAACATCGGACTGTCCGCAACAAAAGAAATCAAAATAACGTCCAACTTCTCTCTGCCCATATTCGGAAAGCTAATAGCCAACCCTTATGAAGAGCAACTTCATTTCGTATTCGGAATTACATGGTAAATGATTCTTCCATTCAATTATTAACAAATAAATTACCCCATGAAAAAACACTCTCTTTTTTTCGGAGCAGGCCTTCTTCTATTCAGTGCCTGCCAGTCGGTAAAAGCGCCTGAAGCCATCCTGCCCGTTCCCGAAGCCAAACAAGTGGAATGGCAAAAGATGGAAACTTACGCTTTTGTCCACTTCGGACTCAACACCTTCAACGACCGCGAGTGGGGATACGGAGACTCCGACCCCAAGACATTCAACCCCGCCCGGCTGGATTGCGAGCAATGGGTGCAGACCTTTGTGAAATCCGGCATGAAAGGAGTCATCCTGACAGCCAAGCACCACGATGGTTTCTGCCTTTGGCCTACGCAACTGACGGAGTACTGCATCCGTAACACTCCGTACAAAGACGGAAAAGGCGACATCGTCCGCGAACTATCGGACGCTTGTAAGAAGTACGGCATTAAATTCGCCGTCTACCTGTCTCCGTGGGACAGGCATCAGGCCAATTACGGTTCTCCCGAATACGTAGACTATTTCTACAAACAACTCAACGAACTGCTGACCAACTACGGTGATGTATTTGAAATCTGGTTTGACGGTGCCAATGGCGGAGACGGCTGGTATGGTGGCGCAAAAGACAGCCGTACTATCGACCGTAAGACTTATTACGATTATCCGAGAGCTTACAAAATGATTGACGAACTGCAACCACAAGCTGTTATCTTCTCTGATGGTGGTCCGGGTTGCCGCTGGGTAGGTAATGAAAAAGGATTTGCCGGAGCTACCAACTGGGCTTTCCTTCGTGCCGGAGAGGTCTATCCGGGCTATCCCAACTACCGCGAACTGCAATACGGTCACGCTGACGGCAATCAATGGGTAGCCGCCGAATGCGATGTTTCCATCCGTCCGGGATGGTTCTACCACCCGGAAGAAGACGGCCGCGTGAAGACAGTAGAACAACTGACCGACCTCTACTACCGCAGCGTAGGACATAACGCAACATTGTTACTCAACTTCCCGGTCGATCGTGACGGACTGATCCATCCGACAGACTCTACCAACGCCGTAAACTTCCACCAGAACGTACAAAAACAACTGGCACACAACCTGTTGGCAGGCGTCTCTCCGAAAGCATCGGACGAACGCAGCGCTGCGTTTCCTGCAAAAGCCGTAACCGACGGCGATTACGACACTTATTGGGCTACCAATGACGAAGTAACCTCTGCCACTATCGAATTCGGCTTGCCTCAACCCGAGAAGATAAACCGCATGATGTTGCAGGAATACATCCCTCTCGGACAACGTGTCAAGTCATTCGTTGTAGAATATAATCAAGAAGGTGAATGGCTTCCGGTGAAACTCAATGAAGAGACAACAACTGTCGGTTACAAACGTCTACTCCGTTTCGAGACAATCACGACCGACAGGATTCGTGTCCGTTTCACCGACTCACGCGCTTGTCTTTGCATCAACAACATAGAAGCCTACTATGCCGGAGAAACTTCCGATACATACACCGCCAAAGCGGAAGAACTGAAGAGTTTCCCATTCACTCTTAACGGAATAGATGCGGAAGAAGCACAAAAATGCATGGATAAGAACGACCAAACAACCTGTTTCATTCATGGAAACACAGCATTGATTGACTTGGGAGAGGAACGTACTATCACTTCATTCCATTATCTCCCCGACCAGAGTGAATATAATAAAGGAGTAATTGCAGCCTACGAAATATCTGTCGGTACGGACAGCAATGCAGTCAATCAGGTAGTAGCCAAAGATGAGTTTTCCAATATAAAGAATAACCCGATTCTGCAATCGGTTTACTTTACTCCGGTAAACGCCCGCTATGTCCAACTGAAAGCAACACGGATGATACATGACGGTGAACCGATGGGGGTAGCAGAAATTGGTATACAATAAAAGAATAGAGACTCTCTCCATAAAATTAGAATAAGGTGCAATTATGAACTAAACCATTTGCTTTATTACAGTAAATGATTCCTATAGGCATTTTTATTTCGCCGTTTGCCTACCAGAATATAGTTCGTTAGGCAATCTTATTTCGTATAACTATAGTTTCTCTTTCGTATGACTATAGTTATACGAAAGGGAGACTATAGTTATCCTTACGAATAACTATAGTCATACGAAAAGATAATAGGCAATCAAGATAGTCTTATCAGGCTATGGAAAAAATCTAATTAGTAACATACAATAAACACATAGCGAAAAGACAAATTTGAGCGAAGCGTAGCGAATGGCACTGAAACAGTGTTCGTTACGCTTCGTTTTTGTGTGGTAAGGAAGCAACTGAAAGCCACTTTGAAGCCAAATGCGGCAGGAGTTCAGTTACCAGCCCATTACTACCGTAACGGATGAAAGTTTTTAGTTAAAGGCTTCTATTTCTGCAATTTGCGTAGGTTTGCATATCTGTCGGTAATACACCGACCTATACAACCACAAAGAAAAGGCAAAGTGATGAAACTGTAAAAACAGTCAGTTCTCCTATTAAAATCATTATTCTGCTAATACACAATAAAAAAGTGCGTTTCTTGTACTGCTGGGAACTGCACTTTTTATAATTTTGCAGTCGGAATAACATCAGCAAGGATATGCAGGAAGACATCTTACGTTTTTTTCGTCCTATAAATCATTCATTCGATGTAAAAGAGGACGATTATGTACAAGCGAAAGTTTGCATTTCAATGGCAGACGCCATGGCTCGGAATACGAACAGCAGTTTGTATATAATTGATTATAACCAGAAAAACTTCTTGTATGTATCTCCGAATCCTTTGTTCTTGTGCGGATACACACCGGAAGAGGTGCGAGGGAAAGGATACGGTTTCTATTTCGAGGTGGTTCCGGCAGAAGAGATAAGAATGCTGTTCGAAATAAACGAGGCAGGTTTTTATCTTTTCGGCAGGCACTCTTCGGAAGAGAAGTACGGTATGACTATCGAATATGATTTCCATATCAAGGCCTGTGACGGACGTTTCCGGTTAATCCATCACAAGCTGACTCCCGTGCTCCTTGACAAGGATGGGTATATGTGGCTGGCGTTATGTACCGTATCGCTTTCTCCCGCATCCGTTCCGGGAAACGTGTTGATGACATGCAAGCACCGCCCGGTTCACTGGGCCTATTCTTTTGAGGGGCAACGGTGGAAGGAACTTCCCAATATTGTATTGACCGACAGAGAAACCGCCATTCTGCAACTCTCAGTAAAAGGATTTTCCAATACGGAGATTGGAGAGGCTTTGTTTGTGGATGCCAATACCGTGAAATTCCACAAGAAAAAACTGTTTCAGAAGTTACATGCAAAAAACATCACTGAAGCCATCGGCATCGCATCCAATCTGCGGCTGATTTAGAAAGACGAGATAAAATTTCGGAAACGGTTCGATAGGCAGATGCCGTTCGACATATTGCCTTATTTTATCTTGTCCTCTCTTCCTGATAACATCATCTTGCAAAGATGGGTATATCATCCTTTTTTTGATAAAAGCAATATTCCAAAATGCCATATAGCCGATAACATATCTTTCTACCGCCTTTTCTATCGGCTCATCCTCTTTCCGTAGGGATGCAAGGGGAAAAGCAGTATTCTCAAAGATACCGATTTCCGCCCATGAAAGATTTATGAATGTCAAGGGGTATTCCATTTTATCTCCTGCCGATTAAATCCTCATTCTCAATCGTCTTGTTGGTTTTCTTCACACGTGCTTTCAATGAGCCGAAACGATAGGACACACGCAATGTCAGATTGCGGGAGTGAGTTATCCATCTTCTCTCACCCGTGTAATCCCCGTTGATTGTATGTGCACAATACTGTCCGTATCTGGAGAAATTGCCGCTGTCGCAATAGCCCATGAGGCGAACTGACAGACGCTCTTCTTTCAGGAATGAGCGTGAAAGTGTCAACATATAGAAATAAGTCGGTTTCGAATAGTCATACAGATTATCTAAAGTAGATTCATTGCGCCCGGTCGCAAGCGACAGTTTTATTTTCCCCGGCAACTGTTGTTCTGCCTGCGCATAGAATGTCCAATGCCAGCGTTCATTCTCCAGCCCAAGTTGGTGGCTGTAGAGTTTCCTGTGTTGTACGCTATTGTTTAGCATAAGACTTGTAGTAGGTGAAATTCTCCAACGCAAGTAAGTGTTAATGGTATACCCACGGAGTTTCAGATTGTTTTCGTATGTGGTATGGCGCACATCATCCATCAGATAATTGTACTCCCCGATTCCGGTATTATTTAGTGTAGAAGACAGCGAAACATTTGCGGTCAATTTGGGCAAAGTCAGCATATAGGAAAGTGAAATGTTATGAGGATGCGCACTTTTTAATGATGGATTTCCATTGGATATTTCATCAGGAGTTTCTTCAACGGCAGGATTCAAATAGGAAATCCCCGGACGGTAGATGCGGGAGAGATAATTCAGCTTGAGCGTATTCCGGTCATTTACCTTGTAACTGATACCGAGGGAAGGAATCCAGTCACCAAGATGTTTGGCAAAGTCCGGATTGCTTCCATCTTTATAGTGTGCGTCGATATATGAATATTCATAGCGCATTCCGGCACGTGCATTCCATGCTCCTGATGTGAAGCGATATTCTCCGTAAACAGCGGCAATGTGCGTATAGTGGGCAAAGTCGGTATGGTTCTTTGTACCGTTGTCGTAACCAAACTGGCTCAAGCTGCTATTGTCACGGAAAATATATTTCGTTCCCATACTTAATTGGTGATGCTCGGATAACGGACGCTCCCAATCAAACTGAAACGTATGCTCGGCAAAATTGTTCTTCTTCCTGCTGTCGAAAGCGGAATAGTCAACGGGCATATTTTCCATATCCGAATAAACCCAATCGGCGCGTTGACGTGTATTGGTGGTGGAAAGCAAGTAAGAAAACGTCAGGGCTTCTCCTTCTCTTCCAGTCAGATGTTGGTAATCAATGTGACCGTTGAAATCGAAAAACCTTTGATAGCTGTCGTGCAAGTTTTCCGCATACGAATATATGACAGTATTGTTTCTGGAAAATAGCGAGGTGGTCTTATTGTAGTTGATGTCAACATCATAAGAGTAGCCTCCGAACGACAAGGAGAACAAGTTTCGTGCGTTCATTTCATAGCTTGCTTCCAGTTCCATATTGTGCAGCCAGCCGAGATTATCGCCTTTGTCGGATATTCGTTGCACGTTCCCGCTGGTTTTATATAGATATTCTTCGTCTCCATAATGGTAAGTACCGTCATGGCTGAGCCTCTGTACACTGTAATTGCCTCCTAATGTAAACTTCCGGACTTGTGTTGTCAGAAACAAGCTTCCATAATGTTGTCCGGACGCACTATATGCTCCTTGTGCCGTACCTACAACTCCGTCCATAGAAAGTTTGTCATTCGTGATAATGTTCAATATGGCATCCGCACTTTCTCCGTCATATTTTGCTCCCGGTTCTGTAATTACTTCAATGTTCTTTACCATATCGGCTGGAATGGAAGAAAGCACGTCTTTTGAATTGTTGGTATAGTTTCGGCTTGGACGTCCGTTTCTATATACTTTGAAATTACTGCTTCCATTCACTTTGATATTCCCTTGTCCGTCCACCGTTACGAAAGGAACCTTTCTCAGTATCTCTATGACTGAACTACTTTTTGCATCCGTATCTCCCTGCACATCATACGTGGTACGGTCAACTTCGTTTTTTACCAACTTCTTTTGCGCTGTTACTGTTATGGCATCCAATTCTATTCCTCCCCGTAATATAATTGTCCCCACATCCCTTCCATCGCACTCTATTATTTGAGGCTGATAGCCGACAGAAGTGACTTTTAATAGACAATCACCTTTACGTTCTTTTAATTGGAATGTTCCGTCCTCCCAGCTAAGAGTCCCTTCCACAAATGTGGAGTCGGTCTTCAACAATACAACATTGGCAAAAGCCACTGGCGATTGTTGTTCATCCACAACTTTACCCGTAATATTCTGTGCCCTTATTATTTCTGCTACATTTAACAAACACAGAAGACATACCCATTTGAAAAGATTATTTGCTTTCATACACTCTGCGATTTGAATTATAGCGCAAAGTTCTGAATAATAAATATATTACCTGCTACCCGATAGGGTAGTATTGTTGTTATCGTAGAAAAAACTACCCAATAGAGTAGTCGCAATACGGCATAAAAATCCCGCATTTTAACTTCTCTGAACGACCCAAACGCAAAAAATGCTGTATAGAGATTTCTATCTTTCGGGAAAACTTTCTATATTTGCAAACAAAGAGAGTTATTTGACAGCATAGCACCGCAAAGCGCTGAAAATCGCACGGTTGCCAATTCGTTACTGTTATTCCTCAAATATTCCGCTAAATGTTTATTCCTCAAATGGTTGTGTCAGACCGTTGAAATTCTAAAATAATAGATAATATGGTACAGAAAACAGAGATTATCGTGCAGAAGAAAAACTATACTCTCCGTACTTGGCAAACCGAAGATGCAGCATCATTAGCCCAATATCTCAATAACAAGAATATTTGGAATAACTGTCGTGACGGTCTCCCCTATCCTTATAGCCAGGAGGATGCTAACGTTTTTCTCGCTATGGTACAAGCAAAAGAAAACATTCATGATTTCTGCATTGAGGTAAACGGAGAAGCAGTCGGAAATATCGGTTTTATACCCGCTACGGATGTAGAACGTTTTAGTGCAGAAGTGGGCTATTGGATTGGAGAACCTTTCTGGAACCAGGGAATCGTTACTGACGCCCTGAAAAAAGCTATCAACTATTATTTCGAACACACTGATAAAATACGTGTATTCGCAGTCGTATTTGAGCATAACTCCCCATCCATGCGGGTATTAGAGAAAGTGGGATTCACGAAAGTAGGAATTATGCAAAAGGCTATTTTCAAGAATGATAATTTCATGAACGCACATTATTATGAACTTATCAAATAATCCGGAATTCATCAAGGGATCCTTTTCGGACACCCCTCCTCATAAACGCCTTGTCAACCCTGAATTAAATCTATAAAAACCCTCCTATTTTGCTCAAAATTATTAAACCTGTGCATTTTTTACTCGGATTTCTTGTCAGAACCAAGTGTTTGAGTAAATTTGCACGCTGATAGTTAACCGGATAGTTTGAATAGCAAGAGATTACTACTTGACTACTGGCTACTAACTTGTAGAAATACTAATACTAAAATTAATAGCATGAGTTTGAAAATTGTTGTATTGGCAAAACAAGTTCCCGACACACGCAACGTTGGGAAAGATGCCATGAAAGCCGACGGAACGATTAACCGTGCGGCACTCCCCGCCATCTTCAACCCCGAAGACCTGAATGCTCTCGAGCAAGCTCTCCGATTGAAAGATGCTCATCCAGGCTCTACCGTAACCGTTCTGACAATGGGACCGGGACGGGCAGCCGACATTATTCGTGAAGGACTTTTCCGTGGTGCAGATAACGGTTACTTATTAACCGACCGTGCTTTCGCTGGTGCAGACACACTGGCTACGTCTTACGCACTTGCCACTGCCATCCGCAAAATCGGTGAGTATGACATTATTATCGGTGGTCGCCAAGCAATCGACGGTGACACGGCACAGGTAGGTCCGCAAGTAGCAGAAAAGCTGGGATTGACGCAAATCACATACGCAGAAGAAATTCTGGAAGTAGGCGATGGTAAGATTAAGGTGAAACGTCACATCGACGGTGGTGTTGAAACAGTAGAAGGCCCGCTGCCTATCGTGATTACTGTCAACGGTTCTGCAGCTCCTTGCCGTCCGCGTAACGCTAAATTGGTTCAGAAATACAAACATGCCAAAACTGTGACTGAAAAACAGCAAGGCAATCTTGACTATACCGACCTGTACGACAAGCGCGATTATCTGAATCTGACAGAATGGAGCGTAGCCGACGTAAACGGTGACCTCGCACAATGCGGTCTGTCCGGTTCGCCGACAAAAGTGAAAGCCATCCAGAACATCGTATTCCAGGCTAAAGAGAGCAAAACCATCAGCGGCAGCGACCGTGACGTGGAAGACCTGATTGTTGAACTATTAGCTAACCACACCATCGGATAATCATGAATAACTTATTTGTATATTGCGAAATAGAAGAAGGTAACGTTTTAGACGTCAGCCTCGAACTTCTCACCAAAGGTCGTTCGTTAGCCAACCAGTTGAACTGTCAGCTCGAAGCAGTGGTTGCCGGAACCGGCCTCAAAGAGATTGAAAAACAAATCCTTCCTTACGGAGTAGACAAACTTCACGTTTTCGACGGCGAAGGACTTTACCCTTATACTTCACTCCCCCACACGTCTATTCTGGTAAACCTTTTCAAAGAGGAACAGCCGCAAATCTGTCTGATGGGTGCCACTGTGATCGGTCGTGACCTCGGTCCGCGCGTTTCTTCTGCTTTGACCAGCGGATTGACTGCCGACTGTACTTCACTTGAAATCGGTGACCACGAAGACAAGAAAGAAGGCAAGACTTACAAGAACCTGTTGTATCAGATCCGTCCGGCTTTCGGCGGTAACATCGTTGCTACGATTGTGAACCCGGAACACCGCCCACAGATGGCAACCGTTCGCGAAGGTGTGATGAAGAAAGAAATCCTCTCTCCTACTTATCAAGGAGAAGTGATCCGTCACGACGTGAAGAAATATGTAGCCGATACGGACTATGTAGTGAAAGTTATCGAACGCCACGTAGAAAAGGCTAAGAACAACCTGAAAGGTTCTCCGATTATCGTAGCCGGTGGATACGGAGTAGGTTCGAAAGAAAACTTCGACCTGTTGTTCGACCTCGCTAAAGAACTCCACGCAGAAGTAGGCGCCAGCCGTGCTGCTGTCGACGCAGGTTTCGCAGACCACGACCGCCAGATCGGTCAGACAGGTGTTACGGTTCGTCCGAAACTCTACATCGCTTGCGGTATCTCCGGACAGATTCAGCATATCGCCGGTATGCAGGAAAGTGGTATCATCATCTCCATCAACAACGACCCGGATGCTCCGATCAACACGATTGCCGATTACGTAATCAACGGAACTATCGAAGAAGTTGTGCCGAAGATGATTAAGTATTATAAACAAAATAGCAAGTAAGGAAAGATGGCTAATTATTATACAGACATACCGGAACTCAAGTTTCACTTGAACAATCCGATGATGAAACGTATTTGCGAACTCAAAGAACGCAATTACAGAGATAAAGATGAATTTGACTATGCTCCGCTGGACTTCGAAGATGCTGTAGACTCTTACGACAAAGTGTTGGAGATTACAGGAGAAATCACAGGAGAAATCATTGCCCCTAACGCAGAAGGCGTGGACACAGAAGGACCTCACTGTGCCAATGGTCGCGTAGAATATGCTTCGGGAACCAAACAAAACCTGGACGCAATGGTAAAAGCCGGCTTGAACGGTATGACCATGCCACGTAAGTTCGGCGGTCTGAACTTCCCGATCACCCCGTACACCATGTGCGCGGAAATCGTGGCTGCTGCCGACGCAGGTTTCGGAAACATCTGGTCATTGCAAGACTGTATCGAAACTCTTTATGAGTTTGGTAACTCCGACCAACACAGCCGCTTTATCCCGCGCATCTGTCAAGGTGAAACCATGTCAATGGACTTGACAGAACCGGATGCAGGTTCCGACCTTCAATCTGTTATGCTAAAAGCTACTTACAGCGAAAAAGACGGATGCTGGTTGCTGAACGGTGTGAAACGTTTCATCACGAACGGCGACGCCGATATTCATCTCGTACTGGCACGTTCGGAAGAAGGGACAAGAGACGGTCGTGGTTTGTCCATGTTCATCTATGACAAACGTCAGGGTGGCGTGAACGTACGTCGTATCGAAAACAAACTCGGTATCCACGGTTCTCCTACCTGCGAATTGGTATATAAGAATGCAAAAGCTGAACTTTGCGGTGACCGCAAACTCGGTTTGATTAAATACGTAATGGCTTTGATGAACGGTGCCCGTCTGGGTATTGCCGCACAATCTGTAGGATTGAGCCAGGCAGCTTACAATGAAGGTTTGGCATACGCTAAAGACCGTAAGCAGTTCGGAAAAGCAATTATCGAATTCCCGGCTGTATATGACATGCTGGCTATCATGAAAGGCAAACTGGATGCCGGACGTGCTTTACTGTATCAAACATCTCGCTACGTAGACATCTACAAAGCATTGGACGACATCGCCCGCGAACGTAAACTGACTCCGGAAGAACGCCAGGAACAGAAGAAATATGCTAAATTAGCAGACAGCTTTACTCCGCTGGCTAAAGGTATGAACTCTGAATATGCGAACCAAAACGCTTACGACTGTATTCAGATTCACGGTGGTTCAGGTTTCATGATGGAATATGCCTGCCAACGCATCTACCGCGACGCACGCATCACCAGCATCTACGAAGGAACTACCCAGTTGCAGACCGTAGCCGCTATCCGTTACGTGACCAATGGTTCTTACATCGCTACTATCCGCGAGTTTGAAGCCATTCCTTGCTCACCGGACATGGAACCGCTGATGTCTCGTCTGAAAAAGATGGCTGACAAATTCGAAGCAAGCACCAATGCAGTGAAAGAAGCACAAGACCAGGAATTGCTTGACTTCACCGCTCGCAAACTGGTAGAAATGGCCGCTGACATTATCATGTGTCACCTGCTGATTCAGGATGCCAGCAAGGCTTCCGAACTGTTCTCCAAATCTGCACATGTATATTTGAACTATGCAGAAGCGGAAGTAGAAAAGCACTCAAACTTCATCAAGAACTTCGATAAAGAAGACTTGGCATTCTACAAAAAGTAATAAATACGCTATCAAATCTCATAAAAGCATCCCTTCTTAGGAAGCGGATGCTTTTTTATTTGTCACATTCTATTATTTTTCATTATTATTCTATACATTTGTCAGTAGGATAAGTAACTTCTAATATGAAGAAGCCGAAACCGATCTGAATGCTATTACATCAAGTATTCAGATTACCCAATAAAGAGAATATGAGAGTATATGTCCAAGTCAAACAGTTAGGAAAGCGAAAGTGCAGTATCGAAAAGATTCCTGTCGATTTTCCTGTTCCGCCTGTCGATGTACAGGAATTGATTGAAGCCATCGTCAGTTGGCAAGTCTGTGAATATAATGAACGCTTGCAACAAAGCGAAGTACTGAAATACCTCACACAGGAAGAAGTGGAAAATAAAGCAACTTCCGGCAAAGTTGATTTTGCAGTAAACTATAACGGCAAACCAGCCGCAGAAGTAGAAGCAATCACCAACGCCCTGCAATCTTACGAGGACGGGATTTTCCGCATCTTTATCGATGATGCGGAAGCGGGAGACTTATCCTCTCCCATCCTGCTGGAAGAAGACTCCACATTAACCTTCATCCGGCTGGCTATGCTGTCGGGAAGGCTATGGTAATCATTTTCTTATAAACATACTTAAAACGAAAATAATCATGAGACTTATTTATAATGATGCATTAAACAAACGGATTGCTCCGTACTTGGAAAGGTTAACGAAAAAGAGAACCGGCTTAGACAAAGAGACCATGACACTGTTAGATGTATTTATGCAATACTTCAACATGGATACCCGGTATGGCACATACAGCGATAAACTAGAACCTTGCATCATACATATTATTCAGGAAGAGAAGATAAAGAGTGTTGCCAATCTTTTCGACGGAAAGTTGAACAAAGTGCTCCATTATCTATTGGGAGACGAATATGCCAGCCTGTTTCACACCTATCTGAAACTCAAAGCACGGTGTCCGTACACTCATGGATATTCGCGCCGGTCACAGCGGTCGGCAAATCCCCTTCTGCATTTCAATCACATCATAGATGCGCTGACGGAATTTCTAAAACTACGTGCCACCGGATTCAGCGAACAAGCCATACTGAACGGAGGAAACACTCCGGAAGAAATAGAAACATACAAGGATGCGATGAACTGCCAAAACTGGATGGCCGCCCAAACAGCAGAAGGCAACCAGACTGTCATTGAATACCTTAACAACGTATTGACCAGCGAGAATAATGCCAACCGCCTCAACCGCGGACATCTCCAGGCTATCGCCGTAAGCGGCTACCGCCCGTTGTTGGAACTGGAAGGGAAATTACTGCTGGCTGCCAAACTGCAGGAAGGTCTCCGTCAAGCTATCGTGGAAACGATGGACGAAGGATGTCCCGAAAGTTATCTCCATCTGTTCTCGGTGATCTGCGACAACGGTCTGCAACGATTTGCCTCCGTGAAACGCGGCATTGCAGTCTGTACGGGTATTGGAGAACAAGACAGCAGTGAGCGTATCACCAACAAATATGTGGAACTGATCCGCCGTTTTCTGAACGACCGGGAAGAAGCACACAAAGCCCTTCAAAGCAAAGATACGGTCGAACTTTATCTGGCTCTATGGAGTATCGGATTCTATAATACGGAAGAAATCCAGGCACTTGTTCCGGGAATAATTAAAGACGGTGCCAAATATCAGGTGCAGACCTTACTTTATTTCTTACGCTGTACGCAATATTCCGGCATGAACCACCGCATCAGTAAAGATGCTTTTGAAAAATGGTACAACGAACCGTCAGTAGTGGCGGCTATCCTGCCGTTGTATCTGTCCGGGCTCTATCTTAGCCGGTACGGAGGGCATAAGGACACCCCGTCACTCCATGATTATTTTGATAGCAAAGAAGAAGCAATCCGTCATTATGACTATCTGAAGAACGTCTATCAGTCCATCTCTGCCAAAGAGATTTATTCTCCATACGTATTCCCATGGGAAAGTGCAGAGCTCACCCGTTCGGAAATCGTTCTCAAGATGGCGTATATCACCTGGATGACCAACGACTCTGCATTGAAAGACAATCTTTGCACCTCTCTGCCTTCTTTGGATACCTATATGCGGGCAGGCTATATCGGTGTCGTATTAAATCCACCGACCAGCCATTTACAGGAAGAATATGTGCTGCAATCACTGGGCGACCGTTCGCAGGACGTTCGTGACGAAGCCTACAAAGTCTTGTCCGAGATGACTTTATCGCCCGAACAGAATCAGAAAGTAGAAGAGTTGCTGCGCTTCAAATATAGTGAGATGCGTATCAACGCCATCAATCTATTGATGAAACAGCCGAAAGAACAACTGTCCGGCAGTATCCGCCGCTTACTAACAGATAAGGTGGCCGAACGCCGCCTGGCCGGATTGGATATGATGAAGACTATTCGCAACATAGAATTCCTGCAAGATACCTATCAAGAACTGATCCCTACCGTCAAAGAAATTCAGAAACCGAATGCGAAAGAAAAAGTATTGATAGAATCTTTGATTGGAGACGGAACGGAAAAGAACACCGCACAGCACTATACCAAAGATAACGGTTTCGGTCTGTACGACCCGGCTCTTGAAATCAATCTGCCGGAGATTACCCAAGATAAAGGCTTCAACGTGAAAAAAGCATTCGAATTCATTTGCTTCGGAAGAGCCAAACTCGTTTTCAAAAAACTAAGCAAATACATCGAAACCTATAAGAACGAAGAGTTCAAGAATGGGTACGGAGAAGCACGCCTGGTAGGAAACAGTGTCCTGATAAACTGGAGCAACTACGAAGGATTGAGCGGACTCGGTTTCCCGGAACTGTGGAAGGCCTTCTACGAAGAAGAAATAGGAAGTTATGACAAATTACTGATGATGAGTTTCATGCTTGCATCGACAGGCGCTCCCAAAGACAATGACGACTACGATGAAGAGGATGAAGAAGACATCAAGGCAGCCCAAAAATCAAGCAACACTTTCGAGCCGCTTGTCAACCGGATGTATGCCGGCATCACTTACCGCGGATTGCAGAAAGAGCTCCGCAAGATGCCGTACTACGAACAGATGAGTGATATTATCGAAGCATTGTCATACGAGTACAAAGACGAAGCAGTCTACCAACGATTGGCTGTCAATATGCTGCTCCAACTGTTGCCTTTGCTGAATACTAAAAACATTTTCCGCCAATACACCAGCAAGCATGTATGGCTTCAGGACAAACTGGAATATGGAGAAAAGGAGATCGTTTATCCGATACACAACAACAAGTTCGTGAATTTCTGGCTTGAAATGCCTCAAAAGCCCATGAGTGATGATCTGTTTATCCGCTACTTCACGGTGCGCTATCAACTTTACAAACTCACCAACTACATGGAGCACACCCCCGAACTGGAAGAAACAGATTCCTACCTTCATGCCACAGACTTTGCCCGTGCTTGGATGCTCGGAATCATCCCAACAGAAGAAGTATACCGCGAAATGATGGGACGCATCAGCTCGCCCGTCCAAATCAGGGCAATCACCACGGTATTGAACGACAACGTTCGTTTCAATAAGGAAAAAGAAAGATACGCCGACATCAAAAACGTCGATTTCTCTCTCTTCCGTTCTCTTGCACAGCAGATAGTAGACCGGATTCTTGAAATCGAACTGAAACGGGGAGACTCCGAGACACAAGTCACCAGCCTTGCAGAGGAATTAAGTTATATTTATGGAGCGAACACATTTATCCGCATCCTGCAAGCATTCGGCAAAGATACGTTCATACGCGACAGCTACAACTGGGGTAGCACCAAACGAGGCGTATTGAGCAGCTTGCTCCATGCTTGTCATCCCTTGCCGACAGATACCAGCGAAAATCTGAAGAAACTGGCGAAGCAAGCCGGAATCAGTGACAAACGACTGGTGGAAGCCGCCATGTTCGCTCCGCAATGGATTGAACTGACTGAAAAGGCAATTGGCTGGAAAGGACTGACAAGTGCCGCCTATTATTTCCACGCTCATACCAATGAAACATGTGACGACAAGAAAAAAGCAATCATCGCCCGCTACACCCCTATCGATGTGGAAGACTTGCGGGAAGGTGCTTTTGATATCGACTGGTTCAGGGATGCATTTAAGACCATTGGCAAACAACGCTTCGAAGTGGTCTACAATGCCGCCAAATATATCTCATCCAGCAATAGCCATACCCGTGCCCGCAAGTTTGCCGATGCCACCAACGGCGCGATGAAGGCGGCAGATGTAAAAAAAGAAATAGTTGCCAAACGCAACAAAGACTTATTGATGAGCTACGGCCTCATCCCATTGGGACGGAAACCGGACAAAGAACTGCTGGATCGTTATCAATACCTGCAAAAGTTCCTGAAAGAGAGTAAGGAATTCGGTGCTCAAAGACAGGAAAGCGAAAAGAAAGCAGTAAACATCGCCTTGCAAAACCTGGCGCGTAACTCCGGTTACGGAGACGTCACCCGTCTGACCTGGAGCATGGAAACGGAACTCATCAAGGAACTTCTCCCCTACCTGTCCCCAAAAGAGATAGACGGTGTGGAAGTCTATATACAAATCAACGACGAAGGCAAGGCGGAGATGAAACAAATCAAAGCCGGAAAAGAGCTCAACAGCATGCCTGCCAAGTTGAAAAAGCATCCGTATGTAGAAGAATTGAAAGCGGTACACAAGAAACTGAAAGACCAACATACCCGTTCGCGTATCATGCTGGAACAGGCTATGGAAGACTGTACGCGCTTTGAAGAAAACGAACTTCGCAAACTGATGCAGAATCCTGTCATCTGGCCGTTACTGAAGCATCTTGTCTTTATCAGCAACGGACAAACAGGTTTCTATACCGACGGATTGTTGGTGACAGCGAATGCCGTTTGTCTCCCACTGAAACCAAAAGACGAATTACGTATCGCCCATCCTACCGACCTATACGCGAGTGGCGACTGGCATATGTATCAGAAATTCCTGTTCGACAAAGCTATCCGCCAGCCTTTCAAACAAGTGTTCCGCGAACTCTATGTTCCGACTCCGGAAGAAGTGGAAGCCACTCAATCCCGCCGTTATGCCGGCAATCAGATTCAACCGCAGAAAACGGTTGCCGTACTGAAAGGCCGTCGCTGGGTGGCCGACTATGAAGACGGTCTCCAAAAGATTTATTACAAAGAAAACATCATCGCCACCATCTATGCGATGGCAGACTGGTTCTCTCCTGCCGACATCGAAGCTCCGACATTGGAATATGTCTGCTTTCACAACCGCAAGGACTACAAACTGATGAAAATATCGGAGATTCCTCCTGTCATCTTCTCGGAAGTGATGAGGGACGTAGACTTGGCAGTAAGTGCAGCCCATGCCGGAAGCGTCGATCCGGAAACCAGCCACTCTACCATCGAGATGCGCAGCGTGCTGGTGGAACAGACAATGCCATTGTTCCATTTCAAGAACGTGACGATAAAAGGAAGTTTTGCTCACATCGAAGGCAAGCTGGGAAAATATAACATCCACTTGGGCAGCGGCGTGATTCATCAGGAAGGCGGTGCGCAGATTGCCGTCCTTCCGGTACATTCGCAAAGCCGCGGACGCCTGTTCCTGCCTTTTGTAGACGAAGACCCGAAGACAGCCGAGATATTGACTAAGATTATCTTCTTCGCAGAAGACGATAAAATAAAAGACCCAAGCATCCTGAATCAAATCAAATAGAAAAGAGATGGCAGAGAATTTAATCATCGGCACAGGAAATAAAGAAGAGAAATACCGGGAGTTACTTCCACAACTACACGCTTTGGTAAGTACGGAAACGGATCTCATAGCCAATCTTGCCAACATTGCGGCAGCGCTAAAACAGACTTTCGGTTTCTTCTGGGTAGGTTTTTACCTTGTGAAAGAGGATGAACTCGTACTGGGTCCGTTTCAGGGTCCCATTGCCTGTACCCGCATCCGCCTTGGCAGAGGAGTTTGCGGCACAGCCTGGAAAGAAGCGCATACACTGATTGTTCCTGATGTAGAACAGTTTCCCGGACACATTGCTTGTAGTTCGGACTCGAAATCGGAAATAGTAGTACCGATAATAAAACAAGGTGAAGTAATCGGGGTATTGGATATAGACAGTGATGCACTGGATACTTTCGACACTATCGACGCACGCTATCTGGAAGAGATTTGTACGTATATCGGATAAAATCATTCGTACTATTATCATACAACAAAACAGAGGGTCTGATTCATCCCATCAGACCCTCTGTTTTATATGAATAGAGCTTCTGTTTGGCGCAAACAGAGCCTTCGTTTTTTTTCACCAGTCAACCTCTTCTATTTCCCGTTCCCGGTACAGCAGAAGTTGTTTGCGAAGCAAACTCATTTCGCGTCTCATATCTTCCATCTTTTCCAGCAAATGATGGATGGCATCAATCCCCTCCATGTTGATGGACAAGTCGTAGTACATTCTGCTATAACGCTCTACGCTCGGCAGTTCCGACAAAAGCAGATAATGTTCACCACCTTCGGTATGTACGTTAATCAAACCACCTTCTTCCAGCATATCTATGAATGAAGGCTCAATATGACATTTGTGACAGTATTCACTGACAATAATTAATTCGGTCTGCATAGTACACATTCTTTTTAGTTCATACTCTGTAACTCGCGGAACAACTCTTTCTGTCTGTCCGTCAGATTCGTAGGAATCTTGACGGAATAGGTCACAATCAAGTCACCGAATTGTCCTTCCTTCTTATAAACCGGGAATCCTTTACCTTTCAGGCGGACTTTCGTACCGTTCTGCGTTTCCGGTTTTATCTTCAGTTTCACTTTACCGTCCAGCGTGTCGACCAGCTTTTCACCCCCCAGCACGGCTGTGTAAAGTTCCACTTCCACATCTACGTACAAATCATCACCCAGGCGTTTGAATACCGGGTCTTCAGCGATGACAAAAGTGATATACAAGTCGCCCGCAGGCCCACCGTTGATGCCTTCGGCTCCGTAACCTTTCAGTTTAATCACTTGCCCGTCGGCTACACCGGCAGGAATAGTGATACGCACTTGTTTGCCATTGACAGTCAATATCTGCTTATGCGTCTGGGCAGCGTCACGAAGAGACAGGCGAAGTTCGGCATTAAAGTCCTGTCCACGGAATCCCGCAGAACCTTGTCCTCTTCCGCCCCGATGCCCACCGAACATCGATTCGAAGAAATCGGAGAAACCACCGGCATTACCGCCGGAGAAGCCTTCACCATCAGAACTGTACCAATATGTTCCGTTACCATCGGAGAAACCCTGACCCGCACCACCAAATCCGCCGAAACCACCGGCTTGTTGCTGCGCCCGTTTCTGCGCTTCGAATTCATCGGCATGCTTCCAATGTTCTCCGTACTCATCATACTTTTTACGTTTCTCGGGATCACTCAATACCTCATTGGCTTCGTTGATTTCCTGAAACTTATCCTTTGCACTCGGGTCATTGGGATTCAGGTCAGGATGATATTTCCGGGCCAATTTACGAAAAGCCTTTTTGATATCATCCTGAGAAGCTCTTTTGTCTACTCCAAGAATCTTGTAATAATCTATATAGGCCATGTTTTATGAATTTAATCGTTCATACATCATACGGCAAATAACACGCCAATCACGCTTTTGGGTTCAAAATTTAGCACAATTTATAATAACCGGCTAATAATCAATTTCCTTTTGCTCCAGCATCACCAACAGATGCACACCGGAATTATTATCAGAGGCAAAACCTCTCATTGTTTCCTTGCATTTTAAATTGAATTGTAAAGTAACAGATTTATTTCCATATATACTTCTTACGCAACCAATAATCTACCCCCAGTAAAATTAAGACCAACAAAGCTATATAGATATAAAACTTCAACAAAGGAGCTGCCGACCGAACATCTGTCTGCGGCAGGTAATCGGTAAAGTTAATATCCATATAAAAGAACAAAAAGTAAATGCCGAGTCCCAGTAATGCAAGGACTGATGTCAGCAAGGCCACCCAACTGATTCTCGCTTTTCTTTTTCTCTGTTTTTCTGCTTCCCGGCGGATATGTCCCATCATTCGATAGGAGAAATTGGAAGACAAAACTTCCATTTGCCGCCGTTCGAGTGCCTGTTTCAATGCACTTCTCATATTATCTTCTATTTTCTTCTCCGTTTCCATCTCCTCTTCTATCACTTACCATTCATTAATACATATATTTTCTTGCGGGTACGGTGCAACCTGATTTTCACATTGCTTATCGTTATCTTCAACACCTCACCTATCTCTTCCATTGATTTCCCTTCGTAATAGAATAAGGTAATTAATGCCTTTTCTTCTCCGGTCAATTGCTCGATAGCTTTACATAAACATTCTATCTGTTCTTCATCTCTTGCCGAAGAAATCACTTCATCCGCTTTCTCATCAGGTACATTATTAATAGTATTCTCCTCAATATACAGAAACTCCAGTTTCTTCTTTCGGGTTGCTGAGATAGCAGTATTATAGGCTATCCGGTAGAGCCAGGTAGAAAAACGACATTCGCCCTTATAACCGGATAAATTGCGAAAAGCCTTCAGAAAAACATCCTGAAGCAACTCTTCCGCATCTTCCGGACAACTGACAATTTGTACTATCAACGAATATAAAGGACGGCTGTAACGGTCAAGCAACACAGAAAAGTATTCTGTTTCCCCGTCCAATATTCGTTTTATATAGTATATCTCGTCTTTCTGTTCCATCTTGACCAATTAGACGCTATACATTATAAAAGGTTACAGTTTCAGAATGAAAAAATAGAATTAGAAAATAACCGGTCGTAATGTGTAACCTTTTTCCGCTGTATGCGTCAAACGGTACAAAGAACGAAAATAATCACTTAAAAATAGTATAATTATGATGGATTTTATCTTGGTTCCTTTGGTGGTAGGTATTATCACATTGGGTATTTACAAATTATTCGAACTCTTTGTATGCAAAAAAGAACGGATAATCATGATTGAAAAACTAGGCGATAAGCTTAGTATGGGGGATATCAGCAGCAAGTTATCTTTCAATGTCAACTATTCCCGTTCACGGTTCACTTTCAGTAGCCTGAAAGGCGGTTGCCTGATGATTGGTATCGGTTTAGGACTCCTAATCGCTTACTTCATTTGTTGCGCATCCTTCCCTAATTACTCTACCGGTAGAGTATGGGATGTATCAGAGCAAGCCAGTCTCGTTTATGGTGCATGCGTGCTTTTCTTCGGTGGTATAGGTCTTTTAAGTGCCTTCCTCATTGAAATGAACATCCATAAAAAAGAAAAAGAATAAAAACTAAAATCCCCGAAGCGTTGACTATCCTGTCGTTACTTCGGGGATTCTTTTGTTCTTGTTCAGATACCAAGCTCCTTTAGCCAATGTAAACATTCACACAGAGATACACGTAAAGTTCTTCATCACACTGTTCGAACTCTATCTTATTCTCTCTTGACAACCATCCTAAAGCGGCGCCCAATTCTTTGTCCTTCAGTCCGGATTTTCTTTTCAGAAGTCCATAGCCCCACTTCTCATTATTGCTGAGCAGTTGCCAAACTTTACCGGCATTCACGCCGATTTCACTTCTATTCATTTTCTACAGTTATTAAGAGGTTTAAAAACATTCAGGTGAAGATATCACCTATAAAAATAACAAATGGATATTGCATTTGTTTATTCAGCTTTGCCAAAAAGTTGTTACAAAATTCTTTTTAAAACAAAAAAACGCGATGTGTTCCGGACACAAAGCCGTCATTAGCACATATTAAATTAGAACTTTTCTTTGCAGATAATTGTTTTCAGCTAGAAATCAAACCTTTTTATAGTATTCTTTTCTATGATAATCATTTTATTTTCTTATGTTTGTAATCATCAAAAAGTAGAAACACGTGGAAAAGTCAGACTATTTATCCCCCTCACGACAAGCTCTCTACGCCAATAAAAAGGAATGGAACCGGTTTCTGTCCATTTTCTTATTGGCTGCGGGCATTGGTTTTACTGTATCAGGTATCATCTTTTTCTTTGCCTATAACTGGAACGACCTGCCCAAATTTGCCAAACTGGGAATCGTAGCTCATCTTCATCAGACTTTATAGATGAGCAGACTGCCACACGCGGTTATGCTATTCTCCAAACAGACAGTAATCAGGTAGGTCAACTTATACGGTTACAGAATACTCTGACACCTTTGAATGATAACGAGATAGCTATCAAATACAAGATACAAAACAGGCGGATATTTCTCGGTGCCGAATCCTTCTTTTTTGAAGAGGGACAAGTTACTCTTTATCAGAATGCCATGTATGGTGGGCTCAAAGTGGATGATAAAGGAGAAAGCCTATTGGTGGGGCTGTATGATGAGAACTTTCAGTATATCCAACCGGATAAATAGAATATAAAAATCCCGGACTTTCACAAGCCCGGGATTTCTATATTCTCAAAAACATCTTCTTATCTATAAGGAAATAAAGGACTAGCAAATTGTTTCTAGCGCAAGAAAGAAGATGCTTCGAGAGCCAAAAAGGGATACCTGTGGGAAATAAGGGAGGTATCCCTTCCAAGAGAAAAACATTTGAAAACATACTTTCACAAGCATAATTTTCAGTTTATCTCTCAGTATATTTCTTTTTAAAGGATTTATTATCCTATTATAACTTGTAAAGAGAAGGCATCTTTAGTCCTAAAAGAATTAAGATGCCCTCAATTATTAGTTCATTAATCTAAGTTACTTAATCACTTTAACATAGATTGATGCAATCTTCGTTTTACCCCACTTATCAGTAATCTTAACATCTACTTGACAAACTGGAGGAGTTACAATACCTGTTGCAGAAGGATTCTTAGATATAGTAACCTTTCTATCTAATACTTCCTTACCCTCTACTGTTGTTACAAAATCTATAAAGCTAGTTGCAGCCGTCAGATAAGTTTTAGCATTATCATCTGCCAATACTACTTCAACTTTATTTATTCTATCATTGTCAAAGCGATAGGTAGCACCATAAACATCCTCTTTTTCGAATTCACTCTCCAATATAGCTATAGGACGACCACCATCAACTTCGAATGGATTAACCGGAGTTCCTATAACTTTATCATCTATCTTCTTATTATACGCAAATTTACCTTCAAAGATTTCAGATTTTATTGTCAAATTAAATTCATCAACAATAGCATTCAGACGAGGATTTCCGAATGGTGCATAAGTTACAGTTATATTACGGCCCATATAAGCACCACCATATGCGGGGGAAGGTTCAACTGAAATATCTCCATTGCTAGTTTCTTTTGCAGACAGCCATGCTTTACCTTCTTTCTTATTAGCCTCATCTTCTGGTATTTCTTCAGTGAATGTAACAAATGAATTAATAGTTGCCTCACCTACAAGGATAGAGTTAGCTTGATACAAAGAGTAAAGATTATAAGAAATAGTCTTCACTGCGTCATCATTCGCATATACCTTACCATATGCAGTAGCATCATTACCCTCAAAGTAAGCATCTGCACGCTTAAAGCCAAACAGCTTGTCATCCTGCTGATCTACAGTAATCGTAAATGTAGTTTCATACAAATATTGAGTGCCCAAATCTACCCCTTCTCCTGTGTAATCCTTATTCTTAAACTTCACAGTTGCAGTATGAGGTACAGCAGCAACATGCTTTTCATCGAATGTAGCTCTGATTACATATTTAGTAATGGACTTATCAGCTAGTTCTTGAACATCTTCACCTTTTGCATTGAGACCAACTAAAGATAATTGAATACTATTTTTAGTTTCCTCATCTCCATATTCCAGATCTTTCTTTCCATTGATTGTTACCTTTCCACCAATATATTCTATTTCATAATCAATGCCATTAATATGTTCCTTAATATCAACTACTGTAGGGACATCAATTTCAGATTCTGCCGTTAGCTTCTTATCATCAACAACCCAAGTCATATCTTCAATTTTAGCAGGTTTTGCTACATAGGTAAATGTCAGAGTCAATTGAACAGACTTTACATTTCCTTCAGTATTAAGATAGTGAAGAACAACAGGCAATTCACCTTCTTTATTTGCAAGAATCGTATTCTTCTCATTATTAAATGTAGCCTCTACCCTCTTGCGATCTGCTTCTTTAACCTCATAATAATAAGCTACTACTTTATCCAAATTGTCATTGCCAACTAATTCATCCAGATTATAAGTCGTTTTAATAGGCAGAGGGTCAGGAGTAGTAAAATCAACACGTGGTGCTTTTTCTATAGCATCGACTGTTATACCATACTGTGAAATGATTTCATTGCCCCATGCATCTTTTGTTGTAAATGCATATGCAGTTTCAGAATCAAAATTCTTTAATGTTTTATAATCTACTTTATCTGCAAATTTGAGAGTCAAATCATAAATCCCCTTATTTGCTGTAGCTTCAGGTTCTTCTGCTGCACGAGTCAAAGCATTTTTACTAAAATTGTCTCCGATACTAGCAGCAACAAAGTTAGTATTACCTTTGGAATCTGTCAAACCGATTTTATAGGCTTGAATATCCGCAGCTTTCAAATTCACAGGGTTAATCAATGCATGGATCATGCTACCCCCTCTAGCAACAAGTAAATCTCCTTTCTTCTTGAAAGTTTTGTTTCCATTGAATTCAATATCCTTTGCAGCCTCACCATAGTATAAAGTAGCTTTAGCTTGAGTAGAGCCTAAATCAACAGTACCATCTGCTTTTACACCAAGTACACTTATGCTAGTGATACGAGCAGCTTTTGGCATAGAAACTTTTTCCCATTCTTTAGTTTCGCTATTAAGAACATTCAATACCCAAACTAATGAATTTTTAGGATCAGCCGTTACGTAGATATGAGAAGCTGCTTCATATTCTGTTTTCTTATATTCTCCAGCTTCGGCATCCCAAACTTCCCAGAAGCCATCAGTAGATATACGTGGTGATTTTCCATCTTCACCTTTATCGCCTTGTTCTCCTTTGTCACCTTGATCGCCCTTATCGCCTTGGTCACCTTTGTCGCCCTTCATTCCCTCAGAGCAGATGCCGGTATCTTTACCATCAATAATCCAGTTTTTTGTTGTCGGATCAATCTCAATCTTCGTACCAGCTGCACCATCAGCACCATTAGCACCATCAGTACCATTCACGATAGAATAAGACTTACCATCATTAAAAGTAATCTTAAATCCACCGGTAATTGATTCTACAGCAGTAACCCATTTACCCTCTTTCACAAAATTCTGTAACTCGGCAATGCTAGCTTTGTTTGCGTCAATCTGTGTTTGCAGATTGTCGATGTCATCATCGTAGTCCTTACAGCCTACATAGGTGACAGTAGAAAGTGCCAACGCCCCGAAGAACATCACTTTTACAAATTTTCTTTTCATAACTATTTAAAAATTACATTAATAATATATTATTAAACACTAAGTTTCAATAATAGACCACCCGTTACTTCGTAGGTAACGGGAAAACCTTTGTGCCTGCTCTTTTGAGTAGCCAATACTGGAAAACGATATGATAGGTGATGAAACTTTTTTACCCCTGCTTCTGATAAGCGGCAGAGGGGAGGGAAATCTTGTGCAAAATTTAGAAGTTAACAAAGTCCTAATACAAAGAATCCGCTTGTTTTAACTGTCTCGTTTCTGTTTTGTGTGGTTTATTAGAAAAAATGTGTGATTTTGTTTGGTTGTTTTAAGAAATATGCTCATATTTGCACCGGAATTTAGTCCCGTTACCTACGAAGTAACAGAATAGTTTTCAAGCATTTACGCCACCTACAGTACGTTTCACAAAATCAAGTACTTGTTTATTTGCTTCATTTATTTTCTTATCCTGAAAAGGCTTCAGGTAAGTCTCGGTCACCGTGATAGATGAATGCCCCATCGCTTCGGAGATAATGCCCGGATGGATTTCACAATAATAAGCTGTCGTAGCCCAGGTGTGGCGGGCGGTGTACGAACTCAGTTTGTCTCCCAATCCCAGCAATTCACCCAATAACATCAATCGTTGGTTAAAGCTGCGCAATGCCAACTGATATTCATGATAGGCTTCCTTTGTTCCTTCACGACTTTTCAAGAACGAGAACAAATAAGGGGAAGAAGGGTCACGGTTCATGTATTTCTCTATCAGAATCATTGCTTCCGGAGTCAATGTCACCGACAAAGAACGCCCTGTTTTACGCCTGCGATATGTTATCACATTATCACGCAAATCACTCTTGCGCAAATAGGCAAGGTCGACAAACGGCATACCACGAAGCAGAAACAGCAGAACGAACAACTCTTGAGCCTGACGCACAGACAATGAAACTCCCGCTTTCCGGGACAAATTTACAAAAACCTTCTTCATGTCATCATCATTCAGGGCACGTTTATGCTCGGCACGCGTCCCCGTATAAACAGAACGAAACAGGTGAGGAACATAAGGCGCCTTACGAAGATCGACAGCCCGATTATAAACTGCACGAAACGTGCGCAAATAAGTGGAGACGGTATTCCAGCTGCATCCGCGACTCCGAAGATGCACCTCGAATCCTTTTAACCACTCCGGACTCACCTTATGGAAGGTGAAATCCTCTTTCCCACAATAAGCAATGATGGCATTCAGACTGCTACGATAGACGTGCGCAGTGCCAAAGTTTCCCTCCACCTGTAACCCGTTGGCTACTTGCTTCATAAATGTTAATACTTTCAACATCTCACTTTTTATTAATTAATTTGAATCTAAATATACGAAGTATTCCCGGGCATCAAGAATACAAGTAGAAAAACAAACAAAATAAAAAGCGAAGATGTTTTGAAAACACTTACTTACTGAATAGATGGATTACAGAGAGAATCTTTAAAGATTCAGAGCAGTTAATAACAAAAAGGGGCTGACTAAAAAGTCCCCACCGAAAAAAAGAGGGTGTGTCAAAAGCTCAAAAACGCCCTCAATATAAATCAAAACTCG